>WNGC01001023.1_pt1 | contig 16828 bp, 15 predicted proteins | sample 5400051 | NCBI WGS metagenome assembly WNGC01 (sample SAMN13153368, study PRJNA577476) | soil metagenome | isolation source: 20 cm soil or saprolite under grassland replicate 2 | place: USA:California | collected 2016-06-15
AACCACTCCTGCCCCATGGATTTACCACCGCCGACGCTGTCGACAAAGCCCGAACCGCAGTAACAACCCTGCAAGCTCAGCGCCAAGGTGCGATCGCGACCATCAATCTCGAGGAACTCCATCTCTCCTATTGCAAGGTCATCGCGTCTTTTTCCGGACGTGTCATCAATCTCAACATTTCGGCGGGTGCCCATGTTACCGCCGGGGTTCCCGTCTTCTCGTTGCTGGACACGAGCAAATGGTACGTCATTGCAAATTTTCGCGAGGCCGAAGTTCGACATATGGCTCCGGGAAGCGAGGCGATCGTTTATCTCTCGTCCGCGCCTAACCAACGCTTCCGCGGAAAGGTTCAGGGAATCGGATGGGCAGTGAAGCCTGAGGGCGAGATCGATCTGCCGCCATCGGGAGTTCCATACGTGAAACGCGAGCTGAACTGGGTGCGCGTCGCGCAACGCTTTCCCGTGCGCATCGAAGTCGAAAATCCGGATGTCGATCTTTTCCGCATGGGCGCGTCCGCGGTCGCGATCATCAAAGGTCCGCCACCGAAATAATCTATGAGCGCGACGTTCGTCGAGGCGCGACCGATCGATTCCGATTGGCTTGGCTGGCTCAAACGCGAGCTCGCGCCGACGCGCGCGCGAGAAATCCGAACAGGCATCATCGTCGCTGGCGCGGTTTTGTGCGTCATCATTTCAATGGCGCTCCAAGTGCCGCAGCTGGCTACCAGCGCCTACATGGTTTTCTTCATCTCGAAGGAGAGCAAGCTACTCACGACAATTACGGGAGTCGGTGGAGTTATTGTTCTGACCATCGGCATTGGCGCCACTCTTCTACTCTACAAATTCACTTATGGTCATCCGGAACTGCGCATCCCAGGAATGGCAATCGCGCTCTTTCTCGGAATGTGGTTGTCCCGGGCCTTGGTAATCGGGCCACTCGGATTCCTCCTCGGCTTTGTTGTCGCTGTCTCGCAATCCGTTGGCGAAGAAGTTCCTTCACCGGAACTATTGGTTCGCGGACTTCTTTGGCTTTGGGTGGCGCTAGCCTACGCCATCGCGGTCACCGTCGCGCTAAACTTATTATTCTTGCCGGACACGCCGCAGACCGCCGCAGATCGACCGAAACCGAAAAGGTCCGAGCCGGACGGGCGTCGTTTATTGGTGGCCGACGCGTTTACCAATCCCGCGCACGTGTATTTCGCCCTCAAAGTCACTTTCGCCGCGATGTTCTGCTACATCGTTTATGAGGCGATCGATTGGTCGGGCATCCACACGGCGTTCATTACCTGCACGTTCATCGCGCTGGAGAGCACTGAGGCAACGCTCTATAAAGGAACGTTACGAATCGTCGGTTGCGTCATCGGCGGAGCGCTCGCGCTTTTCTCCATCGTATTCCTCATGCCGCACATGGAAACGATCGCATCGCTCGTCGTCCTCGTCGCTTGTGCCTCGGCCATCGCGGGCTGGGTTGCGACCGGAAGCGAACGGATCAGTTATGCTGGGCTGCAGATCGCGTTCGCTTTCTTCTATAGCGTCTTTCAAGGTTACGCGCCCGATACCGATCTCGATAACGTCCGCAATCGTGTGGTTGGAATTCTCTTCGGTCTCGTCGTCACGGGATTCGTCTTCCAATACATCTGGCCCGAACGCGCTGCCGAGCGCCACGCTGCCAAAAATTAATCGGGCTTCGCCGGATCCCTCTATAGATCTGTACAATAACCCATGGGCAACTGACCTTCGTCACCGGGCGCTTGATCATCATCGGCCCACCAAAAGACTTCTGATTTTTGAAATGTCGGTCGACGAAAGCTTGAGAAAGAAGTGATACATATGACCGCGGCACTAACGAATTCGATCGGCCCAGGAGATCTCACCCGCCTCCATGGTATCGTGTTGCACCTCCGCTGCTTCTGCCGCGACCACAAATATAGTTGGCACTTGGCCGGTATCTGGCGGGAGCTATTTGATTTTGTTTTCTGAAATGTCGACCTGGAAAAGCTTGAGAAAGAAATAGCCCCGTAGGGTCGACGCAGACAGGCATCGGATTCCATGAAATCCCGGCACTCAGCATCCAAAGGGACCGAGCAAATCCGAACGGGTTTTGCCTTGGCCCTGATTTTTTTCGGCTCCTGCGGATGCGCCCATCTGGCAACGGTAAGGGTAACGCGACCGGGCCTTCCAATTGTAACCGGAAGCGATGAGCAACTCAAAGCCGCCAGGGAGTATTTGGTCGCGGCGGACCGAGAACAGCCATTGGCCTCGTTAGGCAGTGATCTCTCAGCCGCAAAGCTCTCACTCAATGTTTTGGGACGGCGCCCGGGCGACCAATCCGCGCAAAGCATTTATGACTTTTCCGTGGCGCGGGCTGTTCAAAACATCCAGCGCGCAAATCTTCAACCGTGGCGACATCCAGCTTCGCTTGAGAACGATCGAGCAAACTACATTCTGACTTCACCGGTCCCGCCAGATCCGGAACATGATCCAAGTCGATATGATCTGTTTCCGACAGACACGTTGAAGATCAGCGGGCGCTTTTTCAAAACGAGGTCGCGCGTTTCTGGAATCGGAGCCCCGCTGGTTGCAGTCGGCCGCGAAGAGAATCCGCAATTTCGTCAGCAGTACAAACTTCGCCGCGTTTACGCGCCCGCCACGGCAGTCATCCAATTTTCAGGCCAGAAAGCGGACCTTAAGTTTGTTGATCCATTCCAGGCGGAACGAGTCGCAGTCGGCAAAAGAAATTTTCCCCTGGCTGTCGATCTTAGCGCGCCAACCGCGATGTTGATCGCGCGCGAACGTCCGGAACGACTCGGATTTGCACGTGTGATGGATCCGCAAAAGTACGCGGACACGGCGAGGTTGACCCGATTGCAGCAATTCGATCCCGCGCGGATACCAGTGATTTTCGTTCACGGCTTGCAAGAAACAGGAGCGAGCTGGGCTCCGATGATCAATTCGTTGCAGGACGATCCATGGATTAGAAAACATTACCAATTCTGGGTTTACGGTTACCCCAGCGGTTATCCGTATCCGTACTCAGCCGCGCTCTTCCGCCAAGATCTCGATGGGATCGAGCGCGCATTTCCAAAACATAAACGGATCGTCCTGATCGGTCACAGTATGGGCGGAATGATCTGTCGATTAATGGTCACGGACGCTGGCGATAAGATCTGGCGCGATTATTTTGCGACTTCGCCAGCCAAAACACAGTTAGCGAGCGACACGCGCAAACTTCTCGAAGAGGCACTGGTGTTTAATCATCGCCCGGATGTTGAAAGCGCAATATTCATCTCGACGCCGCATCGCGGCAGCAAGTTAGCGTCGGGCTGGATCGGCCGGATCGGCGCGAGCCTGGTCAGGACTCCCCAGCTCTTCACCTCGATTTACGCTTCAACCAAACCGCTTCTGGTCGCCGATCCGGCAGCCCGACCATTGAACCGCATGCCAAACAGTGTCGACACCCTTGAGCCTAACGACCGATTTGTGGAAGCAGTGAACAAAATTCCAATCACCCCGGGCATTCCATACCACTCGATTATGGGGGACCGCGGCCGGGCCGATACTCCAAATAGTTCGGACGGCATTGTGCCTTATTGGAGCTCGCACCTCGACGGCGCGAAGTCGGAGTTGATCGTCAATTCAGGGCACGACGCGCAATACAATCCGCAGGCAATTCGAGAAGTTGAACGAATTCTGAAACTGAATCTCACCGTTTCGCGGTAGCGACCTGATGAAGAAAATCCACTTTACATTTCTTGTTCTGCTTGCGACGTCGATCCAACCCGGGCTCGGCGCGGAAGCACCCATGGTGATCGATCGACCGGCTGCTGATTTCGGACCGACTCAAGTCTTCGTCGGGATGTGGGTCGTGGACATCAGCAATATCGACAGCGCGCAACAGAATTTCACCGCGGAGATCGCGGTCGTATTGCGCTGGAAAGATTCTCGCTTGGCTCACGCCGGCAACGGAGTTGTGCGCTATCCGCTCGAACAGGTTTGGCATCCGCGCATCGTTATTGTGAATGAAACAAACTCAGTAACCCACAAACTCCCAGAGTCCGTCGAAGCCGAACACGATGGGACCGTGCTTTATCGCCAACGTTATGTGGGTGCTTTCACTCAGCCGCTGCGGCTGCGATCGTTTCCCTTCGATCGGCAAACCTTTCACATCGAGCTCGTTGCCATTCGCTACCGGCCTAACGAGGTAACGTTTGTCCCGAATCAACTTTGGATACGCGATGGACTCAGGCAGGCCGGCGGAATCACACCATCGATCACTCTGCCAGACTGGACGATCGAGAAATGGGATACCAAGGCAGCTGTCTACGCATTGGCGCCAGGCTTGGAGAACTCGAGTTATGTCTTCGAATTCACCGCAGCCCGCAATGTATCGCACTACATTCTAAAAGTAATGTTTCCGCTTGTTTTGATCGTGATCATGTCATGGGCGGTCTTCTGGATGGATCCAATCCATTCCAACGCGCAGATCAATATCGCGATCACTTCAATGCTCACCCTGATCGCCTATCGTTTCGCAACCGATAACCAGTTACCCCGTCTGCCTTACATGACGCGGCTGGATGCGTTCATTCTTATGGGGACTGTCCTCATTTTCTTTTCTCTCATCGAGGTGATAACGACGACAATTCTGGAGACAAATCATCGCGCGCGGCTGGCGAAAACAATTGACCGTTGTTGCCGACTGATCTTCCCCGCAATTTTCGCGACGGCCACGTTTGCAATCTTCGCGCACCGGCGGGGCTGATCAGGGTGAAGGCGCGCCAATTTTTCATGGAATAGAAGACGCCACGTTTACAAAATCCCGGTAAAGTGGCTGCGGGCAAGTGTAAATCTGGCGCGTCTAGACAATTTGCTATCGCTTACCAGGTCCCTCGGCCACTCTGATCGCACAGCGTAGTTCGTGAAAATCGATCGGTTTGGTAAGATAAACATCAAAACCGGCACGCAAACCACGCTCACGTTCCTCTGCACTTGTTCTGCCGGTGACAGCGATCGCCTTTAAATTGTGACGCCCTTTGGCTTCGCGAACGAGATCGATTCCATCCCCGTCAGGCAGGTTGAGATCACTGACGAGAACATCGAAATCCATGTCGCCGAGACGCGCTCTCGCATCTTTCGCATTTTTGGCCGTAACGGTTTGGCATCCGCACCGCTTCAAAAGTAACTCGAGCACATTTCGGGTATCAGAGTGATCTTCAACAAGTAGCACCCTAATCCTCACCAGATCATCATCCTCACCTCGCAAGAATCGATTATCACCTTTCAAGCTCACTCGCAACGAGCATCGTAGAAGCCGATGTCCGCTGCACAATTAGCTACCGAAGTGTAAGTCTGGTGCGTATAACCCACTAAATACCTAAGACTTGAGTAATTTAAAAAACCCTTAAAACTAGGATTTGTGCTAGAACGAGTGAGTTTCTGACGCCAGGGTGGCGAAATTGGCAGACGCGCCAGACTTAGGATCTGGTGGAGCAATCCTTAGGGGTTCGAGTCCCCTCCCTGGCACATGACCCGCGGTGAGATGGTTGAGGTCCGAGCCGGACTGGCATTGTTGAGCCGTTGAGGCGTTCGATCAGAAGATCTGCCATTTCCTCTCGCCACCGGCTTTTGTTTCCCAAAGACGGACGCCACCGAGAAAAGCGTTTTCGTTTTTGCCGCGCTCAATGCCTTCCGGCAATTGGTCGAACCGGTGCACATTGCCGCCACCCAGAACGACGTAATCGGCGATGAACGATTTTTTCAGCTGCGTGACGGCAAAGATCACTTCGCGTTTCCATTCTTCTTCTCCGAGCCGTTCGATTCCGGGAATGCCAAGAAAATTCTCAATGATGTCGCGATCGCGATAAGGAAGATCGCCGAGCTCGAGCGGAAAGAGCATGTTTTCAAAAGCAAGCGCAGAACCGAGACCGGTGCCAAGTCCGAGAAAAAGCATTCGCCCGTCGTGATAACTTCCCAGTGCTTGCATCGCGGCATCGTTGATGACACGGACCGGTTTGCCTAACGACTTGCCAAAATCAAACCCGACCCAGCCTGGGCCGAGATGTTTCGGGTCTCTGATTATTTGACCTCCGCGAACCGGCGACGGAAAACCGATCGAGATGTTTTCGAAGTTCCAATCGCGAGTGTTTTCTTTTACTCGAGCGACAAAGTCGGTCGGCCGCATTCGCATGCCGGAATCGAACGCGCGCTGGTCTGCGCCTTCGATCATCAGCTTTACGTGGGTGCCGCCGATGTCGACGACGAGAGTCTTGTTCATCGACTCGCGAATACTTCCGAGTTACTCGCCGAGACCGACGACCTGACCGAGGCGCTGGAAAATGCCCTTCTTTTCCTGTCCGGTTGCGCTGCTACCCGGCCAGCATTCAACAATTTCAAGGGCGAGGAACCGGAAAAGCGTCACGCTCGCGAATTTCAAATCGAGCCGCAGATTTTTTGCGATCTGTTGGACCGAACGCACGCCGTTGAACTGGGATGCGAACTGCGCCTCGGCGACGGTGAGCCGCAGGCTCTGCACTCTCTCAAATCCGTCGCGGGTGTAAGCCGGAACGGAGGTGGGATCATAATAAGCGCGGTCCCCAAGTTGCGGAAACTGAACCAAGCGCAGGGTCGCCAAAGCCCATTGATCGACATCGAGCTCGCCCGGGAGCGCAGCGGCGAAGTCCGGAAGCGCTCCTTGATGAAATGAAAAGCGAACGCATTGCACGCTCCAAAGTTCGGCGAAAAGTTTCTGTCCGTGATGCTGCGTTAACTGCATTGCCGGCTCGTGCAAAATCAAATTCTCCTGTGCGAGCGTGACGAAGAGCGGACACCCGGTCTCCTGCTGTTGGGCGCGCGCAGCCTCGATCCGGTCCGGATCGACAGTGCTCAGAGGCACGGGCGCTTCGGGGCAATACAGGTCCGGATCACTCGACGTGGCAAAGAGGACCTGTCCGTTCTGAGTCAAAAGGTCGACCGGCTGCTTGTCCCAAAAGAATCGGAGCGTCCCGGTGAGTTTTTGGGTCGCAATAATCTGGAGCGCGCGATTTAACGAGAAGAAGCGGGTATCGCCGCAGAAATAAGCGCCGCCGGTGAGCGATTCGTCGGGAACGTAAGACTGCTCGGCCGCGGGCTCGAACGCCGCCGGTGTCGCTGCAGTTGGCATATCGTTCGCCGGGGCTGGGGTCCACCACGGAGTTTCCTGCGTTTGCGTAATTTCAGGGCCGACTTCGCTCGCTTCACGATAGGCCGGTTCCTGTTCGACCGGGAAGTCCGCTTCCGTCGCCGGTGTCGGTTCCACGGCATTTGGCTGGGTTGGCTCCGGCTCTTCCGATTTTCGAGGCATATGGGTTTCTACCGTTTGAATAAGCAAATCCGAAGTGAACGGTTTATTCAAGAACCCAATCACATTTGGATTTTCGCTCCGGCTCGCCTGCAGCTCCGCGCCGTAGCCGGAAATGTAGACGACCGGAATCGCAGCCGGTCCGGGATTCTCCAGCAAACGGCGGCAAACTTCGTCGCCTTTCATGTCCGGCAAAATGAAATCCAAGAGTATGAGATCCGGCATGCCAGTTTGCGCTGCGCGAATAGCCTCTTCGCCGGTCGATGCCGTCGTTACGTCGTAATTTGCGTCAATCAAAACTTCTTTCACGAAACTGAGCAGCATCAGGCTATCGTCGACCACCAGGATTTTTGGATTCTCCTGGCGCGATTCTCTCGCCGGCGCAGCCTCGGCTTCGTCGGTGCCCCGGACCGCTTCCATGAGCAAGTGCTGCCAATCCATGTCGATCGTGCGCGGACTGGAAGGCGCGTCGGTAACTTCGGAAATCGTTCCGCCCTTCCAGCGAACAATCTCATTGAACGCCGCCATTCCTTGTCGACCGGGAGCAGTCGCGTGACGGACCTGCCCTTTCTCAAAGAAAACTCGCGCTTTTTCGCCGCTCGGCCCGATGAACTCCACTACTGCGGTCGTGCCACTCATGCATTTAAGCTGAATAATGTCGGTGAATTGGAGATCGCGGAGAGTGCCTTGAAATTTTTCCGCCGTCTGGTCCTTGGCGCGACGCAACAAATGCTCGACCAGATCGACAAAATCCCATTGCACCAGCGGCTTCTCGAGAAAATGAATCGCGCCGAGTCCGGCGACTTGTTCCTGTTGCTCGGGCAAATGAACGCCGGTCAAAATGATCGCGCGGGCATTCGGGTGGCTCGTCCGCAAATCGTAAAGAAAATCCTGGCCAAGATCCGGGGCTGCATCGACGTCGAGAACAAAAAGTTCGGGCTTCACTCCCAGAGCGAGCTGCTGCGCCTCCTCCAAACTACGCGTCATCTCTACCTGCGCGTCCGGAGCCGCCTCCTGTAAAGAAGACATGATTGCGGACGCCAATTCTTCATCCGGCTCCAAAACCAGAATCCGCGTTCTCTTTTTCGACTTTTTCTGCTTCATTAGGGGCGTCTCGAGGAATGTCTCGACGCTCAATTCGTTAGCAATGCCTGCTTCTTCGCAAATGCAAAGAATTTTTCGCTGCGCTGCGGCCTCCGCGGACACCGCAGCGCGAGGTCGCTACCTGAATCGCTTCGCCAATTCCCGCCGGATGATCTTCCCGCGTTCGTTGGTCGGAATCGAATCGACGATAAAAATCCGCTTTGGCACCTGCCACCCGCTCAACGCTGTTCGACAGAATTCCATCAGCTCGTTTTCGCGAAGATCTACATTCGCAACGACGCAGGCCGCGACCTCCTCGTTTCGCAATCCCGCGCCGGCGGGACGACCAAAGGCAACCGCCTGACGAACGCCGGGAAAGTGGAGTAAGCGTTCTTCAATCTCGGCCGGGTTCACTTTTTTTCCGGCGACATTAATGACGTCCGAGATGCGTCCAACGATTTTGAATCCGGAACCGTGGCGCGCGAGCAGATCGTCAGGAACGAAAACGCCATTGCCCAATTTTTCTTCGTCAACGTCGGGAAAGTAACCATTACCTACGGCCGCGCTTCGGACCCGGACCTGACTCGTCTCCGCACCCGGCTCGATCATCTCAAGATCGACATCTTTCATCGGCGATCCGACGAAACCTTCGATCTCGTTTTTTGCCTCACGGTCGTAGCAAATTCCGCCGCATTCCGACGCGCCGTAAAACGAATGGATCGGCAGCGCGAACTTGTCTCGGAATTTTTTTGCCGTAGCAATTGGCAGTGGCGCGCCGGCGGAAATACACACACGCAACTTCGGGAGCGGCGGAATATTTTTCATTTCGCAAAACGCTTGATAGAAGAGCGGCATACCCGGGAAAACCGTCGCGTCTGTTTTTGCGATGTCGGCGAGAACAGCGCGCGGCGTTCGGTCTTGACTAAGAACAAGCGGCACGCCGCGGGCGATCAGGGGCGTGAGCAAATTGCTGAATCCGTAGGAATGCGAAATCGGAATGACGCCGAAGTTAAGATCGACATCGGAGACACCCATCGTCTCGCAAATCTGCTCGCAATCAGCCAAGAGTTGTTCGCTCCCAAACCGAATTGCGCGCGGCGCGGCGGTGGTTCCCGAAGTTAATTTCAGCAGCGCCGGATTGTTTCCCTGCCAATTCGGCTGTTCGTGCTCGAGCACTCGAACTTTTCCGGCCCTTTCAATGATTCCGCTTGCGCGGCAAATCTTCGCCGCCGCATCCCGTTGCTGGTCGCTCATCGATTGCTCGAGTGGCAGAACGATCATTCCGCGGCGCAAACACGCGATCAAGATCGAAGGCCAATCTTCGTGATTGCCGATCTGGACCGCAATGACAGTGCCCGCTGCGAAGCTGTCGATTTTTGATTCGAATTTGCACGCGTATTCATCGATTGCGCGAAATGTCCGATTGATCTGGCCGCGGGTATTGAAAATGGCGGGCGCGTCGCCTTTTCGAGCGAGAATCGCCTCCCATCGTTTCAGCAATCCGTCCGTTGCTTTCATCGCTTGCGTAAAATGCCCAGGCGGTTACATTCGGCGCTCATTTTTGACGATGAAAGCAGGCATTCACCCAGAATATCACGAAACCGATATCGTTTGCGCGTGCGGAGCGGTCTATCACACGCGCTCGACGCGCCGTGACATTAGAATCGGTATTTGCGCTGCTTGTCATCCGTTTTTCACCGGTGAGCAGAAATTCGTCGACACGGCCGGTCGCGTCGAAAAATTCGCCAAGCGCTACGGCAGCACCAAAGCTGCGCGCTCGGGCAAAAAAGGTTAGCTGACTTCTGTAGCTGGGGTCGTCGACCCCTCGGCCGCGGTCAGCGACCGCGGCTATAATGACCATGGACTTTGATCCTTTCATTCAGCGCAAACGCGAGCGGTTCGAGCAACTCGAACGCGAGATCGCCGACCCGAAGCTTTTCGACAATCGCAAGCGCGCCGGCGAAATCATGCGCGAGCACGCGGGCATCAAAACTGTGCTGGCGAAATGGGAAGAATTGGAAAACGCGCGCAAGCAGCTGGATGACAATCGCGAGCTGGCCACGTCGCGCGACGTCGAGATCGCCGCCATGGCGGACGACGAGATTCCGGATTTGGAAAAACGCGTGGCCGAGCTCGAGCGCGAAATGCAAATCGCGCTGCTGCCGCCGGACGAAAATGAAAATCGCGACGCGATCGTCGAAATTCGCGCCGGGACCGGCGGAAGCGAAGCCGCGATTTTCGCGGCCGATCTTTACCGGATGTATCACCGCTACGCCGAGTCGGCCGGATTAAAAGCGGAAGATCTCGAATCGAGTGCGTCGGAAATGGGCGGGCTAAAAGAAGTGATCTTCAAAGTCTCGGGTGAATCGGTTTTTCGAAAATTGCGCTACGAAAGCGGGGTGCATCGGGTTCAGCGAGTGCCGGCGACCGAAGCGCAAGGCCGAATTCATACATCGACTGCAACGGTTGCGGTGCTGCCGGAAGCGGAAGATGTCGATGTTGAATTAAAGCCGGAAGATTTGCGGATTGAAGTTTCCCGGGCCGGCGGTCCGGGCGGACAGGGCGTGAACACCACCGACTCGGCAGTGCAAGTGATGCACATTCCAACCGGCACGATTGTTCGTTGCCAGGACGGCCGCAGTCAGCTTAAGAACAAGGAAAAGGCATTGTCGATTTTGCGGGCGCGATTGCTGGAACGGCAACAGCAGGAGGAAGCGGCGAAATACAGCGCGCAACGTCGCGGGCAGATTGGCACCGGCGGGCGCGAAGAAAAAATTAGGACCTACAATTTTCCTCAGAACCGCCTGACCGACCACCGCATCGGACTGACGCTCTATAATTTGGATCGCGTCATCGACGGGAATCTCGAGGAGATGATTCGCGCGCTCCAAGCCGCCGATGTGGTAGAGCGATTGAAGGAGTCTTCGATCGCGTGATTCAACCATTTCTGTCATTTCGACCGAAGTGGACAAATCTGTGACTATTTCAGAAATATCTAGAGATGCCTCGACTTCGCTCGACATGACAAAGACGAAAAGCCTCCTCGAAGTCCTGCAATCGACGACTGCTTATTTCACCAGGCATAAGATCGAGAACCCCCGCTTAAACGCGGAGCAGTTGCTCGCTCACACTCTCCGACTATCGCGAATGGATCTTTATTTAGAGTTCGAGCGGAATCTTGCCGAAAACGAGCTTGGACCGTTGCGCGATCTGGTGAAGCGCCGAAGCCAAGGCGAACCACTCCAGCACTTGTTGGGCACGGTTGAGTTTTGCGGTCACACCTTCGCAATCGATAAACGCGCGATGGTGCCGCGGCCCGAGACCGAGGAGCTCGTTGAGCTGCTTTTCGCAGAAATCAGCGGTCAGAAGTCAGAGATCAGAATTCTGGATGTTGGGACCGGTTCGGGCGTTATTGGTCTCAGCCTTGCTGTAAAATTTCCACAGGCAAACGTGTGCGCGATCGACATATCCGAAGACCCGCTGTCGCTGGCGCGCGAAAACTCGGCCCAGCTCCGATTGAGTGAGCGGGTCCGATTTCAAAAAAGCGATCTGCTCGAAAATGTGTCTGAAAGATTCGACCTGATCGTGGCGAATCTTCCGTACATTTCCATGCAAGATCGACATTTGCTCGCCCGCGAAGTGCTGCATGATCCAGAAGTGGCACTTTTTGGTGGACCCGGCGGTGACGAGTTGGTGCGAAAATTAATCGAGCAAGCGCCCGCGCATCTCGAACCGGGCGGGCTGCTGGCCCTGGAAATTGGCCTTGGTCAGGCTGAAGGACTTTCGGACTTTCTTCGTCAAAAGAATTATCACGACATTGAGTTAAAAAAGGATTATTCAGGTATCTCACGTTTTCTCTTAGCCAGGTATGGATAAAATCCGGATTCACGGGGGACATCCGCTGAGCGGAACGATCAAAATCAGCGGCTCGAAGAATTCCGCCCTGCCGATTCTGGCGGCGACGCTGCTCACCCGCGAACCGTGCACGATTCACCGTGTGCCGGACCTGAGCGACACGCATTACATGCTGCAAATTTTGAAGCATCTCGGCGCGGAAGTGGAACGCGCCAGCGGCATGGTCACGATCGCGGCCGCGAAAATCGATTCGGTTGCGCCCTATGATGTTGTCCGGAGGATGCGCGCTTCTGTTTGCGTCATCGGTCCGTTGCTCGGCCGCTGCAAGGAAGCGACGGTTTCGTTGCCGGGCGGCTGCGTCATCGGCGATCGCCCGATCGACCTGCACTTGAAGGGATTCGAAGCGCTCGGTTCTGCCGTTCGGGTGGAAGCCGGCAACATCAAAGTGTTTGCGCCGAAACTCACCGGTGCGGTGATCAATTTGCGCGGCAAATTTGGGCCGACCGTTCTTGGCACCGACAACGTAATGATGGCGGCAGCGCTGGCAGAAGGAACGACCGTGATCGAAGGCGCCGCTCAAGAACCGGAAGTTGTCGATCTCGCAAATTTTCTGAACAAGATGGGCGCGAAGATTGAAGGCGCCGGCACTCGCCGCATTATCGTTGAAGGCGTCAAGGAATTGCACGGTGCTGAGCACGACATCATTCCCGATCGCATCGAAGCCGGGACTTTTCTGGTTGCGGGCGCGATTTGCGGCAAAGGCGTCACGATCAAGCGGGTCGAGCCGGAGCACGTTCAAGCCGTGACCAAGGCGCTGAGCAATTGCGGGTTTAAAATCGAATCGACCGACAATTCGATAACCGTTTTGCCCAACGGCGTGGCCACACCGCTTGAGCTCGCGACCGAGCCATATCCCGGTTTTCCGACCGATATGCAGGCACAAATGTGTGCGCTTCTTTCCACCACTGGCGGAATCAGCGTCATCACAGAAAACATTTTTCCGCAGCGCTACATGCACGTGGCAGAGCTCAAACGCATGGGCGCACATGTCGATCTTGAGGGACCAACCGCCGTGATCCAAGGCGTTGATCGTCTCTTTGGCGCGCCGGTGATGGCGAGCGATTTGCGCGCGTCGGCTGCGCTCGTGCTTGCCGGATTGAAAGCGGACGGAATCACCGAAGTCAGCCGCGTTTATCACATCGATCGCGGCTACGAACATTTGGATGAGAAACTGAGCGAGCTCGGCGCTCAAATCGAGCGCGTGAAAGGATAACTATGGAGATAACGACAACATCGACATCTTCCAGTGTCCGAACGTGGTGCATCCTTGCGCACGCCACTGCTTTAGTCGGATTCTTAGTGCCGGTCGCGGGTCACATTGTTGGGCCGCTTATCGTCTGGCTGGCCAAGCGTCAGGATTCGCCCGAGATCGATGCCCACGGCAAAGAGTCGATGAACTTTCAGATTTCGATGCTGATCTGGAACGCGATCGCAGCCATTCTGATCATTGTTTTAATCGGCATTCCCATCCTGATTCTGCTGCACATTCTAAATATTATCTTTGTCATCGTCGCCTCGATTCAGGCCAGCGAAGGCAAGCTCTATCGATATCCGCTGGCGATCCGGTTAATTAGTTGAGGTGGATCGCGCGCTCCTATTCACGGCGCCGGAGGCGCTTAATTTATCATCGAGCAAGGGACTGCTCGATCCACCTAATCAGCAAGCAGTCCACGCAGCGTTTTCATGTTCGCGACGTCTTCACGCAGGTCTTTGCCTTTCGGCGTTTCGAGAACTTTCGGGATTTTTCGAAATCGCCGGTCGCGCATAACAAGGCGGAATGCGTCCAGGCCGATCTGGCCCTTTCCGATGTGCTGATGTCGGTCTACCCGTGAGCCGCGCGCGGTTTTGGAATCGTTCAAATGAATGGCAGCGAGACGATTGAATCCGATTACGCGATCGAATTCGCGAAACGTTTTCTTAGTCCCGGCTTCGCTGCCGATGTCGCAGCCGGCAGCGAAAACGTGCGCGGTGTCCAAACAAACACAAAGGCGCTCCGGTTCGCGCACACTCTGGATGATGTAAGCGATCTGCTCGAAGCGATGACCAAGACATGAGCCCTGGCCAGCCGTTGTTTCGAGCGCGATCCGCGTTTTGACTTTCGGAATTTTGCGAAACACGCGGTTGATCGAGGCGACGATTTTTTCGAGTCCGGCTTCTTCGCCTGTGCCCAGATGCGCGCCGGGATGAAGAACCAGAAATGGAAGCTCGAGCTGATCGGCCCGAGTAAGCTCTTCAGACAAAGCGCGGATGGAATTCGCGTGAAACTGCGGATTGGTGGTCGCGAGGTTGATCAGATAATTGGCGTGGGCAAAGATCGATAATAACTGGCCGCGTTGGCGATGTTCGATGAACGCGCGGATTTCTTCGCGCGCGAGCGGACGCGCGAACCATTGCATATTGTTCTTCACGAACATCTGGATCGCGGTGCAGTTGATCGAGTAGCCGCGCTCGATTGCCGTGTGCACGCCGCCACCGATTGACATGTGCGCGCCGAGCAGAAGAGGTTCTGTCATGTCGAGCGGAGTCGCCTGCCGCGCCGTAGCTTTATCGCGAAGGCGGGAGACATTTCTATTTCTCATATGCAGAGATTGAACTCGTTCGTCTCCCGACTCTCTCGCCGCTACCCTCGCGGCCTAACCGTCCATGTCGCTCGCCCCGCTCGCTCCATTCCTCGACTTCGCTCGGAATGACAATCAACCAAGCCGAAACGAGCTAAATCTTCGACAAATAATACGGCAACATATCGGCCCAGTAATTCCAATCGTGGCCGCGCCATTTGCCGTCATCGAGCCAGTGCTGAATGCCTTTCGAATTTAGAATCTCCGAGAGCCGATAGGATTCGTGGCGGGTAACGTCCCATTCGCCGGTGCCGATGATGATGCCCATGTGATTGTATTTCCACGGGTCAGTCGTGTTCGGCAGATAATGAAACGGGCTGTTGAAATAAATGTTGTCGTCGTAATAGCCGTCGAAAAAATCGCTGATGTCGAACGAACCGCTCAGACTGATGAGATTACTAACCGCATCGGGATGACGAAACGCGATGTTGGCGGCGTGATAAGCGCCAAGGCTCGCTCCGCCCACCGCAACTCGATGAGCATGGCATTCGCGTCGCGCCAGATCGAACACATCGCGCACAATCACGTTTTCGTAAGCGTTATGCGTTTTCATCCGATCGGCTGGATGAATTCCCTTGTTGTAAAAACTGTCGAGATCGATCGCGTCCGGGCAGTAAACCGTGACCTTCCCGGCATCGATGTAGGAAGCGACTGAGCCGACGAGACCAAAATCCTTGTTTTGGTAATAACTGCCGAACGAGGTTGGAAATAAAATCAGCGGCAGACCGCCACCGTTTCCGAAGGCGAGCATCTCGAAATCGCGGCTAAGCCAGGGCGTGTGCCATTTGATGTAACGTTCGTTCATCGAAGATCGACAATAAGGAGAGCGGTCGATTGAGGTCAATCCACTTGCCTCAAAAGCGTAAGCGTTGAGGCGAACATCCAACATTAATGGGCAACATTATTGGATGCACTAGCTGGGAGCGTCATCGCCCCTACCTGAAATCGCAATTCGAGAGTGGCGTGCGGTGGACAAGATCGACATCTTCAACGAAGCGTCTCGGTTTCATGCCCAAACACACACTCACCGGAACAATCCGGCGGCACCACAGGTTTCCATCGAAAATCCTTGGTAATCGTCGCAACGTTCTCGTTTGGTTGCCGCGCGGTTATTCGCGTTTTTCGCGAAAACGCCACCCAGTTTTGTATTTGCAGGACGGCCAAAACGTTTTCGACGCGGCCACTTCGTTTGTCGGGGTCGAGTGGGGGGTGGACGAAACTGCGCAGCGATTGGTTCGGCAAAATCTGATCGAGCCGTCGATCATCGTGGCGATTGCCAACACCGGCGAAGATCGCATTCACGAATATGCGCCGACTCCGGGCGTGATTGACGCGGGCGCGAAGCGGAAAAAACGGAGCAAAGGTTGGGCGCGAAAATACGGGCGCTTTTTGATCGAAGAGCTCAAGCCTTACATCGACAGACAATATCGCACGAAACCGGAAGCCGAATTCACCGGACTGGGAGGTTCGTCGCTCGGGGCGTTACTGACGCTTTCGTTAGGTCTGTGGTTTCCGAATTTTTTCACGCGTCTGATCGCGATGTCGCCCTCGGTTTGGTGGGACGATCAAGTCATCGTGAAAATGGTCAACGATCTTGACCGAAAACTTCCGCTCAAAATCTGGCTCGACACCGGCACAAATGAACCAGGCTGGGAACGCGCGCGAACTTTATGCGCGGCATTGATCGACAAAGGGTGGCACCCGTTCGAGGACTTGCATTACCACGAAATCGAAGGCGCCGATCACGGCGAAGGCGCTTGGGCAATGCGGGTTGAGCCGGCGCTGCGGTTTTTATTTCCGCCGCGTCCAATCACGTGATGGAAATTACTGCAACAACTTGCCGTAGACCTGAAAGACCCGGGTGAACCCGCCGACGA
>WNGC01001024.1_pt1 | contig 16819 bp, 20 predicted proteins | sample 5400051 | NCBI WGS metagenome assembly WNGC01 (sample SAMN13153368, study PRJNA577476) | soil metagenome | isolation source: 20 cm soil or saprolite under grassland replicate 2 | place: USA:California | collected 2016-06-15
TTCCGAGACGGAAGATCACTCCTCGTTCGTATTCGCGCAGGATGCGGATCGCCTGCGGTAAAAAGATCACGGCCAGGATGATGATTGGTCCGGCCCAACCAGCTAACCTCACTAGTCGTTCGAGTAATGGCATGGCTTTATTCTCCTTTGGTTTTTACTTTTAAAGTTAATCCTTGCACCGCTGCGATTTCGACTTCTTCGTCTTTTTCGACCGGTGTGTCGCTGACCTCGTTCCAATACTCGCCTTCGACGAAAGTCCTGCCACCGTGCGAGTCGATTGCAGTCAATGCGGTCACGGTTTTCCCATTTAACGTCTCCGCTCCTGCTTTGATCGGCAGAAGCTGCGCGCGCAAGCCTTTTCCGATGACGAAAACAAAGAATGCCGCGGTCACCAGCGTCGCCGGAATGATGTAACTGAGCGACAAACGAAAGAGCGGGTCAGCGCGGTTGAAGAGCATGAGCGAGCCGATCAGAAACGAAATGATTCCGCCCACGGTCAACACGCCGTGCGTGGGCGCATAGACATCGAAGATGAAAAGCATGAGCGCGAGCGCAATCAAGGCAAGCCCGGTCACGTTGACGGGCAGGATCGCCGCCATGTAAAGGAAAAGGACCAACGCGATCGCGCCGGCGACCCCAGGCAGGATGGCGCCGGGCGTAGTTACTTCGGCGATGATTCCGTAGATCGCGATGAGCATGAGAACGAACATGACCTCGGGCCGCCAGAGTTTTTGGAAAACGCGTTCGGAAGCTGACATTTTAATCTCCGCGACCTCGGCGCCTGCGGTCTTGAGCGTCCTGCCATCCACTTGGCGTCCGTTTAGTTGTTTTAACAACTCCGTAAGATCGACAGCGATTAGATCGACAACTTTTAGCTCGAGTGCTCTCTCCGCGCTGATCGAGGCGCTTTCCCGCACCGCCGATTTGGCCCACTCGACATTGCGATGCCGCCTGGCCGCAATTGCTTCGATGTAGCTCACGGAAAAATTCTCGAGCTTCTGCTTCATGGTGTCGTCCGGTTTCTGTTCCCCGCCGGTCGGGTTACCGCCTAGCGACACTGGGTGCGCCGCACCAATGGTCGTGGCCGGCGCCATTGCCGCGACGCTTGCGGCAACGGTAATGAAACAACCCGCACTGGTCGCGGTCGATCCCGTCGGAGCCACATACACCACTACTGGCACAGGGGAACCCAAAAAACTTTGCACGATTGTTTGCGTCGAATCGAGCAAACCGCCCGGCGTGTTGAGTTGAATGATCAGACATTGTGCGTTCTGCGCGCGCGCTTCATCGATACTTCGCGAAATGTAACTCGCAGTCGCCGGACCAATCGCCCCATCGATCTTGATAAGCGAAACCTTCTCCGCCACGACTGTAGCCGCGCACACCAGCCAGAGAGTCAAACCTGTCAGCGTAGTCTTCACGGCGACGCGCAATCTCACTCTCCCTTCATAGGCTGAATTTTGATGGCGAAGTCTTCGACTCGCGGTTTCGCGATTTTCTCGTAATCACGATAGCTCAGTTTAATGGCGTCGGTATGCGTGCCCGCTTCGAAAACGATGTACTCTTCCTGGGACAAACTCTTGTCCACATACGTCGGCACACCGTAAAGATTGCCAAACGGCGGCATCGCTCCGACCGCGCAGTCCGGGAATAGCGGCTTAAATTCCTGTTCGCTGTCCAGTGAAACGGCTTTGCCGACGGCGTTCTTGAGCTTTTTGAGATCGATTTGATGATCCGCCGGCAGCACGGTCATTAAGTGCTGTTCTCCGGATTTTACCATGACGATTTTCGCATGATGCCGGCCTTTCACGTGTTCGGCTTGGGCGATCCTTTGCGCGGTAACGGCTTCTGGATGATGCAGAATCTCGTAGTCGACTTTGTTTTCCTTCAAGCAATCAATGAGTTGCTTTGGTATTTTCAGAAGCGGCCTCCAATGCAAACTATCACCTTCCCGAGCGATCTCTACTTTTCAGACGGAAGATTCTCCAATGGACCCGTACGCAAAGCCTAACGAGCGTAGAGTTGGTGCGAACCGGCCGAAGATTTCGCATTTGCCGAGTGAAATCGACAGAAAAACACGCGAGCAGAGACGAGTTGAGAAGCAAGCAGTCGCCGCCGAGCGGCGCGCGATCAAGAAAGCAGCCCGGCGGCAATTGAAAAAGCAACTGATCGACGAACTGAACGAGCGTTAACGCTAGAAGTCAGCGGCCAGATATCAGGATTCCGCGACTAAGCGACCCTGATTGGTTACTTCGGTGTTCCAACTTTTGCGCTGCCGAGAAACGTCGCGTTCTCATCAACCACCAGCCGGGGCGCTTCGATGTCGCCGCGCAAGGTGCAACCGGCCAGAAGCTCGCAGCGTTCGGTCGCGAAAATATTCCCCTCAACCGTCCCCTGCACTGTCACCGATTTCGATCTTACTTCGCCCTTAATGGACGCGTGTTCGCCAATCGTAAGCGTTCCAGTCGATTTGATATCGCCTTTCACTTCGCCATCGATCAGGAGCTGGTCATGGAATTTGACCGAGCCGATGATCGAGACTCCTCGCGATAAAATGGCGCCGGACCGGGCCGGCGTAGATGCGCCATTGGACGGCAAGGGCTCCGGTCTTGCCGGGCTTGCCGGTTCCGCCGGTTCAGATCTTCGATTTGAAAACATTGCCATTTGTATTCTCCGATTCCTCCAACTTTGGCTGCGTGTAAAGCTAATCTTATTCCGCGCACCTCAACGGATTCAAAATCTGTGGAAATTCGCACAATCCGCGGTTAAACCGATCTCATGCTTTTTCTCGACGAGGACCAAGTACGAAAGCATTTACGAATGGCCGACCTTATTCCGGCGATGGAAAAAGCGCTGATCGATTTCTCGACCGGAAAAGTGACGCAGCCGGTCCGGCAAGTCATCGCAGTCGATCCTCCGGGTGGATTTTATGGAATGATGCCGGCGTTAACTCCGGAAGGGCTCGGTCAGAAAATCGTAACCTTCTATCCGCCGAACGCGGAGAAAGATTTGCCGACACACATGGCAACAATTCTTTTGAACGATCCACAAACTGGCGCACCGCTCGCGGTCATGGATGGGCGATTGATTACGGAAATGCGAACAGCAGCGGTTGCGGCAGCGGCGACAAAACTTCTCGCGCCAAAGGATGCGAAAGTGCTGGCGATCCTTGGCAGCGGCGTGCAAGCGCGGAGTCACGTGGACGCGCTGCGACTGGTCAGACAATTCGAAGAAACTCGCGTTTGGAGTCCGAACAAATCGCATGCGGAGCAGTTCGCCAGAGAGATCGGCGCCCAAGCAATGTCGGCAGAAGACGCAATTCGGGACGCAGATGTGGTTGTCACGGCGACGAGCTCGAAAACGCCGGTCTTGCATGGCACCTGGTTGAAGTCTGGCTGTCACGTCAATGCCGTCGGCGCGTGTCGGCCGGATTGGCGCGAGCTCGACGACAACGCGATGAGAAATGTCGTCTTCGTCGATTCACGTGAAGCGGCCATGAAAGAATCCGGTGATGTGATTCTTTCCCGCACGAAAATTTACGCCGAGCTCGGTGAAGCGTTTGCCGGCAAAGTCCCGCCCCGCGGAAGTGAAACCACCATTTTCAAGTCGTTAGGCATGGCGGTGGAAGACGTCGCCGCAGCGCTGCTCGTTTATCGATCGGCTACGCAAAAATAAAACGCCGGTTCAAGTCTCCAAGAGGTCGTCTGCCTGAGCCAGAGTTTCGCAGGTGAAAATCTGAACGTCGCCACGGTAATGGAAGATCGACATGATCTGCAAACCGATGTCGCGGCGAGGATCGGGAATCACTCGGACGACCATCGACGCTCCGTTTTGGTTGCAAAGGTCCATCGCTTTCTCGATGAAAGGCGCGCAGGCCGTATCCATCGACTCCAGTGCGGTTAAATCGGCGAGAAGCCGAAATCCGGATTGCAACTTCGATAGGCCGTTACGGATTTGCTCCAAGCCTTTCTCGGTCTCTTCTGCCTCCACTACTCCGCTGTAGCGAATTACGAGCAACCTTTTCGGTTCGTCGACTTCGAACTTAATCACTCTTTCAAACGATTGTATTTTTTCAGAAGTTCGCGCAATCGATCGTGCGGAAGCGCTTCGACGCGGTGATTGCCGGCGCCGGTCATGGTTTGATTATCAACCAGCGCATTCACGACCGCTTCTTCGGTCGCTTCCACCACGGCACCAAAAATCGGATCGATCAAGTCGTTCGGGACGGTTTGGACCGAATGGGTTACTTGATCGGCAGCCCAAACATTTTTGTTCGCAGTTGAGAACGCGATGAACAAGTCGCCGGATCCGTTCCCGGAAATCGTCCCGGTGCGGGCAAGCCCAATCGAAACGCGCCGCGCAAGTCGCTTCAATTGATTTGGAAGTAGCGGCGCGTCGGTCGCAACGACGGCGATGCACGAACCAGTGTCTTCCTTATAAACCGAGCCGGGAATTTCTTTCCCGATCGGCACTCCGGTAATGGTTAAGAGCGCACGTCGTCCAAAGTTCGCCTGAACAAAAACGCCCACAGTGTAAGTGCGAGCCGCACTGGCACCATTGGCTGAGCTTTGGCCGGAACTGGCTTTAGGCTCCTTAATCTCGATCTTGCGCGAGGCGGTTCCGTTGCCGCCTTTGAATTCGTAGCAAATCATCCCGGTGCCGCCGCCGACACTCCCCTCCTCGATCGCGCCGCCGTGCGCTGAATCAAGCGCGTGGAAAACGTCTTCCGCTTTCACATGAAACCCATTTGCGTCATTTAGCCAACCGTCCCACGTCTCGGCGACGAGCGGTAAACTCCACCAATATCCGCTGGCGTCAGCCGCGCCGTGCTTCATTCGCCACGCAATGACAGCGTCGCGCGCGACTCCAACGCTGTGAGTGTTAGTAATGACAACCGGGCCTTCGAGAAATCCGCTTTCTTCGACCCAATGTGTGCCGGTCATCTCGCCGTTGCCGTTCAAACTGAATACAGCCGCGTAAACCGGATCGTTCAATGAATCGTGCCCGCGTGGAATGACAGCGGTGACGCCAGTTCGCACTGGTCCTTTGCCCACCACAAGCTTCCCTTCGCCACGAATGATGGTGGTGTAACCAACTTCGACACCAACGACGTCGGTGATGGCGTTGAGCTGACCGGGGGTGCCATCGAATGGAACACCGAGATCGCGCGCACGAACGATTTTTTGCGCCAATGTCGATCTTCCCGGCGGAGACTGCTGCGGCTCGCGCGCCTCAACGTCGAGCAAGAGCAGGAGCAAGAGTAAGAGTAAGAAGGGAAATCGAAGCTTCATTTCTTGGTCCACTTCTCTTCGGCGAAGGTTTTCCATTCGCCTTTCTCCGTCTGACGAATCAGCGACGTCCAGGTTTTCGTTTGCGGATCGAACGAAAACTTGTTGGTCAGCTCGCCGTCTTTCGGAACAAAGCGAAATTCGATTGCTCGCAAATCGTTGTCGATCTTTCCGTACCCAAGCGCCGAGTCGCGCGCGCCGAAAACATCCATCCAATGGCAAACGTAGTTCTTGGCGGCGGCGTCGAACCCGATGAAGACAAAGGCTTCATACTCCGGCTTTGGATCGGCGTAGCCGTAATGAAATTCAATGAATTGGTGGTTCAGCACCCATTCACAACGAACGCTCGTTTGCTGAACCTGACCCTTGCCCATTTTTCTTTCTACGCTCCAGTTGCCAACGAAATTATCCAGAAACGGATCTTGAAGCGATGGCGGCGGCTGCGCCTGGACAACAACGAGAACGAGGAAAAAGAGGAAGCAAGATGTCGATCTTTTCATTAATGGTAATTTTTCATTCGCGGCCAAAATTGGTGCAGGTCGCCGGTTAATCCACGGCAAAGAAAAATATCGAAATGCTCGTCGCGCCGCGAGTACGGATGTTCGACCCGGCCGGCCGCTTCGACGCTTTGGAAATGTTCGCGGTCGCCGGATCCATCGCTGCCGAGAACGATGACGATGCTGCCATCATAATCGCGCGGCCCCCAAAGCCAGTAGCTTTGATGGTTGCAAATCGATTTCGGCAAACCGAGTCGCGGTCCGAAGAAATCGATCGCGCCGGCTTGACCGTAACTGTTCGCGAAAATCGCGGTGCGCGCCTGTTCCTCCGGCGAAAGTGAGTTGTAAACGCGCGCCGTTTCGCGGGCCATGTTTTCCCAGCCAAATTCGTCGGCGAAATATTGCGGCAACGGACCGGTCGGTTGGTTTTCGGCTTTCGGCGGTTCAAAACCGAGTTTCTTTTGATAAGCACCGAATTGTTCCGGCGAAAGAATCGGCGAAACGGTCGGCGCGAGGATAATTGTCGATCCGACGACGAGCAGCGCGTAAACGAGGCGGCTCCATTTCCAGCGCGCAGCCGTAATTTTTTCGAACCCAATCGCGCCCGCCGCAAAAAGGACCGGATAAATAGACGCGAGGTAATAATTTTTACTACGCAACGCGATGAACGCCGCCAGCAGTACGATGTAAACGATACCGAGAACGCGGAACCGCCGGCCTTCGCGTCCGAGAAAGAGCCAGACTAAACCGCCGAGCCAAAGTGGGAACAGAATTGGATTCATGATCTGCACTTGATCGAGAACGAACGCGATTGGTCCGCGTACGACGTCGCGATGTGTTTGCCGAATGTTGTGCATCAATTCGAGAAACGGAAAGTCGTGGCGGATCAGCCAAATCAGATTCGGCAAGAAAATCAGGAACGCGATCGCGGCGCCGATCCAAAATTGCTTTGTGATCAAAAATCGGCGCTCGGGCGTTAAAACGAGCCCGACCACAACGGCAACAACGAAAAACGCGATGCCGTATTTGGTTTGCATGCCAAGGCCAGTGAACACACCGAACCAGATCCAATAACGCGGATCGTCGCGGTTGATGGCACGGACAATGCACCAAACGCAGGCTATCCAAACGAGCGGCTCGAAAGCGTTCATTGTCAGCCAGTGATGCATGACGAGGTAAATCGGCACGCAAACCACTGCGAGCGCGGCCAGAACTTGCGCAAATGTCCCGCCGCCCATTTCACGAGCTAATTTACCGGTAAGCCAAACCGCGGCGGCACCCGCGAGCGCTGGGAAAAAACGCAAACCAACGAGCCAATTACCAAAAAGATGTCGCGCCATCCAGGCAACGAGCGCGATCAACGGTGGTTGATCGACATATCCCCAATCGAGATGCTCGCCGCAGGCCAGGTAATAAAGTTCGTCACGAAAAATTCCGTAACGGTTCGCCATGAGTAAATGGAAAATTAATTTCGCACCGGCTAAGGCGAGAACAAGCGCTTCGCCCGAGAAAAATCGCGATGTCGATCTTGCGCTCACGAAATTTGGGATGCTTTTCTATTTTCGTCCGCGAAGCAACGCATTTAGACTGATTTTGTGAGTTACGAGGTTTTCGCCAGAAAATATCGGCCGCAGACGTTCGACGATCTGGTGGGACAAGCCCACGTTTCACGCACGCTCAAGAACGCCGTCGCGCAGAACCGGCTGGCGCACGCTTATCTGTTCGTCGGGCCGCGCGGCATCGGCAAAACTTCGACCGCGCGCATTTTGGCGAAAGCGCTGAACTGCGTGAAAGGCCCGACCGTCAATCCTGACGGCACGTGCGACAACTGCCGCGAGATCGCGGCCGGCAACAGCCTCGATGTCCTCGAGATCGACGGTGCGAGCAATAATGGCGTCGAGCAAGTGCGCGAGTTGCGCGAAAACGTGCGCTACGCGCCATCCAAATCGCGCTACAAGATCTATATCATCGACGAAGTGCATATGCTCACCGCGGCCGCGTTCAACGCGCTTTTGAAAACGCTTGAGGAGCCGCCACCCCACGTGAAATTCATTTTTGCGACGACCGAACCGCAAAAAGTTCTGCCGACGATCGTGAGTCGCTGCCAGCGCTTCGATCTCCATCGGATCCCGGCAAAATTGATTGCCGATCATCTCCAATTCATCGCCGGAAAAGAAAAAATCACGCTCGAGCCGGCAGCCGCGCACGCAATCGCGCGCGGCGCGGAAGGCGGATTGCGGGATGCCGAATCAATGCTCGACCAGCTGGTTGCGTTTTGCGGCGAAAAGATTGCCGAGAACGACGTGCTCAACGTCTTCGGATTCACCAGCGAGCAAACCGTGGTCGATCTAATGGGTAAAATTCTTCGCAGCGAGACCGCACCCGCGCTCGATGTTCTTTATCAGCAGTGCGAAGCCGGCAAAGACATGATGCGGCTGATGTCGGATTTGATCAGTTATCTCCGCGATCTGCTTGTGTTTAAGGCCAAGCCGGATGCGCTCCAGGAAGATGTCGATCCTGAAACGCAGAAAGCGCTCGCAGCCCAGGCCGAATTGATCGAGAACGATCGGCTCCTCGATTTGATCGACCAATTCGCCCAAGCGGAGGGCCGAATGAAATGGGCGCCGAACAAGAAACTGCATTTCGAAGTGGCAATCATTAAAGCGATCCAAAGTTTGAACCAGGCCACGCTTGATGAAGTGATCGAAAGACTGGGCGAGCTGCGCGACGGAAAAACGTCTACGGAAAAAAAAACGTTAGCCGCCGCGCCTGAGAGCAGCCTGAAGCAGTCTTCTGTAGTGGCAGCCGTGTCGGCTGCGTCCCCTGCTGACAACGACGAACAAAGAGCGCCGCGAGTCGCTGAATCAGCGGATGGTAACAACGACGTCGAAAAAATCTGGGAGCGCGCCTTTGCAAAAATTCCAGCTCAGAAGGCGTTCGTGCGAAACTCAGCCGCAGTCGCGCACGTCCTACCGAGCGCAGGCCGCCATTTCGTCCTCGGATTTTCGCCTGATCAAAAATCGCCAATGGATATTTTGAGCACGGCGACCAACCGCAAACTCATCGAAACGCTGTTGCGCGAAGTCAGCGGCAAAGATTGGACGCTGAAAATAACTGTCCGGGAAAATCTCTTACCAAAAGTGCAACCGGCGGGCGAAAATGCATCCGAGAATTACACAGACGATCCGCTGATTCGCGAGGCGCTGCAGATGTTTAAAGGCCAGATCAGATCCTGAATTCACGACGATGAATCTCAACAAATTGATGAAACAGGCGCAGCAGATGCAGGCCCAAATGGCCAAGGCCCAGGCTGAGCTTGAAGAAAAAACCGTCGAAGTAACCGCAGCGGGCGGAAAAATAAAAGTGACTGCCAACGGCGCCGGCGAAATTCTCTCAATCAAGATCGATCAGGCAATTATCGATCCAAGCGATGCCGAATTTCTGGAAGAAGCTGTTTTGAGCGGCGTGCAACAGGCGATTGAGCAAGGCAAAGGGCTGGCTCAATCGGAAATGAAAAAGATCACCGGCGGTTTGGGAATGCCTGGACTGTAGTCGAGATCAAAAACCAGATCGCGCCGGCACAAAAGAGCAGATAGGCAGCGTTGCGAAGCGCGACGATGAGAAAAGGCCAATAAGGACGGCCGGCAAAGTCCCAGTTACCGATCAACCAGGGGTTGCCGCACAGATACCAATACAAAAAATAAATGTATCCGCCGGCGAGAATAATCGCAGGAATGAAGAACCAGCGCGGGAAAAAGAACCAAAACGGCAGCGACCAGGCAAAATATTGGAAAGAAAAGCCGTCGCTCAATGCGAGCACCACGATGTAAATGCCGGCAATCGTGGCGCAAAGTTCGGTCACGCTGCCCACGGAACGGCGCAGCCAGGTGATCAGGAGCGCAAGCGCCACCGCAATTAGCCAACTATTCGCAAGAAAAAATAAGATCGGCGCGTGCAACGGCTCGGGCCAGTTTTGCGGCGCGGCGATGACCGAAAATAAAAGCAGGCGAGGTCCCCACGCCGGGACGCCAGCGGTGGTGTGCAAGATTTGCGCGCGATAACCGAAAACGTTTTGCCAAACAATGGCCGGATCCTCAATTAACGGTGGAACGTAGGTCGCAAGCGCGGCGACTGCGGCGACCGTTAAAAATAAAAATCGCCGACGCCAATTAGAAATGAAAAAGAACAGCGCTGGAATCGCCAGCACCGTCGGGAGTTTGATCCACAAACTCACTCCCAGGGCAATCGCGCCCGCGAGCAATTTGTCGTTCGACAATAGCCAGACACAAAGCACTAAAAAGAAAGCAACCGCTGAATCGGCGTTGCCATGGTAGGCCGAGAAAATAATCGACAACGGGTTCAACCAGTAAACCGCGGCGCTTAGAAAGCGCCATTGGCTTGCGACTAGCAATAAGATCAAGAGAAAAGCCGTCACCGCGTCGAGCATTGCGAACGGCGCGCGCAAGAAAATTCGAAACGGAACACCGCTTTTTTCTGCTGCGCGCAGAAAGAGCGACTCTACTTCGGTGATGAATGGCGGATGATTCGCCGAAGGGTCGCCGTGGTAATAACCGATCAGTCCATGGTCGCGCACATCACGGGCGTGGCGCTCCCAAATCGCGACGTCTTGCGTTCCCTCCGTGAAAACGACCAGATAAAAACGCAGCGCGGCTCCGAGCGTGATAACGACCCAAAACCAAATACCAGGACGCGAATACCAGCGGGTGGGAACGTCTGTCATTCCGAGAATTGTAGGGCAGGCACCCCGCCTGCCCTACAATCTTTTGATTAAGCGCTTGTGCTTGTCGTAAACACAAACTTCGCGCACTCCCAAGATCGACACCTTCCCGGCCAGCCGGTCGAAATTTTCGGCGAGCTGCATATGTGAATGCGCGTCGGACGCAGTTGTAAACGCAATTCCTTTTTTGATCGCGAGCTCGATGATGCGACCGCTCGGATAAAGTTCGTCAACCGGTTTGCGCCAGCCGGCGGTTGAAAGTTCGATGGCAAGATTGCGCGATCGAATGAAATCGAGAGTCTCGTTGATGATCGATTGAACGTCGCCGCAAGGCCGGTGTCCGTGGATCTTAATCAGATCAAGATGCGATAGACAATCGACCAGACCTGTCGCGGCGATGTCACGCACCCGATGAAAGTAGTCCTCATAAATCTCGTCGATGCTGCGCCCGACAAACTGTCCCGCACCGTCAGGCACGCTGTCGAACATTTGTGTCGGGTCATCGAGGTAGTGGACTGAGCCGAGAACGAAATCAAGTTTGTCCCAATTCTTTTCGACCCATCTCCGTCCAGCTGCTGACGTTTGCGGATCGTTATCCAGCTCGATACCGGCACGAATCTTCAGATCGGGATTCACCGCGAGCAATTTGTCGATTTCATCGAAATCGATCCCGGCATGGAAACGGTCGTGATCGGTAAACGCAATATCGTTCAAACCGCGGGCGCGTGCGCTGTCGACCCACGGCTGCAAGAGTTCTCGCGAATACGGTTGAACGCGATGTCCTTGCGGATGGGTATGGTAATCGCTGAAAAGTTTCATGGTGGATCGGCCGCCCCGCGAGCGATGCTAAAGCTACTCGCTTCGCCGACATTTATAACATCGAGCTCGCCACGGGACGAGTCCGTCCGTCGGCGGACAAGGGACTGCTCGATCCACCTTTTCCACCTACGGCTCGGTCAGAAATTTCTGCCGGACGTGAAGCTCGGGATATTTCGGAAAAAAAACGTCGGCGGTAAAGACTCGGCCTGGTGTCAGATCGCGGGTGGCGATGTTTTCCTTGTATTCGACGTGCTCCCCCGGATTGATTAGAATGGTCCCGGGCTTGTCTTTAATGGCGTGGTTCTCAGACCATTTGGTCAGGACGGCGTCGGCGGCATTGAGCAATTGAATCTCGATTCGTTGATCGGTCGGGAAATCGAGCGGGATCATGTGGTTGCCCATGTTGGTCACGGTCACTTTGACTTCCATTTGTCGAACCTCCGAGAGCCGCACCGGCTGGGGTGAGACCTGGAGGTCGAGAATCAATCCGCGCAGTTTGCGATCGTTGTATTTTGGCAGCACTTCGGATGAGGAAAACGGATGCAGGATGCGGCCGAAGAGGCCTCGCTTCTTCAGAGTTGTGGTTGTAATCGGTGTCGGCGTCGGAACCGGGGTCGCCGCTACCGACGGCCTTGTTTCTGGTGCGGCCGAAGGCTCCGGCCCGGTTTCCTGCGCCGGCAGACCAGCGGCCAAGGCGAGCGGGATCGAAAAAATCATAGCGAGACGAATCATCGACGGGTTAAACACGAAAAGGTAGCGTTATCAATCGATCATGAAATCCATTTTCGCGAGTCTGATTCTGGCACTTTTCGCCGTTTCCGTCGCGGGTAAAGATCGACATTGTATATTTCGCGTCCACGCGGAAGCGAATCCGAACGATACGGCCGTCTTCTCCAGCTCGGTTCGCGCCTTGTTTTCCGGAAAACAGGTCGCGATCGAGCGCATGCCGCGCTTGTCCGAACGCGACGTGGTTGCCTTTTATCCATACTCGGCTGGTGATGGAAATTACGGCGCGCTCTTTGAACTGGATGAACACGGCCGTCTCGCGCTCGACGCGCTCAGCATCGAGCGGCGTGGCGGTTTGCTTTTTGTCCTGATCAATGGCCGGTCGATCACGGAATTGCAGATCGACCGCCGCGTTTCCGACGGCCGGATTTATATCGCATCCGGACTGACCAAAGCCGACATCGAGTTGATGAAAAAGGACTGGCGATTGATCGGACAAAAACGAAAACGCTAATTCGGATGCGTTCAATATTAGTCATCCTGATCGTGGTCTGCTCGTTTCAAGTGATGGCCGTGGCCCAAACAGAAACGGCGACTATCGATCTGGCGTTGCCGACCGACAATGACGCGATTTTTCGCGGTGGCGGGCCGGACTTCTATCAATACGTCGAGCGCGATTACGGCGGTGAAAAATCGACGCCGTGGGAAGGCGGCCAATACGGTTTCGTGCGCGATCCGGAGCAGACGCGCGCCGGTGTTGTTTACACCCGCTTTCACGAAGGCATCGACATTCGCTGTCTTCATCGCGATGAGCATGGCGAACCGTTCGACGAAGTGCGCGCGATCGCCGACGGCAAAGTGGTCTACACGAATTCGGTTCCCGGTTACTCAAACTACGGGAAGTACATCGTGATCGAACATCGCTGGGGCGGCTCGCCTTATTTCAGTCTCTACGGGCATCTCAGTAAAATTGACGTCCGAACCGGAGACGCGGTGCATCGCGGTCAGCAGATCGCGGTGATGGGTTACACTGGAGCGGGAATCAATCGCGAGCGGGCGCATTTGCACTTGGAGTTGAACCTGATGCTCGACCACAACTTCCAGGAATGGTACAATTCCTTCCTCCACGAAAACGATCCGAACCACCACGGCATTTACAACGGGATCAATCTGGTCGGGCTCAATATTGCGCGGCTCTACTTGAAGTTGCGCGAAAATCCATCGCTCACGATTCCGCAATTTCTCGGCGAAGAAGAGACTTTTTATAAAGTAGCGCTGCCTAAATCTCGTCACTTCGAACTTCCAAACCTTTACCCCTGGATGGTAAGCGAAACCGCGGAGGCGCGATCCTGGACCGTTAGCTTTGCGCGGAGCGGGTTGCCGCTCAAAATCGAGCCGAGCGAGCTGAAGGTGAAACAGCCGGAGATTGTTTATGTGAAACCAAGCTCGCTTAATGCGTCTTACCTAACGGATGGCATCGCTACCGGGCCGACGACTCATGCGCATCTCACCGAACATGGAAAACAGTTAATGCAGCTGCTGACGTTTCCTGATTGAAAGATCGCCAACCAGGTAGGGGCGGTTCACCGAACCGCCCGCAAACGCCAATCCGGCTCGGATCGATCGGGTCAATCGCCCTACCTCTTCTCCGCCAGATTCACAATCAACACGAAGTCGGCGCACGTTGCGCGACCGCGACGCCATGCGGAATTGCGCCGGCGACAAACCCGAGACATTCCACGGCACCACTCGGTTTGCCCGGAAGCGCAATCACGAGCGAATCATCAACCACCGCGGCGAGATTGCGCGAGATAATCGCGTTGGGCGTAATCTTCATCGATTCGGCGCGCATTACTTCACCAAAACCCGGGAGTTCCACCCGCATGATTGCGCGAATCGCTTCCGGCGTGACGTCACGCGGTCCAATCCCGGTGCCGCCAGTCGTCAGAATCAACCCACAGCCCTGTTTCGAAAACGAACGGACTGTTTCCTGAATTTTCGTAGCGTCGTCCGGAATTACCGCTTCAGACAGCACTTGCCATTCATTCTCCTGAGCGACTTCCTTGAGCGCGGGTCCGCCAAGATCTTTGTAATCGCCAGCGCTAGCCCGGTCCGAAATGGTGATAATCCCGACAACGATCTGCATTAAACTTTCGTTTTCTTAATTAATCGGACATCTGCGATCTGCATCTTCTTATCGACGGCTTTGCACATGTCGTAAATCGTAAGCAACGCGATGGAGACGCCTGTGAGCGCTTCCATCTCGACGCCGGTTTGGGCGACCGTGCGCGCGGTGCACGTGACCTCGGCGCTGTCGCTTGCGCCCATGATATCGATCTTCACATCGCTCAACGGCAGCGTGTGGCAAAGCGGAATGAGATTCGCGGTCTGTTTCGCCGCTTGAATTCCCGCGAGGCGCGCGGTCGCGAAAACGTTTCCTTTTGCGATCCGATCCTTTGAGATCAGATCGAGCGTCTTGCGCTGGAGCTTGATCTTTCCCTTCGCGATGGCGGTACGAGTGCTCATCGGTTTCGCTGAGACATCAACCATTTGGGCGCGGCCGTCGGAGCCGATGTGAGACAATCGCTCCATCGCTCAGCCGCCGATGGCAATCATCTTGCGGTCCGGCTGATAATTATTCCGGAAATCGTGCTGCTCCGGCTTGCGGTCGACCACATCGATGAAAAAACGGCGCAACTCGTCATCGCTCGCGCCCGCGCGCAGCGGTTTCATGATATCGAACTCGAGATAACTGCCGAGGCACGGCCGCAGCTTGCCGTCGCACGTAAGGCGAAGCTTGTTGCAACTTTCGCAGAAGTGAAGGTTCGTCATCGCCCCGATGAATCCGATCCGTTGTTCACGACCGGGGATTTGATAATACGTCGCCGGGCCATTTGTTCGAAATGAGGTTTCGGGAATCAAATCGCCGAAGCGTTTTTCGATCGTCCGCTTTGCGTCGGCGATCGGAAGGAAATTTTCGTCGCTCAACACTTCGGTGGTGCTGACCGGCATCATCTCGATGAAGCGAAGGATCAGATTTCGCGAACCCGCGAATTCAGTCAGCGGAACCAATTGGTCGTCGTTACGACCGCGCATCAGAACCGTGTTCAGTTTAATTTGGTCGAATCCGGCCTGGATCGCCGCTTCGATCCCTTCCAGGACCTGCGCGTGGAAATCACGCCCGGTAATTTGCGCGTAAAGATGTTGATCCAAAGTGTCGAGTGAGACGTTGATCGATTGCACGCCTGCGCTGCGCAATGCCGCCGCCATTGTTTGTCCCGGCGCAATTTCACGCGTGAGTAACGTCCCGTTCGTCGAAATCCCGAGACTGGCGATTCCGGGGATTTTTGGAATTTCGCGAACGAAATCGACGACATTGCGGCGAGTGAGCGGTTCCCCACCGGTAACGCGAACCTTTGTTACGCCCAAATCTGTTGCGATCCGAATGAGCCGCAGCGTTTCTTCGTAGCTGAGAATCTCATCACGCGGCAGCCATTCCTGGAGCTCGCGGGGCATGCAATAGTTGCAACGCTCGTTGCAACGATCGGTGATCGAAACGCGGAGGTAAGAGATGCGATGGCCGTAACGATCTTCCATGTGCGAAGCAACGTTACGGTTTTCTCGGTGTTGAATCAAGGAGCTGGGATAATTGACTGACCATGTCGCAGCTGTATCATTTTTTATGAAGACAATTTCGAAGACTTTGTCGTTAGGTTTGGCCGCCGTCGGGCTGTGCCTAACAAGTTGCGAGACGGTGGAGAACCGGATTTCCGAGCATCAGGACATGTTCAATAGTCTTTCGCCGCGCGATCAGGCGCTGGTGCGACAAGGGCAAATTCGATCTGGCATGTCGATGAATGCAGTCTGGCTGGCGTGGGGTTCGCCCGAGCAAAAGGCCGTCGGCGAAATGCGCGGCCATCCCACCGAAACCTGGATTTATGTAGAAAATAGGACCGCGCCGTACGGCTCAGCATATTATCCCTATTATGGTTACGGTCCGGGATTTTATGGTGGTTTTGGCGGCGGCTTCGGATTCGCCCGAACGCATCATCATGGTCGCTCATTCATTTTCTTCGGCGATCCGTTCTACGACCCTTTCTATTACTCCTACATTCCGCCGACGATTTCGGTGCCGTACCGAACCGTCACGTTTTCAAGCGGGCGCGTGATGTCGTTCCAGTATTTGACGCCACCATATCGATAAATTCTGGTCGCGTAATAACGCGGAGCGCGCCAGTGTAGTGCCAGAGCACACATGGCTTATCGCTCATTTCGGCATTTTCTCGAAACGCTTGAACAAGCGGGCGAGCTGACCCCCGTTGCCGATCCGGTCGACACCAATTTGCTCATTGCGGAATGGGCCGACCGCGAGATGAAATCACCCGGCGGCGGAAAGGCCTTGCTGTTCGAGCAGCCTGTCGTCGATGGGAAAATTTCGAAATTTCCGGTGGCGATCAACACGATGGGCTCGCGCAAGCGGATCGCGATTGCGCTCGGACGCGAAAGCATTGATGAGATCGCGCAGGAAATTCAGCTGATTCTCAAAGCAAAACCGCCGACCGATCTGCGCGAAGGCTGGAGTTTGCTCAAACAGGGAATTCATCTGCTGCACGCGCGACCGAAGAATGTGCGTGAAGCCGCATGCCAGGAAGTCGTCCACAACATCGAGTCCGGTACCGGACCGGCGGATGATTTTTCGCTGCGCGACCTGCCGATTTTGAAATGCTGGCCAAATGACGGCGGCCGCTTCA
>WNGC01001481.1_pt1 | contig 16809 bp, 25 predicted proteins | sample 5400051 | NCBI WGS metagenome assembly WNGC01 (sample SAMN13153368, study PRJNA577476) | soil metagenome | isolation source: 20 cm soil or saprolite under grassland replicate 2 | place: USA:California | collected 2016-06-15
TACCCCGATGCAAGGAGTGCGATAAAAGCGGGTTGCGGCCGTTTCAAATGGAATGTGACTGTGTCCCCTTTGGTGCTGACCGATTCCAGATTGCGGTACCAGGCCTTGCGCGGGTTGGCACGCAGCTTTTCCGTACCGTTGCCCAAGATCAGGTCCCAGGTGCACTTAACATCGGCGGCAGTGAAAGGCTTCCCGTCATGCCAACTGACACCGCGCCGAACCTGAAACGTGAGCTCGGTCAAGTCGGCATTCCACGACCACTTTGTCGCCAGGTCAGGGACAATCGAGTCGATTCGGTTCTGCGGCACGTCCTGTTTAAAGAAGACCAGGTTATTAAAGACCCCCATCATCGGGTTCTGGGCCGAGTTAAGCGCCTCCTCGTGGATCGACATGCTCGCCGGGCTGTCGTACTGAAATACCCGGAGCACGCCCCCCTTCGTTTGCGCGTTTACTGGACTCGCGACTGCTAGCGCGACCAGCGCAACAGCCGCGTACAGCAGCGGAAATCGTCTCATAGCCTTTATAGTCCCTCCATTGCATCTTGTGTTCAGCGGCCTGGGTTGACCCAGCTCTCGGTCTACCCACGCGAAACAGCGCCGGCTTTACTTGTCTAACCAGACGTCGGTGAGATCCTGGCCAAGAAAGTGGCTGGGCGTGATATTCCAGCCCTTGAGCTTGGAGGAGGTCGCGACGATGCGGTCCCACCACAGCAGCGGCACCGTGTAGGCCTCCGTCAGTGCATGTCGCTCAAAGTCATGCACCATCTTGGCGCGTTGCCTGGGATCAGTGGTCATGGCCTGGGCCACATAGAGCGCGTCGAGAAAACGGTCGGTGGACCCGGCGAAATTGACCGGCGAAAGATCGTTCGAGACATATTTGGTCAGTTGAAAGGTAGGGTCGTCATAGAAATCGCCAGAGAAGTCGAGGGCAATGTCGAAGTCGCGAGCGTCGACGACCTTCTGCCAGTCCCAGATGTTGCGGCGGTCCTGCGTCACATTGATCCCGATTTCCTTCCAGCTCTGCGCCAACAGATCGGCGCCGGCGTAATGCGGGATCGGAATGTCGCGCACAAGGAGCGTGACCGCGATCTCCTTGACGCCGGCCTCAGCGAGGAGGTGCTTCGCCTCGACGCGCGCTGCGGCGACGTCGCGCGAGAAGCCAGGCAGGCTCACGAGTTCGGCTTCCGACAGGGCCAGGTTCGCGCCGGGCCGCATCAGTCCGCCGACATATTTGAGAAAGGTTGAGCCCTGGAGCCGCTCGGCCGCGCCCCACCGGTCGAGCGCCAACGACAACGCGCGCCGCACGCGCGCATCGTCGAACGGCTTCTTGTTCGTGTTGAACACGACGAGCAGGTTGGACAGCCACGGGCTCTCGCTTGTCGCGATGCGGTCGCCCAATTTCTCGACGAGCTCGTCCCGCTGGGTCGGCGTGACACCGCGGAATTCAGCCATGATGCGGCCGCCCTCGTAGGCCTTCATGATCGCTGGCCCCGGCATGAAATCGACCTGGTACCCGTCGAGATAAGGCTTGCCGGGCTGGAAATACTTCTCCCAGCGCCGGCCGGTCCAGCTCTCACCCTTTTTGTGCTCGAGGAACACAAAGGGGCCGCTGCCGAGGATATGGGTCTTCGGGAATTGTGGGTCCTCGGCGAGCTTGCCCGCGCTATAGATGCAGTTCCAGGGCGAGGCAAAATTCGCTAGCATCGCGGCGTCCGGCCATTGCAGGTGAAAAATAACCGTCAGCGGATCGGGTGTTTCGATCCCGCCGATCGCGCCGAAATCGACCTGACGCGAGGAGGTGACGCCCTTGGGCGGATGCACAATGCGCTGGTAGCTCGCCTTGATATCGGCCGAGGTCAGACGCGAGCCGTCGTGGAACAACACGTTAGGTCGCAGCTTGAACGTATAAGTCTGCCGGTCTGGCGAGGCTTCCCAGGATTGCGCCAGGTCGCCGACGACCTGCGGATAATTGCCGGTATCAAATTTGAGAAGCGTCGAATAATGCGGCGCAACCGGGTGCAGAAACGCAAACGAGGTGTTGCCGTGACAGTCGTAATTTCCAGGCTCCACCGTCGAGGCAAATTCCAGCACACCGCCACGCTTCGGCGCGACCTCCGCGCCCGCCGGTTGTGGGACGAATATAGCCGCAGCAAAAGCAATAGCGCCGACGAGAAATAATTTCCGCCCTAAGGTCATCGGCGAGGCTAAGCCGAATGTCACCCTCCAGGGATTCCGGCCGTGAGCCGGCACCCTGTCCAAACCGCCAGTCACCGGGCCTGCTCCCGCTGCCACGATTGGAACTGCTGAAACAAGGCGTCCTTGTCTTGCGGCGTCATAGCTGCGCCCCCAATTGCCTGCCGACGCTCATCAACAAAGCGGGAGAACATCGTTCGTAACATCTCCGGGCTCGGCGTTTTGGCGATTTGCATGTTACGCTGTAGCCATTGGTCCGCAGGAGCATACCGGCGCCAACCCGGCAACTCGGCTGCGAGGTTTACCTCGTTCCATTTTGGGTGATGACCGAGCGCCAGCAGCGACTGAAACCCGGTAAAAAAAATGTCGACAAAATTTGCCACATTACGGGACCGCTCCGCCATCTGACGAAGTTCGGTGACCGCGAGTACATTACCAACTGCAATCGTTTCAACAGGCTTATCCTGTGCAATTATCTGGGGATAATCTGCCCCAGACAGGCGTGTCGGAGTATAAGCGACCGCTATTTCCGCGTTCACGGGAATGGCCAGAAAGTGAATACCCTCGTCCCTCTTCAGAGATGCGAAAACGGGCGAAGGCTTCCCACCGACAAACGCGAGGCCGGCGATTTCGCCCCGACGCAGCTTATCCAGCGCGACTTCTTGGATGTCGTTCGTCACGGCCACTGGAATTTTTAACATCTCGAAGAGCCGAGCTGCGGTAATCGAGGTTCCGCTCCCCCGGAGATCGACGTTTACCTTGCGGTCTTTGAGCTGTGAAATATCCCGAATCTCCGGACGAGCGAGCAGGTGAAACTCTTCGTTATGCAGCTTGGTGATGTAGGTCAGAGACGATTCAATACCGGGATACAGTCGTTCCGCTTTAGCGTACTCGAGCACATCGATTGGCAATATTGCCATGTCGATGCCGCGCAGGTACTTGAGATCAACCAGAATCTGCAGCGCCCCTTTGCCAACCACGGGCAGGACCCGCCGGGTCGCTCCGTCGTCGACTAGATTCGCGAGATCTTCGACCAGCCGGACCGACATGCCGGCGCTGCCTGAGGTCTCGATTTCGACAACCCCGCGATTCACAGCCTGTGATTGCTGAGCGAGCAATGGTCGCCAAGGCGGCGCGTATACAATAAACGCCATAACAGCCAGAACCTTACATGGCGATGACCGGGCCATTACGATCACTCCCCCTTCCTAGTTTTTTGTAGCACGTCCCAATACGGCAGCTTCTCCGCTGCTTTCCTATCTATGAATTCTCGAAGGTTCGCCGCGAGCTGCTCGCGACGATGCGCGGCCAGCTGAATACCGTTGATTTTCCCGGTCATCACGATATCAGAGAATAGAAGATCAATCTGTCCGAAACCCTTCAGGATCTGAAGCGGCTCCGGACAGGACCCGATAACCCAGATCCCCGACAGTTTCTTTGGCTGTTGCGAGCACGGCCTCATCGTCATCGACACCATTCCGCTGCTGCTTGGTTGCGCGATGGCTGGCGCGGGTCGGTTCTCAAATTCCGCCAATGGCATTTTGGCAGGTACAGTCTGACCGTAGTACCCCTCCCGACCTCGCTGCGGCGGATCGTTACATGGCCGCCGACTCGTTGGCGAAGCCATAAACCTGCGAAAGGCCAAGTCCAGACCCTTTTCCGACCTCCTTTGCCGTGAAGAACCGACCTCCTTTGTCGTGAAGAACGGCTCAAAAAATTCGAGGCGACAGGCCAGACTCTAGCTTTCCTGAAGGAATTTCAGGGGACCACGGCGCAGAGTAGATCGAGGAAAATATACTCTTAGAGGCGATGCCGGATTTCATCCCTTCCCCGCCGGGCGATTGGGCGTTGTACCGGCGGCCTAAGCGCGGCGAATGACCGACTTCGCGGCGTGGTCGGACCTTCCGGCGAGGCAATCTAACCGGCTGAGTTCGACCCGAAGTAGGCCCTCGGCATCAGGCACGAGGCCGAGCCCAGGCGCCAAAGTCGCGCCCGCGTTCAGAGCTTCGCCGGTGTTGATCGCAGCTGCAATGCCGGTCGAGATCAGCGGCCCGATACCAGGCACACTCATCAGCCGCCGGCACATCGCCTCGCCAAGGCTGAGTTCTTCGATCTCGCTTGTCCAAATGGCACCAGTCCTCGTAAAGGCCGAGGATCAGCTTGGCCGTTCGTGGCGATATCTCGTCCTTTCGGTTCTCCAATATCGCGAAGAGCGAGTTGCGAAGGGTACGCGCATCAGCCCTGACGGCGATGCCCTGCTCGATAAGAAAGGCTCGGATCTGGTTGATCGTCGCTGTTCCGGGAGACTAATCGGGACCGGACGCGATGACAGGCCTGCAGGTCGAGCTGGTCCTGGCTCTTCTCTCGGACCGTGCGCAGGTTCGGTCGCAACGCCGCCTCGGCGATTGCCTCGGCATCGTTGTAGTCGTTCTTCTGTCCCTCTAAACGGTTTGACGTAGATCGCCGGGATGATCCGCGGCTCGTGTCCTAACGCCCGGAGCACTCTGCTGACAAAATGCGCGCTCAAGCAGGCTCCCATACCAACGATGCACGGTGGCAGCCGCTGGAACGCGTCTTCGAGACCCAATCGCCTGATCTTTCTCCGGAAGGCAATCTTCCCGTCGACCCCCAACCCGACGATATGAACAACCTCCTTGCCGATATCGACGCCGACGACCGCCAGTGACGCCGTATTAGAGTCCGTTTTCGGCTTCATGCTGCTTCTCCTGTCGCTAGCGCGTTAAAGGCTAGCTCAGTGGGGGAAACAGCCGCTTCAGTCCATCCCATTAGCAGTCATTGATCGAACCAGGGGAAGTTGGACGAGCACATAAGGGGGGGTACAATCACATTGGGCATGTCTACCGTGTACCGCGTTCTACCTGCACCCTTGGGCGCGGCACTCTAAGTACTGAGGTACAGGTGGGTTCAGAGGTTGCCTCGATGCCGTTTCTTAAACGTATATCGTGCGGGTGCAAAGTTGTCCAAGACTGAAGGACAGAATGCTACAAGAGGGCAGCAGGCGCGTCTGCGTGTGCGGCGCGCCGTCAGCAAGAGCTTAGCGCGCGTTGGAATAAGCAAGCCCGTGGCGCAGAGCCGAAATGCTTCGGCCACCGGCGGTCTTCCAACGGTGTTGTTGCCTTGGAACCTAGGCTCATACGAGCCGATGAACAATTTTCATCCGCTGTTTAGGAAATGGGTAGAAACCCAAACTAGCGTTCGTTTTGTCCGGCCGCCATGGGCAAAAGAGCTGCGCCAATCGCCGAGGTATCGCGAAGATACTAGTAATACTCAATATCTAGAGCATGGGTTTGGAAGAGTTTTCGAATTTGAAAAAGCACGAGAATTCTTCAGTATCCAGGAATTTATTTTTAGCAGCAGACTATCTGCTGCTGCCGAATTTCATCATACGATACCATTCACTACTGCGAAGAGGCCATTTTTCTTTCATTGTGAGTCGATACCTCCGGTTTTTATGCCGATGGGTTTTCAGGGTCAGGAATTTGACAGCGAGCTCATATCAAACATTCTGCCGATCTATCGAGAGATATTCGAATCGGACCACTGCTTGGGAATTTTTTCACACCTGAAAAGTACGATCGCGGAGTTCGCCGCTACATTTCAATTAGACAAGATTCGACGGAAATTGCGATATCTCCCGCTCGCGGCTGATATGTATATCCGAAAGGCTCGAAGCGACGAAACCCCCATCTTCATATTCAATAATTCGGCCCACCAAGACCCGAATTCGCTCGTGCTCCGCGGAGGCGTTTTTGCTATCCAGATATTGGATATCGTGCGACGCGAACGCCCTGGTGCCAAGCTACTCTTCGTCGGGAGCCATGCTCAACGACTGTTTTCCGAGCCTTGGGGGTTGGGCGAATCGATCCTAAAACATGAGAGCGTGCGCGAAATTCTCTATAGGAACCGCGATAATATAATCTGGATAAGTGGTTGGTTATCTGAGCATACACTGGACCGGTTGCTTGCCTCCGCGCATTTCTTTCTATTGCCTAGCATTGATTTGCACACTTCTTCAGTTCTCCGGGCTATGGGTCAAGGTTGCATTCCAATCGTATCGAATGCGTATGGGATTTCGGAACTGATCTCGCAACGCCGAAACGGAATCATCCTCAACATCCTGAATAGCTCCGTCTCGAAGATGACGGAATTCGGGTTCACCAACACAGACCACGATGCATTCATAAGCCAATTTAATGAGCTTCGCGATCGTCTGAGCCGAGAAATCCGGCAACATCTGGATATCTTCGTCGAGCCTCGCTCATGGTTTCAGCTATTTCAGACGATGAACGAGGAATTCGACCGCCGATTTCGCCGACCTGTTGATACCAAATTCCTCGCTAAGCCGCTCCAAGAGGACCGCCGTGGAGTAGACACCTCAGGTGATCTGCGCGGCTTCACGCTCGATGTCTCGCGTGACGATTTCAAGAGGGTCGGACGACAGGAACTGCCCCGTATCGGTAATGTGCGCGTTATTCGATATGGCCCAAATATTCTGAGTTTTAATGATGGTGAAGTGGCCGATCGGCGCGTCAGCTCGTTGGAGTGGTCCCTTAATTCAAAATCAAAGCTAGTACATTGTTGGTCCTCATTTTCTCAAGCTGCCGCCGCACTGGCTAACCAGAGGGCGGATATTCCGCATCACACCCGGACTCTGCTGTCGCGTCACCTTGAAGCGGATTCGATGAACAAAGCCGACATAACGATAAAAGAGGTAGTTGAAACGCAGGAGAGCTGGTTCTTTACTTTGGAAGCATCAATGGGGGAGCTGCGATCACAGCTCCGACGGCTTGAATCATCGCTCGTCGAGACGATAGGACAGCGCCTCTCCTCCTTGGAGCGCACAATGGACGAGCGTACCCAACGGCTTTTGTTGCTTGAGACCGTGCTCCGGGACTGGAGTAGCCGACTTCTCTCGCTTGAGAGTATGGCCGAAGGCCGGAGTAATGACCTACATGATCTCCGGAACGGAGTCCAGCACGAGTCTGCGGCCCGCATTCAACATATCGACCAGGTTAATAATACCCTAGAAGACGTCCGGAAGACAGGCGAGAGCATGCTCTATTCGATTGCGATACTGGGACGTGGACTAGAGGATATACATGAGCAACTTTTCGAAAAGAGGCTTTTGCTATTAGAAGCGAGCTCCCGTCTGGCGAAGGGCATCTGAGTCGGAGGGCAGTGAGACTGTTAAAATGGTCTACGAGTTACCATCAGGCCATTCGCACCTGGCGACGCATGGTCCATGGTCGCGCCCATTGACGTGCATAGCGGTGACTTCCAGGTGCGGCGGTGATCACACTGTTTTGGGCGGTGGTGCGGGACGGACCGACACCCATGGGATTCCAGTTCCGGAGCGCGCGCTGACAGACAAGCCGACAGGCGAAACGCGCCGGCGGGAAGCTGCATCTAGAGGGAGCAATCCTACCACTGATGAATTCGCATCGTAACCCCGAGCTTGTGAGCCCCGGACAGTGTAGCGCGTATCACTCGGCTCCTGTCGCGGTCTGGTACAACCATGTCGCGCTTCGCAAGACCCTTAATCAATCCGCAAAATAATCGGATTAAAATCGCCGCGAAATCGGGGGATCTCACGTGGAACCTAAGATCGCGAGCCTTACACCCGCAGCCGCAGGCGATCCATTGGGCGCTGCCCCTGGGTTGCCTCTGCGAGACGGACCGATGGGCGACGCAGCGCAAGGCAGCCGTCCTCATTGTTGTGCGCGCAGGCCAAGTGGCGCTCGATACAGTGTGTCAACGCTACGAGCAGCTTTCCGCCGATGAATTTGTCGCCTGAGAACGCGATTACGACCGGTATGGCGCCCGGGCCCTGAAAGCTGTAGCCAATCTCTTCCAGTTGCGCAGTTTTGTGAGAATCCTGGTCGCCGTTCGTCCAGAGCCGAGGGTGATAGGCGCGCGTTCACGGGAATGTTCACGAAAATTTCCAAAAGCGTAGAAATTTCCGCTCTCCTTCAGCCCCGAGGCATGCCTCTTCGGCAGCCTCGGTAATCTCTAACATCACCGCCGCAAGCCGTCGGCGAGCCGTCCGGTGCGCACAGCCGCGCGACATTGAGCCGCCAATGGCGCTAGCGCCGCATGGGCGAGCGCCGACAGCGCGATTTTTTCGGCGAGTGGCTCATTCAGCATCAAGTGGCGGCTTTGTTAGCCGCGGCGGCGGCATAGGCAACTCCCCCTCGCCACTGATAACATATCCACGAAGACGCTCGAGGTCGAGCGCCCGCACCTCGGGGATCGCGCTATTATCGTTTTTGAAGATCGCCGCGAAAAACTCCGGATCCTTGGCGTCGCTGAGTATGATCGGCTCACTCGCTTGTTCGCCAACCGTGATCCCGTCGGCGACTACCTCGTAACCTGCTCTCAGATCACTTTCCAAGCTAGCGAAGGTGCGGTGCTGTTTTCTGCGCCATAGCCCAGCGCAGTGAGCGTATCGCCATACCAGGTCCTTTTCATCTTGTTTCAGCTCGCCAACCTGCATTTGATCGCCCCGAGAAATTTTGAGAACCAGAATGGATAGGCGATGATTAAATCGGAGTTACAGCGACCCATCCGCCCAGTGCACGTGCCTCAAAACCGACGGAGGGCGCAGGATATTTAAAGAATGAAAAGCGGAGCCGATTAACCTAAGGAAATCGTGAGCGCGTCACACCATTGTTTCTGCGCGAGCCGATCACGGTTCCTACGCACGATCTCTTTGCGGGTACCGCGCCATGGCAGCGCACTACAAAGACATGCCGACGCTGAAGAGCGCCCTTCGTGCGCGACGCAACTTCCTGCAACTTCCCGGCCAATTCGAAACCGCCGTGACACGATTGCAGCCTGCCAACTCATAAAAGCCGTCGCTATTAGTTCGTAGCCGGCCCCCCTTCGGCGATATCGCGCTGAACCTTCTGAAGGATCTCGTCAAGTGAGAGCTCGTGAGGTGGAACAGCTGTTAACACGAGTGACTGCACTTCGCCGAGCACACTCGTCTCAGATTTTTCCGCCAGCACGCTCATCTCAGATTTTCGCCCGGCCGTCACTTCGTTGAACAGAATGAGGACTTCGGCTTCCGTAAGCTTAAGACTCTGATCCGCCTTAGGCGATCCTAGAGCGTCTGCCATTGCAGCGCATTGCCGGGCGAGGTTGACGAGCCCGTCGTGGATTGATGATCGGTTTTGACGCTCGGCCAATTCCTTATAGCGAGCGGTTTGTGCGCGGTAATGCTCAATCAGGTCCTTGCGCGATACCGTTACCGGATCGCGCAGGAAGGCGGCAACAGCGGGCTGGGACATGGAAACAATCCGGCGAGGAGCACCGCTGCGACTGTACCGAGATAATAGCTAAAAATCCGTCACATTCAGGTAAATCGCGAAAATCCGATCGCGAGGGAGACTCTCACAGGATCAGTGGCTCGGTGGGTTAACGGATGCAGTTAGCAGGGCTATTTACCACGCGGCGGTACCGCCCTGGTAACATGGATAATAAAGGCGATTGCTCCCCGCCCCATCACCGAGAAGCGCGGTCCCGCCTCTGGGTTCAACGCAGCTGATCCAGACCGGCGCTTTCTTCTCGCGTCCACAATCCCCTGATTACACCTGTAATCTTCCAAGTCTCGCCACCTTTTATTCCCAGGTTAATCGAGCGCCCGAAGACTTTGAAAGAGTGCCCGTCCGTTAACCCTTCTTTGATTCCGTTCACCGACCCTTCGTCTGGCTTGCTGCGGAACCAGGAGATCGACGCTCAGGAAAAGTCATCTCGTCGCGTGTCGGCCTCGACTTCTCTTCCGTTCAACGAAGCGCAGAGCCATCAGAAACAAGGCGATACCGATGGACGAAGAACAACGGCGCGTCGTCTACCGCTACCTGATCGCGAGAGTTGGTCTTCGCAAAGCCGATCTGCCGCCTCTTTCTGACCTTGAATACCAGATGAAGCATGGCTTCGATCGGCTTACGGGCGGGGTGGTGGTCAACAGGAATGCATCACAGCCGATTACTGGCGATGACCAAGATCCGGCCTTTTACGCTGCCGTTGTCAATGACCACGCAGAGGCAATCGACATAACGCCTCTCGATCTGGAGCAGACCCGCAACTTCGTTCTGCATAATAAGGGTAGCCTGCCGCCCCCATTCGGTCGCTCGGATGCAGACGTGACTGGACCGACTGATGACATGCCCCATCAACTGACGAGCAGGTTGGATCCGGGGATGGCTGCAAAGAAAGCCCAGTGGGGAATTTATCCACCCGACATTACAGACGCTGCCGCAGGATGAAGTTGTCGCGCAACGGAACCGCGAGCTCGCGGCCCGCTGCCGACATTGGCCTTAAGGCTCAACGACATTTTGAGACCTGTCGTTGGGGCAAGCCGAGCCAGCCCCGGCGCGCCGTTCGCCGACCACCTACAGCTGACCCGAGCTGCGACCGGTTAACTCTCTTTCGAGATGTCCTTCATTTAAATCCGGTGTACCCATAACGAAGTGGCGGTTTCCCCCTTACAGCCGCCGCAAGGGGCCGAAGCCTGGAGCGTTTACACACTCCCGGGGAACGCCGGCCCCGCCCAGCATGCGTGGCCTTGTAGTCGGCGAGCCCCGATGAAACTCACCGCAGCCGAACGCGAATGGTTGGCACAAATGCGCGCGCGCCGCTGCAAGCACGGCCACTTGCGCCACGATGCCCGCCGCTATCGCAACGCGAGCGGCTCTCTGTGGCTCGACTGCGTCTAATGCGTCCGCGATCGGGTGAACACGTACCGACAGGTCGCTGCGCTCGAAACCCAAGCAGTTGACCGATCAGCGGCGGTGTAAGTTCGGCCATGCCCTCGATCTGCATGTAACGGTGCTGCAGTAGCCGTTCACATTTTGCCCGAGAAGCACGGCGCCGTTTATGGGAGTGATACTCGCCTCGTTCTGAAAGATGCCGATGACGTCGGCCCGCCGCTTAACCTCTTTGTTGAGTGGTTCGAGCGGGTTGGTGTCCTGCGCAATTTGGTGCGATGATCGCTCGGGGAAAGTCATGTAAGCGAGAACATGTGCTCGCTGTCATCTATCAGCGTGGCGAGCTTGGGCCAGCGTGCGCGCAGCTGATCGGCGACGTGTCGCCAAGTCTGGACGCGGCCTTGGCATCGGCCTGCAGGAAGGCTTGCCGCATCGCGGCGGCGACCGTGGTGTGCTGGCTTTGGCACGTGGGCCAGCGCGTTACGGAGATGTCCTTGGCGCAGCTTGGGAATCCGCAGCTGGAGTGAGCCGAGGCGCGTGTCGAGGCTGCGCTCGCCATAGCCGCTCCGGTAATTGAGCCGATCGCCGGTGCGTTCGTGCCGGCCGACGCCGATCAAGGCCTTGGACATCGGCTTCCATCCGGATCTGCAGCACCGACTCCGCCACGGCTCGCAGAAAATCACCGTCGCCGCTCTTCCGCAACAGCTCCAGCAGCGTCATTCTGTCCTCGGTGATCGGGTCCTCGGTGCTCGTGGGTTGGCCTTCGCAAATCCACCGTAGCCGCACTTTCCCGGTGACCACTTTTCGCTCACGCGCGCGCCGGGCTCTATCGAATCGGGCACTCCACCCGGCGCGCGCTAACCGGCCCCCGATTGCTTTTCCGGGTCAGTGAGGGTTCTAGGCGGCCTCTTTCCTGCCTCGGTCCTTGTCGGACGAATTCGACTATGCAGACGCGGATGGCCGTCGATAGGCTCGTTTCACCTCGGGCCCGGTCGATCTCGAAAAGCACGTCGTGAACCGTCTTACCTTGCCGTTCAGCAATTTCGAAGGCGTCCCACATGGAGGGATGCAGTCTCACGCCGGTTCTATGAGTTCCGATCCAAATGGTTCGGCTCTGAAGCGCGGTCATCGGCGGCCAGATAGGTGTATTTCTCCCGGCTAAAACGGTCCCGGGGCCTACAAGTTCGGGAGGTTCGGCGGCGGCTCGCCGGCAGACTGACCAAACAGAAAAATCTGCCGTTCAAAACGGCCCGCACTGGTTATATGCTTTTGCTCTAAGCTTGCGTCGTCCGTGATGCTGTGGCTGAGCTTTTGGTTACGCGACCGCCGTCGGTGACACCATGAACTGCATACCGATGGTCGGCCGTCTAGCGCTTGCTAGCGTCGCTTCCGGGCTCAGGCGGACAATCGATCTCGCTGCGAGCGATGTCCAGCCAGGGAGGGAGAAGACAAGTCCCAACAGACTTGGCCCCGCTTACTCGAGCAGTCCCGCTGATGACGGCGGGGCTTTTCTTCAAGAATGTCAAATTGACGAGCAACATGGCTCGCTGCTTTCCGCCCATACCGCTCCCGTACCCCGTTACTGAATTTAAACCATTTTACGATGCCCTGTCGGCGCTCTATCAGGGATAAGGCGCATGACGGGGGATGCCCGGCTCTTGCTGCTGATACTGGTAATCCTAACAATCGTGTCGCTGAGCACATTGCTGCGCGCTCCGGCATTTCCCTGAAGCTCACGGCGAAGTCCGCGGGCTACTGCCGAGAATCCAAATCGCCACGGCGACCACTCCGATTAAGAATGCTGCTCCTACCCCTACAGCGATCATCGACGCGGTTTGATCTGGCGTGATTCCGGACATCTGTTAAAGATCGGCGGGAAATCTTAAGAAATCTTTTCAACTTTGATTAAAGTTGCTCAGGGAAACATGGCGGGCCCCAGCCAACGAGGAGAATCGGATGGCGTTGAGACGGACCCGGATGGCTCTTCGGCTTGCCCCGGTTGAGGACGAGATGATCGAGCACCTCGACGACGTCGAAGGGGGTCGCCCAACCTACCCGTATTTTTTTGGGAATTATCAGGTTGACGTACCACGATTGAGGCTATAGCATTGGAATCGCATTGCGAACGCGACGACTCAGCGGTGGATTTCGACTTTCGGGCCGATGGCACGGGCGATTTCTCGTTCTGGCTAGACGACGAGAAATGCCAGATGTCCCTTGAGCGTCTGTGCCCCATGGCAAGCGCGCTTGGCGCCTCCCTCGAAAGGTATGTAACGCCGCTCAATTGTGTTTACGCGGTCGGGCCACTACTGCGGGCAATGGCCAATGCGGGGTGGTTGGTCTCCCCGCCCAAGCGCAGTATTCCGAGTACAAGTGCCAAAAGCATTTCTGCACATACTTAAAGAATTCTTCTTGATGTTGCAGTAAATCAAGCGGAAGTCCATGGCGTTGGGAAGTGACAAAGATAATCTTATCTGGCTGGCGAGACAATTCCTCTAGATTATAGAACATAATTCCTTCTGATTTTGTATCGTACCAGTTACAGTGAGCGTACTGATTCCGAATCAGGCGGCACCAGTCTATATCAGCCACGGCCGTGGCAAACATAGCGCCTAATCCAGCATTGACGTATTGGGAGCTAACCAGGTTCGCCGTTTTTGTGATGCGGTCTTGTGCGTTCCAGATTTGGAATAGTGAGCGTATCGCGGCGTCCAGATCGGTGGTAACCGCCTCGATGCAGCGGCACATTTCAAATTCGAGTTCGCCATAGCCGGTAAGGAGGCGTCCGATTATGCTGCCCTCGGGCTTGAAACGCTCGAACCCCGGCATAATGGTTTCTGGCATGGCAGACTCCGATGACCAACGCCGCGATGCCCTGTTATTGCGGCTGCTGAAAACGCCTCCCCAATCACGCGCCGAGTTAGCCGAAGCCGTGCGACGCGCGAAGGGGGAGAAGCCTACTCGGAGTCGAGCGAAGCGCGCCAGCGCAGGAAAGCGCGGAGCCGCTGCTTCACGGTCTTAGGCTTAGTGAGGTTGTCGATACAGGAGCCGCTTGCCTTTTGCGCCAGCTAGCAAAGCGGCTGCCCGTTCTCCATCGCTCAAATCGCGAGTGTTGGCGCGGAAATCGAATTCTGCCAGATACCGCGAGAGATGCGCCTCGCTGATATTGTGGAACGTGCCGAATACGCCGCGCTTTAGCAGCGCGAAATGGCTCTCGACTGTGTTGGTATGCACGAAGCCGCCGAGCCTCACATATTCTTCGGCGGAATGATCGACGCTGCTATGACCGGCATATCATCAGGTGCGATTTGCGATCCGCGTGCTTGACCATGATCGAGCGCAGGTTGGCGCTGGTCACATTGGCAACGTGAAAGCTCTTCGTGCGGCCATCGCGTTCGACTAGCGAGACAACCGGCATCTTGCCGCCGGGACCGCCGCCGATGCCCTTGCGCTTCCAGGCGTGCTTATTCGCCTCTTTGCCGCCGATATAGGTTTCGTCCGCCTCAATCACTTTGTTTGCGCCGCCTAAGGGGCCGGTCTCGTTTGTATCGTCAGCGGCTTCGCGCAGGCGATGAAATAGAAACCACGCCCCCTCATAGCTAATGTCCATGCAGCGGTGCAGCTCGTGCGCCGAAAAACCTTTCTTGCTGGCGGCCATCAGGTGCGCGGCCATGACCCATTTCGACAACGCGATATGCGAACGCTCCATGACGGTGCCGACCGTGACGGAAAAGGGCTTGCGGCAGTCCTTGCACTTGTAGACGCCTGGGCGGGTGCTCGTGCCCGCCAGCTTGGTAATCCGCTCGCCCATGACGCCACAGCGCGGGCAAACGGGGCCGTGAGGCCAAAGGACGGTTTCCAGATGCTCGCGAGCCGCGTCGTCATCGTTGTAGATCGGGTTGCGAAGATCGGTGCGGGGCTTGGTGGTCATCGGGATCGCCTTTCAACTCTGCGGCGATCCTACATCATGGAATGTGGTACGTCAACCTGATAATTACTATTTTTTTCCAAACCCTGAAGTCCACGTTACCTGAGTAGAGTACCGGCGATAACCGCAACTTAACTTAACCTCGGTCACGTTCATCCAGACTTAGGCCAGCCAATGGACCAGAACGAACTCACCGGCGAACAGAAGAACTTAGTGTGGCGCTATGTCGAAGTCTGGCGTCGGTTTCGTCAGTTGTCAGACGGGTATCGCAGCTTCGCCGAGCTTCAGGACGATTTGGCACAAGGCTCTGGCATGTTCCTCTGTGGCTTGCTCGTCGAAGCGCACTCAAGCGGCGTCATCAGCGCGGATGTCAAAGACCCCGAGTTCCACAATGCCATCTTCGGCAATGACGAGAGTTCGATGTCCGACATGACCCTCCAAGAGTTGCAGCAGGCGCGGCGGTACATCATTCAGGGAGAGGGAGAAGCACCGGTTTGCTGGTGGTGGGCCAAACCGCCCTTCCCGTCGCGGACGCGAATAGCAGGAGCGGGTCAGTTTTCCTTATCTGCCAACAACGACTCGGCAGTTGAACGAGCCGAAAACTAGCTGTTTTGACCAAGTCGGCTGCAACATGATTGGCAGAAAAACCGCTCTGAAAAGTTCAAATGTTGAGCTTACGCTGAACGTACCCTTGAGAGTGACGGGTACCATTTCCATTATCGCCTTCCTGTAACCCTCAACAAATGTGCTCCGGTAACTTTCCGGGATTTGTTCGACAAACGGACGTGCGACTACAGCCCTTTCCGGTAACCCGAGCAGCTGTGCAAGCTTAGGTCCGTAGGTGACGAAGACAGCGTTTTCTGGTGTGCCATCGCCGCAGATCAGGAAGCGGTAGCCCCAGTCACCTCTCATCGGCGAAAAATCAAAGGTATCGAGAAGGGGAATGCAGTCAGGTCCCCAGGTATTTCTCCGCCAATGCTCCATCGTGCGCTGCACGTCGCGCTGCTCACGCGCCGTCTGAGCCTGTACAACAGTGGCAACATGCTCGGGTCCGGTCGGCGCGTCCTGCAATGTCGTGCTCCTAAACTCCAGCCTAGCGGCTATTGCTCGTAATGGCAGCTTCGCAGTGCCCAGCGAGTTCGAGTAATCCATCACGGACAAGGACGCGCTCTTCAGTGTCCGCCATCTGGCGGTAGCGAGCTGCCAAAACGCGGTATTCGGCTACCCGCTCCTCCTCGGACCACGTGATGGGGTCGTGCAGGGACGATACACATGAGGCGCTCACCCCAGGAGAATGCATGACTTTTTGTTGAGATTTGATGAACAGAGCGCACGGTGGTGGATTGCTTTGCAGAACAACGTCGGTTGGGCCCGACCGGAACGCGATTGGACGTTGGTACTGTTGAATTGGTGGAGCTGGATTGTTTGACTGCTCGGCTTAATGAACATCGGAGCTCACGCGAAACCACGCCGAAGGGTCATATCGGATGGCCGCGAGAAATCGACAGCCAAATTCTTTACGTCGAAGCCCAACGCGAGCGGCTGGTCGGGCATCTTACGCGTCAAGTCCTTTATCGTATGTAGCCTGGGTCAGACCGTCGCGATTACGAGCATGATTTCTGCAATGGGGGAATGCTGGTGGAGATCTGACGCCCGCCGTGACGCTATCCCATTTCGATCGGTCCAACGCGCGCCGGCTGCTGGCGGCGGACGGTTGGCATAGCATTTGCGCTGTAGCGGAGGGTGAAGGGGCCCCGTTGAACAAATCACACCTGGGCTCCGCTCGTGGACGAATGCATCTACCCAAGTGGGTTCGGTGCAGTCGGACAGACGACGAGCGGCTCCTGCATACCTCGGATTTGCAGTCATTGGTTACCGTCGGGACAACGGCCGGCCGCTTTGTTCCAAACCCGGCAAAGGCGTCCCGCTCTGCAACAGCTTGGGAAACGGGTCCCCGCTG
>WNGC01002151.1_pt1 | contig 16809 bp, 17 predicted proteins | sample 5400051 | NCBI WGS metagenome assembly WNGC01 (sample SAMN13153368, study PRJNA577476) | soil metagenome | isolation source: 20 cm soil or saprolite under grassland replicate 2 | place: USA:California | collected 2016-06-15
CCTTCGCTGGTGTGAACGACAACTTCCACGCGGCGATTAGGGCTTTGCTCTTCGATTGAGCCGTTTGCTGATGCGCGGAATTTCGTTGCGCCGTAACCATGCGTTTCGATTTGCGCCGGGTTAATTCGCATGCTCTCGACGAGATACCGCTTTACGCTGTCGGCGCGGCGCTGGCTCAGTTCAAGATTGTATTCAAATGTGCCAAAGGAATCCGTGTAGCCTTCCACCCTGAACGTCGCTTTAGGATTGCGCTGGATCAGAGTGCCCAGCTTTTGCAATTGGTTGATGGCGCTGAATTGCAGCACGTCACTGTCATATTCAAAAAGCTGATCGTCGGGCAGGCGCAATTTTGTGCCTGATCCCAGAGGACCTTTTTGCGCCAGCAACTGATCCAGATCGCTGAAGCCGGGAGTGCGTCCTTTATTTGGGCCGGCGCTGTCGCCGGGCAGTTTACTCGTGAACGTGTTTGGCCGTTTAATCGTCGTGCTCGTCGCAAGCTCCGTTCCACTCAGCGCCGGCTGTGGACGTCCTGATGTGGAGCTATTATTGAGCAAAGCCTGTTCGTGCAATGCGGTTGGATCGTTTGCGAGCGTCTGTGCAGTGGAGCGTTCGATTTCGTTCAGAACGGAACTGATTTCCGGTTGCTCGACCTTGGGTTGCTCGGGTAAAACGTCCCGCATGTCGTCTGGAAGCGCCGCGCTGGCCTGAATGTCCTGCAATAATTTATCGAACGACTTTTTTTCGTCCGGCAATTGCACATCGGTATTGTCAGGGTTCGGTTTCGCGGCCGGATTTGCCTGGTCGGCGCTGCTCTTGTCCAGATTCGAATCCGTGATGCTCCTGACCTTAAACGTCGGCGTCTGATCGCTTGGGGCGAACACCGCTTCCGTAGATGCGAACCGCGTCCGATAAAAATAAGCGCAGAGCGCGAAGTGTATTGCCAACGAAACAACCAGGCCGAACCAGATCCAGCTGCGTTCTCTACTGCCGGTAAGTAGACCTTCGGTTTCGAACTGATCAAAGTCTTCGAACTCGGAGACCTTCATGCAGCTCCAAACATATCACATTTGAAAACGCGAGCCATGCTCATTTGGTCTTAACCTCTCAGTAACACCGGACTTCAGTCCGGTGTTCTTCAGTGCGAAAATGGAGCCGTTTCAACGGCTTTGGCTGCTCGTGAAATCCGTTAAAACGGCTGAGCTGACCAAGTTCTCTAATGCACCTGGCTGAAGCCAGGTGCTAATGAAACAGTGCGTCTGAAATGTGAATTAATATCAAATCTTGCTGCTGCTCTTCGTTCGCTCGATAAAAGCTCTGGCCGCGCGGCGGATTTCCTCCCCCACGCGCGCTTCGGGCGAAACAAACTTTGGCGTAAACCAGGGAAACAGCCCGATTAGATCGTGCGTGACCAGGATTTGTCCGTCGCAATGCTCGCCTGAACCGATGCCAATCGTTGGAATGCCGATCGCATTCGTGATCTGCCTCGCGACATCGGCGAACACGATCTCCAGCACCACGGAAAATGCGCCGGCTTTTTCGACGGCTTGCGCGTCGGCAAGCAGAGCTTCGGCCTCCGATTGCGTGCGCCCCTTGATTCTATAGCCACCTTCCTCGCGCACACTTTGGGGAAGCATGCCGATATGCCCCATAAACGCAATGCCCTCTTGTGTGATCGCTTCGATTTGCGCCATATGACTCGCGCCGCCTTCGAGCTTCACCGCCTGCGCGCCCGCGTCGACAAATCTTTTCGCCGTCGCGATCGCCTTTTCGGGAGTGTCGTAGGTGCGAATTGGCATGTCAGCGACGAGCAACGCCTGTTTTATCCCGCGTGCTGCCGCGCGCGTGTGATGCAACATCTCTTCCAGCGTTACAGGCGTCGTGTCCCGGTACCCAAGCACAACCATGCCCAGCGAGTCGCCGACCAGGATGATGTCGATGCCGGTTTCGTCGAGCAACCGCGCGGTGGGATAATCGTATGCGGTCAGCGCGGTGATTTTCTCGCCGCGTTGTTTCATCTGGCGAAAATCTTTCATGGTGTTGCTAGAAAGATCAGCTGCTGATTTGAGAACGCAAGCCGTCATGAAAAGCGGCGGTGTTCTGCCGCTTTGGGCAGCGCCTCAAGAAGTTACCAATCGTCCGTGAAACGGGCCACGTCTCCAGACTCCTCAACGTCTGCGAGCAATTCCCTCACAGTTTTTGTCTGCCCAGGCAAAATCAAGCTCGGCCGGATATCGGCCAGAGGTTGAAGGACGAACTTTCTTAGGTGCATCCGCGGATGCGGCAATTGGAGAGATTTGTTGTTAATTCTGCAATCGCCGCAGTACAGCAGGTCAATGTCGATGGTTCGTGAAACATTTTTCTTGTGATCGCGCCTGCGGCCTAATCCTTCTTCGATTTGAATCAAGTGCTCGAGCAAACTTGCGGGATCATTTTTGTAATCAAATTCAACAACAGCATTTAGAAATTTTTCCGCTCCGGGCTCGCAACCGACAGGATCCGTTTCGTAAATCGCCGAACAAAGAATCGGCGGCTTCACATTTGAGAGACCGAGAATCGCCTTTCGTGCGGCCCGCAAATTATCGAGGCGATCACCGAGATTAGAGCCGAGACCAACTGCAGTCCTCATGATTGTAGCCGGGATCGCTGATCGCGGCGGCCGGGGTCACTGACCCCGGCTCCAGTGTCAAAGGCCCAGCACATCCTGCATTGAGTAGAGACCCGGCGGTTTCCCGATAATCCACTTTGCCGCGCGCAGTGCTCCACGCGCAAAAATCTCGCGGCTCGTTGCACGATGCGTGAGCTCGAGACGCTCCCTGGGTCCGCTGAAAATTACCGTGTGCTCGCCAACGACTTCACCTTCGCGAATCGATTGAATTGGTATGTCGTTCTCGATTGTTAGCGTCGCCTTCAAAATCTCCGCAAGAGACTTGGCTGTGCCGCTGGGCGCGTCCTTTTTCATTTTGTGATGCGTTTCGATGATCTCGGAACTGAAATCCTGCCCGAATAATTCAGCAGCCTTGCGCGTTAACCAGAAGAGCACATTCACTCCAACGCTGAAATTGGACGCGAACACAATCGGCAGGGAATGAGACGACGATTCAATCATTCTGCGTTGCTGTGGCGAATGGCCGGTTGTTCCGATCACGAGCGATCTGCCGTGCTGCAACGCGGCGCGACAGATTTCATCGATCGCGTTTGGATGACTGAAATCGATCGCCACATCGCAATTTTTCATTGCCGGAGCAATGGGATCGTCCAGATCGCATTGAGCAGCGATTTCGATTTCCGGGTCGTTGCCGGCGAGATCGAGCACCGTTTTTCCCATGCGTCCAGCCGAGCCGATGAGCAGCACGCGCGCGCAGGATTTCTTCATAGGTGGGCAGCATCTTATATGCTGTAGTGCCCGCTGTCCTCAGCGGAGTTCACACGCGAGATCGGCAACGTCGGAGACGCTGCGCTTATCGATTTGAATCGAATTCCTCGAGCGTTTTGCGCAGGGTCGCCTGGTTCGCGTCGCTCATCTCGCACAATGGCAGGCGAACGTCGCCCGACATTGTGCCGCGCCAGCCGAGGGCCGTCTTCACTGGAACCGGGTTTGGCTCGATGAATAAATCCTTAAACAATGGCAACAATTTCCGGTGCAATGTTGCTGCCGATTTGAAATCGCCTGATTCGCAGGCGCGCACGAGCGCGCAGACTTCCGCTGGAAACAAATTCGAAGCCACGCTCACAACGCCCGCTGCGCCAACGGACATAAACGGCAACGTAAGCGAGTCATCGCCGCTCAAAATCGTAAACGATTCAGGCAAACGGCGGCGCAGATCGCTGACACGGTCCACACTACCGCTCGCTTCTTTGATCGATACGATGTTGCGGCAGTCTTTTGCCAAACGCACCACGGTTTCGGGAGTAATATCTACACTGCAGCGTCCAGGAATGTTGTAGAGGATGATGGGTAGCGACGTGGCCTCGGCGATTGCTTTGAAATGGCGAAAGAGTCCCTCCTGACTTGGTTTGTTGTAGTACGGCGCTACGAGCAACGCGCCGTCGACGCCGAGTTTCTCGGCCGTTTTCGTGTCCGCCACCGCGTGTTCAGTGGCGTTTGAACCTGTTCCTGCAATAACGACACAGCGCTTATTCGCGGTTGCGACTGTAAGCCGGATCACTTGCTGGCGTTCATCGTGCGAAAGCGTCGGCGATTCGCCGGTGGTTCCGATCGCGACGACGCCGGTGATTCCTGCGGCGATTTGCGTTTCGATAAGCGTTTGGAAAGCAGAAACGTCAATACTGCCATTGCGAAACGGCGTAACGAGTGCCGTAAAGGTGCCGCGAAACATCTCTCTTAAGCCACAGATTTACACGGATGAAACACAGATGAGAAGAGTAATAGGTTTAAAATCCGTGAACATACGTGTTGATCCGTGGCTAGGTTCAAATCTCGATTGCGCCTTCAAAGACAAATTCGGCCGGACCGCTGAGCGTGACGTTGCGAAATGCGTCATCGCTCCTTTCAAATCCGACACGAAGTTTGTCTCCGCCACGCGCAATTACTGTAATCGGTGAAGCGGCGTTTTCGGTAGCCGCGAAGACGAGCGCGCTTGCGACTATCCCAGTACCGCAGGCAAGCGTTTCGGCTTCAACACCGCGTTCGTAGGTGCGGACAGCAATTTCCTTCGGGCCACGTTTCTCGATGAAGTTTACGTTTGCTCCCTTCGGCGAAAACATTTTGTGATGGCGAATGCATGAACCCTCTCCGTGCACATCGATATCGTTGACCCGTGAAACCGGAATGACCACGTGCGGCACGCCGCTGTTGATGAAGTGAACGGTTTTGTTTTCGTCCGCCACAGCAAGCTTGATATTTAGCTTTAAATCGGTCGGCTCAGTCATCTGCAGCGTAACAAGATCACCCGCCAGCTTGGCCGAAATCACGCCAGCCGGCGTTTCAAAGGAAATCTTTGCCTCAGCGCCGGCAACTTTGTTTGCAAAGCGGGCAAAGCAGCGGGCGCCATTACCGCACATTTCAGCTTCTCCTCCATCTGCATTGAAGTAGCGCATGCGAAAGTCGGCATGGTTCGAAGCCTTTTCGAGTAATAGAATTCCGTCCGCGCCGATGCCGCGGTGACGATCACAAAGGCGCGCAATCTGGGTGCGATCCAAATGGACGTCCCCTGTCCTGTTGTCGATCAGGATGAAATCGTTTCCTGCGCCGTTCATTTTGGTGAAGTGCACCACGGTCAAAATTGTAGCGCGGCCATGGTCGTTGTCATGTCGAGTGTCACATCAGGCCGTTGCCAGATGATGTTTCGGTGTTTACTTATCCGCTGTGAAAAAATTGGGCTTTGGGGTTGTGACGACGATCCTTGGTCTCACACTGCAGATCGCTTTGGCTGGAGACTACAACGACTTGATTCTCGAGCAGGTCAAACAGATGCCGCAAGGTGGCCGTTATTCTGTTTCGCATTTCGCAAAGATCCGGCTGCAATCGTCGGCGCATTTTGAGTCCGGCAAATTTTTCGTTGTGCCGTCAGGGCCAAGCTTCTGCTCGGGCGCAACGTATCTGGTGTTCATCAGAACAATCGAGGCTCTGCGTGCGCGAGGCGAACTTAGCCTCGACTATTCCAGCCTCGAAAGGCTGATCATCCGGGACCAACGCGATGGCGAAGGAGTTTGGGGCCGCTGGAATGCAAATGGGCCCGGCACAGCCCGTCTGTTTCACGAGCTGCAGCTGGGACAGAACTTCGACAATTTCGATCGAGCCAAGCCGGGCGACTTCATGAAAATCTTCTGGTCACGGCAGGTCGGTAGGAACGAGCACGGGCACTCTACAATTTTTCTGGGAATGGAAAATCGGGCGGACGGCCAGTACGTCCGTTATTGGTCAAGCAATGTTCCGTCCGGTTACGGTGAGAAAGCTGTCCCGCGAGCTAAGATTGCTTACGCGATCTTTTCGCGTCTTCAGACACCTGCGAATCTGGCTCGAATCAACAGCGCGCCTTACGTCGATACCTATTTAGCATCTCTACTTCGGACTCGTTCGAGCATTTCAGAAGCCGGCACAAAGTGCGGGCTGTAACCGCGCGCGCTTCCAGCTCACTCCAAGAGCGTTTCGCATGATGCAAAACGCTGCCCGCAGAACCGGACGCCCCCGGTTTCGCAGCGAAATCGGGCTTGCTTTTATAAAGCTTGCACAGCTAAAACGAAGCCATGCTTATCGAAACCTTAAAACGTCATTGGTGGGTGCCGGTGCTAAGGGGTGTCGCAGCAATCGTCTTCGGAGTAATCGCATTTGTCTATCCCGGCCTGACCGTCGCCGTCCTGGTGCTATTGTTCGGTGCCTGGGTGCTGGTCGACGGCGTATTCCGCATTGTGGGCGCGATCGGGCATCGCGCTTCCGATCCAGACTGGGGCTGGCAGCTCGTTATTGGAATTCTCGGAATCATCATTGGGTTCCTCACGTTTCATGCACCCGCAATAACCGCCTTGGTGCTGGTCATCTATATCGCGGCGTGGGCGCTGATGATCGGCGCAACTGAGATTGCGGTGGCGTTTAAGCTGCGCCGGGAAATCAAAGGCGAGTGGTTTCTTATCCTCATGGGCCTGTTGTCAATTGTGTTTGCCATCATGCTTTTGTGGAACCCGCTTCCCGGTGCTCTTGCTCTCGTGTGGCTCATTGCGTCTTACGCTATTGTGTTCGGGTTCCTGGGGATCATTCTCGGTTTCCGGTTGCGCAGCTTACCGACAATACCCGTGCGCTAGTCGGCGGGCCAAGAGTCAAGGCTCGCATGATGTCGACTCAACCGCCCAGTATTGATTAACGACGGACGTTAGGGGCGGCGATATCTGCCGTCCACGGGGCAGCTGCGCGAAGTAAGACGGATTTCGCCTCCAGCGGGCGGAGCTTCGGAAAGACGGACAGCAAGCGGGCGAGCAAACCACTGAATACAGGCGCCGCAAAGCTACTTCCAGTCATTTGCTTAATTGCACCCTGATTCCACGGAACTTCTATATCGACGCCACGTGCCGCAAACTCGACAAGATTCCCCGGCTTGTAATAGAACCGATGATAGTCAGCCACTCGGGCCATGTTAACAGTGATGACGCTGGGAAAGTAGCCGGGCCACTCTGGCTTGGAGAAGTCGTCATTGTTGCAGGCCGAGACGATGTGGACGCCGTGCAGATAAGCTTCATCAACCCACTCTTTGTATTGGAATATGTGCTGCGGCAGACCACAACCGAAACTGCAATTAAGAATTGCGTAGCCGCGGTCAAACGCCTGCCGTACCCCCTCACGAATGATCACCGTGCGGGAATCGAGGTGCTGACCCAAGACGCGTACGCTGCCGATTTCAGCCTCAGGCGCGATGGATCTGATGATGCTGGCAACAGCGGTGCCGTGGCCGAAAAGGTCGGTGCCGTCGCCCGGCCGAGCCTCAACGTGCAGCCCCGCATCAACAACGTGAATATCGTCCCGAAGCTTTAAGCCGGACAAGCGAGGGTGGCTGATTTCGATTCCCGAATCAATGACGGCCACCCGTACGCCTCGCCCGGTTCCCTCGTGCAATGCTCGAAGAGCCCGATCCAGCTGAATTACGCCACTACCGTCATCGTCCATCACCTGTCAGACCCAACCAAGTGCTTGTTTGAACAGACGAAAATCGATTAACTGAGTTACTACCCCAACCGCTTTTCTAAAACTGTCCAGATCAGATCGCTCAAAGCCCAGCGGCTCATTGCCTACGAGGACGGGGCGACCGTCCTCGGATGTTATGCTGGTCAACTGCACGCACGAAACAACACCGTGTAAGTGTTCGAGGATGTAAAATGGCACAACCATCATAGCGTAGGTGGTTTTATGGGTGATCCGGTCGAGATTCGGACTATGTTCGGCATTCTTGAAGACTTGGTTCTCCACGACTGGCTGCTCGGTTGCTGCAACCATGCTCACAATCCCGCGAGTCAGTGGTTGCTTGAACCCAACAATCGTTTCGGCATCCGGCCCGCTATTGTATGCAACGATCAAGTGAGTCTTCGGATTATCTAGCAACCAAATGCTACCCTCATCTGCTCCAACATGCTGAAACGTGTCCTGAAGTATCTGCGATACGTGGGCCCCAGAAATGCTAAGAAAATTGGCTGGCGTAATGGCCCGCGAGAGCTCGGCTAAATAATCCTGGAGCAGCGGGCGGCGCTTGGCGAGTTCAGGGTGCGGAAGAAAATTTGCTCGAACTGGCTGCATTATCGTCGAGCAGCTGACCTCGTGAGTTCTTCCACAATTCGTGCATTAAGAAACCCGCGAAGAAAGCCGCACGAAATCATACGGAATTTTTCATGCCTGTATAGTCACCGGCGTACCGACAGTAGCCGTTTGGAAAAGGAGCTTCGCAACTTGCTCCGGCAGCCGGACGCAGCCGTGTGACGCTGGGTATCCCGGGAGCTGACCAACGTGCAAGCCAAACGACATCCCGCTCAACCGAAGGAAATACTTCATCGGGCAATGGTAGATGGTCGATACGTGATTCTTATCCTTCTCGCTAACAGTGAAACTGCCGGTGGGCGTTGCCCTTCCGTGGCGGCCAGAAGAAATCGGTGAGTCAATAGCCACATCGTTGTCGACCATCAGATAGACGCGTTGTTTGGAGATGCTGACTACGACACTGATATTTTGTGAAGTAGCTCTGCTGAGCACGTCCTCATTAATTTTGGCTGATTCTTGCTGTGCTGTCTGAACTTTTCGTTGTTTTGCAGCACCCAAATTCTGCAACGTTGATTCCCGTTGTTTTGCGGCGCTTTGTTCTTGAGCGGGCTCGACGCTCTCAGTGCCAGCGCGCGCAACTGTGGCTGCAAAAGGCGCCGAACTGATGCCAAATAACACAATCGCCGCGGCCAACTCGCGCATCCCTCGCCCGGAAACTTCATCCTCGGCTGCAATGCCAATGACCCTGCAGGTTTGGAGCCGCTCATCATCGATGCCGTACCGACCAAGTCCCGTCGTAGGGCGGAGCCAAAAGCCAATGAGCGCGCCAGAAATCTCGTCGGCATTCTGCGACCAGCGAAAGATGGGGATTATACTGCTATCGGCCTGAGCAGCGGACGGCTCCGATACCTCAAACCGCCGCAAACGCGTTATCTCGTCAGCCAAAGCGTCGGCGATAGCACCGGCTGAAGTAGGAAGATTGCCACGTAATCTTTGGCGCAATTCTCGATCAATTCCATCGCTATTCCACCACACAAATTCAGATGATTCATCGATGCAAACCGTGCCGCCGTCCGCTGTTTGAGGACGCAAAAGCACCGATTCGAGTGTGACCTCCGACTCACCCGTAAAAATTTCGAATTTCGAGGCGTCAGATTTTGCAAACCGGCACGCGAGCAAGGGTTTTGTCACCAACTGATCAACACAGCCGAATAGATCCGCAGCGCGGCCGACCGGAATCTTCAGCGGCGCGTCATCCTCCCCTGGCAGCACATCTGCGGGGAGTAAGAACCGCAGTGTTTCTACGCCGAGACCCGATTTCATTGTGATCGCCTATGCGATCGCCGACTGCATTGGCCTGTGACAGGCAAAACAGACATAAAAAGTGGCAGCTCGCGTTTCGGCGTAATTAATTGTCCCGCACCAGGCACACTCGAACATGACTGGGTTCTCGGACGAGCGCCCGCGAACTTCTGCCTTAGCCGCGCGCGGCGCGCGTGTTCCTGTAACCGCACCGGTCAGGTCCACGTCCCCCTCAGTTTTCTGGCCAGTAATTACTTCGCTTGATCTTTTTTTCTTACTCATATTCGCCATCCGTTGAATCCACTCTCTTCGCATCCCCAGGCGTGGCCAAGCCCTTGTCGTGTCAAAATGACCAGGCCTGGTAAACAACAAGCTGGGCGGCGCCGATTTTACGACGCCGCCTGCTTGCTGCAGCGGACCGTTAGAAGTAATAATTGCCGCCGCAGTTTCCGCATGTGTACCATTGATAGGCTCTCGTTTCTTCGACGATATAACGAAGAAACCCACAATGTGGGCAAACCACGTACCGCCCTCGTCGGTAACGGCCACCGACTTCGCTTTCCTTCGGTGGCCCACCGGCGTCTGCTCCTCCCTCGCCCTCTTTTTTCCCTTTTTCTGCGACGATCGCTTCGATCGTTTTTGTTTCGGCCATATGTTATCCTTTCTGTTTTTTGTTGTTTGTCCGGCTGATGCACCGGGCAAAATCGATTGCAACGGTCTGCTGGAAATTCTTCATAATTGCATTGGTTTTATCAGAGATACGATCTTAATGCCCGTACTTGCAATCTTTCTTTGATCAGACCCGTGCAATGTAGGTTGCGATTTCTTTGGTCTTCGGGCCCATTGCAGCCATATAAAGTTGATAAAGCAAACCGTCGCGGGAGAGCAGTTCTTTCGCAGTCCCTTGCTCGACAACCCTGCCTTCATCGAGAACGACGAAGTAATCGCAAAACTGGAGCAGCCAGTTAACGTCATGGTCGACGACCATGACCGTCTTGCCGCGTGTGCCTTCGCGGAGCATTTTGCGAATCTCGAATTTCTCCTCGTTATCCATACCGACGGTTGGTTCGTCCAGAAACAGCAAAGCAGGGTCCCGTAACAAACAGCGCGTAAGCGCCAACAATTTGCGCTCACCGCCAGACAGCGTTTTACCGGCGGCCAAATTCGCGTCCAAAATTGAGCCTGTCTCCGAAGGCGGAAGCTTTTGGCTGAGAATTCTCCAAACACCCGTGCGTTCGCAGATGGCCTGGAGTTCCTCGTCGGTCGTATCCGGCTTTGCCATCCGCAGATTTTCTCGCACTGTGTCAAAAAAGAACGCCGGAAATTGCGACATCATTGCAATGCGCTGCCGTAAGGTGTCGGTCGTGTAATCAGTTGTGGGCCGCCCTCCGACCATGATTTGGCCTTGCTGCGGATCATAAAATCGGAGCGCCAGCTTAAAAAAGGTCGTTTTGCCCTGTCCCATCTTTGCCACTAACCCAGTTGTTTTTTCAGGCGGGACAGTGAAAGAGAGTCCGTTAAAAATTTGCGGCGAATCTGGCTCGTAGGAGAAGGCAACATTTCGCGCCTCGATGGTGGGCGTTGCCACCTGAGTTTCCTTTGCGCCGGGCTGCTCTTCCGTTTTGCTTCGGGATTCCAGGATGCTGATAACCTGCTCGATGTTTGGCCAGGAGCTTGAAGCCATTACGAGATACCCAGAAAGCGATTGGATGGGCGACATCAACATTGGTGCGAGCAGAAGGACTGCTACCACGTCGCCTGGGCGCGCGTTCCCACCAGGCTTAAGGACGAGCCACACCGCGAAGCCTAGCAATGCAATCTCGATCAAAAGCGTGGGCAATCGATTGAGTAGGTTGACAGTCTCAATCGTGATTGTTTGTCGCAAGCGCGCCTTGAGGGATTTATCCAAACTCACATTATGCTTCTCGCTAAAAATGCGTTCTGCTTCCATTGCCTGGATTTCTTCTGGGGACTGCGTCGCGCCTGTGACAAGGCTCGACAAGGACAGCATGTAGGTTTGTACCGCTTTTGATGCTGTGCGAATATGATCGCCGATCTTGCTGATGAGATAGGGCGAGAACAGCGCCAGAGCCACGATAATCGGCGGGATTGCCCACGAAGGAACTTGGAGGCCGAAAATATCGAGAGGCTCTTTGTGCAGTTGGATAAAATTATAACTCACCAGGCCGGTCGTACCGGCGAGCACAACAAATTGCAGTATTGGATCGACAATAATCTGCCGAAGCGTCATCTCGGTCTCGATTGTCATTTGGTTGATGATTGCGTTTAGGTGGCCGGGGTCATAGTCGTGAAAAAACTCGGGCGACTGCCTGAGAACGCGGTCGAACAGATTCGTGCGCAAGCGGTTCGAAAGTAGTGCGTCCATTTTCGTCGTCACCCATCTCAAAGGAATAGAAAAGCCAACACCGCAAATAGCGAGGAATACCCAGCCAAGATAAGTCCCCACGATGCGATTAGAGCTGCTAATACTAACTTGATTGGTGAGGTAGCCGAAAAGTTGGATTATACCGCGATCAATTGCTTCTACCAAGCTGCGGCAGACGCCGATAAGTTTCCAGCCGAAGCTCAAAAAGGTTTTCCATTTTAGCTGAGAAACAGGTTCGGTAGGTTGTCGATACATCTTGGTCGGAGGTGATCCGCTGGGAGCCGGAGCCCCTGGGGACTGAGAAAACGTGGGACGTGGAGCGACTTTTGTCGCAACCGGTGACGCCAGATGCCGACTGTTCATATTTCTTGTGGAAGAGCACTGTGCCGGTTTCCCCTTCAGCACCAGAGGCGGCGATGTTGGGTTTTTGCCATTGGCAAATCAAGACTTAATTTTGTTTAGTCCCCGCCACCGCGCCTCATTTTCCAGTGCAATAAACGGCGCGTAGGCGAGACACGACAGCTTGCCTCATTGATGCGCTAGAATCGGAGAGTCGGGTTTTCCCGTTTGGGTATTACGGATGGGGCACCTGGGTCGGCCAGTGGCAGCGGGAATAGTTTTATCGCAGAGCGCTCCATCGAAAAGAACCCCTGATGGCGTCTACTGTTGCCGCCAAACCGAAAGTAATTTGTGGCGTTATGGACGAAATCCGTTGACAACGAGGCGCTTCACTCGGAAAATCAACACTCATTTTTTACCATGCTAGCCCCGCAACTTGTCCCGTCCGCCCTTACAAACAGCGTGCCGGTCATTCTTCAATTCCCGACGGAAGCATCCCGCCCCGAGACCACCCCACGGATGTCATTGACGGACATTGCGCTGAAAGAAATCATCGCTGGCAAGCTGGCCTACGAGGCGCTAGAGGGTTCTTCGGACGGCGCCTAAGTCGCTGGCACAAGCTCAGCGCGGCAGCTCGTTTGTGGCGAGCTCGGCGTATGCAAAATGGCGAGCGAATCGATCACCAATCGCAAAGCGCTCCGTGACTATCGCATTCTGGAGCGCTACGAGGCGGGCATCGAATTGAAAGGCAGCGAGGTCAAATCGATCCGCGCGGGCAAGGCAAACATCAGCGATGCGTTCGCACGCATAGAAAATGGCGAAGCTTTTCTTTACAACGCCGATATCCAACCATACGAACGTGCCAGCCACGAAATTCCAGCGGCAAAGCGCGTCCGCAAATTGTTATTGCATCGTCAGGAGATCGATAAGCTCTACGGCGAAACGCAGGTGAAAGGAAAGGCTGAGCTCGGCGTGGGGCAGGGGAAGGTCGCGCATGATAACCGGGCCGACTTGAAGAAACGCGCAGTGGATCGCGAGACGGCGCGCGAAGTGGCGCGGTTCAACCGCAGACACGCTTGAGCGTCTCGTTATTCACGGCCGTTTGCTGCGAAGGTTTCGTATCTCATTGTAAATCCCCGAAATGAATCTTCGCGTTCTGTTGGTCACAGGCGCCGTTCTGCTGGTCGTCTGGCTAATCGTTCGTTTCATCCGCACCGTCCGTTATCCACTGCGCGGAAAAGTTGTCTTCATCACCGGCGGATCGCGTGGACTGGGACTGGTGCTTGCGCGACACATTTGCTCGCGAGGTGGGAATGTTGTCCTTATTGCACGCGACGCTGAGGAACTGGCGCGTGCCAAGAGCGACCTCGCTAGGCGTCACAGCACAGTAATGACAATTCCATGCGATTTGCTCGATACCGAACAAATTCAGGCGGCTGTTCGTCAAGCGATCGATCGGTTTGGTAAGATCGATATCTTGATCAACAATGCCGGCACCATCGAAGTCGGTCCACTGGAGCATTTGATGCCCGAGGATTTCGAGCGCGCCATGCGACTGCATTTTTGGGCGCCTTTCGATTTGATCTCGCAAATCGTCCCCGAGATGCGCATTTGGGGCGGAGGCCGCATCGTCAATATTTCTTCAATTGGTGGCAAAGTTGCCGTGCCGCACATGGCGTCCTACAGCGCAAGTAAGTTTGCGTTGACCGGTTTCTCCGATGCGATCCGGGCCGAACTGGCGCGTGACAACATCCATGTGACAACGGTCGCACCGGGCCTAATGCGTACCGGTTCGCATGTGAAAGCGAAATTCAAAGGCAGGCATGACGACGAGTTTGCCTGGTTCGCTGCCTCCGCAGGTGCGCCGCTCATTTCGATGAATGCCGATCGCGCCGCGAGAAAAATTCTTGCTGCCTGCCGTCGCGGGCAGCCATCGCTTACACTCACCTTTACAGCGCGCACGACTATTTTGGGCAATGCTCTTTTTCCAAACCTAACAGGCTACACGATGAAATTTGTAAATCGGCTTCTTCCCGGAACTGGGGATGCGCAAGGCAATAAATCGCGCGCTGGATCAGACCTCCGTCGGCGAACACCGGAATGGCTGACAAGGCTTGCCGATCGCGCGACCCAGAAAAACAACGAAGAAAAAAGCCACGCGCCATAACGGTAGCCGCACTCACGGACTCCATTGGACGTTGGACGTTCGATGCCTGCCACGCCGTAGCATTGCGAAGGCGGGTTGAGCGTCGGACGTTAGATTGGTCATGGCCAACCGTCTCTTCGTTGCGATCGATTTGCCGGACGCAACGCGTCGGTTGCTTGTGGATCTTGACCCGCACATTCGCGGGGTGCGCTGGACGGATCCGCCTCAGATGCACCTGACGCTCGCGTTCTTCGCTGACGTGTCCCAGGACGTTGATCTCGCGCTGCGTGAAAAACTTGGCGCGATCGAGTTTGGCGCGTTCTTTCTGCCTGTTACTGGTGTTGGGACCTTTTCTGCAAAAGGCGCTCCGAAAATTATCTGGATCGGTGTCGGCAACGCGCACCCGCATTTGTTTCAAATCCACAAACGCGTGCAGGAAGCCGCGCTCGCCGCGGGGATCGATCCGGAGCTGCGCCCGTGGCATCCTCACATCACGATTGCCCGCTGCCGTGACGTGGCTCCGCATTCGCTGCGAAATTTTCTCAGAGCAAATGCCGATTTCGATGCGGGGATGATCCGCGTAGAAACCTTTCATCTTTATTCGAGCAAATTGACTTCTGCGGGGCCGATTCACACGTGTGAGCTGAGTGTCCACTCCAGCGCATGAGGTTGCTGTAGTCGGTTCACTGCCTGCCGCGCTGCAGCGCCGCGACGGCGGATGCGAAGCGCCGGTCCCACACGCCTCCCTCGCCCAACTCGGCGGCGGCCACAGGTTACAATCCCTTGGTTGATAGCGGCGCGGCGATGTGCTCAAGCGAGCACCGCTCGGCTGGAATGCCAATCCATGCTTCAATCGCCGCCCCGAAAATCATTAATGCCGCCGCCACCAAATATCCGATGAACAACGCGGTAATCGATCCGATGCCGATAATCCATCCGAACAGCAGCGGTGCGCCGACCCCGCCAATCAGCGTTCCAATTGCATAGAAAATTGCGATAGCCAGCGCGCGAATTTCCAGCGGAAAAATTTCGCTCACCGTCAGGTACGCCGAGCTGGCCGCGGCTGACGCGATAAAAAAAATTATCGTCCACGCAAGAGTCTGTGTTTGGGCTGTGAGCACGCCAGCGCGAAAAAGCCATCCGGTGAGCGCGAGCAAAATTCCTGCGAGGCCATACGTAGCGGTAATCATTTTTTTGCGGCCGATTGTGTCGAACAGATGTCCGAGCAGAAGCGGCCCGAGTACATTGCCGAGCGCAAACGGCAGAAGATAACCGCCCACCTTCTGCTCCGGCACCCCGTAGAATCGCATTAGCACGAGTGCGTAAGTGAAAAAGATCGCATTATAGAAAAAGGCCTGGGTGGACATCAGTACAAGACCGAGAAATGAACGGCGACGATATTCGTGCACAATCGCGTCCCACATTTCCCGCCAAGGCGTATGCCTGCGCGTGAGAATTGTAATTGGAGTGTTGGACTGGAGGAGCGGTGATGCCCCTATCTTTCGCTCGACTTCGGCAACGATTTGTTCTGCTTCGGAATTTCGACCGTGAATCATCAACCAGCGCGGGCTTTCGGGAATCCAGCGGCGAAAGAAGATCACAATGAGCCCCAGGGTTGCGCCGATTCCAAACGCAAATCGCCAGCCTAACCACACGGGCACATGCCGAGGGTCAAGCAATACAAGCGTTGCTGCGGCGCCCACGGCGGCGCCAATCCAGTATGAACCGTTAATGATTAAATCGACTCGGCCCCGCACGCGCGCCGGGATCAGTTCGTCAATCGCGGAATTGATCGCCGCGTATTCGCCACCAATGCCAGCGCCTGTAAGGGCGCGAAAGACTGCGTAGCTCTCGAAGTTCCACGAAAAAGCAGACAGCGCAGTTCCGATGAGATAAACCGCAACGGTGATGAAGAACAATTTTTTGCGTCCGAATCGATCTGTCCCGTAACCGAAAAGCAGCGCGCCGAGCACCGCGCCTGTGAGGTAACAGGTCGCACTAGCGCCGACCTGCGTATCAGTTAATCCAAGCGTCTCCTGTCGCGTTAGAATTCCGCCCAACGCTCCAGCCAAGGTAACTTCCAAACCATCGAGAATCCAGGTCGCGCCGAGGGAAACCACAATAAGCCAGTGCCACGAACTCCACGGCAATCGATCCAGCCGTGCCGGCACATAGGATTCAATTTTTTTGCCAATTGCCATGGTGACAGTCTTTCGCGCAAAGAAACGCGACATGCAAAATGCGACCGTGGCTCAACGAACCAGAAACTCACACCTTCTCCAAGAGACGGGGTATCCGGGCTCATATCAAACTCCACTCTTTGCCGCGGCTTACGATCTGGTCAAAAACAGATCCGCTCTCGACGTTCTGGGACATGTCGTGCCTTCGAACCGCGCCCTTTGCCTTGTGGATCAGATAAAGAAACCGCCAAACACGAAT
>WNGC01001132.1_pt1 | contig 16803 bp, 11 predicted proteins | sample 5400051 | NCBI WGS metagenome assembly WNGC01 (sample SAMN13153368, study PRJNA577476) | soil metagenome | isolation source: 20 cm soil or saprolite under grassland replicate 2 | place: USA:California | collected 2016-06-15
GTCATCGTCGCGCTCGGCATCACCTGGATCCTCGACGGGCTGGAGGTGACGATCGCCGGCTCGATCGTCGGCGCGCTCGAAGAGAGCCCGGTCTTGCACTTCACGCCGCAGCAGATCGGCCTCGTTGCCACGGCCTATCTCGCCGGGGCGGTGGTGGGCGCCTTGCTGTTCGGCTATCTGACGGACCGGCTCGGCCGCCGCAAATTGTTCTTTGTCACGCTCGCCCTCTACCTGACCGCCACCGCCGCAACGGCGCTGTCCTGGGATTTCTGGAGCTTTGCACTGTTCCGCGCACTGACCGGCGCGGGGATCGGTGGCGAGTACGCGGCAATCAACTCTGCCATCCAGGAATTGATCCCGGCGCGATACCGCGGCCGTACCGATCTGGCGGTGAACGGCAGCTTCTGGGTTGGCGCGGCGCTCGGCGCGCTCGGCGCCGTCGTCCTCTTGCAACCTGGGCTGCTACCGCCGGATTGGGGCTGGCGCGCCGCCTTCGGCATCGGCGCCGTGCTCGGCCTCGGCATCCTGTTCCTGCGGCAATGGATTCCGGAGAGCCCGCGCTGGCTGATGCTGCATGCCCGCACCGAGGAGTGCGAGGCGGTCCTCTGCGGCATCGAAGAGCGTGTGCTGGCTCGCCCGGGCGCGAAGCCACTCGCGGAGGCTGGCGCGCGGCTGCGGCTTGTCGCGGCATCGCACACGCCGATCCTGCGCATGATCAGGGCGATCCTCCGCGATTATCCCCGGCGAGCCGTGCTCGGCCTCGTGCTGATGGCGTCGCAGGCTTTTTTCTACAACGCGATCTTCTTTCCTGGCCCGCTTCTACGGCGTGCCGTCGGACGCGATCGGGTGGTACATGCTGCCCTTCGCGCTCGGCAATTTCATGGGGCCGCTGCTGCTCGGGCCGCTGTTCGACACGCTCGGCCGGAAGCCGATGATCGCCTTCACCTACGCGATCTCCGGTGTGCTGCTGGCCGTCGTCGGATGGCTGTTCCGCGAGGGTATCGTCGACGCGGCGACATTGACCGCCTGCTGGAGCGGGATCTTCTTCTTCGCGTCGGCAGCGGCGAGCGCTGCCTATCTGACGGTCAGCGAGAGCTTCCCGTTGGAGGCGCGCGCGCTGGCGATCGCGTTTTTCTATGCGGTCGGCACGGCGATCGGCGGCGTCGCCTCGCCTTGGCTGTTCGGCGTGCTCGTCGGCAGCGGGGACCGCGGCGATGTCTTTCTCGGCTACCTCTTCGGCGCCGTATTGATGGTCGGCGCCGCTGTCGTCGAGGTCCTGATTGGCGTCAAGGCCGAGCGCCAACCGCTCGAAAGTGTGGCGCGGCCGATTTCGGCGCTCGACGGCTGAGCAAAGCTGACGTCTTCGGGTCCCGCGCCTATATCGCAACCATGCCTGACCTTACGCCGCGGCCGGAAAACTGGCTGCGGGTGACTCCAGCCGGGCTCTATTGCGAACCCGGCGATTTCTACATCGATCCGACGCGGCCGGTCGCCCGCGCCGCCATCACGCATGGCCATGGCGATCACGCACGGTCCGGCCACGAGCACGTCCTCGCAACCCCGGAGACGGTGGCGATCATGCGCCAGCGCTACGGCGAGCTGGCTGGCGGGACGTTGCAGGGAGCGCGTTATGGCGAGCCGGTGACGATGAACGGCGCGTCGCTATGCCTCGTGCCCGCCGGCCATGTGCTCGGCAGCGCGCAGCTCGTCATCGAATACCAGGGCACTCGGGTCGTCGTTTCCGGGGATTACAAGCGCCGGCCCGACCCAACCTGCCCGCCCTTCGAGCCGCAGCCCTGCGATCTCTTCGTGACAGAGGCGACGTTCGCGCTGCCAGTGTTCCGCCACCCGCCGGATAAGCATGAAATCGACAAACTATTGCATTCGCTGCGGCTCTACCCGGAGCGCTGCCAATTGGTTGGAGTGTATGCGCTCGGCAAGTGTCAGCGGGTTTTGGCCTCACTGCGCGCCGCCGGTTACGACGAGCCGGTCTATATGCATGGCGGGCTGCTCGGATTGACCGAGCTGTATCAGAGGCTCGGCGTCGATCTCGGCCCGGTGGAGCTCGCGACCGGGGTCGCGCGTGACGAGCTCAGGGGCAAGATCGTGCTTGCGCCGCCGATGGCGCTCGCGGACCGCTGGACGCGGCGGCTGCCCGATCCGGTGATCGCACTCGCCTCGGGCTGGATGCGTGTCAAGCAGCGCGCCAAGGCACGCGGCATCGAATTACCGCTAGTCATCTCCGACCATGCTGATTGGGACGAGCTGACCCAGACCCTAGACGATGTCGGCGCGCCCGAGATCTGGGTGACGCATGGCCGCGAGGAAGCGCTCGTCCATTACGCCGCGCAGCGCGGACGCGAGGCCCGCGCGCTGGCGTTGACCGGCTTCGACGAGGAGGAAGAGTGAGCGCGCTAGCGCGCGTGGCGACCGGCTCCAGTGCCCGCGCCCTCCATGGCCGCCAGCACCTTGTCGGGGCGCGTGAAGGCGAGATATTCGGCCGCATAATCCGGCGGCAGGATCTCGACCATGGTCTCGTTCTCGACCCAGACCTCGATGACGTGAAACGGCCCACGGTTGCAATCGAAGCACTTCCAGCCGGCTCGCTGCGCGATCTCCTCGACCTTTTTGGCCTCGGTCCGGACGCTCAGCGCGAAATGCGTCGAGCCGTAGCCGCGGTCTTTCGGGTGCTTGACGAAACTGCCGCCAGTCGAGCCGTTCGGCTCGAGCTCGGTGCCGGCCGGGTAGACCTCGACACCCGAGCCGTGCTCGTCGAGCTGCAGCGCAAAGAAGCTTCCCGGATTGGGCGGAAACGGCACCGCCTTGCCGCCCATCAAATCGGCGAGGACACCGGCCGCCTTCTTGGGATCGCGGGCGGCAATCGACAGGTGATGGATCATGGGAGCCCTCATGATGTTCAGGCCCCACGGATAGCACGCCGGCGCCGTTGGCGCGATATCTCCGCAAAGGATGGCCATGTTTGGCAGCTCTACCGCGGCGGAGAGCGGGCGTGAAGCGCTTTGCTGAACTGCTCGACGCGCTGCTGTTCACGCCGTCGCGCAACGGCAAATTGCGGCTGATGCAGGAATATTTCGCGACGACCCCGGACCCGGAGCGGGGCTGGGCCTTGGCGGCCTTGACAGGGGAATTGTCCTTCGCCGAAGCCAAGCCCAGCCAGGTGCGCGATCTGGCGATGGCGCGGGTCGATCCGGAACTGTTCGGCTGGTCGTGGGACTTCGTCGGCGACCTCGCCGAGACCGTCGCCCTGATCTGGCCCGAGCCGGAGATGCAGGATCAGAGTGCAGTACCCAGCCTCAGCGAGATCGTCAGCACTTTGCAGGGCGCGAGCCGTGCGGATGTCGGGGCGCATCTCGCGCCGTGGCTCGATGCGCTCGATGCAACCGGCCGCTGGGCATTGCTGAAGCTGGTAACGGGCGCGCTGCGGATCGGCGTCTCGGCGCGGCTCGCCAAGACCGCGCTCGCCGAATGGAGTGGCATGGAGCTCAACTCCATCGAAGAGATTTGGCACGGCCTCGCGCCACCATATCCGGAGCTGTTTGCTTGGCTCGAAGGGAGCGCCCCGCCGCCCGACATCGCCGAGCTGCCGACCTTCTGCCCCTTGATGCTGGCGCAGCCGCTCGAAGAGGGTGATCTCGGGACGCTCGATCCCAAGGACTATCTAGCGGAATGGAAATGGGACGGGATCCGTGTGCAGCTTGTCTCGCGCGGCGGTCAGAGGCGTCTCTATTCGCGTTCGGGCGACGATATCGGCGGCGCCTTTCCCGATATCCTCGCGGCGCTGCCCGATGATGTGACGCTCGACGGCGAGCTCCTGGTCATGCGTGGCGGCGAGGTCGCGCCGTTCAATCAGCTCCAGCAGCGCCTCAATCGCAAATCGCCGGACCAGAAGATGCTGCGCGACTATCCCGCCGGTGTGCGGCTCTACGACATCCTGCGCGAAGGCGCCGAGGATCTCCGCCCGCTGCCCCTTCGCGAACGGCGCCGCCGGCTCGAAGCGTCGCACGGTATGCCGCGCCCGAACCTCGATCTGTCGCCGATGATACCGTTCGCCGATTGGGAGGAGCTGAAGCAATTGCGCGCCGGAGCGCGCGAGCGCGGCATCGAAGGGATCATGCTGAAACGCGCCGACTCGCCATACCTCGCCGGCCGGCCCAAAGGGCCGTGGTTCAAATGGAAGCGCGGCGCGCTGACGATCGACACGGTGCTGATGTATGCGCAGCGCGGCAACGGCAAACGCTCATCCTTCTATTCCGATTACACATTCGGCGCCTGGGCTGGCGACAAGCTCGTACCGGTGGGCAAAGCCTATTCCGGCTTTACCGATGAGGAGTTGCGCCGGCTCGACAAATGGGTGCGCGACAACACGGTCAACCGCTATGGGCCGGTGCGCGAGGTCGCACCTGGCCTCGTGCTCGAAATTGCGTTCGACAGCGTGCACCGCTCCAGCCGTCACAAATCCGGGGTGGCGATGCGTTTCCCGCGAGTACACCGCATCCGATGGGACAAGCCGTATCGCGAAGCCGACACGCTTGCGACCCTGGAAGAGATGATGACCTGAGGCGGGTTAGCCGAGCGCCTGGCGCAGTTGACGGCTGGCAACAACGAGCATCGCCAGATCGGGCGTCGCGCCGGCGCGCAGTTCGGCGGCGATCGCTTCGGCAGGCGCGAGGGCCGTGGCGCGCTCTTTCGTCCAAGCGGCGAGCGGGTCGGCGGCGTCAAGCGAGGCGTGCAGCGCCGAGTAGGCGATCTCGGCCTGCAATGTGAACAGCTCGTCCGTGACCGTCTCCACGGCCTGACGCTGCCACGCCGTTTCGGCCGGGAGACGCCGCACCGCGCTGCGCATCTCGCCAAGCGCGAAACGTGCACCTGACGCGTAGTAGGTGCGCGCAGCGCGGTCGAGCGGCTGCAACGTCCCCTCCATGAGATCGGCAATTTCCAAAGCCGCGGCGAGAAATGGCGTGCCACCTATAGCGGCGGCAAGCCGCTGCGGGACCTTCTCTCCGACGAGCCGCGCGGCGCGTTGTTCGGCGATTACGCGGTCGGTCGCCGGCAGCACCGCCGGTAACAGCCCGGCGAGCTCCCGGATATTCGGTCGAAGCCGCTCGATATCGTGGGCGAGATCAAGCCGGTTATGCAGCAGCAGCCAGGCGGTGGCGTGCTCGACGAGGCCGGCAATATCGAGCAGCATCTCCGATTGCAGGCGCGCCGGGACGCGATTGTCGAGCGCCTCGATGTTGGTCCAGGCAGCGCGCAGCTCGAAGGCTTCGCGCACGATGCGATAGGCGCGAGCGATCTCAGCCGGCCCTTTGCCGGTACGCGCCCGCATGTCGTGAACGAACGTGATGCCGGCGCGGTTGATGAGGTCGTTTGTAATGACGGTCGCGGTGATCTCGCGCCGCAGCGGGTGGGCGGCGATCTGCTTCGCAAAGCGATCGCGCAGGGCCGGCGGGAAATAGTCGTGGAGATCGCCCGCCAGCTCCGGCAGATCGGGAAGCTCGGAGGCGAGCACATCTGCGTCGAGCGACATCTTGGCATGCGCGAGCAAAACCGCGAGCTCGGGGCGCGTCAGTCCGCGACGCGACGCGGCGCGCGACGCGAGCGCCTCGTCATCCGGCAGATACTCGAGCGCGCGGTCGAGTCGTCCGGCGCGCTCCAGTTCGCGAATCAACCGGGTCTGGCGGTCGAGCGCGGAAGGCCCGCGCGCCTCGGCGACGGATAGGGCCTCGCCCTGCAAATAGTTGTCGCGCAACACCAGCGCGCCGACATCCTCGGTCATCTGCGCCAACAGCGGGTCGCGCTCCTGGCGGCCGAGAGCGCCGGTCGCGATCGCGCTGCCGAGCAGGATCTTGATGTTGACCTCGTGGTCCGACATGTCGACACCGGCGGAATTGTCGATCGCATCGGTGTCAATGCGCCCGCCCTTCAGCGCATAGGCAATGCGGCCGCGCTGCGTGACCCCGAGATTGGCGCCCTCTCCGACGATCTTGGCGCGCAATTCCTCGCCATCGACGCGCAGCGCGTCATTGGCGCGGTCGCCGACCTCGCCGTGAGTTTCGTTGTGGGCTTTGACGAAGGTTCCGATGCCGCCGAAAAACAAGAGATCGACCTCGGCGGTTAGCAATTTTTGGATCAACTCGGCCGGGGTTAGGTGATCCTCGGCGATATCGAAAACCTGCTTCATCTCCGGGCTGATCGGAACCGATTTGGCGGCGCGATCGAAGACGCCACCGCCGGCTGAGATCAGTTTCGGGTCGTAATCGGCCCAGCTCGAACGCGGCAGCGCGAACAGACGCTGCCGCTCGGCAAAGCTTGTCGCGGGGTCGGGGTTGGGGTCGACAAAGATGTGCAGGTGGTTGAAGGCGGCAACGAGGCGGGTGTGGCGCGATTGCAGCATGCCGTTGCCGAATACGTCGCCCGACATGTCGCCGACCCCGACGGCGGTGAAGTCGCTGTTCTGAATGTCGCGCCCTAATTCGCGGAAGTGGCGCTTGATCAATTCCCAGGCACCGCGCGAGGTGATGCCCATTTCCTTGTGATCGTAACCGGCCGAACCGCCGGAGGCGAAGGCGTCGCCGAGCCAGAAACCGTATTCCTCCGAAATCTCGTTGGCGAGGTCGGAAAAGCTCGCTGTGCCTTTATCAGCCGCGACGACGAGATACGGATCATCGCCATCGTGGCGCACGAGCTGACGCGGCGGCACCACATCATGGCGGCCACCATTCTCGCCACCTTCGGCAACGATATTGTCGGTCAGATCGAGGAGACTACGGATCAGGATTTTGTAACACTCGACACCCTCGGCCATCAGCTGATCCCGCGCGGCCGGCGGGCGCTTCAGGACAAAGCCGCCCTTTGAGCCGACCGGCACGATCACCGCATTCTTCACGGTCTGCGCCTTCATCAGCCCGAGGATCTCGGTCCGGAAATCCTCTTTGCGGTCGGACCAGCGGATGCCGCCGCGCGCGACTTTGCCGGCGCGCATGTGCACACCCTCTATGCGCGGGCTATAGACGTAAATCTCGAAGAGCGGGCGCGGCAGCGGGAGCAGATCGATTTCGCTCGACGCAAACTTCACCGCAAGCGCCGGCTTCGGCTGACCGCCCGGCAAGGTCTGGTAGTAATTTGTCCGCACGCTCTTCAGCACGAGCGTCAGGAAACTGCGCAGGATGCGGTCTTCGTCGAGGCTTTCGACCCCATCGAGCGCGTGATCGATGGCCTGTACCTCACCGAGCGCGGCGAGCGAGGGAGACCCGGCGCGGGCTGGATCGAAGCGATGCTCGAACAATTCGACGAGACGGCGCGCGATCGGTGCGTGCCGCGCCAGCACCTCCTCCATGTAGTCCTGGCTGAACGTGCTGCCGGCCTGGCGCAGCACCTTGGAATAAAGACGCAAGACCGTCGTCTGGCGCGCTGTCAGCCCGGCCGCGAGCACCAGCCGGTTGAGCCCGTCGTTTTCGACGGCGCCGGTCCAGGCGGCGAGCAGCGCCTCCTCGAACCGGCGGCGCAGATCCGCCGAGATATTGGCAGGCACGGACCCCGCGGCGAGAGCAAATTCGTGAATCCAGACGGCTCGGTGGTCGGTGCTCTCGATGCGGAACGGTTCCTCGGCCACGATTCGCAGCCCGAGATTTTCGAGGATCGGCAACACCTCAGAGAGCACAATCGGGCCGCCGGGCCGGTAGAGGCGCAGCCCCGGCGTCTCGCTGCCTTCCCGGGGATGCAGCGAGGCTTCGAGAGGCGATCCCGCCAGTGACGCCTCGATACGGTCGAGATCAGCGACGGCCTGCGCCGGCGTCGTGCGCGCTTGATAGGCGACCGGAAAGGGTTTCAGCCGCCGCAGCCGCGCGCGGCCTTCGACCTCTCCGTAAGTCTCGTCGCAGGCGGCCTCGACCCGGTCGCTCCAGCTGCGCCCGGCCTCGGCGAGCCGCTGCTCCAACGCCACGACATCAACCGTCGGCACCGCGCCGCGCGTCGTCCCGATCAGGAATTCGACACGTGCCAACACCGACTCGTCGACTTGCACAGAAAAATCGACGAGCTCGCCGGCAAACGCCTCCTCCAGGATCGCCGCGAAGCGCAACCGTAGTTCCGTGTCGTAGCGGTCGCGCGGCACATAGACGAGACAGGTGACAAAGCGCTCGAGCGGGTCGCGGCGCACGAAGAGTGCGATGCGCTGGCGCTCCTGCAGATTAAGGATGCCGATCGCGATGTTGTAGAGTTCCTCCTCGCGCATCTGGAACAGCTCGTCGCGCGGGTAGGTGTCGAGGATGTGCAGGAGCGCCTTCCCGTCATGACTGTCGGGGGGCAAGCCCGAGCGCGCCATCGTGTGCTGCACCTTCAGGCGCAACAGCGGGATCGAGCGCGGGCTGCGGCTGTAGGCAAGCGATGTGAAAAGCCCGGCGAACAGCCGGATGCCGACGACCTCGCCGCCGGAGCCAAAGCGGCGGATCCCGACGGCATCCATCAACACGTTGCGATGGACGGTGGCCCGCCGGTTTGTCTTGGCGATGACGAGGAGCTCGCGGCGGCGCAGAAAATCCTGCACATCGCCCGGCAGCGCCGCGAAATTCCGCACTCCTTCAAAGACGGGATACTTCGGGTCGCGCAGGATGCCGAGCGGGGCGGCGGTATCCGCGCTGTCGTCGAAGCGATATTCGCGAAATCCGAGATAGGTGAAATTGTCGTCGTCGAGCCAGCGCAGGAAATCGAGCCCCTCGGCGATCTCGCTCGGCGGCAGTGGCGGCGGGGTCGCGCTCAGCTCCGCGACGATCGTCCGCAGGCGTTCTCGCAGCAGCGGCCAATCCGATACGGCGCTGCGGACATCGGCGAGTACCGTCTCGAGTTTGGAGGCGATCGCAGCCCGCTCGGCGGGGTCAGGCTCGCGGGTGATCTCGATTTGCATCCAGGATTCGTGAAGCCCGGACTTCGGGGGATCGAGACCGAGAAGCGTGCCCTTCGCATCGCGGGCCACGTTCAGGATCGGGTGGATGACGAGCCGAACCTCGCGGCCGCCCTCATTCACCGCAGCGGTCACCGAATCGACGAGAAACGGCATGTCGTCGTTGACGATCTCGACGATGGTGCGCGTCGAGGACCAGCCGTCCGTCTCGAGCGTGGGATTGTAGACGCGAACCTTGGCGCGGCCGGGTTCGCGATGCGATGCGAACTGCCATAATGCCAATGCGGCACAGCACAGATCATCGGGGCTGCGCTGCGCAACATCGGCGGGCGGCACATGCTCGTAAAGCAGCGCAATAAACCGGCGCAGCGGAGGCTGCTCGGCGCCGTTCAACCGGACTGCCGCGAGGTTCCCGGCGTCACGGACCCGCTCCGCCTTTTCCAACTCGATCGTGCTCGCCACGGCCCTCGCCTGAGATTGACCCGGTTTTAGCGCGGCGAGACTCCGACTTGCGCCCCGACGGGGCAAGCATTTCGTGAGCTTCCCTCGTCGGGACGGAGGGCGCTGGTCGAATCGATACGCCCTGCCCGCCTCCTTGACCGGTGGGTCGCGAGAAATATTTGCGGCGTTCGCCCGTTCTCGGCCAAGTGCAGAGCTGCCGCGAAATGCCCGGAAAATGCCCACTTCTGGAGGACCGCGCAGGCGCTTAACATTTCGGCATCGAATTTGGGCTTCAATCCTGCTGTCCGCTTTACGATAGTAACCGGGGGAGCGGCGATACGGCGGCGGTCCAAGGATCGCAGCCGAGCGGACAGGCAGAACCTTCGCCGCGGGCGCCTCGTCGCCCTGAGAGGTCGTTGAGATGGGGATCATGGAGTTTGAGGTTTGCCGGCGCGGTCGGGACGCGCGCTGGGTGGTCAGGATCGGCGCGTCGGTCTACGGCGCCTATCTCGACAAGGAACAGGCGCTGCTCGATGCAGTCGATGCCGCGCGCGACGCGTTGCAATCCGGTCGTGACGCCCAGGTCTGGATCCGCGAGCGCGCCAGCTCCGCCCGGATTTTCTGAAGTTCCGCCTCAAAGCGCCGCGAGCATCTCCGCGCTGATCAGCACGACGCCGCCGTCGCTACGGTAGAAGCGCTTCGCGTCGAGCTCGGCATCCTCGCCGACGACAAGGTTCTCCGGGATGCGGACGCCGCGGTCGATAACGACCTTGTTGAGCCGCGCAGAGCGGCCGATCTGTACCTCGGGCAGCACCACCGCATCGCAGGTCTGAGCGTAGGAATTGACGCGCACGCTGGAGAACAAGAGCGAGCGTCTCAGCTGCGCGCCGGAGATGATGCAGCCGCCCGAGACCATCGAATCCACCGCAACGCCGCGCCGGTCCGGGTCGTCGAACACGAATTTGGCCGGCGGCAATTGCTGCTGGTAGGTCCAAATTGGCCAGTTCGGATCATAAATGTCGAGCGACGGCGTTGGCCTCACCAGATCGAGATTGGCGGCCCAATAGGCGTCGATCGTGCCCACATCGCGCCAATACGCCTCGGCGTCGGGCGTTGTCTTGACACAGCTGTCCTCAAAGCGATGCGCCGCGGCGAGACCGCGGCTGACCAGGTTTGGAATGACGTCCTTACCGAAGTCGTGGCTCGATTTTGGATCCTCGTGGTCGCGCTGCAATTCCGAATACAGGAAATCGGCGGAGAAGGCGTAGATCCCCATGCTCGCGAGGGCACGGTCTGGCTTGCCGGGAATTGACGGCGGCGCGGGCGGCTTTTCCAGGAAATCGACGATCTTCATCGATTCGTCGACGGCCATGACGCCGAAATCCGAGGCTTGCGCGAGCGGCACCTCGACGCAGGCGACGATGCAGTCCGCCCCCCTCGCCTGCATGTCGGCGAGCATATTGGAGTAATCCATCCGGTAGATGTGGTCGCCCGCCAGGACCACGAAGAACTCAGGCCGGGCGGCGCGCAGGATGTCGAAATTCTGGTAAACCGCATCGGCCGTGCCGCGGTACCAGGTCGCCTCGTCGAGCCGCTGCTGCGCCGGCAGCAGATCGAGAAACTCGTTCATCTCGGGGCGCAAAAACGACCAGCCCATCTGCAAATGCCGCAACAGGCTGTGCGCTTTGTACTGGGTGAGGACAGCGATGCGACGGATGTTCGAATTGAGGCAATTCGACAGCGCAAAATCGATGATGCGGAATTTGCCGCCGAAAAACACGGCGGGCTTGGCGCGGCGGTCCGTCAGTTGTTTGAGGCGGCTGCCGCGGCCGCCCGCCAGCACCAGCGCGAGCGTACGCCGCGCCAACCGTTCCTGGACCCGCGCCGAGGACAGCATGGGGGTGTGCCTCCGACAACAAGGTTAACGCAATCGGGCCGGCGCGGCGAGCCAATCCGCAAGGGAAAGGCGAACGAGGCGAAGAATTGGGCTTACAAGATGAACCGCGACAGGTCCGCGTTCTTGGCCAGTTCGCCTACCCGCTCGCGCACATAATCCGCGTTGACGACGATTTCGGTGCCGCGCGGCTTGTCCGAGGCGGTGAAGCTGATCTCTTCGAGCAGACGCTCGAGAATCGTGTGCAGACGGCGGGCGCCGATATTCTCGACGGTGGAATTGATCTGCTCAGCCAACAGCGCAATCTCGTCGATCGCGTCCGGACGGAAATCGAGCTCGACCCCTTCGGTTGCGAGCAAGGCGCGGTATTGTTTGACGAGGCTTGCTTCCGGCTCGGTCAGGATACGGCGGAGATCGCTGCGGTCGAGCGCCTTCAGCTCGACCCGGATCGGCAGGCGCCCCTGCAATTCCGGCAAGAGATCCGACGGTTTCGCGAGGTGGAAGGCGCCGGAAGCGATGAACAGAATGTGGTCGGTCCTGACCGCGCCGTGCTTTGTCGCGACCGTTGTACCTTCGATCAGCGGCAGCAGATCCCGCTGCACGCCTTCCCGGCTGACATCGGCGCCGCTATACCCTGCGCCGCGTTCGGTGCGGCCGCAGATCTTATCGATCTCGTCGAGGAAGACGATGCCGTTCTGTTCGACCGATGCGATCGCCTCGCGCACGACCCGCTCCTGGTCGAGCAATTTGTCGCTCTCCTCCGCGATCAGCACGCGGTAGCTGTCGGCAACCGTCAGCTTCTTTGGCTTTGTGCGCCCGCCGAACGCCTTACCGAAGATGTCGCCGAGATTGAGCATGCCCATCGAGGCGCCCGGCATGCCCGGGACCTCGAAGGTCGGCAGGTTCGCCGCGGCGCTTTCCTGCACCTGGATCTCGATCTCGCGCTCGTCGAGCGCGCCCTCGCGCAGCATCTTGCGGAATTTCTGGCGTGTATCCGCGCTCGCATTGTTCCCGACGAGCGCATCGAGGACGCGGTCCTCGGCCGCCAGCTCCGCCTTCGGCTCGACATCCTTGCGCAGCCGCTCGCGGATCATCGCGATCGCGACTTCGACGAGGTCGCGCGCGATCTGCTCGACATCGCGCCCGACATAGCCAACCTCGGTGAACTTCGTGGCCTCGACCTTCAGAAACGGCGCTTGCGCGAGCCGCGCGAGCCGACGCGCGATTTCGGTCTTGCCGCAGCCCGTCGGGCCGATCATCAGGATGTTTTTCGGCAGCACCTCTTCGCGGAGGTCGGCCGGCAATTGCTGCCGCCGCCAGCGGTTGCGCAGGGCGACGGCAACGGCGCGCTTCGCATCGTCCTGACCGACGATGTAGCGGTCAAGCTCAGAGACAATCTCGCGCGGGCTGAAGGCGTTGCCGGTCACAGCGAGAGCTTTTCCACGGTGATCTTGTCGTTGGTGTAGACGCAGATCTGGCCGGCGATCGCCAGCGCGCGACGCGCGATCGTTTCGGCATCGAGGCCCTCGACTTCGAGGAGCGCGCGTGCCGCGGCGAGCGCGTAGCCGCCCCCCGAGCCGATGCCGATGATGCCGTCCTCCGGCTCCAGGACGTCACCGGTGCCGGATAGGATCAACGACACCTCCTTATCGGCAACCGCCATCATTGCTTCCAAGCGGCGCAGATAGCGGTCGGTGCGCCAATCCTTGGCGAGTTCGACGCAGGCACGGGTCAATTGCCCGGAATATTGCTCGAGCTTGCCTTCGAGCCGCTCAAACAAGGTGATCGCGTCGGCGGTCGTCCCGGCAAACCCGGCGATGACCCCGCCCCCACCGAGCCGCCGGACCTTCTTGGCATTGGATTTGACGATCGTCTGGCCCATCGACACCTGACCGTCGCCGGCGACAACGACCTCGCCGCCCTTGCGCAGCGCCAGGATCGTCGTGCCGTGCCAGGCGCTCTGCTCGGGGGCTCGGGTCATGCGCTGCATGTAAGGAGCGACAATGCCCGGTCAAGCGCGGCCGAAAGCCTCGCTCCCGCGATACGGGAGAGAGGCCTCCCTTTTTCGCGATCAGTTCAGGCCGTAGAGGCGGGTGACGTTCTCGTAGGTGATCTTCTTCTGCACCGCGGGCGAGAAGCCGGCGAGGTTCTGCGCCAAGGTCTCTTTCGAGTTCGGCCAGATGCAATCCGGGTGCGGGTAGTCGGCGCCCCAGATAATGTTGTCCTCACCGATCAGCGGCACGATCGGCTCGAGATACTTGTCCTGCTGATAGGTGACATAGCCCTGGCGCCGGAAATAGTCGCTCGGCTTCATCTTGAAGCCGAGGCTGCGCGCCCGGTCGTGATACTCGGTGTCGCATCGGTCGAACACATAGGGGAGCCAGGTCACGCCGGACTCGCCGAGGACGAAGTTGAAATCGGGGTATTTTTCGCAGGCGCCCGAGGCAAGAATCGAGGCCAACACCTCCATCGTATCGAGCTGAAACAGGGTTGAGCGGACCAGCCGCCACTGCGTGAAGACCTCCTTTTCCATCTCGGGCGTGTCGGGCGCGCGCACCGCCTTGAAACCGGTCGAATGGAACGAGATCGGGAATTTGCACTCGGCAGATGCCTGCCACAGCACAAACCAGTCGGGGTGATAAAGCGGCGGGGTCATCCGCTTGAAGGCGAGATCGCCGCCTTTCAATCCCATCTTGGCGCAGCGTCGCACCTCGTCCGCCGCGGCTTTCGGGTCGGTGTTGGGAATGATGGCCAGCGGAAACACCCGGTTCGGGTTCGAGCGCTTGGCGAAATCGGCCACCCAATCGTTGTACATCTGGTTGACCCAGATGCGCAGCTCGGTGTCATCGATCAGATCGTTGACCATCAAGCAGCCATAGACGACCTCCTTTTCGAGGCCGTCGCGGTCGAGATCGGCAATACGCAGCTCGGGCGTGGTCGGCCGCGGCTTCGCACCCGGGAAATAATTCCACTCGAAGCCGAGCTCCTTCATCTCATCGATATGGTCGAAAGAGCCCTTCGTGTAGGGCAGGAAGCCCGGGCCGACGCCGTTCCACATGCCGCGGTCGACATCGCCGACGAACCAGTGTTGTCCATCATTGCGCATCTCGACGCGGGGCGCGGTCTTCTTCCATTTCGCCGGCGCCTGCGATGACCACAGATCGGCCGGGCAATAGGTTAGGTCGATGTGGTTGTCGCCGGAAATGAGCTTTTCATACATCGCCTGTCTTGCTCCTTCTCGGTTCGGCGCGGGGTCGCCATTGTGCCGCTGCATCGCAGCATACCGGCCCGCGCGCCCGGGAACAATCGCCAGGGCGCATAGGCAGCGCGCCGCAAGCGCGCGGCCCCCCGGTCGGCCTTTGACGTCCAGGTCTAGCGATTCGTTAGCAGCTTACGCCCCAGCCATTTCTGTTTCTGTCAGCGCAGCCGTCGCATCAGTATCTTCTTCGGATGCACGTTCGCGAAGAATGAGATCATGAAATTCTCTATTCATAATAGCTAGAAGATCGTCTCTGCCGGCAGCGGTCCAAGACTTTCGACATTCTGAAGAATGGTGCGAGCGCACTGGATCATCCGTGACTGCACGCATTAGCAACATATGCGTCCAGCCAACGCTCACGTGGTGACCTATATCCCTGTATAGCGCGAGCGCGCTCTTTAGATGCTCTACAGCTAACAGCGTTTGCGCGCGGTCCAGCGCTAACTTGCCGAGAGATTGATGGCAGTTCGCCTCCCCGATCTTACTCCCTATCTCGCGATAGTAATTCAAGGCCTCGCTATAATGTCTTTCCGCACGCTCCCACTGGGAGGATGCTACGGCCAAATCGCCAAATCCCTTTAAGCAACTCGCCTCACCATGTTTGGCGCCGACTTCCCTGAATTGCGACAACGCAGTTGTATATTGGTCCTGTGCGGTGAGGACCTCGCCTTCGGCCATCGCGATGTCACCAAGCCCCTTGTTACAATATGCTTGACCACGGATAGAAGTTGCTCTCGAGAATATATCGCGTGCCTTTTGGAAGATTTCCCTACTAATTTCAAAACTCCCCTGAGTCAGCGCTATCTCTGCTTTTAACTTAAGTGCAAACGCCTCACCTCTCAAATTTTCAATATCGACAGAGAGCTTATGAGCCTGATTGCACAAGGCGACTGCTCTTGGGTAATCTGAGAGTTCAAGGGCTATGACACCAAGTTGTGTCGTGCACTGGAGCTGCCCCCGTTTATTACCCAATTCGCGATAGCGTTCTGCGGCATCTTCGTACTTCTTTAGAGCAGCTCCGTATTTTGATTGACGCCGCGCGATATCCGCTAAACCACGAAGACAGTCTGCCTGCCCTCGAAGGTCACCAGCAACATTGTACCAATCTAATGCGTCGTTATAGCGCTGAGAGGCAATCTCGTACTCATTACGCCGAACATGAATATCAGCTAGCCTTGCAAGGCAATTGCTTCACCATTTTTGTCGTAGATGCTCTGGTAAATCTTCAGTGCGCGCTGATAATGGTGAGCAGCTGTGTCATGATTAGAGCAGCTTATTTCAAGCTCTCCCAATCTCTCGAAACATAACGCCTGATCCGACTGCTCAGGGGACGATTTGCTGCAAGCTTGTTCGTATAGCTCCCGTGCCAAATGATAGTCAGATCGAGCTCTCGCGACATTGCCGAGGCCCAAGGTGCATCTTCCTATCGCTTTTGCTGCAGCTTCTGTCTTCTCAATTGAGTTCCTTGCCTCTTCATAAGCACCGACGGCGTCCGCGTAATTTTCCTGGGAGAGCGAGAGTTCGCCAAGACATAACAGAAACTCACCTGCCTCTGCGTATGCACGATCGGCGGCATACGCTTCAGCTAAGTTGCGCGTCCATTTGTAGAGCCGACGGGGAGTACCAATCCCAGCCCAGATCAGCATCCGGCACAGAGCGTCTATGCCGTCTTTGGCGCTTCGAATGCCTAAATCCTTTATATTTGCGTTAACCGCCGCCTCAATATTTGGCACCTCCGAACGCAAGCGGGTCGCGGCTGAGGCTCCACTTCGGCTCCCAAGCAGGTCACATTTTGTGCATGCTAAATCGATGTAGTATTCTCTCCATCTTCTGGCATCCTCCCCAATCGGCTCCTTATGGCGACGAGCGTAGTCCCTCACGGGAGGAAGTAAATCAAGCCGACCATCCCGCTCGTAGGCTAAACCTACGGATAGCAACGCATTTACATCGTCGAACCCAAATTTTAATTTATCGCGATCCTTACGCGAAATACCTGACGGAAGCTGGCCAAGGACTCGAAACAGCCGCTTTGATTCTTCGTTTAGCCGACACGAGTTCAGTGAGAGTTCTATTGAATGGCCAACGGATGTTAATCTCGTGAGCGGAATTGAACCTCGCCGCTCCGAGAGCGAAATCCCTACACGCCTCCACTCTTCCCAAACATCATGCAAATTATCGCGCGGCGCCGCGCGTAAAGCTGCGAGCTCGATCGCAAGCGGAATACCACCGAGGCATGAGATAAGCTTCCGAAGGTATGGATCATGCGAAGAGATCTTTGGTGCTATCTGA
>WNGC01003215.1_pt1 | contig 16794 bp, 16 predicted proteins | sample 5400051 | NCBI WGS metagenome assembly WNGC01 (sample SAMN13153368, study PRJNA577476) | soil metagenome | isolation source: 20 cm soil or saprolite under grassland replicate 2 | place: USA:California | collected 2016-06-15
CGGGCCGCTGGTCATCCGCAAACTCACCGCCTACAAGATCGGCCAGGCGGTGCGCAACGACGGCCCCCAATCCCACCTCACCAAGGCGGGGACGCCCACCATGGGCGGGGCGCTGGTGCTGCTCTCCATCCTGATCACCACGCTCTTGTGGGGAGACCTCAGCAACCGGTTCGTCTGGGCCGTGCTCGTCGTCACCTTCGGCTTCGGCGCGATCGGCTGGGTCGACGACTACCGCAAGGTCGTGAAGAACAATCCGAAAGGCCTTTCGCCGAAGGCGAAATTTTTCTGGCAATCGCTGATCGGCCTTGCCGCGGCGGTGTATCTCGCCTTCGCCGTATCGGCCCCGAATACCTCCAAGGTCCTCGAATTCTTCATGGCCTGGGTGGGGAGCGGATTTTCCATGGGGCTGCCGCCCAATGCTGACCTGATCGTTCCGTTCTCCAAGAACGTCGCCTTCTCGCTCGGCGTGTTCGGCTTCATCACGCTCAGCTATTTCGTCATCGTCGGGACTTCGAACGCGGTCAATCTGACCGACGGACTGGACGGGCTCGCGATCATGCCGGCGGTGATGGTTGCGGGCGGCCTTGCGGTGTTCGCGATGGTCTCGGGGCGGGTGGACTACTCCCGTTACCTGCTCTTTCCCTACATTCCCGGAGCAGCGGAGCTCACCGTGTTTTGCGGTGCGCTGATTGGCGCGGGCCTGGGCTTTCTCTGGTTCAACGCATATCCCGCCGACGTCTTCATGGGCGACGTGGGCGCGCTCTCCCTGGGCGCCGCGCTCGGCACGGTCGCGGTGATCGTCCGGCAGGAGATCGTACTTTTCATCATGGGCGGCGTGTTCGTCGCCGAAACGGTTTCGGTGATGCTCCAGGTGCTGTATTTCAAGTGGAGCGGCGGCAAGCGCATTTTCCGAATGGCGCCGCTGCACCACCACTACGAGCTCTCGGGGTGGAAGGAATCCCAGGTCGTCGTGCGCTTCTGGATCATCACCATGATGCTGGTCCTGTTCGGTCTCTCCACTTTGAAGCTGCGGTGAATTTCGCAGGCAGAAAGGTGCTGGTGCTCGGTTTGGGCGACACGGGTTTGTCGATGGCGAAGTGGCTCGCACGCCAAGGCGCCGGCGTGCGCGTCGCGGACACGCGTGCAGCACCGCCGCGGCTTGCCGAGCTCAGGCGCTCGCTGCCTAGCGTGCCCGCTCATTGCGGCCCGTTCCGGGACGAGCTATTCGCAGGCGTCGATCTCATCGCCGCGAGCCCCGGCGTGCCGCTCGCGGAACCCGCAGTACGGCGCTCGCTCGATGCGGGCGCAAAGGTCGTGGGCGACATCGAGCTGTTTGCGCAGGCGCTCCCGGAGCGCCGCCCGCAGATCATCGCCGTGACGGGCACCAACGGCAAGAGCACCGTGACCTCGCTCGCCGGATCGATGGCGAGAGCGGCGGGCGCCGACTGCGAGGTCGCCGGGAACATCGGGCCGCCAGTGCTGGACGCGCTGATGCGCCGCGAAGGCGCAGCACGCGCCGCCGGCCTCTGGGTGCTGGAGCTCTCCAGCTTCCAGCTGGAGACGACCACTTCGCTTGCCGCGGACGCGGCCACGGTCCTCAACATCAGCGAAGACCATCTGGACCGCTACCGCGGCATCGACGACTACGCGCGCGCCAAAGCGCGGATATTTTCCGGCGACGGCATCCAGGTGCTCAACCGCGATGACGCGCGCAGCCTCGCATTGGCGCTGCCGGGGCGAAAGACGATCACTTTCGGCATCGATGCCCCAATGCGCGCCGAGGACTGGGGTCTGGTCTCGCTCGGCGGTGCACTCTGGCTCGCACAGGGCGCAAACGCGCTCCTTGCCGTACGGGAAATGAAGCTCGCCGGGCTGCACAACGCCGCCAATGCGCTCGCGGCGCTCGCGCTTTGCCGCGCGCTCGGACTGCCGCTCCAGCCCCAGCTCGCGGCGCTGCGCGAGTTCAAGGCGCTTGCGCATCGCGTCGAGCTGGTCGGAGAAGCGGGCGGGGTGCACTGGTACGACGACTCCAAGGGCACCAACGTCGGTTCGACGGTCGCGGCGCTCGCAGGCTTGACGAGCGGCGACGCGAAGATCGTTCTCATCGCCGGAGGCGACGGCAAGGGGCAGGACTTTTCGCCTCTGAAGGACGCGGTGGCGCGTTCGGCGCGCGCACTGGTGCTGATCGGCCGCGACGCGCCCTTGATCGAAGCGGCGGTCGCGGGCGCCGGCGTTCCGATCCGACGCGCCGCGTCCATGGACGAGGCGGTGCGGCTGGCCGCGCAGGCGGCACGCCCGGGCGACGCGGTGCTGCTTTCGCCCGCCTGCGCGAGCTTCGACATGTTCCGCGACTACAGGCATCGGGGCGAGGTATTTCGCCAGGCGGTGGAAAGAAGGATCGATGTCGATGCTTCGAAGCATTAGCCCGGGCCGAGCGCCGCTCGCCGAGTACGACAGCGGTGTGCTGTGGGCGGCGCTTCTCCTGCTCACGTTCGGCATGGTGATGGTGTATTCCTCTTCGATCGCGACGGCCGAGGCGAGCAAGTTCACCGGAGGGAGTTCCGCGTACTTCCTCCAGCGGCACGCTCTGTTTCTCGCCGCGAGCCTGTTCGCCGGGATGGTTGCTTTTCAGGTGCCGGTACGTTTCTGGCAGCAAGCCGCGCCGTGGCTGTTCATCCTGGGCGTCGCGCTGCTCGCGCTGCTGCTCGCTCCGGGACTGGGCCGGGAAGTGAACGGCGCGCGGCGCTGGCTCTCGCTCGGGCTCGTAAACCTGCAGCCCTCCGAATTCATGAAGTTGTTCGTCGTTCTCTACGCGGCCGACTACACGGTGCGCAAGCTCGCGCTGATGCACAGTTTCAAGCGCGGACTGCTCCCGATGTTCCTGGTGATGCTGGTGGTCGGCTGGCTCCTGTTGAGGGAGCCGGACTTCGGCGCCTTCGTCGTGATCACCGCAATCGCCACTGGCATTCTGTTCCTGGGCGGCATGAATGGCAGATGGTTTGCCGGATTGCTCGTGATGATGGCGCTGGGCTTCGTCGGCCTGGTCATGTCTTCGCCTTACCGCATGCAGCGGATTTTCGGCTTCATGGATCCCTGGTCCGATCCGTTCGGCCGCGGCTACCAACTTTCGCACGCGCTGATCGCCTTCGGCCGCGGCGAATGGTTCGGCGTAGGGCTGGGCGCGAGCGTCGAAAAACTGCTCTACCTCCCCGAAGCACACACCGATTTCCTGCTCGCCGTGATCGGCGAGGAGCTGGGATTCGCGGGTGTGATCGCGGTGATCGCGCTTTTCTCCTGGCTGGTGCTACGGGCATTCGCCATCGGCCGCCAGGCGGTGGCCCTCGAGCGCCCGTACCCGGCGCTGGTCGCTCAGGGGATGGGCGTGTGGTTCGGGGTGCAATCGTTCATCAACATGGGCGTGAACATGGGCGTGCTGCCCACTAAGGGCCTGACGCTTCCGTTCATGAGCTTCGGTGGGAGCGGCCTGCTCGCGAATTGCCTTGCGCTCGCGGTGCTGCTTCGCATCGATTGGGAGAACCGACAACTTATGCGAGGCGCGCCGGCGTGAAACGGCCATGGCTCGAACCATCATGATCATGGCGGGCGGAACCGGCGGGCATGTGTTCCCCGGCCTCGCCGTCGCCGATTTCTTGCGCCAGTCGGGCTGGCGGGTTGTTTGGCTGGGAGCAAGAAGCGGCATGGAGGCGACCCTCGTCCCGAGTCGCGGGTACGAGATGGTGTGGGTGAGCTTTTCGGGCGTGCGCGGCAAGGGAGCTTTGCCGCTCTTCCTGCTGCCCGCGAGATTGCTTCTTGCCTTTTGGCAGAGCGTGCGCGCGATCTTCGCGCATCGCCCGGATGTGGTCCTCGGCATGGGGGGCTATGTCTCGTTTCCCGGCGGGATGATGGCGGCGCTGTTCGGAAAGCCGCTGGTCGTCCACGAACAGAATGCCATCCCCGGCCTTGCCAACAAGGTGCTCGCCGGAGTCGCCGACCGGGTCCTGTGCGCGTTCCCCGGAGCGCTCAAACGCGCAACTGTGACCGGCAACCCGGTGCGACCGGAGATCGCCGCGATCGCAGCTCCGGAGATTCGCTACGCCGAGGGCTCGGGCCCGCTTCGCATTCTGGTGGTCGGCGGCAGTCTCGGCGCAAAGGCGTTGAACGACGTCGTTCCCCGGGCGCTGGCGCTCGTTCCCGGCGAGCGGCGGCCAATCGTGACCCACCAGTCGGGCGCGCAACACGTCGCTTCGCTGCGGCAGGCCTATTCCTCGGCCGGCGTTCAGGCGAGGACACCGGCTTTCATCGACGACATGGCCGAAGCCTATGCAGGGGCGGACCTCGTCGTGTGTCGCGCCGGAGCGACCACGGTCGCGGAGATCGCCGCCGCGGGCGTGGCGAGCATCCTGGTTCCCTACCCCTACGCAGTGGATGACCACCAGAGGGCCAACGCGCGCTTTCTCGCAGACGCGGGAGCAGCCGTTCTCGTGCCGCAGAGCGAGCTCAGCGCCGAGAGCCTTGCGAAGCTGCTTACCGGTTTCGATCGGATGCGGCTGCGTGATATGGCCAAACGCGCCCGGGCCCTGGCGAGGCCCGACGCCACCTCGGCAGTCGCTTTGGTCTGCACGGACCTTGCCCGATGAAGCACAAGGTCAAGCGAATTCATTTCGTCGGCATCGGCGGTAGCGGAATGAGCGGCATCGCCGAGGTGCTGCTGAACCTGGGCTACAAAGTGAGCGGTTCGGACCTCGCCGCCAATCCCGCCACTGAGCGGTTGGCAGGTCTTGGTGCCACCGTTGTGTTCGGGCACAAGGCCGACAACATCGCATCGGCGGATGTCGTGGTCGTGTCCTCGGCGGTGACGCCGGACAACGTCGAGGTCGTGGCCGCCCAGGCAAAGCGCGTTCCCGTCGTGCCGCGCGCCCTGATGCTCGCCGAGCTAATGCGCCTGAAGCAGGGAATCGCGATCGCCGGGACTCACGGCAAAACCACCACCACGAGCCTCGTGGCGAGCGTGCTCGCCGAGGGCGGGCTCGATCCCACTTTCGTGATCGGCGGAAGGCTGGTGAGCACCGCCTCCAACGCACGGCTCGGGACTGGAGAGTTCATCGTCGTCGAGGCCGACGAGTCCGACGCCTCCTTTCTTCACCTGCAACCCGTAGCCGCGGTGGTGACCAATATCGACGCCGACCACATGGAGACCTATCAGCACGATTTTTCGCGGCTGAAGCAGGCGTTCGTCGGCTTTCTGCAGAACCTCCCTTTTTACGGCAGCGCCATCGTCTGCACCGACGACGCCAACGTGCGCGAAATCCTGCCCTCCGTTTCGAAGCCGGTCGTCACCTACGGAATGCGTGAAGACGCGATGGTGCGCGCCGCCGACGTCGTCGCCGGCGAGCGCATGCGCTTCAAAGCTCTCCGCGAAGGCGCACCGCCCCTGGACATCCTGCTCAATCTGCCGGGGAGGCACAACGTGCAGAACGCGCTCGCCGCCATCGCCGTGGCGACCGAGCTGGGCGTTCCCGGTGCGGCGATCCGCAAGGCGCTCGCGGAATTCCGCGGCGTGGGCAGGCGCTTCCAGCGCTACGGCGAAATTCCCCTCGCGCCGAACGGCCGGCCGGCCGGCAGCTTCACTCTGGTGGACGACTACGGGCATCACCCGGCCGAGATGCGGGCGACGCTCGACGCGGCGCGTGGAGCTTTTCCCGGGCGGCGCATCGTGCTCGCTTTTCAACCCCATCGCTTCTCGCGGACGCGGGATTTGTTCGAGGACTTCGTGAAAACCCTTTCCGGCGTGGATGCGCTGCTGCTCGCGGAAGTCTATCCGGCGGGTGAGACGCCGATCGTGGCGGCCGACGGACGCTCGCTCGCGCGCGCGATCCGCGTCGCCGGCAAGACCGAACCGGTGTTCATCGAGAACATCGCCGATATGCCCGCCGCCATCCGCAAGCTGGCGCGGGCGGGAGACGTCGTCGTCACCATGGGAGCCGGCTCGATCGGCGGCGTGCCGCTGGCGCTGGCGAAAGACGGAAGATGAAGATGAGCGAGCCGATCGGCCAATCCGCCAGCGTCCTGCGTGGGACCCTGCGCTTGAGCGAGCCGATGGCGAGGCACGTCACCTGGCGAGCAGGCGGCGCCGCTGCGCGAGCCTACGTCCCCGCCGATCAGGCCGACCTCGCCGCGTTCCTCGCGACGCTTCCCCAAGGCGAACCCGTTTGCCTGGTGGGCCTAGGGAGCAATCTTCTCGTACGCGACGGGGGATTTCGCGGAACCGTCGTGTTGATGCACAGCGCCCGCGGCGCGATGCGCCTCGAGGGCGATCTGATTCGCGCCGAAGCCGCGGTGGCGTGCCCCAAGTTGGCGCGCTTTGCGGCGGCGCACGGCTTCGAAGGCGCGGAATTCCTCGCCGGCATCCCCGGGACGGTCGGAGGGGCGCTCGCGATGAACGCCGGCTGCTACGGGTCGGAAACCTGGGACGTCGTCGCGAAGGCGCTGACGGTCTCGCGCGCCGGGAAATCGAGCGAGCGCGCTCCGGCCGATTTCGAGACGGGCTATCGCCGCGTCGAACTGCGCGCGTCCAGGCTGGGCGAAGAGGAATGGTTCCTCGCCGCCTGGTTTCGTTTTCGCGCGGGCGACCCGAGACGCGCGCGCAGCCGTATCAAGGAGCTGCTCGCGAAGCGGATGGCCGAGCAGCCGCTCGATCTTCCCAATGCCGGCTCGGTGTTCCGTAATCCGCGCGGCGACCACGCCGCGCGCCTGATCGAGGCCTGCGGGCTCAAGGGGTACGAGATCGGCGGCGCCCGCATTTCCGAGAAGCACGCGAATTTCATCGTGAACCCGAAAGGCAGAGCGCGCGCTGCGGACATCGAGGCGCTGATCGGGCATGCGCGCAAAACCGTGAAGGAACGCTTCGGCGTCGAGCTTGTCCCCGAAGTGAGAATCGTCGGGGAGGCCGCGTGAGCGAGTTTGGAAAAGTCGCCGTGCTCATGGGCGGGCGCTCGGCCGAGCGCGCCGTATCGCTGAAGAGCGGCGAAAGGGTGCTCGGAGCCCTGAAGACGAAGGGGATAGCCGCGCACGCCTTCGATCCCAAGGAGCGCGGACTCGGTGCGCTCATCAAGGAGCAATTCGACCGCGTCTTCATCGTGTTGCACGGCCGCTACGGCGAGGACGGCACGATCCAGGGCGCGCTCGAGCTGCTCGGCATTCCGTATACCGGCTCGGGCGTTCTGGGCAGCGCCCTCGCGATGGACAAGTGGCGCACCAAGCTCGTCTGGCAGGGGAGCGGCCTACCGACGCCGTATTGCGAGCTGCTCACGCGCGAGAGCGATCTTCGCGGCGTCGCGACGCGGCTCGGGCTGCCTCTGATGGTCAAGCCCGCCAACGAAGGTTCCTCCATCGGCATGACCAAGGTGAGGAGCGCCCGCGATCTCCCGGAAGCCTATGCGCTTGCCGCGAACTACGACCGCGTTGTGATCGCTGAAGCGTTCGTGGACGGCGTCGAGCTGACCGTCGGGGTCCTGGGAGACACGGCCCTTTCACCGATCGAGCTCGAAACGCCGCGCGAGTTCTACGATTACGAGGCGAAGTACAGCGCCGAAGACACGCGCTACATCATTCCCTGCGGATTGCCGCCCGACGCCGAGCGCATCATCCAGGACGAAGCGCTGCGGGCTTTCAGGGTCCTGGGCTGCAGCGGATGGGGCCGCGTCGACCTGATGCTCGACCGCACGGGGAAGCCCTATTTCCTCGAGGTCAACACTTGTCCGGGAATGACCGACCACTCGCTCGTGCCGATGGCGGCGCGTCACGCGGGATTGTCCTTCGAAGACCTGTGCCTGCGGATTCTCGAACTGGCGCAGCTCGCGGACCCGGGAGGCGATCGTGTGGGATAACCCGCGCCTCGCCAACGCCGCCGCGAACGCGCTCTACGCTCTTGCGCTGGCGCTGATCCTGTACATGGGGGCGCGCGTCCTGTTCGAATCCCCCGCGTTTTCGCTCAGGACCATCGTCGTGGGAGGCGAGCTCCGGCATGTCGCGCGCGACGAGATCGTCAGCGCGCTCCAGGGCCGGGTCGAGGGCAGCTTTTTTTCCGTGGACTTGGAGACGATGCGCGCGCTCTTCGAGGGGATTCCCTGGGTGCGCCGCGCTGAGCTGCGGCGCGGCTGGCCCGATCGCCTGGAAGTGCGCATCGAGGAACACGTGGAGCTCGCGCGCTGGGGCCAGAGACGAGCGCCACAGCTGGTGAATACTCATGGAGAGCTTTTCCGCGGGCAGAGTGACGCAACGTTACCGGTTTTCTCGGGGCCCGCCGGCAGCGAAGGCGAAGTCACGCAGCGCTATCTTGCCTTTCGCGATTTGCTCGCCCCGCTTGCCCTCGAGCCCAGGCAGGTTTTGCTGAGTCCGCGTCTGGCCTGGCAGCTCAGGCTCTCCAACGGTCTTACGGTGCAACTCGGGCGCGACTCGGACAAGGACCGCGTCGACGAACGCCTCGCCTGGTTCGTGTCGGTGTACCCGCAAACGCTCGGCAAGTCTCGGCGCGGTCTCGACCACGTGGACCTGCGCTACCCCAACGGCTTTGCGCTGCGCGTTCCCGAGATCCCCGGGCCCGAGCCCCGCGCGCACAAGCGAGTCTGACATGGCGAGGGATAACAAAAACCTCATTGTCGCCCTGGACATCGGCACCTCCAAGGTGGTGGCCATGGTGGCAGAACTTTTTCCCGATGGCCGCATGGACATCATCGGGACGGGCGGTCACGAATCCAAGGGTCTGAAAAAAGGGGTCGTCGTGAACATCGAAGCGACCGTGAACGCGATCCAGCGCACGCTCGAGGAAGCGGAATTGATGGCCGACTGCAAGATCGAGCGCGTCTTCACGGGGATCGCCGGGAGCCACATCAAGAGCTTCAACTCCACGGGGATGGTGGCGATCAAGGACAAGGAGGTGACGCCGGTCGACGTCGAACGCGCGATCGAGACGGCGCGCGCCATGCCCATTCCGACCGACCAGCAGGTGCTGCACATCCTCACCCAGGAATTCATCATCGACGGGCAGGATGGGGTGCGCGAGCCGCTCGGCATGAGCGGCGTGCGGCTCGAGGTGAAGGTGCACATCGTCACCGGCGCGGTGTCGGCGGCGCAGAACATCGTGAAGTGCGTGCGCCGCTGCGGTCTGGAAGTGAACGATCTGATCCTGCAGCCGCTCGCGTCTTCGCTTGCCGCGCTGACCGAGGACGAGAAGGAACTGGGCGTGTGCCTCGTCGACATCGGCGGCGGAACGAGCGACATCGCCGTGTTTCGCGAAGGCGCGATCCGCCACACGGCCGTGGTCCCGATCGCCTGAGACCAGATCACCAACGACATTGCGATGGCGCTGCGCACACCTACTGCGGAGGCCGAAGAACTCAAGACTCGCCACGGCTGCGCGCTCCGGCAGCTTGCCGAGGCCGGCCAGATGATCGAGGTCGCGGGCGTGGGCGACCGCCCACCGCGAATGCTTTCGCGCCAGACGCTCGCAGAAGTGATCGAACCTCGCGTCGAGGAACTTTACACCCTCATTCAGCAGGTGCTGCGCGACTCAGGTTACGAGGAGCTGCTGTCCTCGGGGGTCGTGCTCACGGGCGGATCGGCGGTGATGCAGGGCATGGTGGAACTGGGCGAGGAGATTTTTCACATGCCGGTGCGGTTGGGCATCCCCCGCTACACGGGCTCGCTTTCAGACGTAGTTCGCAGTCCGCGCTACGCCACCGGCGTCGGTCTCTTGCTCGAAGGCGTGGTGCAGACGCAGCGCGGACTGATCGTCCGGCAGGGCGGATCAGTGCGGCAGGTCTTAAAAAGGATGCGCCAATGGTTTCAACGGAATTTTTAGAAGTGCACGGCTGGCAGGCGTTTTTTCACTTCATCCCGGAAGGAGGTCAGCATGTTTGAAGTCGTCGAAAACACATTGTTGGGCACTGTGATCAAGGTGATCGGTGTCGGCGGCGCGGGCGGCAATGCCGTCGATCACAGCCAGATCCAACTCGGATCGACGGGCCTGGGCGCAGGGGCCAAGCCCGAGGCCGGGCGCTCCGCGGCGCTCGAGGCTCGCGAACAGATTGCCGACGCCCTGCGCGGCTCGCACATGGCCTTCATCACCGCCGGAATGGGCGGTGGCACAGGCACGGGCGCCGCACCGGTGGTTGCGGAGGTCGCCAAGGAGATGGGCATCCTGACCGTGGCGGTCGTCACCAAGCCCTTCTCGTTCGAGGGTGTGCGCAGGATGCAGGCCGCAGAGGCCGGTATCGAGGAGCTGTCCCAGCACGTCGACTCGGTCATCGTGATTCTCAACGAGAAACTCGAGGAAGTGCTTGGCGACGACGTGTCGATGGAGGAGGCGTTTTCGGCGGCCGACAGCGTGCTCAAGAACGCCGTTGCGGGCATTTCCGAAATCATCAACGTTCCCGGTCTTATCAACGTCGACTTCCAGGATGTGCGCACGGTGATGGCCGAGCAGGGGATGGCGATGATGGGTTCTGCGGCGTCCTCCGGCGTGGATCGCGCACGCATCGCCGCCGAACAGGCGGTGGCCTGCCCTTTGCTCGAAGGCGTCAATCTGTCCGGCGCCCGCGGGGTCGTGGTGAACATCACGGCCAACAAGGCGAGCCTCAAGCTGCGTGAGACCAAGGAGGTGATGAACACCATCCGCGGCTTCGCCGCAGATGACGCGACCATCATCTTCGGCGCCGTCTACGACGATCCCATGGGCGAGGAGCTGCGCGTTACCGTGATCGCGACGGGCCTCGGCCAGCCGCAGATCGCGCGTCAGTCCAAACCGAAGCTGGTCCAGAAGACCGGCACCGACAACATGCCGGTCGCCGGGGTCGATTACCGCGTGCTCGACGAGATGCCAGCGGTGATCCGCAAGAATCGCGCCTCCACTATCGAGGCGCTACAGAACAGTGGTGTCGACAAGTACGACATCCCCGCATTCCTGCGCAAGCAGGCCGACTAGGGAGAAATCGCATGAGAACAGCCAAGAGACCGAGCATGCCGCGCTATCTGCGCAAGCCTCTGATCGCAAGACCGACCGAGCGACTGCCCATTCGGACGGCACCGGTGCTGATCCGCACCGTAGCTTTCGTTCCCGCCTATCTGCGCAAGCGGCCGCATTGAACGGGAAAAGTGCGCGGACCCGCCGGAATTCCGGGCCGACGGGGACGCGCGCTATGCTAAAATCCCGTGCTTTCAAGCGAATACTCTAATTGCTGCAGCGACGCAAATGTTCAAGCAGCGCACCCTCAAATCCGTGATTCGCGCCACCGGCGTCGGCCTGCATACCGGTGAGAAGGTGGCCCTCACCCTGCGGCCGGCTTCACCGGACGCGGGCATCGTGTTTCGGCGTATCGATTTGCCTGTACCGATCGATATCGCGGCCGACGCCTTCAAAGTCACCGACACGCGGCTTTGCAGCGCACTCGAGGCAAACGGGGCAAAAGTCGCGACCGTCGAGCATATTATGTCGGCTTTCGCGGGGTTGGGCATCGACAACGCCTACGTCGATCTCACCGGGTCGGAAGTTCCGATCATGGACGGGAGTGCCGCGCCTTTCGTGTTTCTCATTCAGTCGGCGGGAATCGAGCAGCAGCCTGCGCCCAAGCGTTTTTTCAGAATCAAGAGCACGGTCGAAGTGAGGGAGGGCGACAAGTGGGCGCGCTTCGAGCCCTTCGAAGGTTTCAAACTTTCGTTCTCGATCGAGTTCGACCACCCCGCTTTCGAGCGCTCGGCGCAGGTGACGCACGTCGACTTTGCCGATACTTCCTACGTCAAGGAAGTCGCCCGAGCACGCACATTCGGCTTCATCCAGGACGTAGAGTCATTGCGCGATTCCGGGCTCGCTCTAGGCGGTAGCCTCGAAAACGCGATCGTCGTGGACGAGTACCGGGTGCTGAACGTCGAGGGACTGCGCTACAGTGACGAGTTCGTCAAGCACAAGTTGCTCGACGCGATTGGCGACCTATACCTGATCGGGCATCCGCTGATCGGCTATTTTTCGGCCCATAAATCCGGCCATGCGTTGAACAACCGCTTGTTGCGGGCGACGCTTGCCTCCAAGGACGCCTGGGAATGGGTGACTTTCGAGCGCGAGGAAGACGCCCCGGCTGCCCTGTCCCGATTGTTTGCGCTGCCTGCCGGCTGAGCATCGCGGGTCCATGCTCGCCCTGCGCATCGCTGCGATTCTCGCGGTGCTCGCGACCGCGGCTGGAATAGTCCTGTATCTGCTGACGCGCGACAGGAAGTACTTGCGCTTCGCGTTTCAGGTATTCAAGTACGCGCTGATTCTCGCCCTGCTGGTCTTCGGCCTTTTGATTCTCGAGCGTGCAATTGTGCTCGTCTAAGCAAAGACTTACTTGCGGTGCCGGGACGCGAACTTCCCGAGGGCAACTTTAAGTTCTGAATCAGGGAGTTGTCCGCAGACCTTGGCCAGTTCCAAAGCGGCCCCTGGGCTTATTTTCGCCGATTTTTCAGTAACTTGAGGATCGGAAGCCGGGGGTTGCACGCACACCTCCAATCCGGTAACCTCCGTGGCTCGCTTCGAAAGCTGCTCCGATAATGTCGGGAGCATAAGTTTCAGCTTGGCAGCGATCGCGCCGTTAGCAGCAAAAATAACGATTTTTCCCTGCTTGTAATTTGCGATCGAGCAGCAACGCGCGAGGGATTCGGGGAGGATGGCTGCGAGGATCCCCCGCAACTCGATCAGGCGCCGGGCCTGCGACATGAGCGGCGCGATGCCGTCGGGCTGATTCAAAAAGGCGCAAGGGTTCTTCATAGGGGCAGCGTGCATATTATTCTTGTTTCGAGCAGGCTGGCCAAGTCGAGGTCCTGGACCCTGACCCACCGGCACTTGCTTGCCGGCACCGTGTTCATGGCGCTGCTCGTAATTTCCTACGGGAAAACCTGAACGCCATGGCGGTGAAGCTCGGCCAGATGCAGGCCCAGCTTATGCGGCTTGACGCGCTGGGGGAGCGCCTCTCCACCCTTGCGGGGCTCAAGCCAGGGGAATTCCGCTTCACCGAGCCGCCTGGCCGAGGCGGTGCCGTGTCGAGCATCCCTCCCAAGGATCTCTCGATGGCGGAGTTCAACCGGCAGCTCGACCAGCTTTCCAGACAGATGGAAAATCGGAGCGATTCGCTCGGGATCCTCGAGTCGCAGTTGTTCGACGCCAAGGTGAAGAAGAAGCTCATGCCGACGATCCCTCCAGTGGACGCGGCCTACAGCGCATCTAGCTACGGCTGGCGCATCGATCCGTTCAACGGCATGCTCGCCATGCACGAGGGCGTGGATTTTCCCGTGGATATCGGGACTCCAGTTTTTGCGGCGGCGGGCGGCGTGGTGATCTACTCGGGACCGCATCCCCAATACGGTTTCTTGGTTGAGATCGACCACGGCAACGATTTTACGACCCGTTACGCTCATTGCTCGAGAGTTCTGGTCAGGGAAGGCGAGGTGGTGCAGCGCGGAAGCAAGATCGCCGAATCCGGTTCCACCGGCCGCGCCACCGGCCCGCACCTGCACTTCGAAGTCCGCTACCGCACCGTGGCGCAGAACCCGATCCGGTTTCTTCAGGCCACGGCGCGCTAACCGGCGCGTCCGAGCACCGGCAGTCCCCATCGCGCGGGTTTCCCGCCACCGCGTTTCGCCCGAATCGCGGAGAGCAGCCACTGCGGCGTGATAAACTTCGAACTTTTGCGCGCCACAGCCGTCACTCCTCGATGATTTCCCGCGTACTGAAGTCGGTGTTCGGCAGCCGCAATGACCGGCTGCTCAAGCACTACGGCAGATCGGTGCGGGCGATCAACGCTCTCGAGCCGTCGATGGCGGCGCTCCCGGATCACGGTCTGGGGGCCAAAACGCTCGAGCTGAGAGAGCGCTTCACAAAGAGGGTGCAGGGCGTCCCCGAAGAAGAGCGCGACGCGGCGGAAAAAGTGGCGCTCGCCGAGCTCCTGCCGGAGTCCTTCGCCCTGGTGCGCGAGGCCGCCAAGCGCGTGCTCAACATGCGTCACTTCGATGTGCAGCTGATCGGTGGGATGGTCCTGCACGACGGCAAGATCTCGGAGATGCGCACCGGCGAAGGCAAGACTCTGGTCGCCACCCTGCCCGCGTACCTCAACGCTCTCTCCGGCCGCGGTGTGCACATCGTCACGGTCAACGACTACCTCGCAAGCCGGGACGCCGCGTGGATGGGGAAGGTCTACAAATTCCTCGGGCTGTCGGTGGGCGTGATCCTGACCCAGATGCCGCACGCCGAAAAACAATCGGCCTACGGCGCGGACATCACCTACGGCACCAACAACGAGTTCGGCTTCGACTACCTGCGCGACAACATGGCGATGCAGGTCGGCGACCGCTTCCAGCGCGGACTGAACTACGCGATCGTCGATGAGGTCGACTCGATACTGATCGACGAGGCGCGCACGCCGCTCATCATCTCGGGGCGGGCCGAGGACCGCACTGAAATCTACCAGCGCATGAACGCCGTGGCGCCGCTTCTAAAGCGCCAGGAAAAGGAAAACGCGCCGGGCGACTTTCATGTCGACGAGAAAAACCACACCGTGCTGCTTTCCGAAGAAGGGCACGAGAACGCCGAGAAACTGCTCGCCCGAGCCGGCTTGTTGCCCGAGGGGCGCAGCCTCTACGAGCCGGCTTACGTGAACCTAATGCACCATCTCAATGCCGCTCTGAGGGCGCACCATCTCTTCTTTCGCGACCGGCATTACGTAGTCCAGGAGGGCGAGGTCATCATCGTCGACGAGTTTACCGGCCGGTTGATGCCTGGCCGCCGCTGGTCCGACGGTCTGCACCAGGCGATCGAGGCCAAGGAGAACGTTTCGATCCAAAGCGAGAACCAGACGCTCGCCTCGATCACCTTTCAGAACTATTTCCGCATGTACCGCAAGCTCGCCGGCATGACCGGAACAGCCGACACCGAGGCCTACGAATTCCAGGAGATCTATGGGCTGGAAGTGGTCGTCGTTCCCACGCACATGCCGATGGTCCGCGATGATCGCAACGATCAGGTTTTTCGCTCCGCCGCCGAAAAATACAAGGCAATCATCGGCGACATCAAGGATTGCTATGAGCGCGACCAGCCGGTGCTGGTTGGAACGACATCGATCGAAAATTCGGAGCTCATCTCGGGAATTCTGGAGAAGGACAAGCTGCCGCATCAAGTCTTGAACGCGAAGCAACACGCGCGCGAAGCGGAGATCGTGGCGCAAGCCGGGCGCCCGAAAATGATCACTATTGCGACTAACATGGCCGGTCGCGGTACCGACATCGTGCTGGGCGGCAACGTCGAGAAGCAGATCGACGTCGTGCGCGCTGCCGAAGATCTCGACGCCGCGGGCAAGGAACGTCGCATCGGAGAATTGCGCGAAGAATGGCGGGGTTTGCACAACCGGGTCATCGCCTCGGGCGGCCTGCATATCATCGGCACCGAGAGACACGAGGCTAGGCGCATCGACAACCAGCTGCGCGGCCGCTCGGGCCGCCAGGGCGATCCGGGCTCCTCGCGCTTTTTCCTTTCGCTCGAGGACCCGCTGCTGCGGATCTTCGCCGGAGAGCGGGTCAACGCCATCATGCAGCGCCTGGGGATGCCCGAGGGCGAGCCGATCGAGCATGGCCTCGTGACCCGATCGATCGAAAGCGCGCAGCGCAAGGTCGAGGCACACAACTTCGACATCCGCAAGCAGCTGCTGGAATACGACAACGTCGCCAACGACCAGCGGCGCGAAATCTATCAGTTGAGGAATTCCATCCTCGAGTCTCAGGACGTTTCGGAGCAGATCCGGGCGCTGCGCGAGGGCGTCGTGACCGATTTCTTCCGCGCTCACATCCCCGAGGAAAGCATGGAAGAGCAATGGGACATTCCAGGCCTTGAAAAAGTGTACACCGCCGAGCTCAGGCTCGAGCTGCCGCTGTCGAAGTGGCTCGAGAGCGATCCGGTTCTGGACGACAACGCGCTGCTCAAGCGCGCGATCGACGAGGCCCACGCCGCCTACGTCCGTAAGATGGCGGCCAATCCGCCGGAGGCGGTACATCACGTCGAGCGGCTCATACTGCTCTCGACGCTGGACAATCACTGGCTTGAGCACCTCGCCGCGCTCGACCATCTGCGCCAGGGCATACACTTGCGCGGTTATGCGCAGAAAAACCCGAAGCAGGAATACAAGCGCGAAGCGTTCGAGCTGTTCGGCAATCTCGTGGAATCGGTCAAACTGGAGGTGACGCGCACGCTGATGACGGTCGAACTTCGTAATCCCGAGCAGGTCGAGCAGGTAGAAAGCGTGGCCCCTGCGCTCGAGAACGTGCAATATCAGCACGCCGGGTACGAAGAGGCCCTCGCCGGGGCGGGAGCCGACGCCGCGCCGGTGGCCAAGCCCGCCCCTTTCGTCAGGCAGATGGGAAAGATCGGCCGCAACGATCCCTGTCCCTGCGGGTCCGGAAAGAAATACAAGCATTGCCACGGGAAGCTGAGCTAGCAAGGACGGCGCCCAACCGAATGGCTGTCAACTTGAGTCCTCCGCGCCCGGAGGATCTGCTTCCGGTAAAGGGCGTCAAGCTGGGCATCGCCGAAGCCGGCATCCGGAAGTCCGGCCGCAAGGATCTGCTCCTCATGGTGCTCGCTGAGGCCACGACAGTGGCGGGTGCGTTTACGCAGAACCGCTTCTGCGCTGCTCCCGTGCAAGTTGCCAAGGAGCACCTGGCTTCGGGCACCCCTCCGCGAGTGCTGCTCGTCAACACCGGCAACGCCAACGCCGGTACCGG
>WNGC01001610.1_pt1 | contig 16776 bp, 17 predicted proteins | sample 5400051 | NCBI WGS metagenome assembly WNGC01 (sample SAMN13153368, study PRJNA577476) | soil metagenome | isolation source: 20 cm soil or saprolite under grassland replicate 2 | place: USA:California | collected 2016-06-15
CACTGCAAGGGAGACGCCCGTGTCAGCCCCGCCCGTGTGTGGGTTCTTTGCACTCTACTCCTGTCGCAACGCAACCACTGGATTCAGTCGCGAAGCACGCAATGTCGGTGGTAGCGCGGCGAACAAGCATACCAACATCAAACCGAGCAGCGGAAAGACCACCGTCGCTGCGTGACCTGGCTTCACCTCAAATAACAGGCTGGTAACGTAATGCCCTAAAACAAATCCGCCCGCCAAGCCCGCAACAACCCCTAGCGCAACGGTAACTGCCATCTCCGAGATCACCAATCGGATCACCTGGAACGCCCGTGCACCCAATGCCATGCGAATGCCGATCTCCCTCGTGCGTTGCACGACAGAATAACTGAGCACGCCGTACGAGCCGATGGCCACCAGCAGGAGGGCCACCATACCAAAGAAGCCGGACAACATCGCCAGCAGGCGATCCCGGACCAACAAGTTGTCGATCAGTGTGGTCTGCAACGTCACACGACTTACTTTTACGGAAGGGTCCGCGCGGAGGATTTCTTGACGTAACAACGGTGCGATTCGCCCGGCATCGGCAGCCCGGACCGTTAGCACAGCGTCTCCCTGTCCTCGCAGCGGCACGTAGATGGTCGGCGACGGTGTCTCGCGGATCTCGTCGTACTTCGCATCACGAACCAGGCCGACGATCTCCAGCAAGTCTCCGTCGCGATCAAACTGTTTGCCGACGACACTCTGGCCCGGAAAAAAGCTCCGGGCGAACGCTTCATTCACCACCACGGCGGACGCATTAGGGCCCAAATCATGCCTAGCGAAGTCGCGTCCTTCCAGCAAACGAATTCCCATCGTGTCGAAAAAGCCGGGTGAAACGCCGAGTTGGTACGTCTGGCCGGAATCCGTGCGGCCGGGAATCTTGACCTTGGAGATCCACTGGTTGTCATTCAAGAGAGCCCACGCGGAATAAGCTGCAGCCTGAACTTCGGGGAACTGCCGTACGCGATCCAACAGTTGCAGCGCGGCGGGCTGACCGCGTTCGCCCAGGCCATCGAGGTCGAAGAACACGATACCGGACCGGAAGAATCCAAGATCCAAAGTGCTCAGCTTCTGAAACGAGAGCAGCAGCAGGCCGCCGGTGAACAATACGGTAACGCTGAACGCCACCTGTGCGGCGACCAGGGGCCGCAGCAGACCACGCCTCGTGGAATGACGGTTGCTTCCCGCCTTAAGCACATCGCCGGGAGAAACAGACGACGAGCGGAATGCCGGAATCAATCCGACGAGAGCCGTCGCCGAAGCGCCGATCAATGCGAGCAAGCCGAGCGCCCTCCAATTCAAGCCCAGATCTAGATACGCGGATTCCCCCGTCGGCAACAACCTGCTGACCACAGCCGGTCCCACGGCGTGCGCGAATCCTATCCCAAGGAGGCAGGCCATGCCCGCCAGCAGTCCGCTCTCAATCAACAGCTGTTGCACCAGGCGGCGGCTTCCGGCTCCGATCGAGAGGCGCAAGGCCATCTCCCGCTCCCTCGCCGCGGAGCGCGCCACCAGGAGGTTGGCCACGTTCGATCCGGCGATCAGCAGCACCAGGCCGGCGACAATCGCCAGGATCCATAGTGGCCGTTCGAAGGCCTTGCGTATCACCGAAGGGCCGTTGGCCGCGGATCGGACGTTGATTTGTTTGCGAAAGTCGCGTGGATGATCGTGACGATAATCCAGGAGCGTCTGCTGCATCAGGTGTTGGACCTGTTCGTGTGTAACATGCGATTTGGGACGTCCCAAGATTCGAAACCATTCCCAGTCAGCGATCGTGAAGGCTTCGGGACTGAACATCATGTTGGGAATCCAAGCATCGACCTTAACTCCCGGTTCGAGGCCGGTGAATCCGCGTTGGACCACGCCGACGATTTGCAGACGACGTTTGGTGTTCTTGGTTCGCGTCGTCGACGACGGTTCGATATAATCGAGCAGCTGGCTAAGAATGTCGGGATGGCCGCCCTTGCGCATCCAAAACTCATAGCTGACCACGGCCACGGAGCTCTCGCCCGGGTACCGGTCGTCCTCGGCGTTGAGCAACCGTCCGAGTGCCGGCTTGACGCCGAGGATGGCGAGGGCGTCGCCAGACACGAATTGCACGCGGATCTTCTCCGTCGAATTTCCCAATGTCACGTCGCGAGGACGCGGCCAGCTCACGCCGAACAACTCAACCTTCTCGCGAGAAGCGTCGCGAAGGCGTTCGAACAGCGGATAGTTGAAGGAGTCGCCCTCCGGGGCGCCCGGATGGTCCGAAGGATAAGTCAGGTACACCAGCCCTTCCGGCTCTCGCACCGGCAGGGGCCGGAGGATCAGGGCATCGATCATTGAATACGCAGCGGTGCATGCGCCGATGGCCAGGGCGAGCGAAAGGATGGCTGTTGCCGTAACTATGGGACTCTTGCACAACATGCGGGATCCGTATCGCGTGTCGCGCACAATGGAATCGAGCCAAGGCAGTAGTTTCACATCGCGGCTCTTCTCGCGGGCCAGCGATTCATTCCCCAGTCGTCTCCTTGCCGCGCGGGCCGCCTCCGCCGGAGTCATGCCACGTCGCCTAAATTCAGCGGCGCGACTGTCCAAGTAGAAGCGAATCTCATTTTCGAGGTCATAGTTCATGCGGTCACTGCGAAATACATTAGCGAGACGTGAAAACCAGGACATGCCTCCTCCAGAATCTCTGCTCCTAGGCTCTTTGCAAAACCTGGCCGACCGCCACCGTGACGGCTCGCCAGCGTCCTTCGATTTCCTTCAACTGCTTGCGGCCGGCCGCAGTTATTTCGTAAACCCGCGCGCGGCGTTTGTTCTCGGTGATCACCCACTTCGCGGAAACCCAACCGGATTCTTCCATGCGGTGCAGCGCCGGATAGAGCGATCCGTCCTCGACACTCAGCATTTCCTCTGATATCTCTTCGATTCGGGTCGTGATGCCATATCCGTGCAGCGGACCACGGCGAGAGAGAATCTTGAGAACCAGCAGAGGAAGTGCGCCTTGAACCGAGTCCGAACCATTCATAAAGCTGTCTTAGTAAGCGTACTTAACATAGCGATCGAGACTCTGCAAATCAAGGGGGGCTGAAAGGGCGGTCTGAAAGGTGGCAGTCTGTGAAACATACCTCGTCGATCGAGAGAATCAGGAATCAGCCGACCACCGTCGGTTCGGTCGGCCTCAGGGAGTCTCTTCAACGCTGTGAACTTGGCAGCACCTGGACGTGTTACACCCGACGATGTGATGTGGCCTGCCGCGGATAGATCCTCGCTAACGGCGCAGCGTTTAGCGACCGCTCCGAGTCGATCGTCGGCAACACCCAATCCGGTTTCTTCAGGGTTGCCCGTCAACCGACCGAAACCACGTCGGAGGTGCTGGGGGAGTGGCGGCTCCACACCGGCGAGAATCCTTCTTAGCCCCAAAGCCACGCATGCCATACAATCACTCAAAGCCGGGAGGATGAGACACACCTTGTTCCAGGACCTTCAATATACCTTTCGCATGCTTCGCAAGAACATGACGCTGACCTTGGTAATCGTTGTGTCTCTAGCTATCGGAATCGGAGCAAATTCGGCCATTTTCAGCGTAGTCGACGCACTGCTATTGCGTCCGCTACCTTATCCCCATGCGGACCGCCTGGCCGCGGTGTGGTTGCATTCACCCGCTATCGGCATCCTGCGCGACTGGCCGTCGCCGGGCGAGTACATCGATGTCCAGAACGAGAACCATTCCTTCGAGGTTATGGCACTGGCTCAGGGCCGGAACTTTGTGTTGACGGGCCGCGACCAGCCGGTGCGCATTGGTGGAATGCGCACGCAGTCCAGCCTGTTGGAGATGCTCGGCGCAAGACCTAGACTTGGTCGTTTGTTATTGCCGGAGGACGATAGACCTGGCAAAGCGGATGTGGCGATTCTCAGTGATCGAGTGTGGAAACGACTCTTCAACGCGGACCCAGCGGTCATCGGCAAGACCATCGTGCTTAACGGCAACCCGTTCGCGGTAGCGGGCGTGCTGCAACCGGACTTCAGGCTCGATGCCGAAGTGATGCCATCGGAGTTCCCCATGGACAAAATGGACATCTTTGCCCCGTTGCCCCTGGGAGCCGACGCTGTGAAAAACAGAGGCGATGAAAACTACAACATTATCGTGCGGCTGAAGCCCAGCGTCTCGGTGCAGAGGGCACAGGCGGATATTGACGTGATCGCCAGCCGCATCCGTGAGAAAGACAAGCGTGACGCCAGTTTCGGCATGCATGTAATAGGGCTACAGGAACAGGTGGTCGGTGACGTACGCCGGGCGCTGCTTGTGTTGCTGGGATCGGTGGGCTTGGTGCTGTTGATTGCGTGCGCCAATGTTGCAAACCTTCTGCTCACGCGGGCAGCGGGACGTGAAAAAGAAGTGGCCATCCGGACGGCGCTGGGAGCGGCCTGGCAGCGCTTAGCACGTCAGCTACTCACGGAAAGTATGGTTTTAGGGCTCCTCGGGGGTGCGGCCGGGCTACTCGTCGCACAACTTAGTCTCTACGTGGTCCGCACGATGAATCCGGGCAACATTCCGCGCCTGGAGGACATTGCGATCAACGCCACGGTTCTAGCTTTCACGCTTGGAGTTTCGCTGGCTACCGGCGGTCTGTTTGGCATGGCCCCGGTGTGGCGCGCCATCAAGGTGGATCTCAACATCTCTCTAAAGGCAGGAGGACGCAGCGGCCAAAGCGACGGTGGTTTGCATTTAAGAAGGCACAGTTTGCGTGGGTTGCTGGTTGTTTCGGAAGTAGCGCTTTCTTTGATGCTCTTGATCGGAGCCGGGCTCTTGATTCGCAGCTTCGTACGGTTGCAGAGCGTGCCGCCAGGATTCACGACCGATCATGTTTTGACGATGGAGGTGGCCGCAGCGGGCCGGAAATATCAGAACGATAAGAACGATGCGCCAATCATCAATTTCTACAAGGAAATCGAGAACCGCGTCGCGCACCTCCCGGGCGTGGTGACGGAAGGCGTGGTTTCGGCACTGCCGCTCACGGGTGAGGTAGGCTGGGGAGGGATCGATGTGGAGGGGTACACGCCACCCCCTGGGCAAGAGTTACAAACGGATATGCGCATCGCGGGCACGAAGTATTTTCGGACGATGGAGATTCCACTTAGGAAGGGACGATTTTTCACCGAGGATGACACGCACGATAAGCTGCCAGTCGCGATCATCGACGAAAAATTCGCGCAACGCTTCTGGCCAGACAGCAATCCCATTGGAAAACATGTGTGGTTCGATCCTAAAAAGTCAATCACGATTGTGGGTGTGGTTGGCGCGGTCAAACAATACGGCTTAGAGATAGATGGCAAGATCGCAACCTATTTTCCGCAAAACCAGCGGCCCGATCCCAGAATGTTTCTGGCGGTCCGCACATCATCCGACTCCGCACGACTCTCCTCAGCGGTCGTAAGTGAAATCCACGCGGTCGATCCGGACGTGGTGATCTATGGAATTCGGACCATGCAGGAGCGTCTGTACGATTCGCTGGCCCGCCAGCGCTTTTCAAGCTCCATGCTTGGGGCGTTTGCGGTGTTCGCTTTGCTGCTGGGGGCCGTAGGTTTGTACGGTGTGATGTCGCACCTGGTAATGCAGGGCACTCACGATATCGGTGTGCTCGTTGCATTAGGCGCGAGGCCAGCCAACATCATCGGACTTGTATTGCGGCAGGGGATTGAACTGGCGGGCGTTGGAATAGTAGTGGGACTTGCCGGTGCTGCGGCGCTGACGCGCGTGATGGCCAGCCTACTTTTTGGCGTAAGCACAACCGACCTGCCCACTTTTGCTGCGGTGCCGGTGTTGTTAGCGGCGGTGGCGTTCGCAGCTACCGTGATTCCCGCATGGCGCGCCACAGGAGTCGATCCGATGGTGGTGCTGCGAGAAGAATAGGTTGCATCCTCCCAAGCTCCCTGCTACGCTTACTACGTGTCACGAAGTACGCATGGCGTAGCTGACCAGGACCCGAATCTCGGGCGCTACTCCGATCCATCATTGTTGGTGCTGACGAGCCTCGCCGACGGGCCGAAACACGGGCACGCGATGATCGAGGACATCGTGCGCATGTCCGGCACGCGGCTCGGCCCAGGCACGCTGTACGGAGCAATCGCACGTTTGGAGCGCGAGAAGCTGATTGAGCCGCTGCCCGCTGTGGAGAGGCGCCAGCCATATCGGTTGACTGCAAAAGGGCTCCGAGTTTTGCGTGCAAAACTTACAACATTACATGGCTTCGCGCGTGCGGGACTGCGGAGACTGGAGGCGCGATGAACGCGCGGCTCGTAAGCCAACTGGTCGGCTTGTACCCGCTAGAATGGCGAACTCGCTATGGCGGAGAATTCCAGAGCTTCCTGGAGGATCATCCCCCGATTTGGGAACAATTCTTAATGTAATCGGATGGGCGATGTACGAGCGCGTTCTGTCATTGGGGAGATCCAAAATGGATCGGCGTGAACATTCGCTAGCATTGATGCTGTACGCTTATTTGGGCGCCATTGCTGCCGGCGTGAACTTCTATTGGACCGTAGCCGATACGCCTCTCGCGGAAGCAATGCACTCTCGCCCAGGGCTGTTCACAAGTTGGAACCTGGTCAGAGGTGGTTCACTTCTAGCTGCTGTTGCCGTTGCCATGGTGGGCTTTCCCGTATTGGTGACAATCCTGAGAACTGCGCTCTCGAAAAGACGATGGGACGTTGTCTACCGGTTAGCCGTGCCGCTTTGCGCAGCGCTGGTGACGCTGGCATGGATGGCTGCGGCCGCAAGCGCGAACAGCAGCCATTGGGTTCCCACCCCTTGGGATGTCACCGGGGATTGGACGGCGCCACAGAACTGGCCGCCTCTAGCCACCCGCTGGACCCTAAGCTCCGTGACACTCGTTCTGATGATCGCCGGGCTCATCGTGAGTGCGATCAGTGTCAGACAAGCCATTCGCCGGAGCGATTTGTCGAAGCATCGACGACTTTGGTTCACAGTACCTTCGACGCTGCTGGCAGGGTCGGTCGCGGTCATGGCGTTCGGGGCCCTGACTTGGGGCTGGTTTGTCCAACGCTGCGCGGCGTCTGACTTTCATCTTCGAAATGGAGGACTATTTAGCAGCACGAATTTTTTCTCCTGGGGCCTGAGCTCCCTCGTATTCCTAGTCGCGACTGTGGTTGCTATTCAGGGGTCTCGCACGGCCCTCGCGTCAGAGGCCAGGTAGGTTACCCATGACGGATTCTCTGGCGATCGAATCGCGCGGGCTCACCCGTACTTTCGGATCGTGCACGGCGGTTAATGGCCTTGAACTACGAGTGCCTCGCGGAATCATCTATGCGTTTTTAGGCCCTAACGGCGCCGGAAAAGACGACAACGATTTGACTGCTTCTCGGATTACTTCGTCCAACCAGTGGCACCATCCTTCTGAATGGCGAACTTCTCACGCAAGAACGGCGCGAGCTGATGCGCGGCATAGGCGCGCTAGTCGAAACCCCGTCGCTCTATCCCCACCTCACCGGGCAGAAAAACCTGGAGGTAACGAGGCGCATGCGTAAGCTGCCCCGATCGCGTGTTGCTGACGCCCTTGCGGTTTCTGGTCTGTCCGCCGATGCCAACCGAGTTGTCCACGCTTACTCCTTGGGAATGCGTCAAAGACTGGGCCTTGCCTTGGCGTGGTTGGGTGAACCGTCTCTAATGATGCTCGATGAGCCAGCAAACGGTTTGGACCCGGCCGGGATACGAGAGCTGCGAGGCCGCCTTCAGCAGCTCGCACACGATCACAACGTGACTATCTTTCTCTCAAGCCACGTCTTGAATGAGGTTGAGCAGGTTGCCGATTGCATTGGAATCATCAACCGCGGCCAACTGCTCTTCCAGGGCAAGCTACATGAGTTGCAGCGGTACCAAGCGCCGCTGACCGTGGTCGCGGACCGAGGACTCGATGCTGCCGCTCTATTGAAAGCGAATGGCTGGCGGGTACTCAAAAACTCGGAGAATCTACTAGAAGTCCAGATTTCTCTAGATGCTGACATAGCAGCAATTAATCGCTGTCTCCTGGATAACGGACTTCATGTGTACCGGCTTGAACGTCGGCAGGAGACCCTCGAAGATCTATTTCTTCGCATGGTAGTGAATTGAGAACAGGAAGCCACCCATGAAGGATCTTTTCCCTGTACTGGCAGCCGAAGGCCTCAAACTCAAAAGCACACTTGCTTTGCGTTTGGCCATCTGGTGTCCGACAGTCATTGTGCTACTTGTGTTCGGGATATATGCAGGCCGGAGCGAGAAGCTCGGCGACCCTGATCTTCTCACCGGCTTCGCCCAACTCACTCTCACGATTTGGACAATCATCATGTTTCCGCTATACGCCGCGCTAATAGCTGCACTCGTTGCTGCCGTCGAACACCAAAACGTAGGCTGGAAGCATCTGCTGGCTCTCCCTGTGGATCGCTCCACTATTTTTGTGGCCAAATGGATCGCGGGCATCGGCCTACTCTTGCTTAGTTCACTGGTACTCGCGACCGGCGTGATTGCGACAGCAGAAGCCCTGCGATTGATGAAACCAACCTGGAGTTCATCACCATTGTCTTCAGTCATGATCTTCAGAGGAATTCTTCTGAGTAGTTGCGCCGCTGGGTTTCTTTTTTCGATTCAGATGTGGATCAGTCTCCGATGGAGGAGTTTTCTCCCTGGCCTTATAGTTGCGGTGATAGCACTGGCTCTTATGTTCGTCGCGATACCACGCGGTATTGCGCTTTTCAGTAGTCTTTTTCCTTGGTCTCTCCCCGCAATGGCAATGGCACCGCATAACCCCTATCGTCCTATCGCCGTAGGACTAGGCCTCCTCGGGGGTGTTCTCGTAGGCGCTGTTGCCTGCTGGCACTTATCTCGACACGAGTCCTGCTGATTAGAAGGGTGTAAGCGCTACTGACCCGGTATCGATCGATCGCTTCAAGGGCATCTCGCATTTTCGTAGAACTATGTGGCACTCCGAATAATGACCCTCTGCCCCGGGTCAGCATCAGACGGCGAAAAATCCCCACTGTTAGCCCGAACTGACCAATTCGCGGTTTGTCGGCAACTCTTACCTAATCTGATCGTGGAAGAGTAGCGCGTTTTCGGCAGGCGTGACTCGATCTCGCTATTGAGTCCACGGGTATCGAGTGCGATATTCGAAACTGGCTGACGCGAGATCGACCGGATATCGACCCTGCACCTCCGCCATCAAATTAATGAAGGTCCAGTACGCAGTGTCGCGGTAGATCAGGGGGGAGGGCCTAACGCCTGTCAGAGAATCCAAAGGGCCAAGCCAAAGCATTGCATGGTTCGGTTCCCGATCATCGGCCCACGTCACAATCGATGGAGTAGGCCAAGAAGGATTTCCAGTGCCGCTTTCGTCGATCAAGTAGAACTTATTTGGGTACGAGCGTTCGAAGATGTGGCGGGCGTTTCCACTGCGTTGCGTCAGGTTGAGATGGCCATTTCCGCTTAGCACCAACGCTCGATGCCCCCTGGCCATGACGCGGATGATGTTTGCCGCAATACTGATTTCGCGCGGGTCCTGTAGAGTTTCCTTGTAGGCAAGGAACGGCCTAAAGTACTGATCGGGATTCGCGCTGAATCGGCCAACGTTGAGCGGGGCGTCGCCGAGAATGACCCGAATTCGTGCCTCTTTGGGCAGTTTCAAATTGACGGCCCGCAGCTGATCATAAAAAGCCTCGTAGATTGGAGAATTTGCCACATACCACCCCATCGCCGCTTCCTGCCAGACTGGCCTGCGCACTGCTAGCGGGACGTCCTTCCCCTCAAGTACGTAGCTGTCGACTACACCTTGGTAGAGTGGATTTCCGAACTCGACTACAATGTCTTGAACCTTGCCGGGAAGACGAGGGTCTTTGACTAATTGTTGGAGAAACTGGAAGTACTGCAGGCACATGTGGAGATCTCCGATTCCGACTATCGGATATTGATCCAGCTTTTCCAAAACAAAATCGACGGCGCTGGTAACGACAACACTCGAGGCAGGCCGGGCTGACACGGCTGCCACTTGCGGGGGAGGCCAAATGCCCGGACCGCGCAGATCGAACCCCGCTTTTGCTAAGTCGAATGGCATGCCGTAGATCAGCTTCCAACGCCGATTCAATTCCGTCCAGAATTCCTCATCTTTAAATACGAGCGCAGTCGGCTGCATCTTCGTCAGGCGGTCGCTACTTCCAAGGTAAAGGACCGCATCGGCCACATCCTCTAATCGCGGCGAGTCCGACGCTCCGATGAGCGGCTGAGCACCGAGCCAACTGTTCCGCAATAGAGTGATGCTTCCGGGGTCAACGGCCTGTTCTCGACGCTCAACTTCCTTATATGAGTCTCCAGCCCCAAATCTGGCTTGCGGGAGCACCAGAAAGAATCTGCCGGGAGCAACTTTTTCGACGAGCGCGCGCGCATTCGAGGCCGGCCTGCTATTTCGGTACAGGTGCACTCCTGCGCTGATCACGAGAGCTCGCTCATGTTGTCCCAAGACGTCCTCGACTGCGGTCGCAAGGGCATCTTCTCTAGGCTGCCCTCTAAGGTTCAGCCATTGCTCCTTTGTCTGAATCTTTCTCCATGAGATCGGCGCATCTGCCAGGGTAACTCGCAGCCGCTGCTCTTTTGGCAAACCGAGATTCACGGCGCGTATGGTGTCAAACAACTCCGAGTACAAAGGCGAATCCCAAGTGAGATCCGGCGATTCAGTTGTGTCGTCCCAAACGTGTCGAAGAACACTATTTGCCATCAATTCGCCGTCAATCAGGTAACGGTCGAGGACTGGCTGAAGGAGCGGATTGCCAAAATCAACAATGATGTTGTGGACCTTTTGGCCGAACGCTGGGGATTCTACGAGCGTACGAAGGAATCGATGGAACTCGTCGCAGCCCGGCAGATCGGCAATTGCAACGATAGGAAACTGGTAGAAGGCTTTAACGACGAACTCGACACCGCCGTTGAACTTCGGGTTTGGGCCGTCTGAGAGAACTGCTTGCCCACGAACAGTGAGAACGAATGTCAAGATGAAAGCACAGACTCGCAAGTCACGAACAATTCGATTCATCGCTGATGCTTCTCCTCTTGAGCCCTTCCCGCGGTTGTCGAATGCCGGCGCTCTTTGAATCGCTGCGGTATTCCGATTTACAGTCTCCACCTGCCATAGAAGCGTCTTAACTCCTGGTTTCACGACTTAGGTCCAAAGTTATGCTACTTGCGTCTCAATGAAACAGGCCCCTCGTGAACCATCCCTTGGTCCTTGTGGACAATTTTTGCCGTGCCCTTCATAACATCTCCTTCCTGAAGGAGATTGAAAGTCAAGACTGCTCCGGCAGTTACCTGAAAGGTGACGGAGTTGCCGTGGATTTCAGCTTTCTCGATGGGGAATTGATGGGACGCATCGCCGGCGGTGCCAGTCAATTCAGAGCCGTTTTGTTTCAGAGTTACGGACCAGGGGATTGTTGGATCGCTCCCCGCATTCCCAACGTCGACCTTGCCTATCCAGGTCCCGGTGACGTCAGCAGCCGCTGCAGTCAACGCGAACGCCATTAGGCTGACCAAGATTTTGTGCATATTGTCTCCTTGCGATAAATCATCGCACTGGTAAAACGGAGCAAAGCGCCAGAATGTGAACTCGGGAAGCGCGAGGCATTTTCTTTCGGGGCCCTGTTAACATCTTTGGCCACTAGAACGCTTTATGGACGGAAGAGGTGTATTGCGATGGATTCAGTCGTGGGAGTTTTCGGAGGGGTGGCCGTCGTCGTCGCGATAGCGTGGGCGTTTTGGTCCCTCGCTTATAATTTCCGCCGGGGATGGGTGGCCAAGAAGCAGGCAGAAGTTCAACTCCGCCTGTTGGAACGATTGGGAACGGGAGCTGAAGTACTGGCGTATTTGCAGAGCCCACAAGGGCAGCGACTACTCGATGCGATCGGTGTCGAACGCGGCAGCGTCTTAGCAAGGATCATGGGTTCTGTACAGGCAGGTCTCATTCTCGTTCTGCTTGGCTCCTCGCTTCTGGTGTTGCGGATGTCTGTCGCCGATGGCGGCTCGTTGCTGCTGATAGGTGTGCCGACAATCGCTGTGGGTTTAGGGTTCCTCGGGTCTTCCGCCTTCTCGCTCCGGTTGTCCCGTTCTCTTGGACTGATCCATGACGGACAAGCCACCCGATGACGCCGAATTCTCCGACTTCTATGAGCGGACGTCGCGTTCTTTATGGGCCTATTTATCTCGGAGCTCGCAAAGTGACTCGGCGGCAGACGACCTGCTCCAGGAGACATACTTCCGTTACCTCCAATCCGGATGGCGGAGCCTGCAACCAGCCGAACGCAGGTTCTACCTGTTTCGGATCGGCACCAACGTACTCCACGATCATTTCCGGCGACAACGACGAACTGGCTTCCATTTGGGTAAGGATGTGGCACAGACCACTTCCGGGAGCATGACATTGAAAATAGACTTGGCAAATATCCTCAGGAACGAGATGAAGATGCGGGAGTGTCAACTCCTTTGGCTCGCATACGCCGAGGGGTTCAGTCACCGTGAGATTGCGCAGATAACCGCCCTTCGTGAGGGCAGTATTCGCCCGTTGCTGTTTCGTGCCCGGCAGAAGCTAGCTGCATTGCTCAGAGCGGCAGGATATGGCAGGAAAAGCGCGAGGCGACCATGAACGACCAAGGAAAAGGCTGCCCAAGCGAAGAGCAACTCCTTCAAGCAATATCGACGGATGAGCTGCCTAAATGGACAGAACACATCGGAAGCTGTTCAGAATGCCAGGCTTTGATCGCCGTCGTGGAGGCAATCCGGTGTGAAAGTCACCTGGCACAAGGCCAAGCGCGGCCACCGTCGACGCAGTGGATTTTGTTTCAAGCAGACATGCGGAGGCGTCGCGCAGCAGCAGCGACGGTAACCTTGCCCCTGAAGATGGTCGGACGATTCGCATTCCTAGCGGGGTTGGTGGTTGCAATGGCTGTTTGGTATTCGGGTGGTTCGGGCGTTACAAGCTGGCGTGAAGCCGTCTCGACCGGCTCAAATCAGCCAGCGCCTGTATTGCTTATCGCCGCTGCGTCCGTCCCTGCATTCTTTGTCATGGCACTGGTCCTTCGAACACTTTGGGCAGAGGATTGATTCGATCCTTCGCGACTGCCCTGGGGCCCAGATTGTCGGCAAACCCGAAGTAATCCGTGCCGGCTTATCGGGATTAGTAATGGGGAAGTCGGCTAGTGTAGCGCTATCCAAGCTGCGCGGCTCAGATGGGCGCACACCGGCCTACTCAGGCAATTGCGGTTTTTACTCGCTGTCCGGTTCTCCTGCCGCTCGAAGCTGGAAGGACCATTCGACCAATCAGACCATAAGGAGTCGCCGCTTCATAGTTGAGGCCCGCAGCTGGGGACACGGAGCAACAGACACGCTACCTTTTTTCTAGTCTTTGCTGTTTGCTTTGTCGGCTTGCCGGCCGTTCCGCAAGATTTTCGAACTTCTGAGCCGACCGCTAAACCTCTTATTGCCCACTTCTGCCCACGCGCGAAACTGACAAGTCCTTACCAGTGAAGAAGAAAGCTGGTAGGGGCGGTGGGGATCGAAACGGCAACCCCTCACCTCTAACTCTCATCGGCGGAAGACGTTACCGGTCGCACTCCCATCCAATTGTTAGAAATGTTAGAAAGCGATTTGCCTTCGCATTGCTTCGAAACCGAAACTAAAAAATCTGCCTGTAAATTGAGTTCCTTCCGACAGTAACTGGGGGGCCCTGGCTTCGTATTTTCCCAAGTTTCCGACGTGGGTGTCGGTTCACAGGACCAACGGCAAATCTATCAGAGGGCAGGCCCTGACCTGGTTCCGATAGGACGGACGGGCGCGGAATCAATCACCGCGATTACGGCCTTGAAAGCGTTCGTCGCTGCCGGGTAGTCCTTCATTGCTATGGCGGCACGGCCCGCCGTCGCATCCAAGTAAATCGCTGCGCGCCTTTTGTCCGCCTCAAACTCGTTTGCGTCTAACATGTCAGGTCGTTTCAGACTTGACAGTAGATTTGCTCCAGCTAGAGCCCTCTTTTGCGCTTTTGCGGCCAGTTCAGGGTCGTCGGAATTCAGCTCGTTGTACGCTACGCTCGCCTCGTAGAGGGCCTTGTAGCGTGCCTCAGAAGTGGCATCCTCACCCAGCTGTACCAGTTCGTCGGCACAGGCGAGCACTCTCGGATAGTTTTTCAATACGAAGTGCGTTTCGTAGCAAAGCGGATACACGTAAATAAGGAGGGCAGATTTTGGGAATTGAGAAATGAAATCATCAAACATACGTGCCCTTTTACTCGGGTCTTGTTCTGCCTGCGCCGCTTGATAGGCGTTAAACTCGGCGGCCGTATATGTTCGCGGCGCCGACTTTGTTTGAGCACCCGTGTGCGCCGGCACCAGAAACGCGGCGGACAATAAGAATGCAATGTAAGCGACGCTTCTCATTTGGAGTGCCCCAATGAACAATTCTCAACAGCTACTCGCGATTGTAACAACATTCGAGTTGCCATTTTTGGCCGAAACATATTGCCGTAAACCCGAAATGGCGCATTGACTGCTTTCAAGCACAGTTATCTCCTCCCCAGTGAAGATAGTCAGGCCACCGCAACTTCTCAGATGCAGGTCTCCGCTCATCTTCTGCTGGACTTATAGAGCTTTTCTAGGGGATGCAGACCAGTTCGTTCATGGGCCCCGCTCGAACCCCATCCGCCAACATCGACCACAGGCTTGCCATCAACTGCGACCTCACGATATCCAATTAATCCTCGAACGGAATTGCCCCAAGTTTCGTATCGGACCACTTCTATGAACTTGTCAGACGCTCCGTAGCCGCTCGGCTACTCATGAAGCTCGACTATTGACTGTGTGCTGCCTAACTAACAAGCCTGCCACGCAACGTCGAATGACGGACAGCACTTGCCTCTTGGTCTTCAACCAACGCTGAATCTGGCGCAGTTAGTGTGTGTCGAGTCCGGCGTTAGCAGCAGGACTTCGTCGACGCAAGAGCAGAGCGGAAACAATCAACAGCCCTGCAGGGAACCAAATCCAGAGGAGTTCACTTCGGAGAACCGCAGAACCGCGACTCGTAAAAAATCGTCCGATACCGATAGGCGACACCCGAATAGGAGTCCACGGAAGAAAATACCGGTGGTTGTCGAACGGCGCAAAAAATGCGACGCCGAGACCTCCATCTGTCATCGCATCCAACAAACCGTGACTGGCGGTTGCCAGGAAAAAATACGCCCACATTGACAGTCGACTAATGTTCGGTAGGCCGCCGTGAAATCCCAAGATGACAATTGCAACCGCAACGACAGCGGCAAACACCAGCGAGTGAGTGAACCCACGGTGCCCCCAAAAGTCATCGTATCGGATACCGAACCGAAATCCGATAACATCGAAGTCAGGAATCGTCGAACATACTGCGCCAATCACCCAGATACGTTTTGGGATACCGGGCTTGTAAAAGCACGCTCCGAGTCCAAGAGCGGCCATAGCATGTGTGGGCAATGATGCCACGGCAAACCGCTCCTCTCCAGCTTCGTACGGCGTTGGAATCTACAGGGCCAGCGCTATGGAATAGATGTCACGCAAACATTGTGCGCTACTGGACGACAAGTCAACTTGAGTCTGCGCTTCGTCCTTTTTTTTGCGCGAAGCTGTAAGAATTCCGGTTCAACCCACACGGTATTCATACGTTTGGGTTCAAGTTCGAAGTTCCCGTATCTGTCAAATCCTCGGGCCGTATAGACCCTTCCAATCATGCTTTTGAACAACTTTCAATACCCCAGTTCGTCTTTTACACCGGGCGCAAGGGTCACCGGCGCGATCCCGTCAACCTTCACTTTGGCGCCGACCCGAAACTTCGTTTTGGCCATCGCCTTCGTAACGTAACTGTACAACTGGTTTCAAGCGGCTAGCGATAGACCAAAGTGGTATGCACGCGTGGTGCGATCCGGTCCCCCGGGACCATCGATACTGCCACGCCCCACAAAATTCCAAGTGCCCGACGCTATGTAGCATTCTCCACTAGGGGTTAGCGTGATTTTCTCAATGTGCCTTGGGAGTTCCGCCCGCACGTGGGCACAATAAGCGCGCGTTTACTAGCCATTGACTTGCGGCACGGGCGGCCACAAACTCTGCGCTGGGAGGAGATGGCGTGAACAAATTTTGCTTGGCCTCATTTCTTTTTTGTGCTCTTCCGCTTGCGGCGCAGGAACCCGTTCGGCCTCCCGTTCCTCAGCCGGAACATCAGGATCCTTCGGCGGAACCGCAAACGATGCCACTCTGGGATGGCAAGGCTCCCGGCGCACTTGGCGACGCCACCTCCGACCGGCCAACTCTTATTCTATACGCCGCTTCTTCAGGTCATATGCCAACCGCCGCGGTCATCGTGTTCCCGGGCGGAGGTTACGGATTCCTTGCCACCAATCACGAAGGGCGGCAAATTGCCAATTGGCTGAACGCCATGGGCATCACGGCATTTGTCCTGAAGTATCGGCTAGGCCCTCGCTATCACCATCCTATAGAACTTGGCGACGCTCAGCGTGCGATTCGCATGGTCCGCTCCCGCGCGAAAGAATTTGGCCTGTTGCCGGACAAGATAGGTGTGATGGGATTTTCCGCCGGCGGACACCTGGCATCCACGACAGCGACGCATTTTGATTTAGGGAATCCGCAAGCCACGGATCCCATCGATCGTGCCAGTTCTCGCCCGGATTTCGCCGTGCTCGCCTACCCCGTGATTTCCTTCAC
>WNGC01001030.1_pt1 | contig 16775 bp, 16 predicted proteins | sample 5400051 | NCBI WGS metagenome assembly WNGC01 (sample SAMN13153368, study PRJNA577476) | soil metagenome | isolation source: 20 cm soil or saprolite under grassland replicate 2 | place: USA:California | collected 2016-06-15
CAAATTCAGCGGGAGCAGCCGTGTTGCCTCACGCGGGAGCCGATGCGCGCGATCCTGGAATTCGGACCGTTCTGTTCACCGACGTTGTGAATTCGACCACGCTGACTCAATCGCTCGGCGACGAGGCGGCGCTTGCGATCCTAGGTGTGCACGACGTGATCGTGCGCGACGCCTTGTCCGCGTTGGGCGGTCGCGAGGTGAAGCACACTGGGGACGGGATCATGGCGTGCTTCATCTCACCAGCGAGCGCCGTGCGATGCGCAATTCAAATCCAACGTGAATTGGACAAACATGCGCAAGCAAATCCCGACCGCCAGCTTAAGGTTCGGGTCGGCGCCGCAGCGGGCGAACCGGTCGAGCAGCACAACGATCTCTTCGGATCGACAGTTCAGCTGGCCTCCCGCTTATGTGCTCACGCGCAGCCGGAACAAATTCTGGTATCAAACGTGATCGCCGAATTATGCCTCGGCAAAGGACTCCTTTTTGAAGACCTCGGCGAAGTTACCCTGAAAGGCTTCGGTTACCCAGTCCGCGCCCATGCCGCCGCATGGAAGCAGTGAATTAGTAGAAGAAATGTTCGGGATGCTTTACGAACATTCGCCTACTTCTCGTTAGATGACACTGCCGCGCGCCAAGAAGTTTGAAATTGGCGATCTCGTGAGGGTCGAGGGGCTCCCGAGTGATTTGGGCGACTTCGCAGGCATTGGCACACCGCAGGTGTTTGAGCAAGCACTGGGCAAGGCTTTCCGCGTTCAAGGCTTCAATGCGCTTGGTCACCTCGAGCTAGTTGTTGTGGAGCAGCATCCATCGGCTCACGCTTACGAAGCCGACACGATTTGGATTGAGCCGAAGTTTGTTTCTTTGGTAGCACGTTTAGCGTAATGTCGCACAAGTCATCTAACCAATCGCTCCAGCCAACCGCTCTTTGGCGTTGCGCGTCGATATCGATCTTGATTAACGTATTTTCAGTTGCAGTGCAGCCTCGGTCCCGGAGCGGTGGCTGAGCTCCGTCTCGTTACATACAATGATCGCCCAGGACGAACGAAGCGCGTTCTTCGTTCAGACAGGCGGCTACGTTGTTGGTCGTAACTGGTGGCTCAGCATGCATGGCACGGCGCCGTTTGGTCAACTGCAAATCTATGACGATCGGCTCGTGTTACGCGCGCTCTTCCATACATACCAATTTCAACGAGATGCTATTCAGTCTTTGTCGCTCATTCGTCGAGCGTTGTCTATGGGGCTGCGAATCGAGCACAGCGCGACACGCCTTCCACATCTAATTGTCTTCTGGAGTTCAGATATCGACGAGTTGCAAGAGCGGTTGGAGGCTGCAGATTATCGTGTTGTCGATACCGCATCTAACCAATCGATGAAGCCAACCCAGTCACTTGTGTTACGCCTCCGAAAAGATCCCCATTTTTGCTTCAAGTGGCTGGGTGGCTTATTTCTTTCTCGTTAGATGTATCGCGCGCAAATACTCCGGTTAGCAATGCTTGCCTGCTGCGCCGCGGGCACCTTCGCAGTTTCTCCGGCCACCCTTGCTGGTGATGTGAAAAAAGCCGCTACGCACATCAAAAATCCGGTTGTCCCGCCGGAAGCCAAGGCGAAGCACCTCAGAGGTTCAGGGGTGATTCTCGTTCACGTCCGCCCCGACGGAACCGTAGAGAGAGCCGAGGTTGCACGCTCGTCCGGTCACAAGGTTCTAGACGAAGCAGCACTCGCAGCTTTCTCTCAATGGCAGTTCATACCTGGAAGGCTCAGTAAAGCGACAATCCCATTTACGTTTACGGGGAATTATGAGAACTCAAAAGTATCCAACCAATCGCTGCAGCCGACGGCGACCCCTTGTGCTAACTGCCCGTTACATGACTAAAACTGTTGCGCCCATAGCCACGCGCACTCACGCTCGCTGCAGCCGAGCTTTTTCTCGTTAGGCCGCTTCACCACATCTTTGCCACATGCCACAAGTCATTGAAGCACCGACGCGAATCCAAGCTCACGGCGAGCCGCCGAAAACGATAGAAGAGTTCATCGGTCGTGTGAACTCCAAAACCGAGAGCTTGAGCGTCGCACGCATGATTAGTCCGTCGGGCTGGGGTGAGCCGGGGCAAATACCGGATTTTGACGAGTTCACAGTCGTTCTGCGTGGCGAGCTTCAGATCGAGACTCGCGAGAGCGTTCACCGAATCGCTGCCGGACAAGCCATTGTCGTCCACCGTGGCGAGTGGGTGCGTTATAGCACGCCATCCCCACAAGGTGCCGAGTATATTTCCGTGTGTGTGCCTGCCTTTTCCCCAGCCACAGTTCACCCCGACCGGCAATGAAGTGCCCTGACAAAGCTCTGAAGTTAACCGTACCGGCGCGTGTCGTTTCCTTGTTGAGCGGACTACTTGTGATGCTATGCATTGCTGGCGCACCAATGAGTGTCACCATTTCGCAAAGCTCCATTCGCATCAACGGTGTTGAGCTTCGTAGCGGGCCAAAAGGGGACGGTGGCCGATACATTTCACTCGCAGCTGCAGAGAAAGTGCTCGGTAAACCACAGGATACCTACGTGGCAGGACTCGGCGTGCGCGTTTATGCATGGCTCAACGCAGGTATACACGTGCAAAGAGGTTTCCGCGGTCCGGATAAAGGGAAGATATTCAAGTTCCAAGTCTGGTTCATCGACACCTATGACAAGGACCAAGACAAGCATTCGGGTAAGTTCGGCGGCCACGTTCAACTCGACGGATTGGAGATCACTCCCGACACCACATTCGACAGCATTCGTGGCCAGCTGGAGAAGACAGGGTTCGAGATTACCGATGATCAAAATATTATCAGTGCAAAGAAGGGAGAGATCACCATCTTCACAGTGGAAACTACAAACAAGATTGAACGAATTGAAGCGTGGTGCAGCTAGGCTTAGCTAAAGGCATGGGACATTTCAAAAGTTATCTCATAAACGCGAGGTGTTGTAGCCACGGCGCTGTGTCGCCGCGCAGCGACGGACAACAACGCCGAAACGCCTCGACACAGCGAGGCGGCTACAACATCCTGGCGATGATTTGTACCTTTTACGTTCTTTTTGGCGTCGCCCTTCAGTGCCTGTGTTACGCCGATGTGACGAAAGCCGCCACGGCGAATCCGTCCGGTGGCGGACTCTCAAGTGAGGATCGGAAGGCGTTGCAGGATTCTCTGCGATTCCACGAGGTTCATTCGACCAGGGATTTGCCGGCTGCTGTTGTTGCTCTTTGTGTCGACGACAATGGCAAGCTCGCAGACCCGGGCCAGAATTGGAACGCGACCGATGCTATCACGGACCCGACTCTCCCATGGAAGCGCCTGATTTGGGCGGCGGTTGGTGGCGATTATTACGTTGTCCATTACGAGCGCGGCGGAATCGCCCACAGTTTTCACGTCTTGGTTGCCAAACTGCCGAAGGGTGACGGGAAACCGAAAATAATTTGGCAGGCGGCTGGACGACAGCTCAAAGATTACTCAGCGTTTCTTGATGCATTGCGGAACGGGAAGTTAAATGACCAATTGGTTTACGGGCATTGAGAAAAGGGACGCGAGGACGCGTGCGCACTCCCAAAGCTCCGCGAAACAACAGGAGACTCATCCGTCTATTTTTCACGAAGTGCTTTGGGAGTGCGATGCGTCCTCGCATCGCTTTCATACTTTCAAAAACCTATTGACTGCAGTCGAAGCGACTCCGCAACTCTCCTTTGTTTGATCGAAGCAATTTTGTAAATTCCCCTCATGCAATTGGAAGGAATTGATCACGTAGCTCTCGGGGTACGCGACATCGAGCGATCGGTGAAATGGTACACGGAGGTTCTCGGGTTTGAGCGACTTCATGAAGGCATGTGGAATGGCGTGCCGACTTTTATTGGCAAAGGAAACACTGGGATTGCGTTGTTCCCCGCCAAGCCGGAGGCAAAACCGACCTCGCTTAGTCACCGCGAACTTCGGATGCTTCACCTCGCTTTTCGTGCGAACCGCGAAAATTTTCTCGCTTCGCAGCGCGAACTGGAAAAGCGCGGCATCGATTTTGAATTCCAAGATCACGAGGTTTCGCACTCGATCTATTTCCGCGATCCCGACGGCCACGCGCTCGAGATCACGACGTACGAGTTGTCCCAGCCATCCTGACTTGTCATGTCGAGTGGAGTCGAGACATCTCTCGATATTTCGAAACAGTTAGAGATTCCTCGACTTCGCTCGGAATGACAATTGCAATGGAACGGGCAGGCAATTAAAGCCGTAAAGCACTACCGCACCCAAAAACGTGGCCGTGGTTTCGAGCGCACGCCGGGCGCTTGCGTCTTAAAGTGCGGCAGTGCACTGCCGCTTTGGATGTTGTCAGGCCACGCGACCGCAGCAGTTTTTGTATTTTTTCCCGCTGCCGCAGGGGCACTGTTCGTTGCGGCCGACTTTGGGTATTGAACGGCGAACCGGTAAATCAATCGACACGTCGCCTGCACCGTCGCCATCACCGGCAGCGACTCCCGCCATCGCGCCAACGGGCTCACGCATGCGCGCGTCGGCGCTTGCGGTGGGCGCGGTTGGAGCATGTTCGCGCATCAGAAACTGCGGCAATGTCGCCAGGAAATTCTCGAATGCCTGCAAGTTTGAGGTGCTGCGGAAAAGATTATTCAAGACTTCGTTCTTAATGTTTGCCATCAGTTCGACGAACATGTCGTACGCCTCGGTCTTGTATTCGATGAGCGGGTCTTTCTGCGCATAACCGCGCAGATAAACCCCCTCGCGCAAAGCATCCATGGCATAGAGATGCTCCTGCCAGAGTCGGTCGATGGCATTCAGAATGATGTAGCGCTCCAGGCTTTTTACCGCCGTGGGTTCTTCGTGACTCGACTTTCGGTCATACGCATCTTTGATCTTCTCGATCAGAAACTGCGCGTTTTCATCGACGGCGCGTGTGTCGAACTGCGCCTTTTCCTTGGTCAAACCAAGCGGGAAAGTTGTATTCACCCAATGGACGAGACCCGTGTAGTTGGGCTCATCCACATCGAGATATTCTTTTATCTTCGCCGGCACGGCTTCGTCGATGACTTCGAAGATAAGTTTGCGCGGCTCCTCGGAATCGATCACTTCGTTGCGGTAGGTGTAAACGACCTCGCGCTGCATGTTCATCACATCATCGAAATCGAGAGTCCGTTTTCGGATAAGGTAGTTGCGCTGCTCGACACGTTTTTGCGCCGTCTCGACCGATTTATTTAGCCACCGATGTTCCAGTTCCTGGCCTTCCTCGAGCCCGAAGCGCTCCATGATTTTCGTCATTCGATCGGCTGCGCCGAAGTTGCGCATCAGATCGTCCTCGAAACTGACATAAAATCGCGATGCGCCCGGGTCCCCCTGCCGCGCGCAGCGTCCGCGTAACTGTCGATCGATTCGGCGCGCCTCATGCCGCTCAGTCCCGATCACCTTCAACCCGCCCAGCTCCGTCACGCCAGGACCCAGCTTAATATCGGTGCCGCGCCCCGCCATGTTCGTTGAGATCGTGACCGTGCCCGGTTGTCCAGCGCGCGCCACGATCTCGGCTTCCTGCATGTGAAACTTCGCGTTCAACACGTTGTGCGGGATCTTCTCGCGCTTCAGCATTCGGCTCAGTAACTCAGACGCTTCCACGCTGACGCTTCCAACCAGCACGGGCTGAGTCTTCACATGAGCCTCTTTGATCTCCTTGATCACCGCGTTGTACTTTTCCCGACGCGTCTTGTAGATGCGATCGTTGAAATCGGTGCGTCGCACCGGTCGGTTCGTCGGAATCATGTTCACGTCGAGTTTGTAAATGTCGTGAAACTCCGCGGCTTCCGTTTCGGCCGTGCCTGTCATTCCTGCGAGTTTCTGATAAAGCCTGAAATAATTTTGGATCGTGATCGTCGCCAAAGTCTGGGTCTCACGATCGATCTGGACTCCCTCTTTCGCTTCGACCGCCTGGTGCAATCCATCGCTCCACCGTCGGCCGGGCATTTTGCGGCCGGTGAATTCATCGACAATCACAACCTTGTTATCTTCGATCACGTACTGGACGTCCTTCTCGAACAAGCAGTAGGCGCGCAGTAATTGTGAGATGTTGTGAATCCGCTCGGCCTGCGTGTCGCAATGTTGCTGACGCTCCGCTTTTCGCTTGTCTTTCTCCTCGTCCGACAGCCCCTGGTCGAGATCGATCTCGGTGAATTCGCTGATCAAATCCGGCAATACGAATGAGTTCGGATCATCGGGATTGAGAAAGCTACGGCCTTGCTCCGAGAGATCGGCTTCGTTCGATTTTTCGTCGATCGTGAAAAAGAGTTCTTCCTTTAGGAGGAACAACTCTTCCTTGCGCGTGTCCTGATAAAAGGAAAGCTCTGCTTTATCGACAGCGCGGCGCTTGTCCGGATCTTCCATCATGCGCAGAAGCTGTTTGTTGCGCGGCTGTCCAAGCTTCACCTTGAACATGAGCAGACCGCCTGCCTCGACATTGCCTTGCTGAAATTTTTCGATCGCGTCGCTGGCGAGCCGGTTGCAAAGCATGTTCTGCTTTCGGACCAACTGCTCGATCAGCGGTTTCCATTTGTCGTATTGATGTGTGGAAATGGTCGCTGGCCCGCTGATGATGAGCGGCGTGAGCGCTTCATCGATCAAGATGGAATCGACTTCATCGACGATGGCATAGTGATAGCCGCGCTGGACCTGTTGTTCGCGCGTCGTGGCCATGCCGTTGTCGCGCAGATAATCGAAACCGAACTCGCTGTTCGTTCCGTAGGTGATGTCCATCGCGTATTGTTCGCGGCGTTCATCCGGCTCCTGATCGTGTTGAATGCAGCCGACCGTAAGGCCCAGGAAATTGTAAAGCTGCCCCATCCATTCCGCGTCGCGTCGAGCCAGGTAATCGTTCACCGTCACCAGGTGCGCGCCGCGTCCGCTCAGCGCATTCAGGTAAAGAGGCAGTGTCGCGACTAGCGTCTTGCCTTCGCCGGTTGCCATTTCTGCGATCCGGCCCCGATGCAAAACGATTCCGCCGAGTAACTGGACGTCGAAGTGCACCATGTCCCAGACCATGGGCTGATCGCACACGGTGAACATTTGTTGCTGTTCTTTCAGCCGGCGCGCCGCGTTTTTCACCGCAGCGAACGCTTCCGGCAAAATTTCATCCAGCTTTTTCCATTGTTCTTGTGGGTCAGGAATCTTGGAGAGCTCTTCCTTCCATGCCGCGGTCTTGGCGCGCAATTCGTCGTCAGACAAGCTCTTGAATTGCTCGTCAAATTCGTTGATCCGACCCACAATCGGCGTCAGCCGCTTGAGCTCGCGTTGATTCTTCGAACCAAGAATTTTCTTTAAAATCCAGCTAACCATTTGAACGACCAATATCGGTCAGATTCTCGCAGTATCAATATGCGCATTGCTGCAGCCGCCCCGCTGTGTCGGGGCGAATCCGTGAAGATGCACGGCGACACAGCGCCGTGGCTACAACGAGCAGGCCCTATTGTATGACGGAATCTTTCCAGCTAGAATCGCCGACATGAAGAAAATCATTTCCACAAGCGAAGCGCCGGGGGCGATCGGGCCGTATTCGCAAGCGGTGCGCAGCGGAAGCTTCCTGTTTTGCAGCGGCCAAATTCCGCTCGACCCAAAATCAGGCCAGATCGTTCCTGGCGATATCGCTGCGCAGACCCGACGCGTACTCGACAACATCGCGGGCGTTTTACGGGCTGAAAACCTGACTTTCGACCATGTGGTTAAGACGACCATTTTCCTTACCAACCTTGGTGATTTCCAAACCGTGAACGAAATTTATGGCTCATATTTCAAACAGGATCCTCCTGCCCGTTCCACTGTTCAGGTCGCGGCGTTGCCCAAGGGGGCTAATGTAGAAATTGAAGTAATTGCCATGGCCGATGATGGCGGACAACCCGCGTATGACACGTCTGGCTAAGAAACGATGAGAACCATTGTTTGTAGGGCGTTCGCCGCGGCGCACGCCGTCGCTCCACCCCGCGTTCTGCAAGAACGCCCTACAATATGAGCGAAGACATTCTCGCTCTGTTTCGCAAAACGGGTGCGCTGCTAGATGGCCACTTTATTTTGCGTTCCGGGCTCCACAGCCGGGAGTATTTCCAATGCGCTTTGCTTCTTCAGGACACCGCTATCGCAGAGCAAGTTTGCGGATGGCTTGCACACAAGCTGCGCGAGTTCGATTGCGACACTGTTATTTCCCCTGCCCTCGGTGGAATTATTGTCGGCCAGGAAGTCGGCCGCTCGTTAGGCAAACGCCACATCTTTGTCGAAAAAGACGAGGGAAGGCTTGTCCTGCGCCGTGGGTTCGAAATTTCACAAGGTGAAAAATTCGTCGTTGTGGAAGACGTAGTGACTCGCGGCGGCCGCGTGCAGGAAACAATCGACATCGTCCGCGCGCATGGGGGTGCTGTCTCAGCGGCGGGCGTGATTGTCGATCGCAGCGGCGAAGCCAAACCCGATTTTGGTTGTCCGTTCGTGAGTCTTGTCGAGATGAATGTTGAGACGTTTTCCGCAGACAACCTGCCGCCTGACCTGAGAAAAATCCCGCCAGTTAAACCCGGCAGCAAATAGGCGAAAATGGTAGGGCGCAACCCCGGGCGAGCCGGCGACGTCCTGCAGCTGATAGCTATCGGGTGCTTACGGGGCAATCCGGTCAGTAAGCGTGTCGGTATGAAAATCGGTATGGTCACGCATACGGGACCAGGGGCTATCCTTCTTGGTTGTTTGGGCCACACTGTTCTTTTCACCGGTGGCAAAGTCGTCCCATGAATTGTAGCGAGCGACAGTTAGGAACGTCCAGGGACCGCCTTCCAGATGTTGCATCAACACGTTGCCCGCACTGGTGTCATTTGCTCCGGGCGCTTCGCTGAGCGCTTTTTCCAATTGCTCACGATGACCGGGAGCAGGCCGATAGTAAGAGACAGAATAAACCGAGCCTGAGCTCTTCGACGCTGAGTCGCCGTCAATGCCCATGGCCCTAGTGAAATCTTCCCACGACGGACCGTTTACAAAGGTATCGTTGTGCCACGCGCTCAGGTCACGTTTGTCTGGAGGCACGGCAGTGCCAGCAGCTTCCACAGTAGCTTTTGGGCCTAGATGCGTAATGACCACGTAATCCCAGGCGCCGCCATCCTGGTGGCGAAGGACAATGAAATGGTCTGGCATCGGCTCATTGGGATTTGGCGTCTTTAGCCAATCACCCAATTGAGTCGCTTTACCGAGAGCGGCCTTGGTGAAATGGACATGATAAACGTCGGTGCGTTTGCCAGCGCCGGCAGGCGCAGCACTCTTTTCAGGGGACTTCGTTGTGCCCTGCGCATGAACGACTGTAAGGGGCAACAGGTTAAATAATGTGATGGCGATGATACTTGTTAATGATTTCATAGTTACTTGTGTTTGTGATGGTAGATTGGATCGAAGCTTGGTGGATATTGGACTTTAGCCGTACACGCGTGTGAGGCCGGGGTTCTCATTTCCTTGGTCTCCCAGTCGAAGTTTTCAAGGCATAGCATCACTGATTGTTGAGCACCGTTTGCGGCGTAGGTTTGTTGAATTCCACTTTGTCGTTCACTTTTTGAATCAGCGCGGCCTGCTCATTCAGCCGAGTCGTTAATTGATTGATTCGCTTGTCTTGTTCTTCGATTCGTCGATGCGCTTTGAGGAACTCATTCAGCAACATGGCGTTCACTGCTTCGTAGCGAACACTGTAAACCTTGCCGTCCGCATCGCGGACCACCAGATCGGGATTCACCTTTTCAACGTCCTCAGCCACAAGGCCAAATTGCGGGACCGCATCTGGATCGACCTCTTTCTTGTAATGAAATGTGACCGGTTTAAGGGCGAGGATCGTGTCGCTCGATTTGTTCATCGGTTTGATCTCATCCTTGAAACGCGCCGAAGATGTCGAGGTGCCAAGTTGGCCATTGGCATTTATGAAAACTGGTACGCCCCTGGGAGTAGTTTTCCCTATAATCCCACCGACGTAGATCGCTTTATGCGCTAGGTGTGTAACGCCTAATTCGTCTATCACTGTGGCAGGAGCACCAATACGAATCGTATCGCTCTCTCCAGCCGTGCCTATATTGCCGATGGTGATGTTATTGTTGCCGGTCGTCCGATCGCCAGCGGCCCACCCCAATGCAACATTGAGGGTGCCCGTCGTGCTGTTATGGAGTGCATTAGCGCCTATGGCCGTGTTTAGCCAGCCGGCGGTGTTAAAGACCATTGTATCCGTACCAGTGGCTGTGTTCCAAGAGCCTTCCGTATTGCTGCCAAGCGCGCCTTGTCCGTCGGCGGTGTTGGCGCCGCCGGTGCCGTTTTGCCCGAGCGCACCTTGACCACTAGCGGTGTTGAAGTCGCCAGTAGTGTTGGAAACGAGCGCAAAATGACCAGTAGCAGTGTTGAAGACACCGGTTGTGTTGCTATAGAGCGCATCAAAACCCATTGCCGTGTTGTCGGTGCCAATGGTGTTGCTATAGAGCGCTTCCGCGCCGTAGGCTGTGTTGTAGTCAGCGTCGTTGTGGAGAAGCGCGGTAAAACCAGCCGCCGTGTTGAAGCTACCATTGCTGTTGAAACCCATCACATCAACGCCGAAGGCAGTGTTGCCATACCCCCCGGTGTTATTAAAAAGCGCGTGCCATCCAACTCCACTGTTGTCGCTTTGGCCGTTGTTAGCGAGCGCTTGAAAACCAACGGCTGTATTGTGGACGACGTCACTATTACTATAGAGTGCTTGGAACCCGATGGCTGTGTTCTCAGCGCCGCTCGTTAGGCTGAAAAGCGCGTCATCGCCCTCGGCGGTGTTTTGGTTAGGATAGCCTCCGTCCGGTGGCGGCGAAAGTTGCGCTTGCGCTGTCGGCGACAGCACAGAGCAGGCAAGCCCGATCCCGACCAACGCGGGGTAAATAGATTTCCTTATTGTTTTCATGTGTTTTTTCCTTTCATCATTCTTCTCCAGAATCTTCCCGCAGAAGTGTGTAGAAAATCTTTCTAGAATCGGAAAAATCTGGACGCTGGTCGGGCATTAGAATTGCGAGAATAGCCTGTTTAACGCAGGCCGCGCTATGGGACCTTGGTCTATTAAACTTCAGTATAATACAGAAAGGCCGGTGACGCGGGGACAGCAGTTGATGGTGAATTGAGGGGCGAGGGCAACTGCGGCAATCGTGAATATTTCGCGCGTCATTGCGAAACAACCGCTAAACGCGAGCCGCCATTCAACAATCCAAAGCAATCAGCTGCCACGCTTGTGAGATGTGGCGGCTGGCGCAAAGTGCGCCTCTCGGCGGCGGTCTAAGGCGATACCAGTGTTGCCGTCCTTTCAAACACCGAGGGTGCTGCAGCGGGACCGGTCTCGGTGGCCAAAGCTGTTTTGTCAGGCGGGAAACACGCCGGTTCTATTAGAAACGCGTCGCTGTTTCAGTAGCGCAGATGGGAGGTCCTACCGGGTTGCCATTGACATCGTAGAGTTGAGACGTCCCGGTGGCCGTATAACTGCTTCCTGAAACGTCCACCACCACATCCCGCATCTCTATGCGCCATCCCGCAAGAGTGCCGTCTGCATTAAAGACGAAGAACTTTAGAGTGTAAGAGTAATGTCCGTCGGTCGAATGCTCCCAAATTCCGTGGCCGGGACCGCGTATGACGGCCAGCGGGGGTGAGACGAAAGCAGCGAATTCCTGCATCGTGCCCCCGAACATAAAGGTGTTAAGCCTCGTCAGGGTTGGGCCGTTATTGCAAACGTTCACTGTCACATTCCATGCTCCTACTAGTTTTCCCCCGACCAGGGTGTCTCGCTCGAGGGGGCGTCCCGGGTCGCTGCCCTGAGTCCGTGCGACAAGCAGGAGCAAGCCCGCTGAAACCAACAGAGCCACTGAGGCTCCTCTAACAGTCGTCTTTATCATTCTTGTCTTCATAATATTGTTTTGTTCTTTGTTAATTTCCTTTTCTTGTTTTGGTATGCTACGGCACTGTGATTCTCAGAATTTCCCCCAAGCCAACCGGTGGCGGACCAAAGCCAACGTTTGAGACATAAAGCGCGCCAGCTGGACCCAAGGTCATGCCGGTGGGGAAGAAGAGTCCCGAGGCGATCTCCGTTTGATGGCCCGATCGATCGACTCGTATCACCTTGCCCGTGCCAGGTGTAGGGGGGCCGGCTGCTGTGCTGGTCTCCAACACGTACATGCGATCTCTTCCATCGATAACCAAGCCCAGGACGGCGGTGAGTCCCTCGATGGCAACCGTTACATTACCGGAGGGGGTGATCTTCAAAATTTTGGAAGAGCCCGGAACAACGGGGAAAGTATTAAGATTTCCTACGTAGAAGTTACCGTGATGGGCAAGCGCAGTAGGCACGATGTGGCCCTGGGTGGCAGAAATGTCGCTGACACGGGATATCTGACCGTCCGGCGTAATCGTATCGAGCTCGCCGTGGTTTGGTTCGACGGCGTATAGATTACCGGCAAGCGCGATCATGCTGTACCATGTTCCATCGGGTTCAAAATCGGGAGGGTTAGGATGCGCGACAGGATTAGCCATCACAAAAGCGCTCAGGTTAGCAATCAGATCCGTTGTGCCGTCTGCATTAACGCGGAGCACGCCATTGGGCATCTCCGGCACCTGTGGCACACCATGTGAGCAGCCAGCGCCGCCGAGCAGGATATAAAGGGTATTTTCGATAAAGGCGACATCAGCTGCGCCGCTAATCAGGTTGCCTGTAGTCGCACTTGTCTGGCTGGAGGGAAGATTGTCCACCGCTGTTGTTCGGACGCCGGCAGGATCGATCTTCGAGATACGCGAGCCAGTAGCACTACCTGTATATGGACCAACAGGAGGAATGACCTGTTCGCAGCAGCCTTCAGTCGAGTTCGCACCGCCAATTCCCCCTTCTGCAACATAAAGGTTGCCGTCGGGCCCAAACTTCAGACCGCGGGGATTGTTTAATCCGGTGGCAAACACTGTGACATTGTTGGGAGCAGGTTGTACAAAAGCACGGGTTCCGGGCGCCCTGGCTGATTGTCCAAACGCTAAACCCAGCGCGAGTGCGCTTAAGATCGTTGTCAGCGCGATTATTGTTACCGCTTGGTTCGTCATTTTTTTCATATTTGTTTTCATCTGTTATTTCCTTTCATCATTGCTCTCTAGGTAAGCTGTGCGCCCCGGACAGATAGTGCGTTGCAGTGCGAGACGCGCGATCAACCGGCGGCTTCGCCAGTGCAGCGATGGCTCAGCAACCGGCACCGATCTGAGTTGGTGCGGCCAGATCATTCTTGTTAGGCAGCCGCGAGGATTCGAACTTTTCATTGGCGCACTTGAGATTTCGCCGCCCCAAGATTGCGGAAATCTCCCGACAGATTGGAGAAATCCTGAGTGTGGTACGGCATCGGGAACCCATAAGAGTACAGATGCGCGCGCCGTTCTGTCTATGGGACCTTGGTCTATTAAACTTTAGTATAATACAGGGAGGCCAGTGAACATTGTAGCCCGTGCGTCATTGGGCCCCCGTTCACATCATTGTCATTGCTGTGTGGAGAACACAAAAGGCAGAATCCACCTCACACAAAGTATTGGGAAATCAACGCCAATAACCTCAGCAAAGCCGATTGGAGTTGGGGCTGCGTCTTATGGTCGCCGCGAAGAAACAGGGCAACGAACTGCGAGGGGCCAGGAATTACACGGGGACTTAACCTGGCGCGGTGGACAGTGAATCAGCACGGTGTTCCAATAACCGCCTCTCCGCACCGGTGAGTGCTCGCAGTTGTTGCCAAAGGTTTTCATGTGTTTTTTTCTGACATTGTGTTTCGAATCGTGCCGAGAATAGCCTCTTTAAGGCAGGCCGCGCTATTGGACCTTAGTCTATTAAACTTTAGTGTAATAAGGGACCCGCCTACGCCGGGGCTACGGTGCGGCAAGGAGGCCAGATGGAAGCCGATTCTCATCACGCTGTAGCAAGCAAAGCAATCAGTCCGGATTAATGGGCCCGCAGTCCGTTGCTGATCAACGGTTGAAGCAGCAGCAGCGCAAAAAGGGCTCCGCGATTACTCGCGGAGCCCTCATGCTGTGGGTTAACTCCTATCTTTCAGTTATTACGGGCACGGCGCCGGCGGATTCGGGAACGAGACCGGACACGGTGCGACCGGAATGACGTCGCCGTTGTTGTTGATGGCGTCGATGCAGTTCTTCAGCATCTCCTGGCCGGGACGGCTTGGATTCCCAGCGAGCGTGAGCTGGTTTCCGGGGCCTGTCATACTGTCGCACGCCGCTCCGATAAGGCCGTTGACTGTCATGTGCGAGCACAGGTCAAACGCGTTGCCATCCACACCAGCGTAGGCGACGTCCAGCTTCAACGCTGCCAACTGCGCCGACAGCATGTAGGCCATGTTCGTCGCGGTGGCGCCCAGCAACCAAGTTCTGAAGGCGCTGTAGCTGTTGGTGAAGGTATGGATTGTCCCGTTCGCGTTTACCAGCTGGCACGAGTTGAGCAAGGTCACGACGGCCGGCAACAGGGTCGTTCCGGTTCCGTTGGTGTTGCCTGTTATAATCTTGTTGCCGTTCTTGTTGGACCAGAAGCCCAAGGTCAGCTCACCACTCGGCGACAAGCAGTAGTTGCCGAAACTGCGCGTCTCGGTTCCGCCCGATGCGAGCATGATCATGGATGTTCCGCCCGTCGAATGGTGCCAGTTGGTCTCATTCGCGTCTGCCTCTGTAACCACATAGTCGCCCGGAGTGGTCAAGTTGCTCCAAGTGGCGCAGCCGCCATTAGCGGTAAGCTGTGTCACCATCGCCGGAGTACCCCCATCCAGCGGATTAATGCAGAACGGCCAGCCGGTCAGAGGTGGCTCGCCCGCATCTTGGAATCCGTTTGCGTTCTTGTCGAAATACTTGCAAACAGTGATCGAGCCTGTTGGCGGCGGCGTGGGACTGGCTGAGCACGTATCATCATCTCCCTGCTTGGCGCAACTGGGATAGCCGTCGAATATGGTGGTGCGCAAGTGGCCTTCGTTGCCGCCAGCGATACCTCCGACGTTATCTTGAGCGAACACGCCGAAGCCTTGACAGCCCGCCACCGGAACGCAGTTCGGCGATTTTGGATTACAGGTCAACGTACCGTATTCGATTGGCATCGTCTTGCACTGCGCGTCCAACGTAATCGTAAACGTGTACACGCCATCGACCCCCGTTTGGGTGGCCGTCACACAGATATTGCCACCCACGCTGTTATGGACGATGACCTTCATGGTCGGGTCCATGCCCTGGTTGGCGGCGTCGTCTACGCCACTGAGCGTCACGGTGTAGGTGCCGCCGGCTTGGATGTCCCAGAACTGATTGCCGCCGCCGTTCGTATCGGAGTAGACGCAGTTGGTACTGCTAGTCACATTCGATACGAAGCCGTGGCCCAAGTTGTCCGCGGCGCCGGCGCGACTGACTGTCATACATACTGCGACCGCCGCGATAACGGCGATCCATGTACATTTGCCTCTAGTTAGTTTTATCTTCATGTACTTCGTTTTTCTATTGTTGATTGCATTGTTTACGTTCTTTTTCGCGAGAACTCAGTCGAGGTACATGAGAGAGGCGAGGTTTCGAGGTTTAAATAAGTCTACGGTGAGAACAGTCCGTAGTGCTATTGGACCTTAGGTTATTAAACTTTAGTATAACTCGCGAGGGACAGGAGTGCGCGCCAGCAAGAGATCTGAGATCCCGCCTTTGCCGAGCTAAGAGGGTACGGCCTGGCCAGCTGACATCAGCCGCCTTTGCTGTTTAGCTACTCCGGACGCTTTCGCGAGCAAGCGACGAGCTAAGGGGGCAGCCGGTGAGTGGGCGATTGAGGTCAATCGCCCTACCTTACGCTGATACCGCAACGTTGCGTCAATCGAACCAATTCAGCGACGGATCGCACTCTCATCTTCTGCATCACCCGGGCACGATGGACTTTCACCGTCTGCTCGACGGTGCCGAGATCGCCGGCGATTTGTTTGTTCAATTTGCCAGTGACGACGTATTCGAGCACTTCCCGCTCGCGCGGTGTAAGCGTGGCTAGGCGCGCTTGGATTTCGGAAAGCTGTGCCTGCTCATGTCGGAGAACGCGGTTCTTCTCAATCGCCACGCGAACGGCTGCAAGCAGATCTTCATCATTCACGGGCTTTGTCAGAAAATCACTCGCGCCATGTTTCATCGCCTGGACGCTCTTTGGAATATCAGCGGTACCAGTCAAAAAAATAATTGGCAGGAGACTGCCTGTCTGGGCCAGGATGTGTTGGAGCTCCAGTCCATTCAACGTCGGCATAGCGACGTCGAGTACAAGACAGCCCAGTGTCTGCGGGTCATATTGCGCCAGAAATTCCTCCGCTGACGCAAACGCGGCCACAACGAAGCCAGCTGCATGCAACAAGCGTACTATGGATCGGCGTACCGGCGCGTAATCGTCAACAACAAAGACCGTTGGACTACGAGCTGGCATTAGCTATCCCGTTGTTAGTCATCACTACTTCCTTGTCTGAAGCACCTATAGGAAGGCTGAAGTGGAACGTGGCTCCGCAATCGAAATTGTTTGTCGCCCAGAGTTTTCCTTGATGCGCGGTCATGATGTTACGACATATCGAAAGGCCCAGTCCCATTCCCTTTTCTTTTGTGGTGAAGAAAGGTTCGAAGACTTGTTCCATTTTTTCCTCGGGAATGCTGCCGCCCCGGTCGGTGACAGATACAATTACGGCGCTCGAGCCATTCCGATTCTCAAATCCAGTGCGAATGAGCAGCCGGCGTTCCGA
>WNGC01006776.1_pt1 | contig 16764 bp, 14 predicted proteins | sample 5400051 | NCBI WGS metagenome assembly WNGC01 (sample SAMN13153368, study PRJNA577476) | soil metagenome | isolation source: 20 cm soil or saprolite under grassland replicate 2 | place: USA:California | collected 2016-06-15
AAGCTGGTCCTCAGCAACGACGGGGCGCTCGCCATTCCCGAGGTGCCGAAGCGCCTCGGCGTTATCGGCGCCGGGGTCATAGGCCTGGAGATGGGCAGCGTATGGCGCAGGCTCGGGTCGCAGGTGACGATCCTCGAGGTGCTGCCGGTTTTCTTGAGCGCCGCCGACGAGCAGATCGCCAGGGAAGCGTGGAAGATGTTCACCAAGCAGGGTCTGAAGATCGAGCTCGGCGTGAAAATCACGGGCGTGAAGGCAAAGAAGGACGTGACGGTCGAATACACCGACGCGGAGGGAAGGGCGCAGAGCGCGATTTTCGATCGGCTCATCGTCTCGATCGGCCGCATCGCCAACACCGAAGGCTTGAACGCCGAAGCAGTCGGCCTCAAGCTCGAGCGCGGCTTCGTCGCCGTGGACGAGGATTGCCGCACGAATCTCGCCGGCGTGTGGGCGATCGGCGACGTGGTGCGCGGTCCCATGCTCGCGCACAAGGCGGAAGAAGAGGGCGTGGCGGTGGCCGAGCGCATCGCGGGACAGAAGCCGCACGTCGATTTCAACACGATTCCCTGGGTGATCTACACCACGCCCGAGATCGCCTGGGTGGGCAAGACCGAGCAGCAGCTGAAGGCGGAGGGGATCGAATACCGCTCCGGCACCTTCCCGTTCATGGCGAACGCCAGGGCGCGGGCGCTCGGCGACACCGCCGGCCTCGTAAAATTCGTCGCCGACGCGAAAACCGACGTGATACTCGGCGTGCACATCCTCGGGGCGTTCGCCTCGGAGCTGATCGCTGAAGCCGTGGTCGCGATGGAATTCCGGGCGAGCAGCGAGGACATCGGCATGATCTGCCACGCGCATCCCTCGTTATCGGAGGCCATAAAGGACGCGGCGCTGGCGGTGGACAGGCGCGCGCTCAACATCTGATGAGCGACAGCCCGCCGGAGACCGCCGAGAAATTGCAGGGCTCCGCGGAAACCCTGTCGGTCGTCGGTCTCTACCACGGCGCGCTCGAACGCCGCGGGTTCAAAAGCGATTCCTCGCAGCTGCGCGCGGTCGAGCGCCTGCAGCAGCTCTACGAGGAGTGGACCGCCTACAAGGCGCGGCGCAGCAACGCGCTGTGGCGCCTGGTGCTGCATCCGCCTCTTCCGCGCGGCGTCTACCTCTGGGGCGGCGTGGGCCGCGGGAAGAGCTTTCTCATGGACAGCTTCTACCTGTGCCTGCCGCTCGTGCGCAAGCGCCGCGTGCATTTCCACCACTTCATGCGCGACGTGCACCGGGAGCTCGAAGAGCTCAAGGGCAAGGAAGACCCCCTGGAGGCGCTCGCCGGGCGCATCGCCAAGCGCTACCGCCTCATCTGCTTCGACGAGATGCACGTCAACGACATCGCGGACGCAATGATCGTCGGCCGGCTGCTCGGACGGATCATGGACCTAGGGGTGGTCTGCTGCATGACTTCGAACTATCACCCTGACGAGCTGTACAAGGACGGGCTCAAGCGCGAGAACTTCCTGCCCACGATCGAGCTCTTGAAGAAGCGCCTCGACGTCCTGCACGTCGACGGCGGCGTCGACTACCGCCAGCGCATGCTGGAGGACGTCAAGGCCTACCACTCGCCTCTCGGCGAACGAGCGGACCGCGCACTGATGGAGAACTTCAAGAGGATCGCCGAGGTGGAGGAGGAATTCCAGGAGCTCGACGTCGAGGGGCGCGTCATCCCCTACCGCCACCGCGCCGGCGGCGTCGTCTGGTTCGATTTAGCACGATTACCTCGACCTCTCCAAGCGCTTCCACACGGTGATCGTTTCGGACGTGCCGCGGATGGGGCTGAGACTCGCCGAAGAGGCGCGGCGCTTCACGCTGATGGTCGACGTGTTCTACGACAACCGGGTCAAGCTGATCGTCTCCGCGGAAACCGCACCGGACAAGCTCCTCAAGATCGAGGAGGACCCCGGCGACGCGCAGCTGCGCGCCATGGTGTTCGAGTTCGACCGCACCGCGAGCCGTCTCGTCGAGATGCAGTCGCGCCAGTACCTCGCCGAGGGCCGGCGCACCCCCGATTGAAAGGCGTGCCGGGGGCGCGCTGCCCCGCCGGTATAATCGCTCATGGGGAAATTCAAGACCTACCGCATCCACGAGATCGAGAAGAAGGTGGTTGCGCGCTTCGAGGAGCTCTCCCTCGAGGATCTCGACAAGGGCGAAGTGGTGATCCGCGTGGCGTACTCGAGCGTCAACTACAAGGACGCGCTCGCCGCGACCGGGGCCGGAAAGATCATCCGCCGCTTCCCCTGCGTCGGCGGGCACGACGGCGGCTACTCCGAGTACGCCCGGGTCCCGGCGGACTGGGTGGTCCCCATGCCGAAGGGAATGAACTTCTTCGAGGCGATGGCCCTGGGAACGGCCGGGTACACGGCTGCGCTAGCGATCGTGCGCATGGAGGCGAACGGCCTCGCGCCCGCCAACGGCCCGGTGATCGTGAGCGGCGCGACCGGCGGCGTGGGCTCGATCGCGATCGACGTCCTGTCGCGCCTCGGGTACCGGGCGGTGGCGCTGACCGGCAAGGAGAACGAAGCGGGCTATCTGAAGGAGCTCGGGGCGAAGGAAGTCATGTCCAGAAAAGGCCTCGACCTCTCGAAAATCAAGCCGCTCGACAAGGCGAGCTGGGCGGGAGCGGTCGACAATCTCGGGGGAGAAGTGCTCGCGTGGATGGCGAGCACGATGCTGCCGGGCGGAACCATCGCTTCGATCGGCCTTGCGGCGAGCATGAATCTGAATACTTCGGTGGCGCCCTTCATCCTGCGGGGAGTGAGCCTCCTGGGGATCGACTCCGGAGCCACGCCGATGCCCCTGCGCCGGGAGGTCTGGCGGCGGCTCGCCGGCGACATGCGGCCGGCGCACCTCGAGGAGATGACGCGGACCCTCGCGTTCGACGATCTCCCGCGGGCGTTCGATGGCCTGCTGAAAGGCGCGGCCAGGGGACGCATCGTGGTCGATCTGGCGGCCTGACATGAGCTCGATTCCCGGCGTGTCCACTCAGATACCGAAGCAGCGCGTGCTTCTGGTGGACGATTCCAAGATCGTCCGCACGACGCTCGCGCGCCTGATACGCAAGAGTTTCGACGTCCGGGAGGAGGCGAACGGCGAGACCGGCTGGCAGGCGATCACGACCGATCCCTCGATCGTGGTGGTGTTCTCCGACATCCAGATGCCGGTGCTGGACGGGTTCGCGCTGCTCGAGCGCATCCGCCAGTCCGAGGATCAGCGCATCCGCAGCATGCCCGTGATCGTGATCTCCGGGAACGAGGACGACGCCACCAAGAAGCGCGCGCGCGCGGCCGGAGCGAACGATTTCATCACCAAGACCACCGACGGCACGGAGATCCTCTCGCGCATCGACAACCTCCTGCACCTGGTCGAGGCGAAGCAGCAGCTCGTCGTCAACAAGCAGGCGCTCGACCAGACCGCCACCCGCGACCCGGTCACCGGCGCGTTCACGCCGCACTACCTCGTCACCGAAGGCGCCAAGCATTACTCCCACGCGAGGCGGCACGGCGGGCCCCTTGCCGTCCTGACCTTCCGGATGGACAGCTACGGCGAGATCGGCGAGAAAGTCGGAAAAACCGTGGCAGACCAGCTGCTGGCGAAGGTCGCGAAGCTCGTGATGGGCACGCTGCGTGCGGAGGATTCCATGGGGCGCACCGCCGAGGCGACCTTCACGATCATCTTCCCCGGGACCTCCTCACAGCAGGCGCTCAATTTCGCGCGCCGCATGCACGAGCAGCTGGAGAAGGCGCAGGTCACCTACCGCGACCAGGTGCTCAAGATTCGCACGAGCCTCGGTCTTGCGGCGCTCGACGTGGATACCGTCGCCTCGATCGAGGAACTGATGAAGGCGGCGCAGCAGCGCCTGCAGGATGCGGCGAGCCGCAAGGTCCAGCGCCCAGCGGAGCAGGAGGAAGCGAGTCCGCTGAAGCCCGCGACCTTGCCGGGCGACATCGACCGGGCCGTGCAGGTCATCGAGCACGCCGATGCGCAGCAGCTGGGCGACGCGGCGAGCGAAATGCTGCGGCGGATGCTGCCTTTCCTTCTGGCCGTTTGCCGGCGGCTCAATGTCGAGCTTCCGCTCGACAAGATCACCCAGGCGCTCAGGAACCGGCCGAAGTAGGGGTGGCAGGGGCCGAGCCGCAGCCGATGACGACTTACCGCGAATTCCACCGGCGCTCCATCGAGGACAAGGAAGGTTTCTGGGCGGAGCAGGCGAGGCTCGTGCACTGGGAGAAGCCGCCCGGGAAAGTGCTGGACTACGGCCGGCCGCCCTTCGCACGATGGTTCGTCGGCGGAGAAACCAACCTCTGCTACAACGCGCTCGACCGGCACCTCGGCGCGCGCGGCGACCAGAAGGCGCTCGTCTATATCTCCACGGAGACCGGCGAGGAGAGGAGCTTGAGCTACCGCGAGCTCCACCTCGAAGTGCAGCGTGCTGCGGCGATGATGCGCTCCCTCGGAGTCGGCAAAGGCGACCGGGTCGTCGTCTACATGCCCATGATCCCGGAGGCGGCGTTCGTCATTCTCGCCTGCGCGAGGATAGGCGCGATCCATTCGGTCGTATTCGGCGGATTCGCCGCCGCGAGCCTCGCCGCGCGCATCGACGACGCGCGACCGAAGCTCATGGTCACCGCCGACGGCGGCAGCCGCATGGGAAAGGTGGTCTTGTACAAGGCGCTCGTCGACGAGGCACTGGCCCTCGCGAAGCATCCGCCGTCGAAGATCGTGCTGTACAACCGCGGTTTCGATCGGGCGGTGCGCATGACGCTGGGCCGGGACCTCGACTACGCCGAGCTGCGTGCGAAGCATCTCGACGCGGTGGTCCCCTGCACCTGGCTCGAATCGAACGAGCCGTCCTACATCCTGTACACGTCCGGCACGACCGGCAGGCCCAAAGGCGTGCAGCGCGACGTCGGCGGATACGCCGTCGCGCTCGCGGCATCGATGAAGCACATCTACGTCGGCGGCGCGGGGGAGACGATGTTCACCACCTCGGACATCGGCTGGGTGGTGGGGCACTCCTACATCATCTACGCACCGTTGATCGCGGGAATGACCACCGTCCTCTACGAGGGCGTTCCGGTGCGGCCCGATGCCGGGATCTGGTGGAAGATCGTGCAGGACCACAGTGTGAACGTGATGTTCTCCGCGCCGACCGCGATCCGCGTGCTGAAGAAGCACGATCCGGCCTTCCTGCGCAAATACGACCTCGGCTCGCTCAAGCACCTTTTCCTCGCGGGCGAGCCGCTCGACGAGCCGACGCACGCATGGATCGCGGAGGCGCTGGGCAAGCCGGTGATCGACCACTACTGGCAGACCGAGACGGGCTGGCCGATCCTCACCTCGGTTCCCGGCGTGGAAAAGACGCCGATCAAGCTCGGCAGCCCGAGCTTTCCCGCCTACGGCTACGACCTGAAGCTCCTGCGCGAGGCCGATGCCGCCGAGGCCGCGACGGGCGAGAAAGCCGTGGTCGCGATCGCGCCGCCCCTGCCTCCGGGATGCATGTCCACCGTCTGGGGCGACGACGAGCGTTTCGTGAAGACCTATTTCGGCACGTTCCGGAACAAGCAGGTGTACTCGACCTTCGACTGGGGCATCCGGGACGCCGACGGCTATTACTTCATCCTCGGCCGTACCGACGACGTGATCAACGTCGCCGGGCACCGCCTGGGCACGCGCGAGATCGAAGAAGCGGTCAGCATGCACTCGAACATCGCGGAATGCGCCGTCGTGGGCGTGGCCGATTCCCTGAAGGGCCAGATGCCGCTCGCGTTTGCCGTCGCGAAGGATACGACGCGGCTGAATTCGGCCGAGGGCCGCAAGGCATTGGAAAGGGAAGTCATGGAAACCGTCGACAAGCAACTGGGCGCGATCGCGCGGCCAAAGTCGGTACACTTCGTGTCTCTGCTGCCGAAGACGCGCTCCGGCAAAACGCTGCGGCGCTCGATCCAGGCATTGGCAGAGGGGCGTGATCCGGGAGACCTCACCACGATCGAGGACCCCGCGGCCCTGGAGCAGATTCGCAGCGCATTGAAAACCGGCACGGAGCCCTAGAACGTGAAGACCAAACCCTGCCTGACGCTGGAAGACTGCAAGAAGATCGGCGCCGCCTGCGAGGCCGAAGCGCGCAAAAACAAATGGAACGTGGTGATCGCCATCCTCGACGACGGCGGACACCTGCTCTGGCTCGCGCGCATGGACGGCGCGACGCCGGCGAACGCCGAGATCGCGATCGGCAAAGGCCGCAGCGCGGCGGTGTCGCGGCGCACGACCAAGAACTGGGAAGACCGCATCGCGGCCGGCCGCACCGCCCTGCTCAACATGCCGGTGCTGCCGGTGCAGGGAGGGGTGCCGATCACGGTGAGCGGCGAGTGCGTCGGCGCGGTCGGCGTCTCGGGCGTGCAATCGCACGAGGACGAGCAGATCGCCAACGCCGGAATCGCCGTGCTCGGTTAGGGAATGAAAGTCGGTCCGCGGATGTTCACCCGCCGACAGAATCGCATTACAACCGCAGTCAACCAAGGAGGAGAACCGTCATGTCGTTGAAATCCGTAGCTCGAGTCGCAGTACCGGCGATGCTCGCGGCATTCGCGCTCGCCGCTCCCGCCCAGCAGCCGAACCCGATGGACGTGGTCCCGGACAAGATGCCGAACGATTTCCCTTACGGTACGCCGATATCGCTGGATCGCGCCGAGGCGGCTATCGCCGCGGCGGTGGCTGAATCCAAGAAACGCGGGTGGAAGCTCAACGTGGCCGTCGTGGATTCTGGCGGCAATCTCGTTGCGTTTGCGCGCATGGATGGGGCGCAACTTGCTTCGATTGCGATCTCGGAGCACAAGGCGCGCGTAGCGGCGACGTTCCGTCGGGAAACCAAGGCCCTTGAGGCGGGCATCCAGGCTGGCAACACCTACCTTCTGACCCTCGACGGGGTCATTGGCTCCCGCGGCGGCATCCCGCTGTTCGAAGGCGGGAAAATCATCGGTGCGATCGGCTGCTCGGGCGGCACCGGCTCGCAGGACGAGGTCGTCTGCAAAGCGGGCGCCGCGACGGTCAAGTAGGGATTTTCTCCGGAAACGAAAAAGGGGCCGCAAGGCCCCTTATTTTTTCCCTGGCTCCGGTATACGCAGCAGCTTCATCGCATTTCCGAAGTAGATCTTGCGCTTGTCGGTTTCCGACAGTTTGAGATCCTCGACCGAGCGTATCCCTTCCCGAATGAACATCGGCCCGCCCTCGGGATCGAAGGGGCAGTCGCTTGCGAACACCACGCGGTCGGCGCCGAAGAAATCCAGCCCGCAGCGCAGCGCCGATGCCGAGCCGCCGAGCACGGTGTCGCCGTAGAACATGCGGAAATACTCGATCGGCTTTTTCGACATGCGCTTGAGCACGTCCTCGTAGTTCTCGTCGGCGGTGCGGCTGCCGAGCTGCGCCCACAGGGTCTCGGCGCGTCCGGAAAAATACGGGATCATTCCGCCGCAATGGTGCGTGATGATGCGCAGGTCCGGGAGCTTCTCGAAGAAGGCCGAGAACACCATGCGCGCCATGGCGATGCTCGTCTCGAACGGCCACCCGAGCACCTGCCAGATCTCGTATTTCGATTTCTGCTCGCCGGCGTAGTCGGGGCGCGAGCCGGGCCGCGCCGGGTGCATCCAGATCGGCACGTCGTGCTTCCTCGTCGCGCGCTCGAACACCGGGAAGAACTCCGGCTCGTCGAGCGCGCGGCCGTTCACGCTGGTGCAGATCTGCACGCCGCGCGCGCCGAGCTTGGCGATGGCGCGGTCCATCTCCTCGAGCGCCGCGGGAACGTTGTTCATCGGCAGCGAGGCCACGAAGGCCGGAAATTTCTTCGGCCATTTCGCCGTCATGCCCGCCATGCCGTCGTTTGCGATCCGCGCGAGCTCGGGTGCGAGATCGGGCCCTCCCACCAGCTCGGGGGAGGGCAGCGACAGCGTCAGCACCTGCTGAACATCGGGGAATTTTTCGTCGAGCATCCGCACCCGCGCCTCGATGTCCCAGAGCATGCGCAGGTTGCTCATGCGCTTCAAGATGCCTTGGTCCTTCAGGTGCTGCTTCATCATGTCGAGATAAGGCACCGGCATGACGTGATTGAAGATGTCGATTTTCATGATTGCGAGAGTATCGTTTCCGCAGTCTTCATCGTTCAACCCTCTTTTCCTTGGCAGGATGAGGATGGGCGCGGCGTATGGTCGGAGACACGACCTTAGCGGAGACGTGAAAGTCCCACACCGCAGCGCCGCCGCTTGCAGCGAACTCCGCCACGAGCTTCGGCAGATCATCCAGATTCCTGAAGGTCTTTCCCGGGAGGCCGAATCCGCGCGCGATGCCCGCGAAATCGCAGTAGCCGAACACCGACCCGTCCTCGGGCATCCCCTCCGAGCGGAGCTTGTGCAGCTCGGAGCCGTACGCGCCGTCGTTCATCACGACGATCAGGATGTTCAGCCGATGACGCTTGATGGTTTCAAGCTCCTGCACATGCATCATCAGGCTGCCGTCGCCGTCGAACAGCACGACGGTTCTATCCGGACGCGCCGCCGCGACCCCCATGGCGAACGAGATGCCGTTGCCGATCGCGCCGAACTCGCGGATGGTGAGGAACGTCTCCTGTGGACGCGAGGGCATCTGCGCGAAAAACCATGAACAGTGGCCGCCCGAGTTCACCATCTCCCAATCGTGCGGCAAGGCTTTTTCCAGCGCCTCGACCACGTTGCGCGGGTCGAGCAGCCCCGGCTCGATCTCGAACACGTGGCTGTCGGGTTTCGAATCGCGGATGCGCGCAGCCATCGCATCGCTTCGCCAGCTCCGGTTCCGGGTCGGGAGCGCCGCCATCAACGCCTCGACTCCCAGACGTGCGTCGGCCCGAAGGTGATGACGCGCCACTTCCTGGCCCTGACTGACCGCGACAGGGTCGATATCGATCTGGAGCATCCTCGCCTTCGGCCAGAGCTGGCCGCCGCCGCCCGCATGGTAGGCGAGCGAGCAACCGACCGCGACGACGAGGTCGGCCTGCGCGAGGTACTCAAGGCCGGCCTCGGGTGTGAAGCTGCCCGAGATGCCGATGCAAAAAGGATCGTCGTGGAACAGTCCTCTTGCGGGAAGCGTCGTCGACAGCAGTCCACCCGTCTTGGCGGCCAACGCCCGGCAAGCGGCCCCCGCCCGGGCTTCGACCGCGCCCAAGCCGGCCAGCACGACTACCCGTTCGGCGCCGGCAACCAATTGCGCGGCGCTGGCCACGTCGTCGGGATGCGGCGGAATCGGCGAAAGGCGCGGCAACAATTTGTGCGAGGGCCTGGGCAGATCCGCGGGTCCGTCCCAGGGCCGGGCCTGCAGATCGAACGGAACACCGATCACCACGGGCCGACGTTCGCGACGCGCCTGCAGGAACGCGTCGCGTACCGCAACAGGCATGCGCTCGGGCATGTGCAAGCTGTGATAGGCGGCACCCGTTGCGGTGATGAGCGGTGCCTGGTCGAGTTCCTGGTTGTACCAACCGCTTTTCAACGGCGCTTCGCCCGCGAACACCACCAGCGGCAGATGGGCGCGCACGGCTGCGGGGAGCGCCGTGATCAATTGCGTCACACCGGGCCCGCACGTGACGGTCGCCACGCCCACTTCCCAGTTCTTTCGCGAGTACGCCATGGCGGCAGCGAGCGCGCAATGCTCGTGCCTGACATAGATCATGCGGCATCCCCCCTCGGACAAGCGCGCGGCCCAATTCATGTTTGCATCCCCGAGTAGAGCAAAACATGCTCGCACATCCTCCTGCGCGAAGGCCTTGGCGAGGATGTCGTACACGCGAGGCTTGGCTTCATTCTTCATCGTTGCAACTCCTGCATCGAACTCTCTTCTTAACCGTTGTGATCAGGGCGAAACGTTAGGCGATGGCCGCAAGCCGTCATACTCTACGGGGTCCGGCGGTGCTGCCACCGTACCACCGAACGATACAAGCTAACCGGCGGGCCGCGCCGATGCACGCCAAGTAGAAGCCGCGTACCGGCCGGTCCGATTGAGCGCAGTCTTAGGCGGCACGAGGTTTGGACAACTGAGCCCACATGGGGCATCTCAACGGCCGTGCGCCGCAATGCGGCGGCAATGGTCCAGCGCGGCGCCGATCAGGTTGTGGTTGGCCTCGGCGGTCCGGAACGCCGAGTGGGCAGACAGCGTCACGTTAGGCAGGGAGGTCAGCACGTGCCCGGCCGGCAGCGGCTCGACCGTGAAAACATCCAGACCGGCGTGACGCAGATGACCCGAACGCAACGCGTCGACCATGGCGTCCTCGTCCACCAGCGCGCCCCGCGCAGTGTTGATCAGGATCGCACCCGGCCGCATCGCCGCGATGCGCTCGCGGGACAGGAAGTTCTTCGTATCTTCATTCAGCAGCAGGTGCATCGACAGCACGTCACTCTCGGCGAGTAGCCGGTCGAGTCCGAAGAACTGCACACCCGGAAACGTCTTCGGGCTGCGGTTCCAGGCTAGCACCTTCATGCCAATGCCCAAAGCGAGTCGAGCGACCTCCGTCGCGATCCCGCCGAAGCCGAGCAACCCGATCGTGCGACCGGTGAGCTGAAGCGACTCGGAGCGCACCCAGTTCCCTGCGCGTATTTCCCGGTCCATCCTCGCGAAGCCACGCGCGGCGGTCCACATCAGCGCCACCGCACACTCCGCTACTGCCGTGTCGCCATAGCCCTTGATCGTGTGCACCGCGATGCCGAGCTCGCCCAGTTCTTCGGGACTCATGTAGCTGCGTGCACCGGTGCCAAGGAAGACGACGTGCTTCAGGCCCGTGCATTGGCGCGCGATCGCGGTAGGGAACTGCGTATGGTCGATGATAGCGATCCCGGCCCCCGCCAGCGTAACCGGGATCGCCTCGCTGCGAATATCCGGATGCCGGTTGATCGTGAACGGTATGTCGATCGTCCCCAGGAGTTTCTGCGCCACGTCGCCAAGCGTCGGGTCGGCATCCACGAACACCGCACGTAATGTTGAACGCGGTGTCACACCGGTATGGAGCGTGGTGATCGAAGCGGGTGTCGGGGACACGCGGGATCCGTGATGAATAGGCTATGTCGGGCGCGCGCTGATGATAATTGTTCGAGGTTGTCGGGCTCACATGAGCCGAGTGTCCTCTGGTGCGCGATCGAACCGATCGTGCCGGTTGTCGATGAACCTGAGCGGTGCAGCGGCCAACTCATCAGTTGAGATGTTGTCGAACGTGGCAACTGCGAGCGCATAGAACCTACCACCCATGAACTCGGCGTCGCCCGTTCCGTAGATACGCACTCCACAAGTCTTGCAGAACCGATAAGTCAGACCGGGGCTTGGCCTACCAGGGGCGAGCAATTGCAGCGAATTGTCCCCTTGGAGAGGTCGACGTCAGCTTCGTACCGAACGGCTCCACAGTGACAACTACCAAGAACATGCTTCAGTGACATGGGCAGCTCCTCGGAAGGTGAGCGTGGAAGGAACGAAAGGTAGCCACTGTGAAATGTCTGTCACTGCGCCCGCGTATACGTCAGCGCCAGATCCCCTTCCCACGTCACCCCATCCTTCGATAATTCTCCCCTCCCCACGATCGTGCGCCCGTCGTCGGCAATCGTACCTGTGAAGCGCTGGGAGAAGCCTGGGGCATTCCTCCACCAGTTCCAAGTATTGTTGCTTAGCGTAACGCCATACTTTCTTGAGACCCCACGCTCGTCGAAGTAGAGCATGAAGTACTCTCCCGCAGAATCATCACTGCCGAAGATGGCAACGCCGCTGGGAATGCCGGGTTCTTGGATCTCCGAGTGCATGATCAAGAAAGCTCCTCCCTCAATCCACTCGAAAGAGGTGTGACCATGAAATGTGGTGCCGGGAACGAGCGGGTGTGTTCCGACGGTATTCCATTCACCAACCAAGATGCCGAAGGCTTTCAGTGCAGGGTTGGGTATTGACGCTTCGTTTTGTGGTCCCTTTGCCATAACCTTGGAATCCTACATGGCTGCCCAACGTAGTGGTGAACGGCGGGCAGAAACTACCCGTCCGTTCCACCTAGAGTTAGATGCCATTGTTACTGCCATTGCACTGAGAGTGGACGATTCGTCGGCATGCAAACAGTCTCCTTGGCGAATCGGAATGTAACGCGCGGCACATCCAATGTGTGACTAGCCAGTCGCACTTTTGGAAGGTCTATAAGGATCTCAGTATCCAACGGTGGCTCAAACGTTTCCGTCACCGCTTCGTACTTTCGCCGATATGTGCGAAGCGCCACCGACACAGTGCTTCCCTTGAACGCTGCTTCCGGGGAGAACGCATATGCGTTCACGTAGTAGAAATTTGCGCCTATTTTCGCCGCGTTTTCACGGCGCTTTTCAATCTCCCCGCCACCGACAAGCGGCGATTCATTTGAACCCTGGCAGCGCGCGTCCTTGTCATGCAGAGTTGGACCATGACAGGCAACCTTGTATACGATCTGCTTGAAAGATAGCGCTTGTGGAGAATCGGTAAGCCCGTTAGATAGGGTTGCATTCGGCTGCAAGAACTGAAACGCTAAATCTTCGGCTGGGTAAATCTCAACACACAAAGAAGAATGTCCCGCAGGCTTCTTGCAGATGGACACTCGCAGAGACACGTCTTCGTGGATTTTGAGCTCAGCTATGTGGGGAAAGTAGCGATTGGGAATGGACTTTCCTTCTGCGACATTGGGTTTGAAGAACTGGGCCTCGTAGCAGTATTCGCGTGTCGCACATCCGGCCAGCGCCGAAAGCGTGATCATGAATCCCGCAAACCTAAGCATTGGTAGCATCTAACGTTCGCTCGAACGCGCGGTTAGGCCTCAATCCTTCCCTGCTGGGGGACGCGATGACCCGGCGACAGTTACTAGCGCCAAGGGGCCCACGGTCGGCAACATAGCGTACTCACGGATGTTTCCGTCAGGGTCAACAGTCAAGCTGTAAGAGGCCTTTGGTACCACGATCGGGCCTCGAGGAGTGGTATGTTCCGCAGACTTCTCCACTAGAGTGCGTATCAGAGAAACGGAACGCGGAAAAGACATTGCTGGACTCCCATCAGGAAGGGAATCCACAATGTACTGAAACGTGTACCCTGCTACCTCGAGTTGATACTCCGTTTGGGTGCCCGATTTCGTCGTGACGAGCTCTCCACGCGCGAACAAGGACCAAGGGTTTCCCGCTTCTCTCGTGCAAACCACCATTGGAGATCGTGTTAACTCCGCGGCCCCGAGGGAAATCCCAGCTCCAAAGATTGTCGAGAGCACCAAAGCAACTGAGACCAGCCGATGCGACATGATTGAGGCCTAACGTATAGTTAACTTCCGAAATGTCCCGTATATTGGACACCCGCTGTCCGGTGCCTGTCATCTTTTCCTAAAATCAATGTATTAGGGGCTGCGTACCTGCGTTGCGCGCATGGTGCGCCGCGATGTGGTGCCAATTATCACAGGATAAGCGTCCGGGAGGAAAGAAATGAACCAGGAATCAGGGGAGTCTGCGGTGCGGGTATATCATGCTCCCGCACGACATTTCCGGATTTGACGATGGCCGATTACCGCATCGAGCGCGACAGCTTTGGCGAGGTCCGCGTTCCCGCCGACAGGCTGTGGGGCGCGCAGACGCAGCGCTCGCTCGAGAATTTCCGCATTTCCGGCGAGCGCATGCCCATGGAGCTGATCCGCGCGCTCGCGCTGGTCAAGCGCTCTTGCGCGCGGGTGAACGTAGACCTCAAGGAGCTTCCCGAGGAGAAGGCGAAAGCCATCGCCGCCGCCGCCGACGAGGTGCTCGCCGGAAAGCACGACGGCGAATTTCCGCTGGTAGTGTGGCAGACGGGCTCGGGCACCCAGACCAACATGAACATGAACGAGGTGCTTGCCAACCGGGCGAGCGAGCTCCTGGGAGGCGAGCGCGGCGAGAAGCGCCGCGTGCATCCCAACGACGAGGTCAACCGCGGGCAGTCCTCGAACGATGTCTTTCCCACGGCGATGAACGTGGCCGCCGTTCAGGCCATCCACGACCGGCTCATGCCGGCGCTTTCGTCGCTGCGCGATACCCTCTCGGCGAAGTCCGAAGCGTTCAAGGACATCGTCAAGATCGGCCGCACTCATCTTCAGGACGCGACCCCTCTCACGCTCGGGCAGGAGATCTCCGGCTGGATGTCGCAGCTCGACCACGGCATCGCCCACGTTCGTGCTTCGCTCACGCACCTGTGCGAGCTCGCCCTGGGCGGCACTGCGGTGGGAACGGGGCTCAACGCTCATCCCGAATTCGGGGCGCGCGTCGCCAGGGAGCTGGGAAAAGCGACGGGACTGCCTTTCGTTTCGGCGCGCAACAAATTCGAGGCGCTCGCGGCGAACGACGCCCTGGTGAACGCCCACGGCGCGCTGAAGACGATCGCCGCGTCGCTCGCCAAGATCGCGAACGACGTGCGCTGGCTGGCGAGCGGCCCGCGCTGCGGCATCGGCGAGATCTCGATTCCGGAAAACGAGCCCGGCAGCTCGATCATGCCGGGCAAGGTGAATCCCACGCAGTCCGAGGCGATGACGATGCTGTGCGCGCAGGTGCTCGGCAACGATGTCGCGATCAACATCGGCGGCGCCTCGGGAAATTTCGAGCTGAATGTGTTCAAGCCGCTCATCATCCACAATTTCCTTCAGAGTGTGCGGCTGCTGGCCGACGGGGCCGACAGCTTCCGCGATCATTGCGCCGCGGGCATAGCGCCGCGGCGCGAGCGCGTCGCCGAGCTCCTGCAGAATTCGCTCATGCTCGTCACCGCGCTCAACCCGCACATCGGCTACGACAAGGCGGCGGAGATCGCGAAAAAGGCGCACAGGGAGGGCACCACGCTCAAGGCCGCCGCGCTCGCGCTGGGGTACGTCACGGCGGAACAGTTCGACCAGTGGGTTCGGCCGGAGAAGATGGTCTGAGGGGAAAGGATTTCACGGGAGGAGCATGCTCTACATCATGGTCAACGAAGATCGGGCCGACGGCCAGGCGATCCGGGAGGCGACGCGCGAAGCGCATCTCGCGTACCTCGAGCGCCACAAGAACATCGTCGTGCTCGCGGGCGGGACGCTCGCCGAGGACGGGAAGACGCGGACGGGAAGCGTGTTCATCGTCAACGTGCCGAATCGCGATGCGGCGGAGAAATTTTCGGCGGAGGAGCCGTTTCGCAAAGCCGGCCTGTTCAGGGCGGTCAAGATCACGCGCATGCGACGCGGCCAGTGGAACCCGCAGGCGGCGCCCAAGAGCGCCGAGGGGAATTAGGCACATAGTAGAATTCGGATTTCCAGGGAGTCGTGTTCATGCATTCGAGACTCGGCGGATCGGTCCGGTGGTTGGCCATTGCCGCGCTGGGCGCCGCACAGGCGGCGTTCGCCCAGGGCGCGAAGAGCTATCCGGACAAGCCGGTGCGCGTGATCGTGGGCTATTCGCCGGGCGGTCTGCCCGACACCATCGCGCGCCTCATCGGCCAGAAGCTCTCCGAGCGCTGGAGCCAGCAGTTCGTCGTCGAGAACAAGCCCGGCGCGAACGGCATCCTCGGCGCGGAATTCGTCGCGAAAGCGGCGCCCGACGGCTATACGCTGCTGATGACGGACAACTCGACCCACGCGATCCTTCCGTTCCTCTTCACCAAGCTCCCCTACGACGCCGACCGGGACCTCATTCCGGTATCGCTCACCGCGCGCGCGCCGCTGTTCCTCGCCGTGCACCCGTCGGTGAAAGCGAATTCCTTCCAGGAGCTGATCGCGCTCGTCAAGGCCTCGCCCGGCAAGTACAGCTACGGCTCCTCCGGGATCGGCAGCACGCATCACCTGTGCATGGCGTACCTGGGCGCGTCCCTGAACCTCGACATGGTGCACGTGCCTTACAAGGGCACGGGGCAGAGCGTGCCGGCCCTCGTAGGCGGGCAGGTGCCGATGGTGCTGTCGGGATATCCGACCCTCGCCGCCCACGCGAAAGAAGGGCGCGTGAAGCTGCTCGCGATCAACTCGCTCAAGCGCTCGGAGCTCGCGCCCGACGTGCCGGCGATCGCGGAGACCATTTCCGGGTTCGATTTCGCGCCGACCTTCGGTCTGTTCACGCCTGCCGGAACGCCGCGCGGTATCATCGTGAAGATAGGCGCCGACGTGGCGCAGGCGGTGAAGCTGCCCGACGTCGTCGAGCGTATGAAGAACCTCGGCATCGACCCTATCGGCGCTTCGGGAGACGAGTGGGCCAAGCTCCTGAAATCGGATGCGGAGCGCTATTCGAAAGCCGTCAAGATCTCGGGCGCGAAGGTGGAGTGAGACGCAGCGTATGGGCATGCTGATCGAAGGCAAGTGGACCGAGCGGCGCCCGGCGGAAGTCGCCGGCCGCTTCGTGCGTCCAGAGAGCCAGTTCCGCAACTTCATCACCGCTGACGGCTCGTCGGGTTTCAGGGCCGAGCCCGGACGCTATCACCTCTACGTCGCCTACAACTGTCCCTGGGCTCACCGCACGCTGATTTTCAGGAAGCTCAAAGGGCTCGAGAGCATGATTTCGATTTCCTCGGCGCGTCCCGACGATCGAAGGGAAGGCTGGCGCTTCCACGAAGGATTTCCTGGCGCGACCCGCGACGAGGTCAACGGCTGCGAGTGGCTGCACCAGGTCTACTCGCTGGCGAAGCCCGACTACACCGGCACCTGCACCGTGCCGACCCTGTGGGACAGGAAGACGCGCACTATCGTCAACAACGAGTCCT
>WNGC01001684.1_pt1 | contig 16763 bp, 15 predicted proteins | sample 5400051 | NCBI WGS metagenome assembly WNGC01 (sample SAMN13153368, study PRJNA577476) | soil metagenome | isolation source: 20 cm soil or saprolite under grassland replicate 2 | place: USA:California | collected 2016-06-15
GAGCAGATTGATCAAGCGCGTCGCGACCGCAGAGTTCGACGGGTCCAACTCGAGCGAGCGAGCGAGACTGCGCAGCGCCTGATCCGCGTCGCCATCCTCCACGAGCGAAAGAGCGCGCAGATACTCCGAACGGCTGGTTTCTGCCTTTGCTTTGGCCTCCTGCTCCACCGCCTTGTGACGAGCGAAGAACGCCACCACTGCAAGCACTATGGAGACGATCAGCCCGAACGTGACAGCTCCGAGCGTAATACGCTGGCGTCGCGCAGAGGCTTTGCGGCTGGCGATGATGTATTCGGTTTGGAGCGCGGTAGGCTGGCGCTCTTTTTGAGCACCCGCTTGCGCAAGCCATTGCTCAGCCGCTCGCAGATCTTCACCGCGCAAAACAAAGCTGTTGTTCCTGCCGTTTGCGTCCCACTCAATAGCACGGGTGAGTAAACGCGTGTGCGCGCGCACCCAGGTGAGATCGGTATCGAGCGCGCTGACCAGCTTATCAGTAGCTTCGTTAAAATCGTCACTGTCCCGGAAGAAAATCCAGTTCAGTTCTCCGAGCGATTTCGGTACTCTCTCGGCCGCCAGCTCGCGATGGACGATTGGCACGAGGCGTTTATTGTTGGCCGCTGCGTGCGCGATTTCTTTGCCGCAGACTTCGGATGCGATCGAATCGGGTGTAAGCACGAAGATGAAGGTATTAGTAGCCTCGATTGCCCCGTAGATCGTTTTCTCCCATGTGTCTCCGGGCGGAATCCCTTCCCAATCGACCCAGGCTTCCCGATTACGACGCTTCAGTTCCTCGTCTAGTCGGCGCACGAACTCCTTATCCTTGCGCGAATAGGAAATGAAGATTTCTGCCATCTTAGTTCGAAGCAAGATGACCGACGAGCGCGCGTGTTTCCGCAGCTGTAGGTCCATGGACCTCAAAGAACCGCGCGCCAGGATCGCTAACGAAGCGGTTGGGCGACTCGGAGGCCAGGCTCGACCATTGGTGTTGCAGCGTCATCTCGAGAAAGGGCCGATCCGTGGTCTTGTCAGTAATGAAGACGACGCGACTCAGATCGATTGTGTCCAACAAGCGGCCAAGCTCATACACGCAACCGCGGTTCGACGTGCTGAAGCTTCGCAGGTCCATCAGCACGGCATCGCTTTCGGCAACGAGGCGGCGCATCGTCGGTTGCCAGGTGTCAGCCCGGCAGAAGAACTCGGCGATCCGATATCGTCCGTCCGGGTCTGGTCGCGAATCAATTGCCGCTACGCGGCGACTAAGGTCGGCGTCGTCGCAAACGAAGGTGCGCGCGAGCTTACCCGAGAGAAACCCGAGAAATTCGTGTGGTGTCACGGCCGAGGTGACTAGGTCTGGGCCGGCAATCATGGAGATGGCGCCGCCGCGCAGCCACGCCTTGCGCATTGCGTCGAAGAGCCGCTCGCTGCGTTTACCCAACGCGAACACGCGGAGTAGCAGCAAGCGTTTCGGTGACGGCGTCCTTCGAAGGAAACGAAATCCCATTTGTGCTACGACTTTATAAGCGACGAAGGCGACCAATCCCGTCGCGATCCACGTCCAATGTTCAAAGGCGAGATCAACTGATACAATGATACCAAAAAGCACAAAGATGACGTCCACGGTGAGTGACTCATCGGAAAACTTCTTCGCCGCGTAGCGCAGGCCAATCCAGCGTAGTACCAGCCACGCGAACACCGCGAACAAAACTAGTCCGAGCAGCAATGTTACCGCGACAACGCCGCTGCCACCCAACCCCATTCTGGTGCCGATCTTCGCGGCAGCGAGCATTCGCGCCTCGGTAGCGCCAAGGAGCGAGATCGCTAGCTGTGCCCCGAGCAGCGCGATGATCGCGAAAATCAGCACCAAAGGTCCGACTGATCGGATACGCCGCATTAGGAAAAGGTAAAGTAGTACTGTCGACGGGCCGTTCTCGACGATCCAAAACAACGCCGCTTGGCTCCACGTGAAATCAGGACTGCGCGCGAGCAGCGCGACGACCAGCGCCACGTAGATCAAGACGTACCCAACCACTATCCAGATCTTCTGGGCTCGGTCCTTTGCCGCGACAAGAATCACCGCTAGAATCGCGGGCCAGTAGAAATTCCAGAAAAGAAAAAATGTTTTGATCGGTCCGATCTGCAGATCGTGAGTGGCGAGGAACCAGGCAGCCGTCATAATCAATGCGTACGCCGCGCCAGCGGCGAGATAAACCACTGCTGCGGCCCATGGGCCAGCCAAAGTTGTAGTCGGGCTCGCGTTTGCGCCAAGCGACACGAACCTTAGCGGCTTCGGCGGTGCGTCAGTTTCGGCAATTGTTTCTGTAGCCGGCATCTCTCCTTTGCGCGACTCACTCATCCTGCGCAACACCGCACGCCGGTAAAACCAGAGCAACAAAGCCGACACTGGGAATGTGAGCAGCGCGCTTACCAACATGATAAGTGGCCACACGCCGGTTAAGGCATGCGTAACAGGGTCGGGAGCGGCGCCTGTCATGGATTAGCGCGCGTCAGAGGATGTATTCTCTTCGGCGCACGCCTCACAAATCGCGATTTTGCATTACGCCTCGTTTGTTTTGCAATCTAAAGCTGACCCTCTTCCTTAGATGGCTTGATCATGGATTGCATCCACTGAGTGTTCTCCTTCGATAACAAAGCTTCAACGCGCTGGACCAGGAAGTGGAAGGCGTCACCCGTATCGTAAGGCTGTGTTTGCGTCAGAAACAAAAATTTCTCTGTTTTGAGCGCCTCCGCTGTGGCTCGATAGTTGATCCAATGTTCCTGAAGACGCAGCAATGCGAGGAGCGAGGCAATTATGGCAACGATAACGCCCAAGGCACCTATCGCTATCTTGATGGGCAGCGACTCGCCCGCGAAACCGGCTAGAAATGGAATCACGGAAGCGGCAACGATCTCGGCAAAACGCAGACGCTTGAACCAAAGTTGATTCGTGGCGCTTTTCTGACCGTACCAGCTGATCTGATCGTTCAAGCGCTGTTCGATGTAATCCTCTGGCGAAATCATTTTCGTATGGCCCAACGAATAGTTCTGACTTTCAGCGTGAACTTGAACATCAGGCAGCGGCTTTAGTAAAGCAAAACCGTCAGCGAGCCGCTTCCGGTCCTGCGAAGCTGTATGCCCTCGCCGAGAGAAGGTTTAGATTGAGACTGCTCTAGCTCCCGCCGTTTGCAACTTCTTCAATTGCCGGTTCCGGCGCATCGACTGGAGCGTCCAACGCGCAGCCTTGTCACTGAGCTCGGCTGCGCTCCGCAACCCAAGCTTCTCTTTGATATGCGCTTGGTACGTTTCGATTGTTTTCACGCTCAGATGCAGCTCACTGGCCAGGCGGGAGGCGCCGAAACCGCGCCCAATCAAAGAAAAAACTTGCAGCTCGCGATCGCTCAGCGGTTTGACCTCAGAGCGCGCCGGTTCAATTTCGTTACTCGCGAGACTTTCCAAAAGACGCTGGGTCACGACTGTACTTGCATAGAGATAACCGGCTGAGATCCAGTCAAGCGCTTTCAAGACTTCCGAGCCATCGTCCTCTATCCCCAAGTATCCGTGCGCCCCGGCGCGGAACGCGCGTTGAATGGACAATGGATCTTCGCGTGCCGAACGGACGAGCGGTGCGTGATGGACAATGAGCACTTTCGATTTTATCGCCGACGCTATAGGGGATTGTATCGGGGACTCTATCGGAAACGCTTCCTCCGCCGTCCCCGGTTCTTTGTCTGCCTCATGGAGGCTGAAAAGCTCGGGGGCGTGCGCCGCGCTCCGCAAACGTGCAGACCTTTGACTATCTGTGTGGTTTTTGCCCATGGCGCTCGTTCTCCCCTAATCCTATACCCGATGTTCTGCTAGAAATCCGAGAAAAAACTTGAGAAAAAATCAGGGATCATCCCCGATAGGCAAAACCGATTCCACGTGCTCAAATCGGCGGCGTGCCTAAATATTGGCGGATTTCTGACCGGGCGATGGCACGGGGACAACCGAGCAGCATTCAGCGTGGGCCGCTTACATTTTGGATCGCCGACAAACTCGCCACGGACGGGACAATTGCCTGGGAGCAGATTTCACAAGACCGATTTCGTAAGCTTCTGATCGGTGCGTCTGATGCGTTTGAGCTTGTCGAGCAGTTCAAGGACCAGCCGCACGTCACGTTCCTTGTTCACGGCTACAACGTCGGATGGCAGGCTTCATCGAATTTTTACCAGAACCTATGTGCTCGCATGTTCGAGGGAGACAATAGTCTCGGCCTTTGCGTGAGTTTCGACTGGCCATCCTACGGCAACATCCTTGGATATTATCCTGATCGCGCTCACGCTCGCGAGTGCGCCCAAGATTTAACTAATATTCTTAGTGACCTTTTCGACTGGCTCGTAAAGAAACAAGATGACGCGCTCAAAGCGGAGGTCGCACTTACTCAGGGTAAGAAGCCGAAGACTGAACCTTGCAAGGCCAAGGTCTCCGTCATTTCTCACAGCATGGGAAATTATGTTTTGCAAAAAGCCATGGCCGCTGCCTGGACGCGAAAAAACCAGCCGCTGCTTGTGAGCTTGGTCAATCAGCTGCTCATGGTCGCGGCCGACGTGGACAACAACCTGTTTGATGAAGGTGCACCCGACAACGACGACGGTAACGCTGTTGCTAACCTAACGTATCGGATCACGGCGCTTTACAGCGGGCGTGATGCAGTTCTTGGTGCTTCAGCAGGCTTAAAACACTTTGGTATTCGCCGCCTGGGCCGCAGTGGCCTCGCGAACCGACCGCCTTTAGCAGAGCCGGCTTCGCCGACAGACAACGTCTGGGACATCGATTGCTCCACGTTCTTTCCATCGACAGTTAATGGAATGCAAATTCACGGGGCCTACTTCGAGACGGACGCAACGATTGAGCTAATGCGCCAGGTCCTAAAAGGCATCGACCGCGACGTCCTGGTAGATCGCAAGATCGCGCCGCCACCGAAGTCCTGATGGGCAGCGACTTGACTGACATTATGAAAAGCGCGATGGCGAGCTAGACGTTGCATTCAGCTATGTTGACGGTTTTGAATCTGGCAATCGGAATCGCATTTATCTATCTTTTATTTAGTCTCGTTGTTTCGGCGTTAAATGAGTTCTGGCTTTCATACCTGGACAAGCGAGCAGACTTTTTGAAACAGGGACTGCAACAGCTTTTGCAAGATTCCAACAAGGTAACGCAAGTCCTCGAACACGGTCTGGTCGATGCTTTATCACGCGCCACGAATGGCAATCCAGCCTATATTGGGGCAGAACCGTTCACGGCTGCTGTGCTGGATATAGTCAAGGCTGCTAACCCTAACACTATCCGCAACATCTCCGACTTTCAGACAAGTGTCGCTGCGTTGCCGGACAGCAAGTTCAAGCAGAGCTTGACCGCAATTCTGGATGCCGCTGACAATGACCTTGCCAGCTTTAAAAAAGGCATTGCCGATTGGTATAACCGCAGCATGGATCGGGTAAGCGGCTGGTACAAACGGTATGCGCAGAAATGGCTTCTTGGTCTGGCGCTTGCCCTCGCAGTTGCTTGTAATGTGGACACGATCCATATCATTCAATCGCTCTCTAGTGATCCGAAGCTTTTGGCGGATACGGTAACCCAGGCGATAAGCACGGCGAAAGCCGGTACTGCCGGAGAGGTCGTTACCCCTCACACGGACCCCGCGAGGGCGGCTCAACCCAGTCCTGGTCCGGCCGAAGACACTACACAGAACCTTAGCCAACTTATCAACAACGCTAACGCCGCAATGACCAAGCTAAGCAACGTGAGTGTGCCAATTGGCTGGAGCCAAGCGCAAATGCAATACCTTTACGATCCAGGACACTTCGTCGGCGCGCTTCTAGGCTGGCTCCTAACGGGATTGGCAGCGTCTCTCGGCGCACCATTCTGGTTCGACACACTGCAGCGGTTCGTCAATATTCGCAGCAACGGACGCGCTCCCAATGAAAAGGACATCGGAACAAAAAAGGATGGTTAAAACGTTCTACTATGTTCGAAAATCAAGTCACCGGCTTCGGTCCCCGGTTAGTCGACTGGATTACAACCACCGCCAGCAATGAAAACAAGAATTAGGACACGCAAAGTCTAAACCACAGCCTAGGTAATAGTCTTTTAAAATTAAACAAACCTGACCCCATGAGCTCAAATCCCCTGGCAACCGTCAAAGGCATTACAGTAATTCAAGACGATGATGGCCGTGTTCATTGGCAAGGCGGTGCCGCCGTTGACGCCGACGGTTCCAACGGGCAAAACGGGAACCTCTTCGCTTATCGAAAGGATGACAAGGGACTAGATGCACTTGCGAACGCGGGCTATCCTAACAGGAGTTGGCGCGACGTGCTCGCTGCCGACCCACAAACCGGCAAACCTAAAGACGACGGGAATGGCAACTGGTATTCTAAAACTACGTACGAGTGGAAAGGCAGACCGGTCGAGACACGTTATGTCGATTCCACTGCAGTCCCGTATGTGGTAGTTAATCCTCACGTGCGCATGAAAGCTAAAGGCATCGTCATAGGATGCAAAGCACGGCTAACCTACAAACAGCAAACGATCGACGCGGTAGTGGCCGACGTCAGCGGCGGCAGTGACATTGGCGAAATCTCCATCGCAGCCGCCAAATTGCTCGGCATACCATCGAGTCCGCGGCGCGGCGGAGTTAATTCCGGGGTCTTATTTGAAATTTGGCCTGACCAACCTGCCAAGGTAAACGGAGAAACCTATAACCTTCTAGGCGCTGGCTAAATGCAACATTTCCTCTGAAAGTCACAATTAACCTCTAACTCGTATCTAAATATGCCTACATCAACAAAACTAAATAAGCGTTCACCTAAATGGTATGGCTGGCTGCCGGATCTGCCTGATCATCGTGATCTTTTCTATTCGGCGATCGCGCCTGGGCTAGTATCGCCGCCGGCAAAAGTCGATCTGCGATCGAAATGTTCACCGGTTGAAGACCAGGGACAGCTTGGTAGTTGCACTGCCAATGCTCTGGTCGGCGCACTCGAGTTCCTTGAAATTAAAGACGGCGCGCCGTTTACGGATCTCAGTCGCTTGTTCGTGTATTACAACGAACGCATGATAGAAGGCACAGTCAATCAGGACAGCGGCGCGTTCATTCGCGATGGCATTAAGTCGCTGGCTAAGCTGGGAGTTTGCACCGAAGCCCAGTGGCCATACAAGATTAACAAATTCACGAAGAAACCCACGGTGGCCTGCTATCGCTCAGCGAAAAAGCATCGAATACTCTCTTACCATCGAATCAGCACGGTGAATGAGATGCGCAACTGCCTGGCAGAAGGATTCCCTTTTGTCTTTGGTTTTACTGTTTATGAAGCTTTCGAATCGGCAGCGGTGGCAAAGTCTGGGGTGTTAAACATGCCTGCCCCAAAGGAGAAGGTGATGGGTGGCCACGCGGTCATGGCAGTCGGTTACGATAATGGCGCGCAGCGGTTTACAATTCGGAATTCCTGGGGCACCGACTGGGGACAGAAAGGCTACTTCACGATGCCCTACGACTACCTCGATCCCGACAAGAATCTCGCCGACGATTTTTGGACGGTACGGATTTTGCAATAAGGCTGAGCGGTACATGTTAAGACGTGGCCGAAGACGTATTCGAGCAGAAAGATAACGGCGCGCAGGTCCAAGTAGAGCGCGGTGCAAAGATCACGATCGAACTGAAGGAAAATCCGACAACCGGTTATCGGTGGACGATCGGTAGCATCGACGAAGCCTTGTTAGCGACCGAAGGCGACGAGTTTCTGCCTCCTGATCTGAAGAGTCCCGGTACTGGAGGCGTGCGCAGGCTTTTCTTTCGCGCCAAGGCCGAAGGCTCCACTGTGCTTAGCTTGATCAATAAACGCGCGTGGCAGCGCGATGACAAGGCAATCAGCACCTTTAACCTGGCCATCCGCATCCTCGGCTAAGTCTTCCGGCAGTGTGTCGATCCATTGTGTGCACGGTTTGAAATGGCGTGGCCTACCCTTCCTGAATCACTGGCTCGCGGACTTCTCCTTTTCGGAAAATCATCCATACGCCGGTAAGCACTAACCCCGCGCCTAACAACGAGGAGAGCGGAAATGTTTCGCCACCCATCAACCAGCCGAGCATCACGGCGCCTGGTGGAGTAATGAGGGAGATGCTTTGCAACTGCACTACGGTCAGTCGCGGCAGAAGCCAGTAAAGAAGCAGAAAAGTTAGCGCCGAGCCGATGATCGCGAGATAAAAGAGGCAAAAGATGGCCGTGGTAGTCCAGTGAAAGCGCGCTGGATTCCCATCGATCGCCAATCCAAGAATCAACAATGGGGTAATTCCAAAAATCATTTGCCACGCTGCGAGCATGGCCGGTGCAAGCTGGATTGATCGCGCTTTGACCAAGACATTGGCGTAGGCCGCGCTGGCAGCCCCGACTACCACAGCGACGCCGCCCCAGAAAGCGAGCGGACCATTGAAACCAAGCAGCCGCCCGCAAATTACGGTCACTCCGCCGAGAGCAATGATTGCGCCGGTAAGTCTATGCAAACGCAGCGGTTCGTCTGGCAGCATCGAGTGCGCGAAAAACATTCCGAAAATCGGAATCGTCGCTTGTAAAACAGCAGCAAGACCGGATGAAACATGAAGCTCAGCCCAGAACAGCAAGGTGTAGTTCACAGCGAACATGAGAATTCCGGTAATCGCCAGAACCACATACTCGCTGCGGCGCAGTGGTAACAATCGCGTGCGGCCAATCGAAACAGCGATGAGCACAATGATGGCGATTAGGAAGCGAATCGCCACAAACGAAATTGGCGGCAAATCGCGGAGCCCAATCTTAATAGCAAGCCATGTCGAGCTCCAAACGATACAAAGCGTCACCCATGCTACTGGCACGCCCCAGCCAACTCGCGGGCGCCAAGTGTGTCTCAGTCCGCCGCTTTTCGTTTTCATCCGCCGCGACCATCGCGCTTTGACTAGGATTCGTAAAGCGAGCGGGCGCTGACGATGAAAGCCTATTAAAAGTATTCTTTAGTTAGAGCCTCCGTTAAGTTGCGCCCAAGACCGAGAGACACAAGGTCACGAGATTCTTCTTGCCGTGGCCAGCAGCGAACTGTTAAGCCTTCGTCTTCAACCCTAACCACTATGAAATCACTCGAACTTATACAAAATCTCTTTCACGGTAACGCCTCCCTGCTCGCGCAAGTCGAGTACTCATACTCATCACAAGGCAAGCCGCCCGGCCCGGTCTTCTGGATCTGCTACACCGCGTACGCCATCCTGATAATCGCCGCCTGGTGGAAAATCTTCTCAAAAGCCGGACAGCCAGGCTGGGCCGCCATCATCCCGATCTACAACTGGATCGTCTGGTGCAAGATCGTTGGCCGGCCAGCATGGTGGGTTCTGCTGCTGCTAATCTGCTTTCCGATCTTCTTTATCATCCTCTCGATCGATCTCGCGAAAAGCTTCGGAAAAGGTGTCGGCTTTGCGATCGGCCTGATCTTACTGTCAGTCATATTTTTCCCTATCTTGGGATTTGGCAGCGCAACCTATCAAGGGCCATCAGCGGCACCGAAGCCGTAGAAACGGCGATTTGACGACCGCCGCAGACTGGCCTATCCCGGCTCACAAGGGCAGATTGGAAACCGCGCCTCGGCGAATGATAGCCTGTCAAGCGAGTTGCCTAACTTCCGCTATGCCCCTTCAGCCCACTTAGGCTTTCGCTTTTCATTAAATGCGGCGATGCCTTCGCGCGCTTCATCCGATTCGCGGGCCTGCATGTGATATTTCAGTGCAAGATCGACATCGTCCTTTACGGAGCGCCACGAGAGTTCGTCAATCAATCGTTTGGTTTGCGCCACCGCGCCGGGAGCGCCTTGCAACACTGACGCGGCGAACTTCAGCGCTTCAGGCATCAGATCATTCTGAGCTACGACCCGATTTACAAGCCCGATTTCCTTTGCGCGTTCGGCGTAAATTAACTCTGAGCCTAACAGCAACTCGCGCATGTTTCGTTCGCTTACCTGCCGGCCGAGGAAAGTCATAACTAGTCCGGCAACCAAGCCGCGACGCACCTCAGGATATCCAATCCTGGTTCGTTCTGCTGCCACCACAAAATCGCATGCTGACATGATACCTGCTCCGCCTGCCACAGCCGCGCCATGCACCGCAGCGATGGTCACGAGATGCGTCTGACTAACGGCGATCAAGGTATTGGCGACCATCTCCGCTGTAGCGTGCGCTTTGGTTTGATCGGCTGCTTCCTTTAAATCGAGACCGGTGCAAAAGGCGGCACCCGCGCCGCGCAGAATAATTAGCCGGTTTTGTGGTTCGTCCGAGGCCACTTTGATCGCGGCGCACAATTGACTGAGTAACTCTAGAGTAAGCGCGTTACGGCGTTCAGGCCGGTTGAGAGTTACTACAGTTATTTGCGGCGACTGCTTTTCAATAAGAACGACGGGCATGAGTGGAATGTCGAAATCCGAACGACGAATGTCGAATTAAACTTGTATCACTCCGGTGTGGAAAGGCGCTTTTGGCATCGGTCGCGAGACGTACTCTAATAAGCGGATCAAAACATCCCGCGTCTCGTGTGGTTGAATGATCGCGTCCACCCACCCGCGAGCCGCGCCGTAGCGAATGTCGGTCTGCTCTTCATAGCTTTGTTTCACTTTCGCGCGAAGTTCTTCCAGCTCCTCGTGTGTCGCTTTTTTGTCACCTCGCTCCCGTGCGCGCGCTAGAATTGAAAACACCGTGTCCGACGCCTGAGCGGCGCCCATCACGGCGTAGCGCGCAGTTGGCCACGCAACGATGAATCGGGGGTCGTATGCCTTGCCACACATCGCGTAATTCCCGGCGCCGAATGATCCGCCTACGACGACCGTAATCTTCGGCACGGTGGAATTGCTAACCGCGTTTACCAGCTTCGCACCGCTGCGAATGATTCCGCTCTCTTCCGCGTCGCGGCCAACCATAAAGCCAGTAACATCCTGGAAAAAGATGATGGGCAAACCGGTTTGATTGCAGTCCATCACAAAGCGCGCTGCCTTATCAGCGCTATCGGAGTAAATGACACCGCCCATCTGGATTCCTTCTTTTTTGGTTCTGACTTGCAAACGCTGGTTTGCGACAATGCCCACAGGCTGGCCATTGATACGGGCATACGCTGTTACGATCGTCTTGCCGTAGTCGGCCTTGTATTCATCCATTGAGTTTTCATCGATAACAGTGGCGATCAGATTGCGCGCGTCGTAATTTTTCTGGCCATCGAAGCTGATCAGACTATAGATGCTCTCAGGGTTTTTCGCCGGTTGCGACCTCTCCTTCGTTGTCGACGTTTTGGACTGCTGAGCTTCAGGCAACAATGCGACAAGCGAGCGAAGACGCTTCAAGCACGATGGATCATCCTTCTCGAAAAAATCAACTGTCCCGCTTATCTCCGCGTGCATTTGCGCGCCGCCCAGTTCTTCCGCATCGACGATTTGACCGATAGCCGCTTTCACCAGGGAAGGGCCAGCCAGATACAAGCCGCTGCCTTTCGTCATCAAGATTTTGTCGCATAGCACCGGCAGGTACGCTCCCCCAGCGACGCAATTGCCCATGATCGCTGCAAACTGTGGAATGCCCGCCGCCGAAATGACCGAGTTATTGCGAAAGATTCGCCCGAAATCGTCTTCGTCTGGAAAAATTTCATCCTGCATCGGCAGGAACACGCCGGCGGAATCGACCAGATAAACGATTGGAAGCGCGCACTCGAACGCGATCCGTTGAGCGCGAATGACCTTCTTGGTCGTTTGCGGAAAAAACGCACCTGCTTTCACCGTCGCGTCGTTGGCAACGATCATGCAGGGCACACCGGCAACGTTGCCAATCCCCGTCACTACTCCCGCTGCCGGAATCTTGCCCCATTGCTCATACATTCTGTAAGCGGCCCAGAGGCCGATCTCAAAAAATTGTGCATCTTTGTCGAGCAGGTGACTGAGACGTTGGCGCACGGGTAACCTGCCCATCTTGCGCTGGCGTTCATGACCGGCCCTGCCTCCACCTTCCCGCAGCGCGGCTTCTTCCTTCGCAATAGCGGCGCAATGAGCGCGCAATATTTCACTCGAGCTGGATGCCGATGAATGAGTCATGACCGAAGCACGCTTAATCTGCGACAGTGACGGAATCAAGCGCGCCGCAACTGAGTGGTTAGGATTCGGAAGCTGCGAGAGGTCAAATCACTCAACTGCTAACGCGTCCGAGTGTTCTATTGTTGCAGGTTCTTAACTTTTGTAAGCGTTTTATCTTCAACCTCGCGGTCGCGCTCAAGCATGTCTTCGAACGGCCGGTAAAAATTTGAATAGAAGGGATAAGGCCTCTCAGGCTTTGAGGGAAGGTAGCGCCAATGTTTGTACATCCAAAGCCAGGGCGCCGGGCTTTCTCGCATATACGGTTCAAAGGAGTTCCAGCATGCCTGTGCGATTTGCTGATGCGTCATTTCACCGGTGCGCTCGATTTTCGGATGGAATACGAGCCGGTAACGTCCATCTGGCAGCGGCTCGCAATGCGCGGGAATGATCGGTGCGCCGGTCTGCTCATGTAGCCAGGCATGCGCAGATGTAACGCTGGTTTTCAATCCAAAACAATCAATCGCCACGGCGCCCAGACTGGGTGGCACTGTCAGATCGACTAGCAGCGCTGTGCGCCCCTTTCGACGAAGCACCTTGTAAAGTCGAATGATACCGCGTTCGCGCGGGACCAGTTCGTGCCCGGATTGTTCGCGCAATTTTTTGAAAATTGGATCAAGCAACGAATTCTTAAATTCCTGCGAGATAATCGTGCCTTTCAAATCCAGAAAACCGCAGGCGAGACTGAGCCATTCGAAGTTGCCGTAATGATAGCACGCGATAATAATGCTGCGCTCCGGACCCGTGCCGCGAGCGGTTTCCTCAAAATTCTGACATTCGATGTAACGACTGAAATTTTGTTGTGTCAGGCGCGGGCTCCACAGCAGATCCACCATGGTTTGCGCGAAGTATTGAAATGATTGACGCGCAAGTTTGCGACGCTCAGCTGGAGAGAACCGATTCCCGAACGCGACCTCGAGATTGCTCAGGGCGACGCGGTACCGGGGACGATCAAGAAAGCTCAATAGCGCGGCGGCTAATCGGGCGACATAATCGCAGATTCTTCGAGAACACAATGGAATCAGCCTTGCCGCAAGGAGAAGACCTATCCACTCCAGACGATACCGGATTCGCTTCCATTGCGAACGCATCTGTCACTTTAAGCATGCCTCGAAGCGCAAAGCTAGTAGCCGGACAACGATGAACAGTGGTTTCTCGTTCTCGTGCTGCTGCTTGCGATCGGCTGTTCGATTACGACTATGAGCACGAGCTGGAAGTAGGAGATCGCAGAGCGACCTCTTACCAACCCTGGCCGGGATTACTAACCGGAGGCAGGCTTTTGCGAAACTCCGCCTGCTGCCGTTCGGCCTCTCTCTGCTCCTGCGACTCGCGTGTCTGCTGCTCGGGACTCGGACCTGAGGAGCAAGCGGCGAATACTACAGTAGTCGCTATGATGACAAGGATCCTGGCTCCCAGCTTTTTCATACTCGAACAACCATAAACAGCCTCATTGGTGCGGCAAACTTCGAGGCAGGCAAAGTGTGAGCAACCAACAAATGATGTAAGGTTCGCGTTGGCTAATGACGACAGCCTTCAGCATCGCCATTGTCATTCGGATTCTTTATCCGAGGCCAATCGCAGATACTCGCGCTCGAGCGTCTTTAAGCGCTCGATAATTTCATTCAATGCGAGTTCGTTCTTTAGATTAACCTGGTAATCGATTTCGGCCCGAAGCCGGTCTTTGTGGGCTTGCCGGTTCTGCGACATTAAAATGATCGGCGCTTGCAGCACAGCAAGCATGTTAATCGCAGTGCTCAGCATTAGGTAGGGATACGCATCGAACGCGGTTTTACCCAGCAACTGCAGCGAGGCATTAACCCATACCCACACGTTGAAGAAGAACACGGCGGCAAGGATGAATTTCCAACTGCCGCCAAATTCCGCGATAACATCCGAAGCCCGATCAGCAAGCGTAAGCTGCGCCGCTTCCTCCACGTTCACATTGCGCGTAGTGCTGTGACGCAGGAGCTCGTCCGTATGGCGCAACCGATTCACCAGCGCGGTGAGCATTTCCAGTGCGACATTGGGATTGCTCCGCATAAACGAAAGAAAATGGTCGCGCGAGAGCACGGCCAGCCGCGCGTCCTCGGAAACGAGCGCGTCCGCCGAGCGGTGTTGACCATCGAGCAACGCCATTTCACCGAAAAAATCGCCGCGGCCCAATTCACTCAAAGTGAACTGGTGTCCATCAAGGGTCTGAACGCAAATCCGGACTTTCCCCCGTTCAATTATGTACATCGCGTCTCCCTGCTCACCGTGGCGGAACAGAAAAGCCCCGGCCTTGGAATCAATGCTCGTCAGCAGTTGACACAATTCGTCGGCCGCCTCGTTGTCGAGGGATTCAAACAACGGCACCTGGCGCAATGTGTCGATCGTCATATCCGGAAAGCCAACCGAACCGTCCACCAGAATAGCGGCAATTCGCGCTGCCGAGAAGCGCGAATTGCAACGGGAATGACGAAATCCAAATGTCGAATGACAAATGGCAAAACACCCAAGGCCGCTTTTGGTCGACAGTCATTTGTCATTCGGCATTGCTTCAGGATGTCATTGCTGAAAGGAACCAAGACTTTTTGCGTGGCTCCAAACAAGACGATCTGATATGCCAGAAATCATGCTTCATCTTATCTGGTACATCATTGTTGGTTTCCTTGCGGGCTGTGTCGCGAAAGCCCTGATGCATACTCATCTATCGATCACGTGGACAATCGTGCTTGGCATTGTCGGGTCGATCATTGGTGGGGCGGTAACGCATCTGTTTTATCCGCCAAGCGCCGGCGGGCGGTTTCATCTCGGCGGTTTAATCGTATCTATCCTCGGAGCGATTTTGGTCCTTTATCTTTGGCACAAATTCCGGTTGCACGTACCACGCGGTTAAAATCCGGAGAGCGCACGCGCCCTCGCGTGCTGCCATTGACGTCCGCGCCCGTCTCTGACGCGAACATGGCGTTGGTCATATGATACACTTTTCCGCTTCACGTTGACTTGGGCGGGTTCGCTTCTAGGTTCGAATGGCGCTCGCTCGCGCCGTTCGAGCCGTGAAAAGTGTCCTCTTTGTCTGCACCGGTAATATTTGCCGTAGCCCGATCGCCGAGGGGCTTTTTCGCCGTTTGATTGGAAATCGTGGGGACATCGACGTTGTTTCGGCTGGTGTCCACGCAGTGCGCGGCCAGCCCCCAAGTCTGTATGCTGTGCAAGTCTGCGCAGAAGACGGTACGGATATTAGCGACGTGCGCAGTCAGCCGCTCACAGCGACCCTCGTCGATCGCGCTACGCACATTTTTGCGATGACTGGCGCGCACCTTGAGACGATCCAAACACTGTTTCCTCAAGGGGCTGAAAAATCATTTTTGCTTCGCGAATTTGAAGAGCCTGGCACAACGGTGTGGCGCGACGTGCCCGACCCGATCGGTCTGGGACGCGAAGTTTACGAGGATTGTGCGCGCATCATCAAGAACGCGTTGCCGAGTGTACTCGCGTTTGTCGAACAAAGCTCGCTGGTCCCGCCAGGCGCAGCTCGCACTGGCAGTGTTTACCCCGGTGATGATATTGCTTATCCCATGGAACCGCAAAAGTCGACATCCTCACCTCGCATTTATGGCGAAGCATTGCGCCGGACAGATCCAGAGATTCTCGATGCGATCGTGGCGGAGGAAAAGCGTCAGCGGGAAAATATCGAATTGATTGCCTCTGAGAATTTCACCAGCCACGCAATCATGGAGGCACAAGGAAGCGTTCTCACGAACAAGTACGCCGAAGGTTATCCGCGGAAGCGCTGGTACGGCGGGTGCGAAAATGTCGATACCGCCGAGCAATTGGCGATCGATCGCGCCAAACGTCTGTTCGGCTGCGAGCACGTCAACGTGCAGCCACACAGCGGCGCACAGGCGAACATGGCCGTTTATTTCTCGATGCTGAAACCCGGCGACAAGATTCTCGCCATGAATCTTGCGCACGGCGGCCATCTCACGCACGGCCATCCGGCGAATTTCTCCGGGAAATTTTACGCGGTATCGCAGTACGGCGTGAGCGAGAAGACCGAGCAAATCGATTACGATGCGTTGCAAAAACAAGCCGAGGAAGTGCGGCCGGTGATGATCACCGCCGGCGCGTCGGCGTATCCGCGCATCATCGATTTTCCACGGTTGCGACAAATCGCCGATTCAGTCGGCGCGATTCTTTTCATCGACATCGCGCACATTGCCGGACTCGTTGCTGGCGGCCAGCATCCCAGCCCGATTCCGCACGCGCAATTCGTCACCACCACGACCCACAAAAGTCTGCGCGGCCCTCGGGGCGGCATCGTCATGTGCGAAGAGAGATTCGCCAAACAAATCGATGCCACTGTGTTTCCCGGTGTCCAAGGCGGTCCGTTGATGCACGTGATCGCCGCCAAAGCGGTTTGTTTCCACGAAGCGCTGCAACCGCAGTTCCGCGATTATCAACGCCAGGTCGTGATCAACGCGAAAGCGCTCGCCGCCGGCATCGCCAAGCACGGTTACCGCATCGTCTCCGGCGGCACCGATAATCACCTGATGCTTGTCGATCTTCGCCCGAAGGACCTCAACGGAAAAGAAGCGCAGGAAGTTCTCGACCGCGCGGGCA
>WNGC01004641.1_pt1 | contig 16752 bp, 19 predicted proteins | sample 5400051 | NCBI WGS metagenome assembly WNGC01 (sample SAMN13153368, study PRJNA577476) | soil metagenome | isolation source: 20 cm soil or saprolite under grassland replicate 2 | place: USA:California | collected 2016-06-15
CAAAACCCCATCGCCGCTGGGATCTCGATCTCGAGCGCCGTCACCGACGGGTCGGTGGTCGGCAATCTGATCGTCCGCCTGCAGCCGAGCGTCGTTCAGCGGCCCACGCACGTTCTGCGGAACACGAGCGACCTGTGCCCTTTCACCACGCCGGACGACCAGCTGGCGCTTTTCGAAAAGCTCATTGACGCCGGGGTGAACGCCGCGATCTCCTCCGTCAGCGGTGGGGTGGCCGTGACCAACCCTCCGGAGGATGTCGATCTATGCGGCGCGCTGCACTTTCACGGCTATCTGGGGATCGAGCCGACGGCTGTCGGCACCGAAACCGCGTGGCTCGATGGACGCGTCGCGGCTCTTGCCGGCAACAAACGGCCGGACGCGGCGTTCGCGACGGTCGCGACGGCCGCAGGAGTCCAGAAACGGATCAATCTTTCCACCCTGACGCGCGACCTGGACGGTGACACTCTGTCTTACGCCTTGTCGCAAACCACAACGAGCCGCGGCGGCACCGTGTCGCTGACGGGAAGCATGGCGATCTACACGCCGCCTGTCGGCGCGAGCAACGTCACCGATTACTTCGTCTACGTGGTCACCGACGGCAAAGGCGGCGTGGGCGCGGCCGTGATCGCGGTGCAAATCGGCATTTGAGGTGTGGGACTCGGGCGTCTCGCTCAATCGCAAAGAAAAAGCCCCGCGTGTGCGGGGCTTCCTTGCGGGTTTGCCGCAGTCCAGCCTAGTCCCCGCGGTGCGGCAGCTTCATCTTGGAGATCGTCCAGCGGGTAACGTCCGCTTCGGGCTCGTCCGCGGCTCCCCCGAGAGGTATCGCGAGGTTGGTGACGAAGATTTCATCGTCGACGATGACGGGGCTCGCGGGGAACAGCAACCCGTCGGGTGTGCCGTCGCGACGGATCCCGCGGAATTCGCCTAGCTTGGCGACGATCCTACCGCCTGCGTTCAGAGCCACGACTTCATCGGCCTGGTTGGCACAGACCCACAGCAGCCCGCTCCTCTTGTCGAACACCAGGCCATCGGCGCCGTTGAGGCTCTCTGCAAAGACGGCGACCGTAGGCGTGATCGAGCTCAGATCTGTGATCTTGAGCACCCGGTCATCCCCCGTATTGGCGACGAAGAGCACGGACTCGTCGCTGTTGAAGGCGAGGCCGTTGGCCCCAAACGGCGGGAAGCCGGCCGTGGCGAGGAGCGGATCGTGGCTGAGCGTTTGCACGGTGCAGCTCGGCGCGCAGCCCGACGGGTTGGTGATCTTGAACACGGCCCCCTGGAACGAGTCGGAAATGTAGAGATTCCCGTTCTTGTCGAAGACCATCGCATTGGGGACGTGGGCCCCGGAACCGAACGTGATCGTGTCCGAGCTGCCGTCCGGGTTGCCTGTGACGCGCGGAGCCGGAGCACCGATCGTCGGGATGATAGCGACGTCCTCGAGCTGGGAGAGATCCGCCGCGACGCGCTGGATCCTCGATGCGGTGCCGGCGAAGTCGCCGATTGCGGCGATATAGACTTTCTTGTTGACGCGGTCGAATTCCAGGCCGAGCAGCGGCAGGTTGCCGAAGTCGCGCGAAGCGACGAGGTGCCCGTTCCGGTTGTAGCGCAACAATTTGTTGTTTGGAGCAGGATTGGTCGGACTGGGAGCGTCGAACGTAGCGACGTAGATGTCGCCGTTCGCCGGATTCGCGGTGATCCCCTCCGGGAACCGCACTCCATCCGGAAGAACCGCGAACGTGTCCACGTCGCGGTCGATAAACAGGCGGTTGCCGTGGCCGTCCGCAAAGACCGGGCCCGCGGTCATGCCGATCGAGAAAAACAGCGGAATTGCGAGAGTTGCGAGATTCTTCTTCATGTCCCCTCCTGGGGTTGGATGACCAGCAAACGGCTATACGACTTTCTTATGGCAAACACTTTACGGCGGCCCGGAATTCCATCGCGCCGGCTAAGGCGCGACGCTGACCCCCCGGACCGCGTGCCGGGCGATCGCCTGGGCCACGAATCCAGAGGCCTTTACGTCCTCGGCGAATTCTCCGAGATACTTTGCACCGGCAGGGCGCCCCTGCGGCGTGCCCACCGATTGCTGCACGGCGGTAAAGCGGCCCTCCAGCACGCGCGATCCCGGGAGTTTCGCCGCGTCGGTCGCAAGCCGCGGCTTCAAGCCCGAGAGCACTTCGAGCTTGTCCTTCACGAAAATATCGTAAGAGGCGTCGATCCCCTGCGCCCGAACGAGCTTCGCCTGCTTGAGGCTGCGGCTCAAGTACAGGTCGTAGGCGCTCTTCGCCGCCACGGCGACGCGCACGCCCTCGCGGTCCACTTCCGCGATCGTGCGAATCGGCGAGCCGGCAGGAACAAGATAGCCCGCCTCGATCTCCAGATAGGCCGCGCTGAAAACGATCTCGGTCGCCCGGGCTGGCTCGTTGGCGAGAAAGGCGACGTCCCAGGCCCCGACTTTCACTGCGTCAGCCAGCTTCCCTGCGGCGTCGAAGGGAACGAGCTCGACCGCGACGCCGAGCCGCCGGCCGAGCTCGCGCCCCAGGTCCACCGCGATGCCGCGATACTCGCCGCTGGCAGGATCTTTGTTGACCAGCAGGAAATTCTGATAATTGATGCCGACGCGGAGTTTCCCCGTCGGGGCCAGCTCGGATCGCGCGGCGGGGGAAGGCGTCATGGCGCTGAAGATAACACGCCGAAACTACGAAGCCGGCGCCGGCGGCGCGACCGAAACCCCGCGAACCGCGTGCCGCTCTATCGCCTTGGCGACGAATCCAGAGGCCTTTGCGTCCTCGGTGAATTCGCGCAGATACTTCGCGCCGGAGGGGCGTCCCTGGGCAGTGCCGATCGCTTGCTGCACCGCCGAGAAGCGCCCTTCGAGCACGCGCGATCCGGGGAGCTTCTCCGCGTCCATAACGAGGCGCGGTTTGAGCCCGGCGAGCACGTCGAGCTTGTCCGCGACGAACAGCTCGTAGGAAGCGTCGACGGTCGGCGCGCGGAAGAGCTTGGCGCGCTGCAGGTTGCGGGTGAGATACAGTTCGTAGGCGCTCTTCGCGTTGACTGCAACGCGCACGCCCTCGCGGTCCACCTCCGCGATCGTGCGGATCGGCGAGCCCGCCGGGACGAGGTAGCCCGCTTCGACTTCCAGATACGCCGCGCTGAAGGCGATTTCGTTCGCGCGCGAAGGCTCGCTGCCGAGGAAGGCCACGTCCCACGCGCCGGCTTTCACCGCGTCGGCCAGCTTTCCGGCGGTGTCGAAGGCGACCAGCTCGACGGGAACGCCGAGCCGCCTGCCGAGCTCCCGACCCAGGTCCACCGCGATACCGCTGTATTCCCCGCCCGGGCGCTCCTTGTTGACGAGCAGGAAGTTCTGTACGTTGATCCCGACGCGCAGCTTCCCCGTCGGGGCCAGCTCCAATCTCGCGGCGGGCGAAGCGTCCGGACCGGTCGCGCAGGACGACAGCAGGAGCACGGCGAAAAAAATCGTCGCAAGTCGAATCATTTTGGTCCTCCTCCAGGCGAAACTTTCACTCGATCTTCAGATTTGCCGCCTTCACGACCTTTCTCATGCTTTCGATTTCCGCCCGAACCATGTCTCGGAATTCCTCGGGCGTGTTGGTGAGAACCTCCGCGCCTTGCTTGCCGAAACCTTCCGTCACTTCGGGTAGGGCCACGGTCTTCAGCAGCGCGGCACGCAGCTTGTCCGCCACCGGCCGCGGTGTCGCCTTGGGAACGAGCAGGCCGACCCAGGCACTGTAGCTGAATCCCGGAATCGTCTCGGCGACGGTGGGAATGCCCTCGAGCAGCGGCGTGCGCTGAGACAGGCTGTGCGCGAGGGCCCGCAGCCGTCCGCTTCGCACGGGACCGACCGTCGAGGAGGCCGGTGTGATCGTCCATTGCGATTCCCCAGACATGACCGACACCACCGAAGGCCCGCCGCCCTTGTAGGGCACGTGCACGGAAGCGAAATTGCCCATGAGCTGCAGCATCACGCCGGCGAGATGGCTCTGCGAGCCGGGGCCCGCCGAGGCCATGTTGATCTGGCCCGGCCTCGTCTTGCAATAGTCGATCAGGTCCTGAACGGTCTTGATCGGGAGCGAGGGTGTGACGACCAGCATGTTCGGCAGCACCGCATACATCGACACGAACTGGAAGTCGTTCAGCGGGTCGTAGGAAATGTTCTTCTGCAGAAGCGGCGCGATCGAAAGCCCGGATGGCGAGGCCGCGATCATGGTGTAACCGTCCGGCGCCGCGTTCTTGAGGTTCTCCATGGCGATCAGGCCGCTCGCTCCCGCCTGGTTCTCGACGATGAGCTGCTGGCCGAGCACTTCGCCCATTTTCGCAGCAAGGATGCGCCCGAGCGTGTCGTTCGAGCTGCCCGGGGCGTTGGGCGAGATCATCCGCACGGGGCGCTTCGGAAAATCTTCCGCCTGGGCAAGCGCTCCCGGCGAATGCAGCGAACTCGCCAGCGCAAGCAGTCCCGCCGACAGCATCTTCAATCCATGCCTCATGCTCTCTCTCCTCAATAGACGCGGTTATGCGGCTGCTCGCCCTTGAGCGCGCGCTCCACGTTCTCCCAGCTGCTTCTGAAAAGATGCGCGAACGACTGGCGCGTGACCCCCGCGATATGCGGGGTCAGCAGGAGCTTTCTCGCCGCATCGCCTTCCAGGGCGAGCAGGGGATTGTCCGGCGCGATGGGCTCCGTCGAATAGACGTCCACCGCCGCGCCGCCGAGGTGCCCCGAGCGCAGATGAGCGGCGAGCGCCGCTTCGTCCACGATGCCCCCGCGCGAGGCCTGCACCAGCACCGCGCCCGGCTTCATCGAAGCGAGCCGGCGCTCACCGATCAGTCCCTGGGTCGAAGGCAGGAGCGGCACGTGCACGCACACGATGTCAGAGGTCTTGACGAGCTCGTCGAGCGGCAGCGGTTTCGCGTCGAGCGCCGCTGCGGCGGCCGCGTCGCGCGGCTCCGGGTCGCAGTAGCACAGCCGGCAGCCGAATTTGCGGAAGGCCTCGGCGACCGCGAGGCCGATGACCCCGAGTCCGATCACGCCCACCGTGAGGCCCTCGAGCGCGGGCAGGTTGTCGGCAAGCATGCGCGCGCGAAACGCGGCGTAGCCGCCCTTGCGCACTTCAGAGTCCGCCCAGGCGAAGCGGCGCTGCAGCACCGAGGCCGCGGTCACGGCGTATTCCGCGACAGCGCCGTTGCTGCCGCCGGGAACGTTCGCGACCGGTATGCCGAGCTTTTTCATTGCCGCCGCGTCGAGTCGGTCGACGCCCGCGCCGGTCACCTGCACGAGACCCAGGCGGCTCCCTTCGAAGAGTTTCGCGGCGAGCTTCGGACCCACCGCCGGCATGACCATCGCGCGGACCTCTTTGAGGAGTGCGGCGAGCTGCGCGTCGTCGGGCGCGCGATAAGTGACCTTGAGCGAGCGCGGAGGAAGCGCGCCGACGCGCTCAAAATCGGCTTCGGGCCGAAGGCAGACGACGTCGTGCGTCACTTCGCGAGATCGCGATTCGTGACCCGGGCGGTCGGAAAGAAACACAGGAGCACGAGCGGCTCGCCGCCGGTGTTGCGCGTGACGTGGGGCTCCCCCGCCGGAATGAGGATCGCGTCCCCGGCCTTCAAGTGGTGATCCCCGCTTTCCGATTCGGTGCGGCCTTCGCCCGAGAGCACGTAGATGCATTCCTCGGTGTCGCTGTGGAAATGCCTGCCGCGCGGCTTGTCTCCGGCCCTTGGAACGGCGATTTCGACTAGGCGTAGCGTCACGGCGCGCGAGCCTTTGTCGCCCGAGACGATTTCGAGCGACTTGCGCCCGGGCAAGCCGAGGTTCTTCGCTTGCGCTTGCGTGAGGACGCGCGCCATCAGGGCACGACCTTGAGGTGCTTGATTTCGGCGGTGCCGCCCTGCGCCTCGTCGAGCATGCGGAAAAGATCGCTCGCCTCCTTCGCAATCGCATCCGAGATGTCGGCGAGCATGCGCTTCGCCTTTTCGACGGTGGCGTGCTCGGGCGAGCCGTACCATCCCGTCGGCGCGATGGTGCGGATGTCACTCAGCACGGGCTGGTAGCCGCGCGTGCGGCGCAGCTTGTCCCACTGGCGGCCGCGCGAATGGTCCGAGGAGTAGTCGATGCGATCGAGGTGTACGAGGTCGGGGCGGCAGGCGAGCACTGCGAGCGCCTCGATCTCGCCGCCGTGGGTCAGCCCTCCGGAGTCCTTTCCGTAGAGATCCGCCGCCACGTAGCAGGCCTGCACGGTGAGCACGCTCATGCCGTGATCGCGGTGCAGCGATTCGGCGGCGATCGCGAGCGACGGGATGTTGCCCTCGTGCCAATTGAGGATCAGGAGATACTTCGCGCCGTGCTTGGCGGTGGAAACGCAGGTTTCCACCACCACCTTCATGTAGGTGTCGGGCGTGAGGGTGATCGTGCCTTCGAAAGGCATGTGCATGGGCGTGACGCCGAGCGGCCCGCCCGGAAGCACGAGGCCGTCCATGCGTTCGGCGACCGCATGCCCGATCACGTTCGCTGCGAAGATGTCGGTTCCCGCCGGGAGATGCGGGCCGTGCTGCTCGACGCTGCCCGCCGGAAAGATCACCAGCGGGTTCTTCCTGAACTGCGCCGCGATCTCCGGTTGCGTCAGCTCCTGGAAGTAGCGGCTCGGCAATTTGGACATAGGTTTTCTCCCGGTGGGCGGCGCTCTAGGCCGCAGCGCGCGCTCTCGCGAGGATCCTCGTGCGCGTTTCCTCGATGACCTCGGAGACCCTGACCGCTTGGCCTTTGCGCTCGAGCGAGCGCAGCGCGGCGTATACCACCGCGAGCGCAACGTTGCCGTTGTCGGCGGAGAGCTCGCCCGTTTTCCCCGAGCGGCAGCTCCGTGCGAACATGTCCAGCTCGGCCCCGAACATGTCGCTCTCGGGGACCTTCAGTTCCTCGCGCTTGCCGTAGCCGTCTTTGCCGCGCTGGATGTAGAGGGTCGAAGACTGGTGAAGCAGGTGCGGCGTGTCCCAGGTACCGAAGTCGATTTCGTAGTGCATGAGCCCCTTCGAGCCGAAAACGCGCACTGCGAAAATTCCCGGCGAGGTCCAGCACGATCCGACGTATCCCAGCTTTCCGTCGGCGAAGCGCAGGAGCGTCATCGACTGGTCGTCCACTTCCGCGCCGACGGGCGAGAGCTTCGAAGCCATCTGGCTCACTTCGGCGATCTCCCCGCCCAGGTAGTGCAGCACGTCGAACTGGTGGATGGCGAGCTGCGACAAGGGTCCTCCCGGAGCCTTGTCCCGGTACCAGCGCCAGGCCTTGGGTGTGAGCTCGAGCGCCCGCTCGTTCGAAAAGTTTGCCTCGATGAAGGCGACGCGGCCCATTTCGCCCGAAGCTATCCTGTCGTGGATCGCGCGGATGCCCGCCATGAGGCGCGCGCTGTGTCCGACGGTGACCGTGACGCCGTGGCGCGTTTCGAGCGCGGCGATCCGCAGGCCGTCTTCGAGCGTGTTGGCGATCGGCTTCTCGGTATACACGTGCTTCCCCGCGGAGGCGACCCGCTCGGCGAGCGGCCAGTGCTGCTCGTTGGGAACGGTGAGGATCACGCCCCGGATCGCGGGATCGGCGAGCATCGCTTCCAGGTCCGCCACGCCGGGCACGCCGAACTCCTGCTGGAAGGCGACGCGCTTTTCCGGCGTGCGGCTGAATGCCGTGACGATCTCCATCTCGCCGGACTCCCGCGCCGCGCGCGCGAGTACCTTCGCCCAGCGGCCCAGGCCGACGATGCCGACTTTCACGCGAGCTTGCATGGGTCCTGCACTCCGTGCGGAAGGATTGGAAACGGCTGCGCGCTATTGTAATACGGCATCGCGGACCGCGATCGCGCGTTCGATTTACCAAAAAAAGGGCCGGCATTGCGCCGGCCCGTCTTCTTTAACTACGCGTTACGAGTCAAGACAACGCAACATCCTGCTCAGTGGTCGTGATCGTGGTCATCCCTGTCGCGATCGTGCTCGTTGCGGTCGCCGCCGACATGATGCACGAAGACGCCGATACACCCGTTGTTGCCCCCGCAAATCCCCGCGCCGACGTTCGTCGTGTCTCTGCCGGTACCTGCCGCCGCGTTTTGCGGGACGAAGATAAGGTTGCGCTTGGAGTCGGCCGCCACCGAGTGCGAGCCGGAGCTTTGCGGAATCGTCTCGATCAGGAAGTTGGTTTCCCCATCGACCACGCCCAGCACGGCAGCTTGGTCCGCGGCTTGGTCCGAACACACGGTCGCCGATTTGCAATTCCTGTTGGAGCCCGTGTAGTACCGCCCATCACCTTTGTTGAACCACACTTCGTCCGAGCCGACGAGCCCGCCCACATGGACGAAATGCCGGGTCGCCGCGTTGATGACCAGTGGCCGGATCGATCACCATCATTCCGCCGTCGCAGGTCGCCGTGCTGCAGCCCCCCGGTTTCCCGAGGATCGGCACAGACACATAGAAACGCCTGGTCTTCGGATCCCAGGCCGGCTGCTCGATCGCCGCGCTGCCCGGGAAAAGGTGGTCGTCAATGGTGATCCTGCTGAGCGCCAGGACCGAGCTGTGGTTCCGGTCGCCGTTCGCCGCGAACAGCGTTGCGAAGGGCAGCGGCTCGGCGGCGTTGTTCACGGTCAGCAGGAATTCACCGTCCGTGGTCAGCGCCATTTCGTCAAGCCGATTGTCATCGGGGACGCCGCTGGGGACCGTCTCCTTGAGAGCAGACGCGGTAGGGGCGTCGAGATCGAACACCTTGAGCGTACTGTCGCCGTCGCCGGCATAGAGCCACCGGCCGTGCGAAGCGACGCCGTCGGGTCCGGATTTGTCGTTGTTCACGGTGCCGTTAGCCCTAAGCACGACGCCTGTGAAAACGCCCGTGCCACCGAGACGCCGCTTGAAGGTAAGACTTTGCGTGTCGATGATGTCGATCCCGGAGTTCGAGCGATCGCCCAGATAGTACTCGGCGCGATGCGGATTGACCCAGCTGATGTCGTATGACAGCAGCGGTTTGTCCGGGATTTGAACCGCTTTCAGGCATCGGGTCTCGGTGTTGGTCGGCGCCCCCGGGCCGGTGCAATCGGCGAACGCCGCGCCGGATGTCGCGAGCGCTCCGACCCCGACCAGCAGCGGGGCCGCGACGACCGCGGCGAGTGAAGTACGGTAAGAGAATCTTGCAGACATGTGCTGCCTCCTATTGTAGGTGGATTCAACAACGCTCTTTCGCAAGTGCGCGCCGACCCAGCATCGGCTTGACGCGCCTCGCGCTTGCTTGTTACCCGCCGGGAAGACTGCTTGGCCGCCCCTCTACGCGGCAGGCGCACGGAAAAATCGCGCGCCTGAAAGGAAACCCGCTCGATACGACGAGCGTGTTCCGAACTCCGTGCGCTGGGTCATACTCGCGCACCTTTAGACTTTTGGTTTTCCTCCGCTACCGCTAGATGATCGACGTTTGGGACGGACGAATCCGCACGAAGCGCCTGCTGCGAAGTCTGCACGCAATCCGGGACCCACACCTGACAAAGGGCTGAAACACCCAAGGCGTTCCTTTTGTGCCGATGGATCGAACGTCGAACCCACGAGGCGGCGGGTCAGCTTCCCCCGCGTATAGCCTTACCAGCCTATAAAGGAATTCGTGGCCTTGGTACAGCGAGCGCACGTGAATGCGCTCGTTCAACCCGTCGGTGCCGAGGTGGCGGGCGACGAGGTCCCAGAGCGTGCCGCGAAGTTTCATTGCGGGTCCCGGTATACCCAGCCCGCCGCCGCACCCGCCGCGACGTACACCACGAGAGTCGCGAGGAACCAGTAGAACGCGAGGGCGAGGGGGATCGGCAGGAGCACGTACCAGCCGAAGCTGCCCATCACCGACAGCATCGCGCCGACGTAGAAGCCGAAGCGCAGCCCCTGGCCGAGCCCGGGCTTGCCTTTCTCGTAGCCCTTCACGTAGATCAGCGCGAAGAAGGGCGCGAACACCAGGTAGCCGACCCAGAAGATCCACATCAGCTGCTGCATGTCCTTGCGCCATATCGAGGCCGTCTCCTTGTAGATCCCCGACAGCAGCACGCCGTGGATCACGAATTCGAGGACCGCAACCACGACGAGAACCGCGACGCTCGCGAGCAACCACCGTTTCGTATTCATGGGCTCCTCCTTTCCTGATTTTGAAGCGGAAATCCCCCTATGCCTCTCGGATTCTACCTTTGGGCGATCAGGACATATACTAATGGGCCGTCCGCAGCCCATCGAGTCCGCGCTGCGGGTCCCTGAGCCGGTCCAGTCGAGGAGAGCGTTTGCCATGCCAATCAAGAAGATCTTGATCGTCGATGATTCAGCCACCGACCGCCAGTTCCTGCTGGAGGTGTTGAGCAAGCAGGGTTATCAATGCGTGACCGCGCAGAGCGGCGACGAGGGCATCGCCAAGTCGAAGAGCGAGCAGCCTGACCTGATCCTGATGGACATCATCATGCCCGGCACCGACGGGTTCAAGGCGACGCGCTCGATCACGCGCGACGAGGCCACCAAGCACATCCCGGTGATCGTGTGCACCAGCAAGAAGCTGGAAACCGACCGGGTCTGGGCCGTGCGCCAGGGCGCGAAGGACTACGTCGTCAAACCTGTCGATCCCAAGGACCTTCTCGCCAAAATCGCAGCGCTCGGCTGATGCGGGCGCCTTAGGCCGTCAGAACGAGCGCGAGCGCCACGGCGCCCGGGAGCGCCTGCACCCAGAGGATCTTGCGGCTCGCCGTGAAACCGCCGAACACGCCGGCGACGACGACGCAGCACAGGAAAAAAATCACAATCGAGGTTCCGGCGGCGCCGAGAACGAGGCCCCACCCAAGCCCGGTTCCCTGATTCGCGGCGAGCGCCTTCGAGGCCCTGGCGAAGTCGGGCGTAGTGCCGAAAGCGCGAAGGCCGAGGGGCCGGGTCCAGAGGAACATCTCGAGAACGAGGAACCCGAAATGCAGGACCGCGACCAGTGCGACCGCGGCATTGGCGATGCTTGTCATGGGGCTAGAGCTGCCAGCCGATCTTGCGGTCGAGCGACCACGCGCCGCCGCCGCGCAGCGCTATCACGAACATCGTCAGGCCCCACATCAGCGGGTATTCGTAACCGCCGGCGCCCCAACCGAATTTGGGCAGATGGTGGTAGACGATCACCGCCATTTCGATGGTGATGGCCGCGGCGAAAAAGCGCGTGAAGAGGCCCAGGGCGACGCACAGTCCGCCGACGGTTTCCAGGATGATAAGGACGACGGCCAGGGGCTCAGCCGGTGCGATGCCTCGCTTGACCAATGCCATCTGCGCCGTCGCCCCGACGCCCATCATCAACTTGGGCCAGCCGTGCGGAATGATCATCAAGCCGACGATCAGGCGGATCAAGGGCCAGGTGAACGGCGCGACCCAATCGTAAAACGGCTTGAGCTTGGGAAACAGCAGCCTCGGTTCGTCTTGCGCGTCCATCGGCGTCCTCCTCCGGTGCCGGGCCGTAGCCCGGAAGACTCGTTATTCTGGCTAGTTCTTTTCCATCCCCATGAACACGAATTTCTGGGCGCGCTTGCCGTCCTGCACCTCCGTCGTGTAGAGATTGCCTTTCGAATCCGTGTTCATGTGGTGGAGCACGTAGAACTCGCCGGGCGCAACGCCGGGCCGGCCGAACGAGTCGAGGGGCTGGAGCGTCTTGCGGTCGAGCACCCAGATGCGCGCGGGGCTGCGGCTCGCGACGTAGAGAAACCGCTGCTCGCGGTCGTGAGAGAAGGCCGTGCTGGCAACGGTCTGGCCGTTGCCGCAGTGGGGCGCCTCGCACCAGCGATCGACGAACGCCTGCGCGACGAACTTGCCCTCGAGCGTGAACACCTGCACCCGCTTGCCGCCGCGGTCGGAGACGTAGACGAGATCGTCGCTCGACACGCGCGCCGCGTGTACCGGAGGATCGAACTGGTCGGGGCCCGGCCCCGTTTCTTCCTTCGCGGGGATGCGCGAGTCTTCGGGCACCTTGGGTCTGGCGATCTTGGCATCGGAAGGCGCCTTGCCGAACGCGCCCCACATGCGCTTGAACGCGCCGGTGTCCGCGTCGAACACGATGATGCGCTTGTTGCCGTAGCCGTCGGCGACGAAGAGCTCGTTGGTCTTCGCGTGAACGAACGTGTCCGCCGCCATATTGACGTTGCGGGTGTCGCCGTTGCCCTTGCTCTCGCCCTTCTTGCCGATCTGCATCACGAACTTGCCCGCCTTGGTAAACTTGATCAGGCTGTGGTCGGTCTTGCCGTTGCCGCCGATCCAAACGTAGCCCTTGGGATCCACGTAGATACCGTGCTCGATCTCCGGCCAGTCGTATCCCTCGCCCGGCCCGCCCCAGCCCTGGACGAACAACCCGTCCGCATCGAATTCCAGCACCGGCGGCGCGGCCCTTTCCCTCTGGTCGGTCCTCACGCTCAAGGGGCGCTGCAGGATCCACGCGTGATCCCGCTCATCGACGGACACGCTGGAGACTTGGCCCCACACCCACCTCGCGGGCAGCTTGGGCCACGACGGATCCACCTGGAACTTCGGCACCTCGCGTGCCTGCGCGACCGCAGTCTCGGCCACGGCCGTGAACGCCGCGAAGACGAAACTCAGTGCAATGATTCTCTTCATGGTTCCTTGACTACGAAGGCCGGACGGTGCGGCCGTCAGCGGGGCTTCGCTTTACTCGCCGGAGCCGAAGTTGCGGACGGTGAAGCTGAACTCCCCGCCTGCCGGCGCACTCTTGCGTCCCATCCCGTTCCCTTGCTCACGGTGAGCAACCATTGAAGGAGCTCGCGCTCGCCGGGTTTGTCGATGCGCTCGGTGCTGAATTCGCCGGGCCTCCAGGGCCTGTCGGCGCGCGTGTGTTTTACATGAAACGAGCCGACGTAGTAAATCTGTCCCGGTGAGACTGTAAACCACACCGCGTTTTTTGAATCGGTTGCGACTTGGTACATGTTTTTCTTTGCGTAGAATGCATTGAAATTAAATACGCCGGGTTTGACGCGGGCGACGAAGCGGCCGTCACTGAACACATCGGTCTTCTCGCCGATTCCCTTCAACCCCATGCCACCGTACACCTTTCCCTTTCCAAGAATCCGCACGTACTCCGGCGTCAAGGGATCTTCTTTACTGCCAATGGTGACATATCCGATTATCAGGGCGTCCTCGGGTCCGGTCGGCTCCGGCAATTGCCATGGCTTCCCAAGCTGGATTTGGTTGGAACCACATGCGGCGACGATCATCAACAAAGCCGTTACGAAATACGTCCTAGTGGTTTTCATAGTCTTTCCCGAGATTCAAGGATTCGGTGGCGCAAGCCCATCGTATATTAATCCGCCGGCCGTTGGGGTCTATGCGAGGCCGTCCATCACCATCACCTCCACGTAGTCCCCCGCCTTGACTGCGCCCTGCTCGTGCCCGAGCACGACGAAGCAATTCGCCTCCGACATCGATCGCAAAATCCCGGAACCTTGCGCTCCGGTGAGCCGCACGCTCCATTCGCCGTTTTTCAATTCCAATATTCCGCGCTGGTACTCGGTGCGCCCGGGTTTCTTGCGCATCGCGGTTTCGGCCCTGGCGCGCAGGAGCGGCAGGTCGGTGTCGCTGCGGCCCATCATGGTGAGCAGGGCGCCGCGCACGAAGTGGTAGAAGGTCACCATCACGGCGACCGGGTTGCCGGGCAGGCCGAAGAGATACGCCGATCTCCCGCGCGCGCGGATGCGGCCGAAAGCCATCGGGCGGCCCGGGCGCATCGCGATTTTCCAGAACACGACTTCGCCGAGCTTCGCCATCATCTGCTTGGTGAAGTCGGCTTCGCCCACCGACACGCCGCCCGAGGTCACCACCGCGTCGGCGCCCGCCGCGGCCGTGCGAAAGGCCGTTTCGAGCTTTTTCGGGTCGTCGCGCACCACGCCGAGGTCGATCACCTCGCACCCCAGGCGCGTGAGCATGCCCCAGAGCGTGTAGCGGTTGGAGTCGTACACTTCGCCGGCTTTCAGTTTTTTCCCGACCGAGACCAGCTCGTCGCCGGTGGAGAAGAACGCCACTTTCAATTTTCGCCGCACGCTCGCTTCGCCGATCCCGAGCGAGGCGACGAGGCCGATGTCGGCGGGGCGCAGCAACCGGCCCGCGTGCAGCGCGGGCCTGCCTTTCTGCAGGTCTTCGCCCGCGAGCCTGCGGTTCTGCCCGCGTTCCTGACCGGGAGGGATCGTGATGCGCTCGCCCTCCGCAATGACCGCTTCCTGGATCACGACCGTGTCGGTGCCCTCGGGCATGACCGCGCCGGTCATGACGCGCACGCATTGCTTGGGGCCGACCTTTCCGGCGAATTGCCTCCCGGCGAAGGCGGCGCCGATCTCGGTGAAGATGGTTGCTTCGGTCTGCGGCAAGTCGGCGCTGCGCACCGCGTAGCCGTCCATCGCCGAATTGTCGTGCGAGGGGACGTCGATCGGCGAGACGATGTCCTTTGCGAGAACGCGCCCGAGCGCCGCGCGCACGGGAAGCTTCTCGACGCCGGGCACCGAATCGATGAACGAGCGGATGACTTCGTTCGCCTTGGCGACCGGCAGCGCGTCCGGGTCGTAGTCGCTGGTGCAGGAGATGATTTCCTTCAACGTCGTCATACGGGGAATTATCGAGCGAGGCCTCACGGCTCCAGGTTCTTCGACGGCGGAAAATCGCGCGAGTACACCGGGGCGGCGAGGAAGGCTTTCGGGTCGTAGGTCCAGAACTGGCTCACCTGCGGGTAGGTTTTCACCACCGTGTTCACGAGCTTGGCGCCTTTGCGCTCGACCCTGCGGCCGGCGAGGGTGTTGTTGCGCTCCTTCAGGAAGAGCAGGATGCCTTCCTCCATCTGCTTGCCGCCGGCAGCGAGCGGGCCTGTGCGCACGGTGAGGAACCCGATGCGGATCGGATCGCCCTGTGCGGCTGCGGGCTGGGACAGCGTAAGCGCGGAAATTGCGACGATGGAACACGGCAACAACCGGATGTACGTGTCACGCATGGCGACCCCTTTGCTTCCGGAAATTTCAGGCAGGGTACACGTCTTTGCGCCCGGCGTTCAAGCCGGCGGCACGTTTTCCCAGGTGTGCAGCTCGTCGCGGGTGTTGATGTTGGAGAACGCCTCCGGCTCGTCGTCGAAGGCGACCTCGACGACGTTCAAGCTCGCGTACCAAGCGTCGATCTTGCGCCCGCCGTCTTTCAGGAAATCGGCGAGGTGATCGAGCACGCCACGGCGCACGAGCGAAAACACCGGGTGCGGCTGCTCGCCCGTCTTCGCTACGGCGAGCTCGGCGCCGGTTTCGTCCAGCCGCTTGAAAAGGCGCTCGACGAGGTCCACGGGCAGGAAGGGCGAATCGCAGGGGACGGAGGCGAGGAAAGGGCGTTTGGATATCGAAAGGCCCGCGTGCAGTCCCGCGAGCGGCCCTGCGTACCCTCCCGCTTTTTCCTTGAGGGCGTCGCTCACCACGCGAACGCCGAAAGTCTTGTATTCCTCGTGGTTCTGATTGGCGTTGATGATGATCCCGCCGACCTGCGGCGCGAAGCGCTCGTACACGTGATCGACGAGGCGCCTGCCGCGAAACGCCTGCAGGCCCTTGTCCACCCCGCCCATGCGGCTGCCTTTGCCGCCCGCGAGGATCAATCCGGTGACCGAGGAGAGCACGCCGCCCCCTCGCTACGCCACCATCGTCGGCGAGACGGTCTTCCTGAAGCGGTGCTTGCCGGTGAAGAGGAGGTAGTGCTTGCCGCCCGCCGCGCGGCCGATCATGGTGATGCCGACTTTCGCCGCGATCTCGTGGCCCATCTTGGTGAGGCCCGAGCGCGAAACGAGGAAAGGGATGCGCATCTGCGCGGCCTTGATCACCATCTCCGAGGTGAGCCGCCCGGTGGTGTAGAAGATCTTGTCCGAGCCGTCCACGCCGTCGAGCCACACCTGTCCGGCGATGGCGTCGACCGCGTTGTGGCGGCCGACGTCCTCGATGAAGTAGAGAATCTCGACGCCGTCGGGGGTGTTGCTCGCGAGGCAGCAACCGTGAACTGCGCCCGCTTCCTTGTAAATCGCCTCGTGGCGGCGCACCGCGTCGAGCAGGGCGTGCAGAGCGTCCTCGGTGAGAGCGACGTCGTCGCGCAGCTTGATCGAGTCGATTTCCTCCATCAGGCCGCCGAATACCGTGCCCTGGCCGCATCCGGTGGTTACGGTGCGTTTCTCCATCTTCTTGTCGAGGCCCTTGAGCGGCGTACGCGTCGTGACCGCGACCGACGCCGTCTCCCAATCCACCTGCACCGCGGCGATTTCGTCGATGGATTTCACCAAACGCTGGTTGCGCAGGTAACCGATCGCGAGCGCCTCGGGCGCCTGGCCGAGCGTCATCAGCGTGACGATCTCCCGCTTGTCCACGTAGAGCGTGAGTGGATGCTCGCCCGCGATCGGCGTCGGCACGGCTTCGCCGCGCTCGTTGATCGCCTCGACCTCGAAGGTGAGGGGCTTCGAGGCGTGGGTGAGCTTGAGGCGGTGCGGCGCCTTCATCCGCCGATGTAGGACATCTCGATCTTGCGCAGCTTGGCGGTTTCCGCCGTGCGGAGCTCCGAGTAGCGGTCGGAGCGCGCCTGCCAAATGCGCGCGATCGCGCCGGAAATCTCCTGGTCGGAGGAGCCGCCGCGCAGCACGGCGCGCAGGTCGTAGCCCGCGCTGGCGAAAAGACAGGTATAGAGCATGCCTTCGGTGGAAAGGCGCGCGCGCGTGCAAGTGCCGCA
>WNGC01001460.1_pt1 | contig 16750 bp, 16 predicted proteins | sample 5400051 | NCBI WGS metagenome assembly WNGC01 (sample SAMN13153368, study PRJNA577476) | soil metagenome | isolation source: 20 cm soil or saprolite under grassland replicate 2 | place: USA:California | collected 2016-06-15
ATCCCGAACGCGGCAAGCTGGGAGAGTTCGAGGAAGGGCGAGCCCGGGTCGAGCAGCAGGCGCAGGCGCTCGCGCGGCAGGAGTTTTCCGCGGTCCAGATGCTTGGCGCGGGCCGGTTCCTCGCCTCCCTGTGCGGTGTATTCGACCTTGGCGCGCAGGTCGGCGACGAGCCCCGCCATCGCACGGGCGTTCGCCTGGAATTCTTCCGAGCCCGGATCGAGCTTGCTGCGGATCGCGCCCATTCGTTTTTACTTGCGCGCCGGGATGGGATGGCCGGGAAGCAGCGCGTAAGGATGCCGCCAGCGGGGCTCGGCGCGGAGGCGCCCGAGCCAGCGGTCGATGTTCGGGTACTGCGTCCAGCTCACCCCGAGCTCGTCCTCGAAGAACAGATAGGCGCAGGCCGAGATATCGGCGATCGTCAGCCGGCCGCCCGCGAGATAGGGCGCTCGCCCGAGCTGGGTGTCGAGCACCTTCCACGCGCCTTCGGCTCGCTTGCGAAATTCCTCGAGCACCGCCTTGTCCGTGCCTGGGGCGAACGTGCGCAGGAACCGGTAAGTGCCGGTGTAGCTCGTGAGCTTGTGATTGTCCCAGAACAGCCAGCGCAGGATCTCGCGCCGCTCGGCGCCGTCGTTCCAGCCATAGCGGCCGAAGCGCTCGACCAGGTAGTCCAGGATCACCGCGGACTGGGAAAGACGCAGATCGCCATGCTCAAGCACCGGCGCCTCGCCCATTACGTTGATCCTCCGGTATTCCGCAGTCCGCGTCTCCCCGTTGAAATAGTCGACGAAGCGGGCCTGCCAGTCGGCCGCTACGAGTTCGAGATACAGGGCTGCCTTGTAGCAATTGCCGGACTGGGCGAAGCCATAGAGCAGATACTCCGTCATATGCGTTCACCAGCCGCCGGTGGTAAGCCATTTGTCTATTTGATCCAGCCTGTCCGAGCCCCAGAACGGCTCGCCGTCGACGACGATATAGGGCGAGCCGAACGCGCCCAGGGCGATCGCCTTGTCCACCTCGGCGCGCGTGCGATCCTTCACCACCTGATCGGCGATGCCGGCGCGGGCTTCGTCGGCCTTCAGGCCGAACTTCACGCACACGGCGACCGTGTTGTCGGCGCTCGAAATATCGACGTCGTCCACGAAATACGCGCGGTAGAGCGCCTTGGCGAGCGAACGCGCGCGCCTGGGGTCGCGGGCATCGAGCCAGTAGAACGCGCGGGAGGGCGAAACCGAGGATATCGGGAACACCGAGGGGAAGCGGTAGGCGACGCCGTAGAATTTCGCGCTGCGCGCCATATCGCGCGCCGCATACGCTCCCTTGACCGGTATGGAGGGAAGCGGTGCGGCGCCTGTCGTCTTGAACGCGACGCCGAGCAGGAACGGCCGCCAAGTCACCTCGCGACCGTATTTCGCCGCGAGCGCATCGATCTTTTCGCTCGCGATATAGCCGTAGGGCGAGGAAAAGTCGAAATAGAACTCGATCGGGTTCGGCATCATGCAATCTCGATCGCCATGGCGGTCGCCTCGCCCCCGCCGATGCACAGGGTCGCGATCCCGCGCTTGCCGCCGCTTTTCTTGAGCGCGCCGATCAGGGTGACGAGAATGCGCGCGCCCGAGGCTCCGATCGGGTGGCCGAGCGCGCAGGCACCGCCGTGGATATTGACCTTGTCGTGCGGCAAGCCGTGTTCCTTCATCGCTGCCATGGTGACCACGGCGAAGGCCTCGTTGATTTCGTAGAGATCCACCTTCGCCGCGGTCCAGCCAGTCGCATCGAAAAGTTTTTTGATCGCGCCCACCGGTGCGGTGGTAAACCAACCCGGCTCCTGCGAGTGCGTGCTGTGGCCGACGACCACGGCGAGCGGCGCGAGCCCCAGTTTCGCGGCGGTCGAGCGGCGCATCATGACAAGCGCCGCCGCGCCGTCGGAAATCGAGCTCGAGTTCGCGGCGGTCACTGTGCCGTCCTTGCGGAACGCGGGCTTCAGCGTCGGGATCTTCTCGAAATTGGCCTTGAACGGCTGCTCGTCCTGCTCCATGAAGCGCTCGGCCTTGCCGGTTTTCACGGCGACCGGGGTGATCTCCCAGGCAAACCAGCCGTTCCTGTTCGCGGCCTGAGCGCGCTCTAGCGACGCGATCGCGAACTTGTCCTGTTCTTCGCGGGAGAAGCTGTACTTCCCGGCACAGTCTTCGGCGAAGCTGCCCATCAATTTTCCTTTGTCGTAGGCGTCCTCCAGCCCGTCGAGGAACATGTGGTCGATGACCTGATGGTGACCCATGCGATAACCCGAGCGCGCTTTCGGAAGCAGATAGGGAGCGTTGGTCATCGATTCCATACCGCCCGCGACCATGATTTCGTTCGTGCCGGCCGCAAGAAGATCGTGGGCGAGCATCGCAGCCTTCATGCCCGAGCCGCACATCTTGTTCACCGTGGTGCTGCCCGTTGATAGGGGAAGTCCGGCACCGAGCGCAGCCTGGCGCGCGGGCGCCTGACCCTGGCCGGCGGGAAGAACGCAACCCATGATCGCTTCCTGCACTTGTTCGGGCTTGACGCCGGAGCGCTCGACCGCGGCGCGGATTGCGGCCGCGCCGAGCTGGGGAGCGGTGAAATCCTTCAGTTCGCCCTGGAAAGCGCCCATGGGTGTCCTGGCGGCGGAGACGATGACAACGGGATCGTTCAGCATGGCGGTGTCCTCAATGTTTCACGTGAAGATCGAATCTCTGCTCGGTGACTTCGACTCCCCAGGTCCGGTGGGGCCGTTCCTCGGTGAGCATGAAGCCGTGGCGCTCGTAGAGTTTGCGCGCCGCATCCAGGCCCGCGAACGTGGTGAGATAGACGCGCTCGTGCCCCGCCTCGCGGCAAAAATCCAGCGCAACGCGCATGAGCCCCTCGCCGAGTCCCGCGCCACGATGAGCGTTGTCGACGATGAAAAAACGCAGCCGCGCGGCTTCCGGCGTGTGGGAGCCGTCGATGGCGATGCCGCCGACGATTTCGTCGTCCTCGGCGGCGATCCAGAAGCCGTCACGCTTTGGATCGAGGCGTGCAAGGAGTTCTCCCAACTCGCTTGCAACTTTCGCTTCGAAGTAACATCCGAAACGCCAGTCGCGCGCGTAATAGCGACCGTGCAGCTCGACCAGGCGACCGATACTCCCCGGGACGTATCCGCAGATATGCATTGGGCGCGCTCAAGACGTTTCGGAAAACAGCTCGCGGCCGATCAGCCAGCGGCGGATCTCGGAAGTTCCCGCGCCGATCTCGTAGAGCTTCGCGTCGCGCCACAGGCGCCCGGCCGGGTAATCGTTGATATAGCCGTTGCCGCCGAGACACTGGATCGCCTCGCCCGCCATCCAGGTCGCTTTCTCGGCGGCGTAGAGAATGGCGCCGGCTGCGTCCTTGCGCGTCGTTTCGTTGCGGTCGCAGGCCTGGCCGACCGCGTATACGTAGGCGCGGCAGGCGTTCAGCGTCGTGTACATGTCGGCGAGCTTCCCCTGCATCAGCTGGAACTCGCCGATCGGCTGGCCGAATTGCTTGCGCTCATGGACGTAGGGTACGACCACGTCCAGGCAGGCCTGCATGATCCCGAGCGGGCCGCCGGCGAGCACCGCGCGCTCGTAATCCAGTCCTGACATCAGCACGTTGACGCCGCTCCCGAGCTCCGAGAGCACGTTTTCCTCCGGCACCTCGCAGTCCTCAAACACCAGTTCGCAGGTGTTCGAGCCGCGCATGCCCAGCTTGTCGAGCTTTTGCGCCGTGGAAAAGCCCTTGAAGCCTTTTTCGATGATGAAGGCCGTGAGCCCCCTCGGGCCGGCATCGGCATCGGTCTTGGCGTAGACGACGAGAACGTCGGCATCCGGGCCGTTGGTGATCCACATCTTGCTGCCGTTCAGGACGAATCTACCTTTCCGGTATTCGGCCCGCGTCTTCATCGAGACGACGTCCGAGCCCGAACCGGCCTCGGACATGGCGAGCGCGCCGACCCACTCGCCGGCGACGAGGTTCGGCAGGTATTTGCGCTTCTGGGTCGCGGTCCCGTTCCTGCGGATCTGGTTGACGCAGAGATTGGAATGCGCGCCGTAGGACAGGCCCACGGAGGCCGAAGCCCGGCTGATCTCCTCCATCGCGACGATATGCGCCGCATAACCCATCATGGTGCCGCCATAAGCTTCTTCCACGGTGATGCCGAGAAGCCCGAGCGCGCCCATCTTCTTCCACAGATCGGAGGGGAATTGGTTGGAGCGGTCGATCTCGGCCGCGCGCGGGGCGATCTGGGCTCGAGCGAAGCTGCGCACGGTGGCGCGCAGCATGTCGATGTCCTCACTGAGATCGAAACGCAGCCCCGGCAACTCGATCGCCGGGGTGCTGCCGGAGAGGTTGCGGGCTCGATCCATGCGAGAAGCCTCCAGAGTGGCGGAAAGACTCTACTTAACGTTTACGTAAACGTCAACACCATCAGGCTCGCGCCGCGCGCTTGCGGCCCTGGGACGTGTTCAAGAGCTTGCGCGACTGGCGCTCGAACGCGCGGATCTCGGAGAGCACCTCCTCGATCTCCTCGCGCTGGTGCTCGAGCTGCTCGCGGCGGGCGGTGAGCGCGGCGACGAACTTCGCGAGCTGCGGCCGTTCGTCCGGCGCGGAATCGTAGAGCTCCAGCATCTCGCGTACCTCGGCGAGGGAGAAACCGAGCCGCTTGCCGCGCAGGATCAGCTTCAGCCGCACCCAGTCGCGCTTGGAATAGATCCGCCGGGTGCCGTCGCGCGCGGGGCTGAGCAGGCCTTCGTCCTCGTAGAAGCGGATGGCGCGATGGGTGACGTCGAACTCGCGCGCAAGGTCGGCGATGCTGTAGGTTTCGGCGGGCCTGTTCATCGGCGAGATGCGGAGCGCTGGCGGTGGCGGGCGGCGCCATAATCTGCGAGAATTCGCAACTTTCGCCGCGGGAAGCCGGATTCTACTCCGACCTCCTCGCGCCATCCAAAGCGCATGACCCCCGAATCCATCCTGGCGTATCCGCACGCCGCGCCACCTGCGCCCGGCGAGACCCTGCAGGTCGCCCCCGGCGTGCACTGGTTGCGCATGCCGCTGCCGTTTGCGCTCGACCACATCAATCTCTGGCTCCTGGAAGACGAGGAAGCTTGGACCCTCGTCGATTGCGGCATCGGCGACGATGCTACGCGCGAGCTCTGGGAGCGGATCTTTGCGGGACGTATCGCCGGGCGCCCCGTCAAGCGCCTGGTTGTCACCCACCATCACCCCGACCACGCGGGTCTGGCCTCGTGGCTCGCCGAGCGCACCGGCGCCGAGTTCTGGATACCGCAGGCCGAGTATTTCGCCGCGCACGCGATGCGCGAAGGCAGCGCGGGTTTCGGCTTCGACTACGTGGTGGCGATGTTCGTGCGCAACGGACTCGCCGGAGAAAAGCTCGAGCTCTTGAAGCAGCGCCGCACCAACTATCGCAGCCGGGTGCCCGGTTTTCCCTCCGCGTACAGGCGCTTGATGGACGGGCAGACGCATCGCATCGGCGGCCGCGATTGGAGAGTCATCATGGGTTACGGTCATGCGCCCGAGCACGCCGCGCTCTACTGCGAGGGGTTAGGGGTTCTCATTTCCGGCGACATGGTGCTCCCCAGGATCTCGACCAACGTCAGCGTGTGGGCGAACGAGCCCGAAGGCAATCCGCTCGCGCTTTTCCTCGATTCCTTGTCCCGTTACGCGGCGCTGCCCGCGAAGACGCTCACGCTGCCCTCGCACGGACTGCCCTTCCGGGGTATGCGCGAGCGCATTGAGCAGCTAAAGGAGCATCACCGCCTGCGGCTTGCGGAGCTCTTTGAAGCCTGCGATACGCCCAAGGCGGCAGCGGACGTGCTCGATACGCTGTTTCGCCGCAAGCTCGACACGCATCAGCTTTTCTTCGCGATGGGCGAGGCGATGGCCCACCTCCATCTTTTGCATTTCGAGAGGCGCCTGGAGCGTTCGGTCGGCGCCGACGGCGTGGTTCGCTACGCCCAGAGCTAGCGACATGCCCGCAACCCAGCCCCCGCCCGACCCCGCCCAGAGCGCGAAAGTCTTCGCAGAAGTCGCGGAGCGCTCCAGCCGCCTCCTGGGAGAGTTTCTCCAGCGCCAGGCCGGCGGCCGCGGCGTCGCCACCGGCGACGAATTCGGAATCGCCCGCGCATTCACGGACCTGACTGCACGCATGCTGGCCGATCCTTGGAAGCTCGCGGAGATGCAGACGAAGATGTTCTGGGACCACGTCGCTCTGTGGCAGTCGAGCGTGCTGCGCATGCTGGGAAAGGAAGTCGCGCCAGTCGCGGAGCCGGCCAAGGGGGACAACCGTTTTCGCGACGCCGGCTGGCAGGACCAGTTCCTGTTCGACTACATCAAGCAGTCCTACCTGATCGCGGCGCGTCACATGCACGACACCGTGTCCTCCGTCGAGGGCTTGCCGGAGGAGACGCAGAAGAAGGTGAATTTCTACACGCGCCAGTACATCGACGCGCTGTCTCCCTCGAACTTCGCTCTCACCAATCCGCAGGTGCTGCGCGAGACTCTGCACTCCGGTGGCGAGAACCTGCTCAAGGGTTTGAACAATCTGCTCGCCGATATCGAGCGCGGCGGCATCCGCATGGCCGACGAGAACGCCTTCAAGCTCGGCGTGAATGTCGCGACCACCCCCGGCAAGCTGGTCTTCCAGAACGACCTGATGCAGCTTATCCAGTATGCCCCGAGCACCGACACGGTGTTCAGACGGCCTCTCCTCGTCATGCCGCCGTGGATCAACAAGTATTACATTCTGGATCTTCGCGAGAAAAATTCCTTCGTCCGCTGGGCGGTGGGCGAGGGGCACACGGTGTTCGTTGTCTCCTGGGTGAACCCGGACGAACGCTATGCCGGCAAGACCTTCGAGGACTACATGTTCGAGGGGCCGCTTGCGGCGCTCGATGCGATCGGCCGGGCGACCGGCGAGGACAAGGTCAACATGGTCGGTTACTGCCTGGGAGGGACGCTGCTCGGGGCAACGCTTGCGTGGATGGCCGAGAAGGGCGCCGAACGTGCAGCTTCGGCGACGTTCCTCGCATCGCTGCTCGATTTTTCCATCCCAGGCGAGCTCGGTGTGTTCATCGACGAAGCGCAGGTCGACAACCTGGAGCGGCGCATGAACGAGCGCGGCTACCTCGAAGGCTCCGAGATGGCGGCCACTTTCAACATGCTGCGCGCGAACGACCTGGTCTGGTCCTTCGTCGTCAACAACTACCTGCTCGGCAAGGATCCGTTCCCGTTCGATCTGCTGTACTGGAACTCCGATTCCACGCGCATGCCGGCGAAAATGCACAGCTTCTACCTGCGCAACATGTACCTCGCAAACCGCTTGAAGGATCCTGGGGGCATCACGCTGGGTGGCGTGCCGATCGACCTCCGGAAAATTACGTCCCCAGCCTATTTCGTTTCCACCGTCGAGGACCACATCGCCCCCTGGAAATCGACTTACAAGGGCGCGTCCATCCTCTCAGGGCCCAGGCGGTTCGTGCTCGGGGGCTCGGGGCATATCGCCGGCATCGTGAATCCCCCGTCGGCGAAAAAATACGGCTACTGGACAAACTCTAGTATCGCAGAGACGGCGGAGGAATGGCAGGCGGGCGCGACCTGGAACGAGGGTTCGTGGTGGACAGACTGGCGGGCCTGGATCGCCGGCCTGAACGGGCCGGATCGGGTACCCGCCCGCGCCCCGGGTGCGGGTGCGCTGCAGGCCCTGGAAGACGCTCCAGGGTCTTATGTCAGGCGGCGGAGCGATCGAGCTGCTCGCGGAATCGCCTGAGATACCCCAGTCCCTCGATCGCGCGGCTGCCGTACCACGCGGTCATTTCTCCGTCGATGAGGGCGATGTTTTTCCCGCGCAGCAGGACCCCGGCGCGCAGCTCGGTGACGTGAGCCTCGCGGAAGAGGTAGGGTTCGCTGGACAGAAGCACGACGCGGGCGCCATCGAGTAGGTCGCTGTCGAGCTCGATCTTCGGGTAGCGGTCGGCACTCTCCGCCGGAACCGTCTCCCAATTGACGAGGGCCAGCATGCGCGAGACATAAGTGTCGCGCGACACCGTCATCCAGGGATTTTTCCATATCAGGTAGAGCACGCGATCGGGCGGAAACGCGCGCGCCGCGGACTGCAGCTCCGCGTACGCGGCTTGGAATTTGCCGCACAAGGCTTCGGCCAGGTCGTCGCGTCCGAATATTCCGCCGATCAGCCGGTAGAGCGCCAGATTGTCGAGAGGGTCGAGCGGATGCGTGACGATCAGGGAGGGAACGAACTCGGCGAGCGCGAGCGCATCTTCCTTTCGGTTCTCGTCGATATTGAGAATGACGTGGGTGGGCCGCAGCGCGCGCAGCTTGTCGAGATCGACGTCCTTGGTGCCGCCGACTTTGGGGATCCGGCGAACGAGCTCGCGCGGATGGACGCAGAAGCCGGTTCTGCCCACGAGTTGTGCTGAAAGCCCGAGATCACAGACGAGCTCGCTAATGCTCGGCACGAGGCTTACGATGCGCGCGTCGCGTCGCGCCGGCGTGTGCCGCGTTCCCACGGCGTCGACGAGTCTCGCCTCTGGCCCGCTCACAAAGGGAGACCGCGCGCCTTTCGCGGCGCGCGCGCGAACAGCCGGTCGAACAGCCAGCGCGGAAGATGGCGTAGCACAAGCGAGACGAGCGCCATCTGCCAGGGTATGACCGTGAAACGGCGTTTTCCCTCGATGACGCGCGCGAACCGCCCGGCCGCTTCGTCCGCGTCCATGATGAACGGCATTCGGTAGCTGTTCGACGCGGTCATCGCGGTGCGGACATAACCGGGACAGATCGTGACGACGGCCACGCCGGAACCGCGGAGCTCCACGCGCAGACTCTCCAGATAGGTGATGGCGGCCGATTTGGAGGCGCTGTAGGCGCCTCCGCCGGGTAGCCCGCGAAAGCCGGCGACGCTGGCGATGCCGACCAGCGTGCCGCTCGCGCGCGCCCGCATCGGCGCGACAAACGGCTGGAACGTCGCGGCCATTCCGAACACGTTGGTGTCCATGATCCTGCGGAAGGCGGGAAGGTCCTCCGGATTCTCCGATGAGATACCGACACTGATGCCCGCATTCGCAATCACGATGTCGGGCACTCCGAACCGCTCCATGAAATCCGCCGCCGCGGCCTGCAGGCTGGCGGCGTCGGTCACGTCCACTTGATAGCAAGACCCGGCGCACCGCAAGCTCGAAAGGACCGCCTGTGTCGGCGTGAGCCGTCGTGCGCACAGGCCGAGTGTCGCCCCTTGGCCCGCGTAGCGCGCCGCAAGGGCGGCCCCGATCCCGCGCGATGCGCCGGTGACGAAGACCTTGAGGCCGGGTGACACCGGGCGGCGGGAACCGGCCTTACCGGAGACGCTCTTCGCGCGCGAGCCTCACCAGCTGGTCGACCACCTGGATGACCTGCTGGGTTCCGCCCGCGAGGCGCGCCGAGGTTAGGAACTTGCCGTCGACGATGAATGTCGGCACTGCGCGCACGTCGTAGGCTTTCAGCAATGCGCGCGCTTGCGTCACCTTGCTTGCCACCTCCGGTGAGCCATAGGCGTCCAGGAACTTCCGCCGTTCGATCCCATTACGCGCCGCCCAGTCGACCATGATTTTCTCGTCGTTGAGCTTGAGGTCTTCGAAGTGGAAATTATCGTAGACCGGCCAGTGAAGGCGGCCGACTTGCCCGAGCGTTTCGAGCGTATAGAACAGCTTCGCGAAAGGTTCCCAGGCTTCGGCGGAAAGCGCCGGCACGCGACGGATCACGACATATTCAGGCGCCGCGACCAGCCAGCGGGAAAGAAACGGCTGGGTTTCGTAACAGACCGGGCAGCCGTAGTAGAAGAATTCGATCACCTCGATGCGCCCGTCCGCGGTTGCGGAGCGCGGAGGCTCGACGCGCTGGAACTCGCGCCCTAGTTGGATCTGGGCCGACGCGGCGCCGGTGAGCAGCGCGAACGCCGACGCGAGCAGCCACTTTTCCAAGCGACCTCGCAGTTTCATTCGCCCGAGCGCAAGCGCCGCCACGCTAGGGCTTTGCTTTTGCGAGCTGCTTGCGGGTTTCGCCTATGAGAAAGTCGGCCGTGGCCAGCATCGCCTTGCGCGACGTGCTCGCGATGACGAGGTAACGACCCTGCACTGCGAGAGCCGGGACTCCGTCGAGGCGGTAGGCTCTGCCCATCTGCGTCGCTCGGCGCAGCTTGCTTTCGACCGTGAACGAGCGGAAAGCAGCATCGTACTTGGCCATGTCCACTTTCTGCTTGGCGAGCCAGTCCGCCGTCCATTTGGCGAAGGCATCGCCGCGCAGCCTCACGCCGCCCTGCTGGTGGATGGTGTCGAACAGGGGTCGATGCAGCCGCTCGAGCTCTCCGATGGCCTCCAGGGTGTAGAAAACCCGGGCGTCGATCGCCCAATCGTCATTCAAAATGCCCGGCAGGCGCTTGAACTGAACGTCGCGCGGGAGTTGCTTTGCCCAGGTTTCGAGCTCGGGCTCGAGAGCGTAACAATGCGGGCAGCGGTACCAGAAAAACTCGAGGACTTCGACCTTGCCCGAGGATTCGATCGACTGCGGCGGTTTCAACTCGATGTAATCGACGCCCTCGACGGGCGAGCCTTGAGCGTACGCGGCAAAGGCAAGCAACAGGCCGGAAAACACGCTCATCAGACGAAAAACCATGGGACTTCTCCTTGGATTGCTAGGTTCACTTCGTGGCGGCGACATCGGTGATTCTGACCAGCGAAGCGTCCACTCCGTTCTGCGCAAGCTGCTGGCGAATGCGGTTGATCTCGTCCACGCGGGTGTAAGGGCCGAGCCGGACCCGGTACCACACGCCCTTTTCGGCGAGATTGGCCGGCTCGACGCTCGCTTCCAGGCCCATCAACGCAAGTCTCGCCTTGAGGTTGTCCGCGTCGGCCGGATTCTGGAACGAGCCCGTCTGGAGGAAATAGCTGTCCTTGGGTGCACCGGGCTTCCCGGCCTGCTTGGCCGCTTCCCGCATCTGGCGCTCGGTGACCTGCTCTTCCCGCCCGGGGAGGATACGGTAGAAATCAAAGCGGGGCTTGTCCTCCGCCTTGGCCGCCTTGGGGGGCTCGGGCAGCTTCTGATCGACGGGCGGAGCCTTGTCCGGCGCCCGTCCCCTGTCGGCAAACGGAATGGGCGTCTTGAAGAAATAGATCGCGATTCCCGCCGCAACGCCCAGGCCCAGCAGAAAACCGAAAAAAAGACCGATCAGAAAACTGCTGGAGAAATCCGGTTTGGTTCGGGGTAATTGTTTGTAGTCGAAGCTCATGGCGGTAAGGTGTCACATTTTCTCAGGCTGGCTGACGCCCAGCAGCGAAAGCCCATTGCGGAGGACTTGGCGCGCGGCAAGGCATAGCGCCAGCCGCGCCGATCGCAACGGCGCCTCGGCGACGAGTATGCGCTCAGCATTATAGTAACTGTGAAATTCACCCGCCAGCTCGCGCAAGTAAAAAACAATCTGGTGCGGAGCGAGCTCGGTTGCGGCGTTTTCCAATACCTCGGCATATTCGCCCATTCGTTGCAATAGCGCCAGCTCGCGCGCACCGCTGAGCGGCGCAAGGTTGGCGGCGTTCAGTGCGATGGTGACCGCAGGAACACGGTCCTCTTCACCCCACTGCGTTCTCCATTGTTCCAGCACCGAGCAGATCCGGGCGTGCGCGTACTGCACGTAATAGACGGGATTCTCTTCGGATTGCGACTTGGCAAGATCGATGTCGAACACGAACTCCGCGTCGGCCTTGCGCGAAAGGAGGAAGAACCGCACCGCGTCCCGTCCGACCTCGTCGATCAGCTCGTGAAGCGTAACGTAGGAGCCGGCGCGCTTGGAGATCTTCATCTCCTCGCCGCCCTTCATGACCGTGACCATTTTGTGGAGCACGTACTCGGGGTAGGCTTGCGGAATCCCGCGCTCCCACTTCGAAGTCGCGGCCTGCAGCCCGGCGCGCACTCGCGTCATCGTGCTGTGATGGTCGGAACCCTGGATGTTGATGGCGCGGGTGAACCCGCGCTCCCATTTCGTCAGATGGTAGGCGACGTCGGGCACGAAGTAAGTGTAGGCGCCGTCCGACTTGCGCATGACGCGGTCCTTGTCGTCGCCGTACTCGGTGGTCTTGAGCCACAACGCCCCGTCCTGCTCGAAGGCCTTGCCCGCGTCGATCAGCGCCTGAACCGTTTTCTGAACGCGCCCGTCGGCGTAGAGCGAGGATTCCAGGTAATAGCTGTCGAATCGCACCCCGAAGGCCTGCAGATCGAGATCCTGCTCGCGCCGAAGCGCGGCCACTGCAAAACGTGTCACGGCTTCCAAGTCTTCACCGTCGGCGTTGCCTGCCTCGAGGTATTTTTCGGCGATCTCGCGTACATAGTCGCCGTGATAGCCGTCGGCGGGAAATTCCGCCGGCGCGCCGAGCTTTTCTCGAATCCGCGCCTGAACCGAAAGGCCGAGATTGCGGATCTGCGTCCCGGCGTCGTTGTAGTAGAACTCCCGCGTCACGCGCCAGCCTTGCGATTCGAGCAGGGCGCCGATCACGTCACCGAGGGCCGCCTGCCTGCCGTGCCCGACGTGGAGCGGGCCGGTGGGATTGGCAGAAACGAACTCCAAAATCACCGGCCGACCGCCGCCGCGATCGCTGCGCCCGTAGCGCTCGCTTTCTTTGAGGATCGTCTGGACGATGTGCTGTTTGGCCGCGGGGCGCACGCGAAGGTTGATGAACCCGTTGCCGGCGACTTCAGCGCGCTCGAGCCATTCGGAGGGGGGCAGCGCCGCGACGAGCTCAAGTGCAAGCTCCCGCGGGTTGCGTTTCAGCGCACGCGCGAGCTGCATTGCCGCCGGGCAGGAGAAATCGCCATGCTGCGCCTGCTTGGGCCGCTCCAGGGAAATCAGCGAACCCGGCTGCTGCGGCGCGACCTGGGCGAGCGCTCGCGTAAGCAACTCGGTCAGGTGGGACTTGATCTCGGCGGACATTGATTGGCCGAAATGCTCGGTATTATACCCGGGGCGTCGCCCAGGCCGACGAAGCGAAGGTACAATAGCGGCTGTTTCACTCCGATCGGGAGCGTCGAGCTTGGGCAAAGGCGATAAGCGCACATTCCGCGGCAAGGTCTTCAAGGGATCGCACGGCAAGACCCGACCGCGCAAGGCGAAAAAAAAGACGAAGAAACCCGCCTGATTTCCGCGGGCGGTCAAAACTCTATCGGGTCTACATCGAGGTGCCAGCGCACTCCGTGCGAGGGCATGCGGTAGAGGCTGTCGCTCCATTCGGCGAGGAATGCTTGCAAGCGCGGCCGAGAACGCGATTGCACGAGGACCTGCGCGCGCTCCACGCCCGCGAGCCGCGCGAGCAACATCGGCACCGGATCGAACACGGTGATCGAGGCGCTCCGGTGCGGTGATTGGTCGATGGCCGACCGAAGGAAGCGCTGCGCGCGAAGCTCGTCTGTGCTTTCCGCGCGCAGCGCCGCTTCGAAAACGAAAGGCGGAAACCCCGCCACCCGGCGCTCCGCGAGCACGCTCTTTGCAAACCCCGCGTAGTCATGACGCACGAGCGACTGATACAGAGGGTGCTCGGGATAGCGCGTCTGGATCAGGACCTCGCCCGGCAGATTCGCGCGTCCGGCGCGCCCGGCGACCTGCTGCAGCTGCGCAAAGCTGCGCTCGCCCGCACGATAGTCGCTCGAGAATAGACCGCTGTCCGCGTTGAGCACGCCGGCGAGCGTCAGGCGCTCGAAATGATGGCCTTTGGCGAGGATCTGCGTGCCGACGAGGATGTCGGCGCGCGTGGCACGCTCGAGCAGATCTTCGAGCCCGCTCTTCGCGCGCGCGGCGTCGCTGTCCACGCGCAGGATGCGCGCCCGCGGGAATTTTTTCCCTAGCACGAGCTCGATCCGCTGCGTCCCGCGTCCGAAAGCCTGCAAGTCGGGGTTACCGCATTCCGGACAGGCGCGCGGAATGCCTTCGGTCAGTCCGCAATGGTGGCAACGAAGCCGCTGCGCGGCCAAATGCACGACCATGTGCGCCGAACAGCGCTTGCAGCCCTTGACCCAGCCGCAGGCGGGGCAGGCGAGCGCCGGGGCATAGCCGCGGCGATTGAGGAAAACGAGCGATTGCTCGCCACGCGCCAAGCGCGCCGCTAGCGCCTCGAGAAGCGGGGCGGCGAACCCCTCCTCGAGCGCATGCACCCGGGTGTCGATCAAACGCATCGCGGGCAGCGACGCGCGATCGATGGCGCGCCGCGTCACGGATAAGCACAGGACCACCGGCGCGCCCGCGATCTGGGCCCGCGCGACGGCGAGGTCGCGTGCCGAGTGGCGCACACCCTCGCGTTGCTTGAACGAGGCGTCCTGCTCTTCGTCCACCACGACCAGCCCCAGACGGGGGAGCGGCGTGAATACGGCGAGCCGCGTGCCGAGCACGATATCGGCGTAACCGCGATGGGCGAGAAGCCAGCCGCGGACGCGTTCCAGCTCGGCCATGGCGCTCGTCTGCGTGACGATGCACGCGCCCGGGAAACGCTCGCGGAACGCGATCTCGAGCGCGGGGGTGAGCGCTATCTCGGGTACGAGAATCAAGGCTTGCCGACGGCGGGCGAGGACCTCGGCGATCAACTGGAGATAGATTTCGGTCTTGCCGCTGCCGGTCACGCCAAAGAGCAGGTTCACCCGAAACTTATCAAGCCCAGCGCGCAGAATGCCGATGGCCTGCCGCTGCTCCGAAGTGAGCTCGTAAGCGTGGACGAAACGCGGCTCGGACCGCTCCGGTTCGGTGGAGGCGATCCAACCGGCTTCGAGGCAACTCTTCAACAGGCTGCGTGCCCCCGGTCCTCGCGCGGCCAGCTCGGATTCGGGCGCTCGACTCTGCGCCAGTCGCGAAAGCAGAGCGCGCAAGCGCCGTTGTCGCGATGGAATCGCAGCGAGCGCATCGCCCCCGGCCGGCGTCAGGACGTATTCGCTCGGGGGGAGGGGAACGGTCTTGGCGGTACGCAGTCGCGGCGGTAAGGCCGCCGCGACTACTTCACCGAGCGGGCCTTGGTAGTAGCCGCTGCAGAACTCTACCAGGGCGAACCACTCGCGCGTGAGGGGCGCCACGTCGCGCAGGATCTTTTCGACCGAGCGCAGTCGGGAGTCCGTGACCTTGGATTGCGTCGCGACGTCCCAGATCAGACCGACCAGGCGCTTTTTTCCGAAAGGAACGAGAACCCGATAGCCGATATCCGCCCGGGTCGCGTCCTCCGAGCGGTAGTCGAACAACCTCGGCAGCGGCACATCGAGAGCGACGCGCAGGATGATCATGCTCAGATGATTCGAGTGCTGTGCTCACTACTCAAGTGAACTCTTCAGCCACTTCGGTAAAGCGCTTGGTTGTATGAGGTTTTCAGGGTTTCTCACAGAATTTGTGAGTAACTATGTGAATAAGGCTTTCACGCAAACTGTAACTCACACTTCTGCAAGGCAATTTTCTCGCTGCTCAAAATGCGGAACACCATGGCCGAGATTGAATACGTGGCCGGCTCCACTCCCGAAGGACTCGAGCGCCTTCTGGACCTCGCGGCGGACGACTTCGGGCGAGGCGAGCAGCACCGCAGGATCGAGATTGCCCTGGAGGGCGGCGACGGCACCGATCCTCCGGCGCGCATCTCCGAGGTCGACGCTCCAGTCCAGGCCGACGCAATCGCAGCCGGTCGCGGCGATCCGCTCAAGCCAAGGCGCTCCGCCCTTGGTGAAGACGATGACGGGGACCCGCGCCGCGCCTGAGCCGCGCTTGAGCTGGGACAACACCCTCTGGATGTATTCGAGCGAGAACTCCCTGTAAGACGCCGCTGAAAGGCTCCCGCCCCATGTGTCGAAGATCATCACCACGTTTACGCCCGCCTCGATCTGCGCGTTCAACAGGGCCGCGACGGCCCGGGAATTGGTCTCTAGAAGGCGATGGAGGAGCCCAGGACGCTCGTGCAGCATAAGCTTCACGTTGCGCCAGTCGTCGCTCGCCTGCCCCTCTACCATGTAGCAGGCGAGCGTGTAAGGGCTGCCGCAGAACCCGATGAGGGGAACTTTGCCGGCCAGGGAACGCCGGACCTCGCCGATCGCGTCGGCGACGTAGCGCAAGCTCTCGCTCGGGTCGGGTGCGGCGAGCTTCGCGATCGACGCCTCGTCGCGTAGCGGCCGCTCGAAACGCGGCCCCTCTCCTTCTGCGAAGTAAAGTCCCAACCCCATCGCGTCGGGGATGGTGAGAATGTCCGAGAAGAGGATCGCCGCGTCCAGGGGGAACCGCTCGAGGGGTTGCAGCGTCACTTCAGCCGCCAGCGAAGGCGTTTTGCACAAGGCGAGGAAGCTTCCCGCGCGGCGCCGCGTCTCGTTGTACTCGGGAAGGTAGCGCCCCGCCTGGCGCATCAGCCATACCGGCGTGTACGCGGTCGGCTGCCTGAAGAGCGCCCGTATCAGCGTGTCGTTGTGCAGCGCAGGCATCGCCTCAGAGCTTCATCAAGCTGCGGGTGATGAATTCCCATTCGTCCGCGCTTACCGGGGTGATGGAAAGCCGGTTGCCGCGCGCGAGAGTGCGCATCTTGGACAGCTCGCGGTGGCTGCGCAGCTCGGCGAGACCGACCAGCCGAGTCTTGCGGACGAACCGCACGTCGACATTGAACCAGCGAGGCGACTCGCGCTCCGCTTCGGCGTCGAAGTAGGGGCTTTTCCGATCGAACTGGCTTGCATCGGGATA
>WNGC01006876.1_pt1 | contig 16746 bp, 18 predicted proteins | sample 5400051 | NCBI WGS metagenome assembly WNGC01 (sample SAMN13153368, study PRJNA577476) | soil metagenome | isolation source: 20 cm soil or saprolite under grassland replicate 2 | place: USA:California | collected 2016-06-15
GAAGAGGGCCCGGTGAGGGAGATCAATGTGAAAGATCTGGTGTCCGGGCGGACCCGTCCGCTCGCGGTCACCGGGGTCTTCGTCTTCATCGGCTTCCAGCCGAACGTGCAGTTTTTCGATCATCGAGTCCACCTGGAGCACGATCCACTTGGGTTCCTCGTGACCGACTCGACGATGCAAACAAGTCTGCCCGGTCTGTACGCGGCTGGCGACGTCCGCTCGCAGCTGACCCGACAGATCACGACCGCCGTCGGCGACGCCACGACAGCGGCGATCGACGCCGTCAAGAAGCTCGAGGCCAAGAAGCACGAGCCCACCCCGGTTCCGGTCGACCTGTACGGGCCAACCCGGCCCGACCTCGTCGGCAGTTAGCCCCGCTCGCGGGCCGCGGTTCGGCCGCACAGCGGTCTCCGGATTGTTCGTGGTCGGCCTCGGCCTGCGACTTTGGGGTATCAACTTCGGGCTGCCGGCGCTCTACCGGCCGGACGAAGACGTCACCGTGGGACGCGCGATGGGGATCCTTCATGGCATCGCCGATCCGCACTTCGCGAATTGGCCGCATCTGTACTTCTACCTCGCGGCGGCCTGGCTGGCGCCGTTTCATCTGCTCGGACTGGTGTCCGACCAGGCGTCAGCGTATCTCGGGGTTCGCGCGCTGGACGCGATCTTCGGCAGCCTCACCGTCCTGGTCGTCTTCGAGTTCGGCCGGCACGCCTACGGCTGGCTAGCGGGCTTTCTTGCGGCGGCGGCATCGACGGTGGCGTTTCTCCATGTTCGCGACAGCCACTTCGCCACACTGGACGTTCCGCTGGCGCTGGCGATCACTGTCGGGCTCTACGTTGCCTATCGGACCATGACCATGAGCGGCGCCCGACCGCTGCTGCTCAATGGTGTGATCCTCGGCATCGCAACGAGTCTGAAATACAACGGTGCCTTCGTCTTCGCCGGCATCGCGGCCGCCCAGACGCTGCGGGGGCGCGCCGCGCGGTCGGCCTGGCTGCCGCCGGTCGCTCGACTGGTGCTGGTCGCCGTGGTTGGTGTCGGGACGCTGGCCGTCACCTCGCCATTCCTCGTGCTCGATGCGGCCGTGACCGGGCATGGCCTCCGCTACATCCTTCAGCACCTGGCCACCACGTCGGCGCCGGCCATCGGCTACGTGGAATTGGCAATCGGACTCTGGTTTGGGATCGATCCCGTGCTGGTGCTGATCGGCACGATCGGCGTCGGCTACGCCGTTTTTCGCCGCCAACCCGCCGATTGGATCGTCCTCGCGTTCCTGCTCATCTATTTCATCGTCATCGGCGCCGGCGGTTCGGTTTTCTTTCGCTATGCCGACCCGATGATCCCGGCCTTGCTGCTCCTGGGCGGGCGGGCGCTCGCCGACCTCGTACGCCACGGGGTGAATCCAGCGTTCCGGCACGCCGTCCTCGCAAGCGTCATCCTTCTGGTCCTCGCACCTCCGCTCGTCCACGACGTGCGCTACGACCTGTTGATCCAGCAGGCCGATACGCGGACGCTGGCCTACGACTGGCTGGCGCAGAACATGCCACCCGGGCAACGCGCGGCCGTGCCGTATATGGCCGGGCCGGCCCATGACCAGGCGATGGTGGCGAGCCGCAAGTACAGCCACGGGGCGACCGACCCCTATGTCGCGGCTTTCCTCGACAGCCGGCTCGAAACCCGATACACGATTCGCGAGCTCACTAGCGATGACCTCCAGCTGACGTCGCTCGACAGTTTTCGAGCGCAGAGCATTCAGTACATCGTGGTTGGGTACCAAACGCCCGGCACCGGATGCCGACCGGATAGTCCGCTCGAACGTGCGTTGCTGGCCGAGGGTCCCCCGGTCGCCAGCTTTTCCCCAACCGCGGGCTGTCCGGTAAGCGTCTTTGATCCGATCGATACCTATTACGTTCCACTGGCCGGCTATGGCGGCTGGATCCGCCCGGGGCCGCCCATCCGCATCTATCGGCTCGGTGGCTGAGATACGTCTCGAATCGAGCGCTTGGCGGGGCGCCAATGTGCCGTTTATAGTGGAAAGGAGTGAACCTGATCGCGTTGATTAAGGAGCGGGCCAAATACTACAAGTGCCTCGCCTGCTCGCAGGCGCTGGCGGACTGCCAGGTCAAGCTGCTGAATGAGGCGGACGGACATTGCACGGTCGAAGTGACCTGCGCGAACTGCGGCGTGAGCTTCGTCGCGGTCCTGTTGCTCAAGAAAGCCAAGCACCCGGACGGTCTGCCGAAGGCGGCGAGCGACGGGCCCATCAGCGGCGACGAAATGCTCGACGTCCATCAGTACATGAAGGCCTTCAGCGGCTCCATGAAGGAACTCGCCCGCGGCCGTCCGCCGCGGCAGGCGTCCAGCTAACTGGGGCGTTTCGCTCAGCCAACCTCGCCCGCGGCTCACCATAGAATGGTGCCGATGGTGTACCTGGACCATTCGGCCACCACGCCGCTCGACCCCGAGGTTCTCCAGGCCATGATGCCGTACCTGACCGAGGAGTTCGGCAATGCCTCCAGCGTCTATGGTCTCGGCCAGCGCGCCAGGCAGGCGATCGACCAGGCCCGCGACGAGGTCGCGGCTTTCTACGGCGTCGAGGCAAGGGACGTGATCTTTACCTCCGGCGGCACCGAGGGTGACAACTTTGCCCTGCGAGGCATTGCCTACCGAAATGCGGACCGTGGCCGGCATGTGATCACCTCGACCATCGAACACGATGCCGTGCTCCGTTCCGTCGAGTCCCTCGAGCGCGATGGCTTCGAGGTAACCCGGCTGCCGGTCGACCGCTACGGGCTCGTGGATCCGGACGCCCTGCGGCACGCGCTGCGGCCGGACACGACGCTGGTGAGCATCATGCACGCGAACAACGAGATCGGTACCATCGAGCCAATTTCGGACCTGGTGGCCGTGACTCGGGAGCACAGCGATGCGTACTTCCACACCGACGCGGTGCAGTCGACCGGGAAGATCGCGACGCGAGTGGATGAGCTCGGTGTCGACCTGCTCTCGATGTCGGCGCACAAGCTTCACGGTCCAAAGGGCGTCGGCTGCCTGGTGGTACGGTCCGGCGTTCGACTCGAGCCCTTCATGCTCGGCGGGGGGCACGAGCGCAACCGTCGGGCGGGGACCGAAAACGTGGCGGGCATCGCCGGGCTGGCGAAGGCCGTCAGCATTGCCCAGCGCGACATGGCGCAGAACATCGCCCAGCTGACCGCACTTCGCGATCGCTTGCTGGAGGGGGTGCTTGACCGGATCCCTGCTGCCGAAATCACCGGGCACCCGGCGAAACGGCTTCCCCACCACGCCAGCTTTCTCTTCCAGGGCGTCGAGGGCGAGTCGCTCCTCCTCCAGCTCGATATGGAAGGTATTGCGGCGTCGTCCGGATCAGCCTGCACCTCGGGGTCGCTGGAACCGAGTCACGTCATCCTCGCGCTTGGGTATCCGCGCGAGCGGGCGCTGGGCAGCCTGCGGCTGTCGGTTGGTAAGGACAACACGCAGGCCGACGTCGATCTCGTTCTCCGGCGCCTGCCGGATATGGTGGCCCGGCTGCGCGCCATGGCGCCGATCTCCGCCGCCTGAGGTCCGCCTGGTGCCCGAGAAGTTCTACAGCGTCGAGGAGGCAAACGCGCTGTTGCCCAAGCTCAAGCCGGTGCTCCAGCGCATCCGGGACACGCAGGAGGCGCTGGCTCGGGACAAGACCGTGGCGGCCGTCCGAGAGAAGGCCGCCCACAACGGAGGCGGTTTGCCCGGTCGCCACCTCTCCGAGCTGACCAGGGCGCTGGATCGCGATCTGCGCCAGCTCCAGGAATGGGGCATCCTGCTGCGAGACCCCGGCATCGGACTGATCGACTTCTTTCACCAGCGGGAGGGAGAGACCGTGTTTCTGTGTTGGAAGCTCGGCGAGACCAATCTCGAGCCGGACCGAAAGACGATCCCGACGATGAAGAGCAACAGGATGATCGACGACATCGCCAGCCCGATGATGCCCAGCAGTCGGCCGGTCTTCGCCCGATCCTCTCCCTGGTAGCGGTTCGGCTGCTCGCGAATCTCCCTGACGGCGTCGCCGCCGAAGACGATCGACAGAATCCCGGTGGGGATCGCGATCAGGGGCATCCAGAAAAAGACGAGAGTGGCGATGCCCCAGGCCATCGCGCTGGAGGACTGCCGGTGCATCGGACGGTGGGGCGAGACGCCTTCGCGCTCGGCGAGGTTGTCAAGGGCGGCAAGCGGTCCGGCGGTCGCCACGATATCGGGCAGAGCCTGCCGTAAGGCCGGTTCCGCGCTCTGGGCGAGCGCCTGGCGCCGGGCCAGGGGGAGCTCCTCCCGGCGTGCGGCGTAGGCGACGACCAGCCGGCGCAATCCAGGGTCGAGGGTCTGCGGCTTGGCGGGCGCCACCGGCGCCGGGGCGGGCGTGGCTGAGGGCGCCGCCCAGATCGAGGAGGGCATCGCGGGAGCCGGCGTCGGGCTTGCCGCTGTCCCGGACAGGTCGTAGAGGCTGATGCGTTGCCGGTCGCGCACCACCAGCGTCCCTGCGGCGAAATCTCCCAGCCGCTTGCCGCGGCCGTTGATGAAGAGCGTCAACATGCCAACGGCGTAGAAAACCGGGAGAAAGTCGACGATCCGCACCAGGTTACGGATGGCGGCTTGCCCGATGCTCAGCGGCTCTCCATGATCCCCGACCACTCGCAGCCGGGTGGCGCGCTTGCCCAGGGTCTGCCCGTTCCAGGCGGCCTCGCTGATCAGAAAGTAGCCCGCCAGCAGGACAAACCCGAGGATGATTTCGACCAGGATGGCCAGTTCGCCTGAGCTGAAGATTCCACCGAGCGAGGCGGCCAGGATGGAGATCGCGATCAGGATCACCGTGATGACCAGGGTATCGACGACCTGCGCCAGGAAACGGCTCCCGATACCGGCGATCTCATACTGGAACGCCACCCGCTCCGGGGTCGAGATGACAAGGTCGTCGGAGGTATCGGGCGGCTGCACGCTTTCACTCTACGCGCCGATTTCGCGATAGGGCGTCGCGGTTCTGCGACAGGCGGGGCGGAACCGGCCGTGTCCGTCATCATGGATGACGTGCGTGCTGACGAATTCGTCACCCGCCGGCGACCCGAGTGGGACCGGCTGGAAAAACTCCTGACGCGAGCCGGAACCAGCCGGGTCGGAGGCCTGCGCGCCACCGAGGTCCTGGCACTCGCGGCGCTCTATCGCCGGGCGACGGCGGACTTCGCCCGGGCGAAGCGGGACTGGCCGACCGAGCCGGTGGCGGGTTACCTCAACGGGCTGGTTGCCAGGGGCCACGCCGCCGTTTACCGGCAGGGCGGCAACCTGGGCGAGCGGATCGCCCGCTTCTACGGGCAGACCCTCCCGCAGACCTATCGGGAAGCGGCGCCCTACCTGATCGCGGCGGCCGTGCTTCTCTTCGGTCCGGCGCTGGTGGCCTTTATCGCCATCACCCTCGACCCACAGCTGGCCTACGCGCTGGTGCCGGCGGAACTCGTGCAACTCGTGCACAACCATCAACTCTGGACCCAGATCCCGGCGGACAAACGCCCGCTGATGTCCGGCGTGATCATGACGAACAACATCAACGTTTCGATCCTGGCCTTCGCGTTTGGCGTGCTGCTCGGCCTGCCGACCATCTATCTCCTGATGACGAACGGCATCCAGCTCGGCGGCCTGCTCGGACTGACCAATGCCTATGGCATCGCCCCCGGCCTGCTCGATTTCGTCGCGGGTCACGGCGTGCTCGAGCTGTCCGTCGTGGTGGCGGCCGGGGCCTGCGGCCTGATGATGGGCTGGGCGATCCTGCTCCCCGGCGCCTATCGCCGCCGCGACGCGCTCGTGCTGGCCGCCCGCAAGGCCGTGATCATCCTCGCCGGCATGGCCCCCCTGCTGATCGTCGCCGGCATCATCGAGGGCAACCTCAGCCCTTCCGATGCGCCGACCGCCCTCAAGGTCCTGGTCGGGTTGACCACGGGCGTCTTGCTCTACGCCTACCTGCTGCTGACCGGCCGGCGAAGCCGCCCGACCACGACCGGCTGACCAGTCATTTCGATGCCGGAGCCTGCAGGTCGAAATCGGCGACCCAGTTCGCGTTCGGATCCCCCAGGATGCGCGTAACGACCAGGTGAATGTGCCGAGGCGTACCACCCGACCAACGCCAGCTGAAATCGCCCGTCACAAACGGATTCTGTGGATCGCCGCCAACGTTGCCTTCCAGCGGAGTCAGCGCCTTCCCATCGACCGTCACGCTTAACTGGGTCGGCGGTTGACCCGCAGGGGATAACCCCTCGGCATCGAACGAGGTCCCTGTCGCTCGATACTGAATGGTCAGTCGGTCCGAGGTCACGATCACGTTGCCGATGGTCAGATGATTGCCCTGGGCATTGACGACGTCCTCGCCCGCCCACAGGGTGACCGCCGGCGGTCTCGCCTTTTCCGAGGAGCCGGCCCCAATCTTGTTGAGGAGAACGATCGCCCCCACCAGGATCAGCGCCGGAACGAGCGCAAATGCTGCGACGCGTTTTTTCACAGGCGTGCCTAGAGCAGGGCCCGCTCCTTCAGCTCGAAGTAGCGCTCGACCAGCGAGGGACTGAGCTGGCCCGCCTCGACATCGAGGCCCAGCACACCCCCCTGCCGCAACTGCTCGAAACTGGCGCGCCGGGCAGCGAGCAACTCCTCGGCAGCCGCCCATTCGTAGGCGCGCGAGACCCGATCGATGGGCGCGTTGCGGGCGGCCAGCACCTCCGGGTCAGCCATGGCAACCACCATCACCAGGTGTCGATGACTCAATCGGATGGCATGGCCCACCAGCTCGCGTGAAGCCTCGGGATCGAGCACGTCGGTCAGCACCACGACCAGGGAGCGGCGGCTCACGCGCAGCGCCAGGTGCGAGAAGGCCTCGGCAAAGTCGGGCTCGGTGTATTCCGGCTTGACGTCGTAGAGCACCCGGTTGAGGTGCGACACCTGGGCCGGTCCGCGTTGCGGCGCGACGAAACGTCGAACCCCGTCGCTGAAGGTCAGCATACCGACCCGGTCCCCCTGGCTCTGCGCCACCCAGGCCAGCAGCAGGGCGGCGTTCACGGCATGGTCCAGCTTGGTCAGCAGCCCGGCCGGCGCGGTCATCAGGCGACCGCAGTCAAGGGCGATGATCGCCTGCTGACCGCGCTCGGCTTCGACCTCCATCACCACCGGTCTGTCGCGGCGCGCGGTCGCCTTCCAGCTGATGCGTCGCACCTCGTCACCCGGCAGGTAATCGCGCAGGCCGGCGAATGCGGTGGTTGCGCCAGGCGGCCGGGCCCGGCGCAACCCGGCCATGATTCGCATCCCGCGGCGCAGCATCAGCTCGTAACGCTTGATGGCAAGGACGTCGGGGTAGACGGCGGCCTTCTCCTCCGCCTTGATTCGGACCTGGCGGGTCAGCCAGCCGCCGGGCCGCCAGCACCGAAGGTCGACCGGGCCGAAACGGTAGGCCCCGCGGTGGGGCGGCTGGACCGAGTATTCGACCGCCAGCAGGCCTTCACCGTCGAACCGCCCGGAGAGCACGCGCCGGTCCGGCCGGAGGTCGGCGGGTACGTGGTCGGCCAGCTCGGCAGGGAATCCGGCGGCGTCGCCGTGCGCAACCAGCACCTGGACCGCCTGGACTTCGCCCAGCGAGAACGGCTGGGGCAGAACGCGGCTCGCCATGAAGCCCGACCTGCGCGGGAGACGCCGCGAATCCGCCAGGATGAGAGTTCCTATCGCCGCGTAATAGAGGAGCGGCACGATGATGAATACCGGGCTCAGCAGCAGAAGCAGGAACAGGACGGAACCGGCGATCAGTGCCGCCAGCAACCGCGGCCGCGGAACGAGCGTCAAGCGCCCAGCCGGCGCATTAGCGCGGCGGGGTCACGCGGGCGATGACCGCGTCGAGCAGGCTGTCGGCAGTCTGCCCGCCGACCTCGGCCTCCGGTCGGAGCAAGAGCCGGTGGCGGAACGTTGGCCGGAGGAGCCCTTTCACGTCATCCGGCGTCACGTAGTCGCGGCCCTCGAATGCCGCCGCGGCTTTGGCGGCGAGCAGAAGGAGCACCTCGGCTCGCGGGCTTGCCCCCAGTACCAGCTCGGCTGCCTGGCGCGTGGCGACGGCCAGCTCGATGATGTAGCGTCGGAGCCGCTCATCGACGGTGACCTTGCGCGCCTCGGCCTGGCATTCCGCGACGGCGGCGGCATCGAAGATCGGCTCCACGCCGGCCCGCGCCGGGTCGCGAAGCTCGATGCCGGCATCCCAGCGGCGGAGCATCTCCAGCTCTTGCTCGGGGGTCGGATAGTTCATGAACGCCTTGAACAGGAAACGGTCCTGCTGTGCCTCTGGCAGCGGATAGGTCCCCTCGTACTCGATCGGGTTCTGCGTCGCCAGCACCATGAACGGATCGGGCAGGGGAAGTTGCTGACCCTCGAGACTGACGCCCCGCTCCTCCATCGACTCGAGCAACGCGGCCTGGACTTTTGCCGGGGCGCGGTTGATCTCGTCCGCCAGCAGGATATTGGTGAACACCGGACCCTGCCGAACGCGGAATGAGCGCGACTGCAGGTCGTAGACCGAGGTGCCCACGATGTCGGCCGGCATCAGGTCGGGGGTGAACTGGACCCGGCCATATTGCAATGAGAGCAAGCGGGCGATCGTCTTCGCCAGGAGCGTCTTGCCCACCCCGGGAACCCCCTCGAGCAGGACGTGGCCCTGCGCGATCAGGGCGAGGGCGCAGAGGCGCACGGCATCGTCCTGGCCGACGATCGCCTTTGAGGCCTCCGATCGGAAGCGGGCGTAAAAATCGGCGGCTTTCATGCGGACTCCTTCATGGACAACGGATAGGCGAGGTCATGCAACCGGCGGGCCATCTCCAGGACTTCGGCCTCGCCCGCGGTGGCGAGCTCGAGCTCGCGCTCCGCGCGCGACAGCTCGGCCGCGGCAGCCGGCGCGCGTTGGGCGATGGTGGCGGTGAGGCGATCGCTGGGAACGTCGGCGCCGAGACCGACCCGCTGGGCGACCGCGCGGCGCGTGGCGGAGAGCAAGGCCTCCAGCGTAACCCGCCGGGCGCCGGTGCGATGCAGGAGGCTTCCGACCGCCACGGCGTACTCCGCCGTCGACCGGTCCTCGCGAGCTCGCAGGGGGATCGCCGGGCCGAAGGCTCGGCCGCGCATGGCCAGGCCGGCGAACGTGATGACCACGGCGAGGAGGAGGGCGAAGCCCCAGGGTGTCGTCATCCAGGCCGTTTCGGTCGAGGCGCCGGCGGCCGCCCCATGATGGAATTCGTCGAACCAGACGCGGCCACCCGCCGGCGTCAGCGCCATCAGGTCGGCCGCGAAACGACCGTTGTCAGGCTTGCCGAGATAGCCGTTGCAGAGGATCAGCGGATCGGTGAGCGCTACCAGCTGCCCCTGTCCCACGGTCTGGCGAAGCCCGAGCACCTCACCCGCGTCGTTGCGAAGCAACGGCACCTGCGTCGCCGTCGGCTTGAACGCGGGGGCCGCGTCGGCGCCGCCGACTGACTCCACTCCGCCGAAGATGGGCGCGGCGGCATGCGCCTTCGCCGAGACGCCGGTGCCCGAGCGGCGCAAGCCGAATTGGGTGTCGAGCTGTGGGTCGCCCTCCTCGGCTGCGTAAACGACGACGCCCCCCGCTTGCATCCAGCTGTTCAGCTGGGCAACCTGGTCGGCACTGAAGCCATTTGAGGGCGTGAACACGAAGAGCAGGCCCGCAGCGGCGGGCAGGCTGAAGGTGCCCTCGACCGAACCGCTCGGATACCCGAGCGCGTCGGCGTAGGCGCGCAGCGCAGAGGTGCCATCAGCGGCATCGCTGGTCGAGGCATGGTTCGGCGATTGGCGCTGGGTGGTGCCTCCACGCAGCAGCACCAGGACAAGAACCAGCACCCCCAGCCCGCCCAGCACCATCCAGCCGCGGCCTTTCATGCTGCCTGCCGGTACGGCGCCGCCGCCTCGGCGGCGCGGGCGTAGGTGGCCGCATCGGGCGTTCGATGACCGTAACTCGCCTCTTCAAAGGAGAGCAGCAACGGCCGCAACCCTTCGGCCCGGTCCGATTGCTGGAACAGTTCGCGCACCGTGAACGGGCTGTGTTCCCACGCCTGCTCGCCTCGAAGCCGAACGGAAACGGCGCCGGCGAGCGCCCTGATGGCCGCCGCGTAGTCATGACCGGCGGCCAGCCGGTCGGCATCGGCGAAGAGGTCGAGATGGGGGCGGCCCGGCGACCGGTCCGCCCGTACCCGAGCCTCCCTTCCACCCCGGCCCAGGACGCCACGCATGAGCCAGACCACGATGAGAATCACGACCGCGAGGCCGAGCCCCAGCCAGACCCAGATCGGGACGTTGAGGCGGAGGTTACCGACCCCGGCCCACGAGAGAAAATCCGCGATCTTGTGGACGATGAAGCTGAGAATCTGCTCGAGCAACGACGGACCGGCACGCAGCCCGGAATAGCGCGGCTGGGAAAGGATCCGTTGCAACTGGTCCCTTGCGCTGGCGGGGTCGGGCGTATCGACCCGCGCCTGCAACGTGGTGTACAGCGCTTGCAACCGCTGGTCCGCGTCGGCAAGGTCCGGCGGGGCCTGGCGAAGGTCACGCAAAACCTCGGGCTGGCTTCTGCCCGTTTCCTGGACGAGGACGTCGATCGCTCGGCGAATTGCACCAGGGTCAAGGCCCGATGCACGGCGTTGGTGTAATCGTCCGCGGGGCTCGCCGAGGCGGAGCTTCCCCCGAACGCGGCCAGCAGCCCCGCAACGACCAGCAGCAGGATCGGCGCCGACGCCCCCCGGCGCAACGGTCTAGGCCGGCGCAGGGCCCGGGACGGCCTGTCGGGCAAGCTGGTCGAGATCCAGACCTTCCTTGCGAACCCGCAGGTCGAGGTAGAGCATGGTGATGGCGATCGGCGTAATGGCGCCCACCAGGGCATTGACGAGAGTCGCGACGGTCGTCACCAGGCCGGCGCGGAGGTCATCGCTCAAGCCTGGCATCAATGCCGCAATGCCGGTGAAGAGCAGGACGAGGGCGCCCTGGATCAGCCCGACCATGAACGAAATTACGATCAGGACGCCCAGGCAGCGCCACCAGTTGTCCTTGGTGAGGTTCCAACTTCTTCCGAGCGCCTGCACGGGTCCGGCTCCCTCCGCGAAGAGCGCCGGCAACGAAACCGCCCAACGAACCAGGACCCAGATCACCACCGGGATCGTCACGATAAAGACGGAACCGGCGATCACGCACCCCCAGAGAAACCGGTTTCCGAAAATGCCGAAATACCGGCGGGCGGTGCCTCCCAGCACCGAACCGATGGTTTCGACGTTGCCGGCCGCCAGCGACGTGGCCGCCCGATACAAGGCGCCCGCGGTGAACGGATACAGCAGGAGGGCGATGGGGAATGTCAGCAAGTACAGCACCGAGTTCGTGTATTGCGACTGGCGATTCTGAATTGCCTGGAGCGCTTGCGGGTCGTTCAGGTTCTGAAAAACCTGTTGCAGATAGCTGAATGGATTGGCACGGTACGATCCCGAGATCAAGGTCAGCAGCAGGTTCGGGAGGATGACGACCAGCGCAACGCCACCGATGACGGTGAATTCGCGCCGATAGAGCTTGAAGCTCTCGTCGAGGAGTTCCGCCAGGGGCAGCGGCCGGAGACGAACGGGAATGCCGGCGGTCGCCACCTGGCAATCATGCGGGAAAGATCGCCTTCGTGTCCAGCGGTTAAAAAGACCGGGTCAGTTCGAGCACGAGCAGCTGCCGCCGCAGCCACAGCCACCCGCGGTGGAGGCGCGCGTCGCGTCGCCACTTCCGACGACCGCGAACGTGGAAAACATCGCCCTGGTGTTGGTGCCCTCGCACTGCGGGCAAACCTGGCTTTCGTCACGGCTGGCGTAGCTGCCGAAGACATCGAACGTGTGGCGGCAGGTCAGACAGGAGAACTCGTAGATCGGCACGACCATATTGTAAGGATGTGAGCCCGCCGCTTCGGCGCTACGCCGAGCTGCTGCTCGACTGGAACCGGTCCGTCAACCTGACGGGAGCCCGCACCGTCGAGCAGGTCGAGGCGCAGGTCAAGGACGCCGCCGCCTTGCTGGCTGTCTCGTGGAAAGGAATCCGGCGGGTGATCGACATCGGCAGTGGCGGCGGACTGCCGGCTGTGCCGCTTGCGCTGGCGCTGCCACAGGTCCAGTTCACCCTGCTCGAGGCGAACGCCAGGAAGTGCGCCTTCCTGGAACATGTCGCCGTCACCCTCGAGCTGCGCAATGTCGCCGTGCTCTGCGGTCGAGCCGAGGACCTTGGCCACCAGCCCTTGGTTCGGGAGCAATTCGACCGGGCGATCTCGCGGGCGGCGGCTCCCGCGCCGGTGCTGCTGGAGCTTGCCCTTCCCTTCGTTACAACCGGGGGAGACCTCATTGCCGAAGTCAGCGCCGTCGACCCGCCCCGACTCGACCAGGCGGCCCGCCTCCTGGGAGGCGGCGCGCCAAGGGTCGAACGGCCTGTGGCCGGCGGGACCGCCCTGCTTGTTGTGCAGAAATTGGCCCCGACCCCAGCCAAATTTCCGCGTCGGCCCGGGCTGCCGAACCGCCGGCCACTGGCGTAACTCCGCCTTCCCGGGGGCCGTTGCATGACCATGAGGTCGGCTCTCCGCCTAATCCCCCTGATGGCTATCGGCGCCGTGGCGGCCTTCCTGCTGGCTGGACCGCTAACGTCCCTCTACAAGACCCACGCCGTGGCGAGCCGGCCTCAACCATCCGCCTCCAGCAGCATCGATCCGCACGCCTCACCAACATCGTGTCCGGCGTCGTTGCCGGTGCCGAAGTCCACGACCGTGGTGGTGCCCTCGGCGCCGGCGCTGCCGTTTGCGATCTGGGTCAACGATCCCCTGGGTGTGAACCTTCGGAGTGCCGCCAGCGCCTCGAGCGGTCGCGTCGCGACCCTCTCACAGGGTACCCAGGCCACGGCGGACGCTCGGGCTCCCGACGCCTCGGGACAGCTCTGGTATCACGTCAAGCTGGGGAGCCAGGCCGGCTGGCTGCGGGCCGACTTCGTCAGTAGCTCGCCGCTGCACGTGGCGAGCGGATTCGGCTGGAGCCTGATGCTGCCCCAGGGATACCAGGCCGCAGGTTCCGACCCGTCGCTGACAACGGTCACCAAGTCCGGCGACGAGGTCCCCTTCCTGCTCTTGCAGACCTCGAACGCGAGCACCCTGACGGTACAGTTACCCGCCACCGTTCGCGCCGACCTGGCGCCGCTCGCCGACCACACGGCAACCATCCAGGTCTGGAGTTATACCGTTTCCGAACAGGTCGCGCGCGTGGCGCTCGACACCTGCAGAGTGACCTCGGCATGGGCCCGCCCGGATCAGGGCTGGCCCTACATGTCGTCGGTCTATATCCATACGACCGGCCGAAACTATCTGCTCACCTTTCTGACCCCCGATGCCGGCAGTGCGCTGGTCAAGCAGGTGCTCGACAGCGTCGCTTTAAGCTGAGCGCGTGACAGGCGGCGCACACCGCTGGGAGAAGGCAGCGCACGCGTACGCGACCGGCGAACACAAGACCGGGCACGAGCTGCAACTCGCTGTTGATTTTGCGCGGCCGAGCGGAACCGAACGCGTGCTCGACATCGGCACCGGAGCCGGGCATACCGCCCTGGCCCTGGCCCCGAAGGTCGCCCGCGTGGTGCTCACCGACCCGGTCGACGCGATGCTGGCCACCGCCCGCCGACTCTTTCAGGATGCCGGCGTACGAAATGCGGAATTCGTGGCCGCCGCGGCGGAACGGCTGCCATTCCCCGATGCGAGCTTCGACATCGTGACCACCCGCCTTGCCGCCCATCATTTCGATGACGTGGCGCTGGCGATGCGCGAGGTCGCCCGGGTCCTGCTGCCGGGCGGTCGCTTCATCTTCATCGACACGCTCGCCCCCGACGATCCGCCGAGTGCGACGTTCCAGGACGAGGTCGAATCGCTGCGAGACCCGACCCATCGCCGGATCTATACGCAGGGGGAGTGGATCGCGTGGTGCGAACAGGCCGGCTTTCGCGTGGAGAAGACGGAAGTGGTGCGCAAGGCCCACGATTTCGAGCCCTGGCTCGAGCGCGGCGGCGAAGACGCCCTCACCATGCGGCGGGTCAGGGAACGTTTTCTGACGGCACCGGCATCCGCCGTCCGGGACCTCGCGATCGTGGTTCGGGATGACGTCGTGCTTTCGTTTACCGACCGCAAACTCGTCCTCGCCGCCCGGCGCTGATTCCCTCTGAGAAAGACCGCTCTCCCTAGTTGGCGAGGCCGCGGATCGCTCCTTCCGCAGCGGCGCGCTCATCCCAGGGCTCTTTGCCTCGGCCGATCAAAATGCTGCGTTCGTGGCCTTTTCCCGCCAGCAGGATGGTGTCGCCCGGGCCGGCCCGCCGGACCGCATGCGCAATCCCCTGACGCCGGTCCTCGATCCGGGCATACTGTTCGCCCTCTCTCCATCCGACCTCTTCGGCTCCAGCGGCGATCGCATTCAGGATGGCCATCGCGTCTTCCTCGCGCGGATCTTCGTTGGTGAAGACGGCATAGTCGCTGAGGCGGGCGGCGATCTCGCCCATCCAGGGTCGCTTCTCGCGATCCCGATCGCCGGCGCTGCCGAAGACGGCGATCAGCTTCCCCTTCGTGATGGGCCGCAGCTCGCGAAGCACCTTCTCGAGGCTCTGCGGCGTGTGCGCGTAATCGATGATCACGTTAAAGGGCTGGCCGAGGTCAACCCGCTCCATCCGGCCGCTCACCCCGCTGAAGCGTTCCAGCCCGTTCCGGATCTCGTCGAGGGTCAGGCCGACGGCGATGCCGACGGCCGCGGCCGCCAGTGCGTTGGCGGCGTTCCATCGGCCACTCAACTTCAGCCGCAATCCCAGCGGGCCGAGCGGGGTGGATGCTTCAAGGCGCAAACCATCGGCCGTCGCCTCCACCCGGCTGGCCTTGAGATCCGCGTCCAGCTGGACGCCGTATGTGATCTGGCGGGCGATCGGCCGGTTGACGAGGTAGGCGTAGCTTGGATCGTCGCGGTTCAGCACCGCGGTTTTCGTCACGCCCTTCGCTACGCTACCGGCGGTCAGATCGATCAGCCGCGCCTTCGCCTCCTGGTAGGCCTCGATCGTCTTATGGAAATCGAGGTGTTCGTGGGCGATGTTGGTGAAGGCGGCGACGTCGTAGTCAACGCCCACTACCCGCTGCAAGGCGAGACCGTGGGAGCTGGTCTCGATCACGGCGTACTTCAGCCCACTGTCACGCATCCGCGCCAGCTGCTCCTGGATCTCCAGCGCCTCCAGTGTGGTCTGGCGCGAGTCGTTCAGGTCGACGTTGTCTCCATGTCGGATATCAACAGTGCTCATGGAACCGGAAGGACGGCCGGCCGTCAGCAACATCTGCTGGATCATGGTTGTGGTTGTCGTCTTGCCGTCGGTCCCGGTGACGCCGATGACCACCAGCTCGCGGCTCGGGTGGCGATACAACGTGCTGGACATCAGCGCCAGCGCCTCGCGAGTATCCGGAACCACGACCTGCGGCCAGGCGGTCCCCACGCGCCGGGCGACGACGGCGGCCACGGCGCCGTCGCGCAGCGCCGTCTCGACGTAGCGGTGCCCGTCCGTGTGCGTACCTGGAATGGCGACGAAGCAATCGCCGGCTTTCAGCCGCCGCGAGTCGTAGCAAAGGCCTACCACCTCGGGGTCGGTCGGCGGCGCCTCGAGCACCGTCACACCCTCGAGGAGGCGGCTCAACTTGATGCCAGTCACCGAAACGACATGATGCTACGCTCAGGCCGATGGCGGCCACCATGCGGTCGCTTCGCATCGGCGGGCGCGAGTTCCATTGGGGGACGCGCACCTACCTGATGGGGATTGTCAACGTCACGCCCGACTCCTTCTCGGGCGACGGTGTGACCGATCTCAAGAAAGCGGTCGGCCAGGCCCGCCAAATGGAGCAGGACGGCGCCGACCTGATCGACATCGGCGGTGAGTCCACGCGGCCCGAGACCTGGGTGGGTCCGGGCCTGAGCTCGGATGAGGAGCTGGCGCGCGTGATCCCGGTGCTGGAGCAGGCCGTCGCCACCGTCACCGTACCGATCGGTGCTGGAGCAGGCCGTCGCCACCGTCACCGTACCGATCTCGATCGACACGTATAAGGCTGCCGTGGCCGAGCGTGCCATCGCGGCCGGCGCGGCGATGGTGAACGACGTGTGGGGACTGCGGCGCGATCCCCGGATGGCAGCAACGGTTGCCGGGGCCGGCGTGCCGGTGGTGCTGATGCATAACAATCCCGGTGGGGGCTATCGCGACCTGATCGGCGAAATCGTGGCCAGCCTCAGTGGGAGCGTCGAGCTCGCGCGGTCGGCCGGCATCGCAGAGGATCGCATCATCGTGGACCCGGGCATTGGTTTCGGGAAAACGCGCGAAGAGAACCTCGAGATCATCCGTCGCCTGTCCGAGCTGCGCCGGCTTGGTTTTCCGTTGTTGATCGGCCCCTCCAGGAAATCGTTCATTGGCAAGACGCTCGATCTGCCGGCGGGTGAGCGGCTCGAAGGCACGGCCGCGGCGGTCGCGCTCAGCATCGCCGGCGGCGCCGACCTGATCGACATCGGCGGTGAGTCCACGCGGCCCGAGACCTGGGTGGGTCCGGGCCTGAGCTCGGATGAGGAGCTGGCGCGCGTGATCCCGGTGCTGGAGCAGGCCGTCGCCACCGTCACCGTACCGATC
>WNGC01003063.1_pt1 | contig 16745 bp, 12 predicted proteins | sample 5400051 | NCBI WGS metagenome assembly WNGC01 (sample SAMN13153368, study PRJNA577476) | soil metagenome | isolation source: 20 cm soil or saprolite under grassland replicate 2 | place: USA:California | collected 2016-06-15
ATTGCTGTGAGGGCCCTTAAAACGGCAGAGCATCGAGGAAACGGCTGCGGACCTGTCGTTAACAATCGCCGTGTGCAACTGCTCGAGCGCGCGCCGAAAAACCATATTGTCTGCGTCCAGGATGAAAACATAAGGGGCGCGCGCATGCTCAAGGCCGATGTTGCGCGCATCCGCCAGTCCGGTGTTAAACCGTTTGTCGACGATACGAACCGGGTGACGCGAGTTTTTCTGCGCGCTAATTGCCCGTTCCAGGGAATCGTCGGTCGAGGCGTCATTGACGATCACTACCTCGATCCCACCAGGGATCGCCGCGGTCTTAGAGTCCTCCAGGCTTTTGAGGCACTGCGGAATGTAGGCCGCATAATTGTAAAGCGTGACGATGACTGAAATCGCCGGCGCGCTGCGATCAAAGCGGGGAGTGTCGAGCAACCGGAAAATCACTTCCCCTTTTTGTCGCGCTTTTTCCTGGGAATCAAACCGCTCGGCGTAACCCCGCCGCATGTCACAGAGAACCGCGGTGCGCTGGGCCATGGCCGTTGGATCCGGGGATTTAATGGAAGTCGTTCCCGGCTTTCGACTCGTTAGGCGAAACATGTTTGAGAGATCATCGCGCAGGGCCGAAACGAACAGCGCAATGGGTTTTCGCGAAATGCGCTTCGTCAACGCATCCGGCAGTGGTTCGGTTTTTAACGGCGCTTCCGCGTTCGTTTCTACAAACTCGAGGGCGAACTGTTCCTTCGCGTCCATGCCGCGGAAGGCATTCTCTATCTGCTGTAAGCATGCGCGGCAATTACCCTCCTGCGTGAAGCGTTCACATATGAAATCATAGGCCGCTTCCGCGATCGCTTGGCGCTCATCTTCGTGCTCCAGATAGTATTCGCAGCAAGTCGTTAGATCATCTGCTTTCGCCGTGATAAAGTGTTTACCTGGGACAAGGGGTTCGAACCCTTCGCAGGTTTCGGTAATCAAACAGGAACGATTTGCCAGAGCGATCAGCGTCCGGTGCCACTCGAAATAGCGCAGCTCTGAGTAATGAACATTCAGCAAGATCTTTGTCCGCTGCAGCAGCGCATTGCGTTTTGCCGCAGGTAAATAAGTTCGCGTGTCTTCCGTTTTCGCGAATCCGATTGGAACCAGCCTAGGGTGACAACTGCGCGCCGCAAAAAAATCGGCGTTCGCAGCGATGAACGCTTCACGTCTGTCAGTCATCGCAGCCAGAAGGCAGATATCGACGTCTCTTTCGGAGTTTGCCGACTTCTTCCTTTGTTCAAGCAGTGGATGATAACCGAGCGGCAAATGGAAACAGCGCAGTCCACGCGCGCGGTATGCAGTCACGCCCGACAAATGAATGTCGAGCATGTCGCGTGCGTACGGCGCCATGATCAGATTGCTGTCAAACCAGTGGCTCTCGGGCTGTTCCGTGCCTAGCAAAAAAAGATGCCTTGTCAGGCGCTGAATCTTTTCCCAGGAGAGCTGATAACTTAAAAATAAATTAAAGAACTCATAAGGCGTAACCACGATTTGGATTTTGCCTTCCTCGGTTTTTTCGGCGGGAATTTGATCCACGAAAAGTTGCGCGTTACAACCCGCAGCACGGAAGCCGGCGCAAAGTAATTCGGCGATTTCGCGGATAAACAAATTCGATTTTGAAGTAACGAAAAAATGCACAGTCTTGATTTCGCGCTGTATTGAACTGGTCGCGCCCACGAACGTTTCGACGTTACCGTGACGAAGGCCGCTCTCGATCCGCGCGACCGACTCGGAGCGGGCGGGGGCCGCAATGCTTCGCGCCTTTCCGGGAAAGAATTGCGCGAGATAGGTCACGAGAAACTGCTCGACGCGCGGCAGACCTATCCGACCGAGAAAGGAAAGAGGCCACGCCCAGATCTGGGTGACAAAAATCGTTCGCCAGACGTTCGTTCGCCAGACGTTCTCATGGTCTCGGACCTCGATTGTCACTTGGCTTGGGCCGGCAGGCAGTTCGAGCGCCAGAAGAAAACCGCTTTGCCCTGCATCAGGCAGATCCGGGTAAGCGGCCGCGATTAGCGGTCGTGATCTTTTGCGGCGCGCCCGAAAAATCGACCGCGGCCGCAGAATTCCGCGGATAATTGCACGTATTCCATAGACGGGCAGACCTCGGCGATGCAAGAGCCAACCCGTGATTTTGATTCGGTTCGTGAAACTAACACGATCTGGCGGCGCATCGAAACGGAACGCGTAGTCCGCAACCGCCGTTTCCTCTCCGATTGATTTACTCATATCGACGCAGCCAGACCTGAATTGAGCACAGTTTAACCGCCAGCGCTCTGCCAGGGTTTGATCGTCCGCGGAGGGAAGGCGAGGGTGAAGGGATCTTCGCCTAGTGAAACGTCGGGGTTGTAGAACGGATCACGCTGCAATATGTCGCCCCACTTTGAATTCATGTAGTCGACTTCCGCTAGGAACCGAATTTGCTTTGGCGTGCTGTCGTCAAAGCCACGACTAGCGGACTCGTGGTGAATCAGTTCCGCGTGTGGCGTCCAGACAATGCGGTAGCCGGCTTCGCGCAACCGCAGGCAAAAATCGATGCCATTGAAAGTGACTGCCAGATTTTCGTCGAACCCTCCCAGTTGTAAGTAGACTGCCCGTTTCACCGCCGCGCAAGCGTTATCGAGCACGATTATTTCATAGTCTTCGTAATCTGTTTTGTGAAAGATGCTATCGAGACATTTCTGGAGAGACCATGCTTGATCTCGCGTCGGTAGAGGATTGAAACCATTGGTCGTTCTGTCGGAAGTGAGTATTTGGTTTGTAAATATACGCCCTGGCTCGGCACCACCGTGCTGGCAATTCCTCTCGATCGAGGTGTTCCTGCACGGCCCGGCGAGCCGCTTCTTGCGCATATGGCTTGGGGCAAACGCGCAGATGCGACCTGACATGCCGGGATGCTCCGGCAGATTTAATCAGGAGATATCTATGAAAAACAGACTCACTATCATCTCACGAGTTTCAATCACGGCGATTGCGCTTGGATCGCTTTCTTTTGCGTGGAGCGCAGCCGGCCAAAATCGGTCGCCCAGTCGGACAGATTCCAGCGCTTCACTCAGTGCGAAGGACAAAACCTTCATGCGAAACGCGGCCAAAGGCGGAATGATGGAAGTCGCGCTGGGAAAATTGGCCAGGGAAAAGGGCCAAAGCGCGGACGTGAAGAAATTTGGCGAGCGAATGGTCACCGATCACTCAAAGGCCAATAATGACCTGAAGGCCATTGCAGAAAAAAAGGCTTCAAACTGCCGAGCAAGGAGCCAAGCGAAGAGTGGAAATCAGATAAGGCTTACATGGATGCGATGGTGAAAGATCACGAGAAAGATCTCGCTGAATTTCAGAAGGAGGCTAACGAGGCAACTGATCCCGATCTAAAAGAATTCGCCGAAACAACTGCCAAGATGGTCCAAAAACACCTCGATCTTGCCAGGGAAACTCAAAGCAGGCTGCAATAAGTGCTGGTTGTCGGAACGCGGCGCGCTTGCTATGGCGCGCCGCGTTCTTTTAATCGCCCGGGATTCCGGTGTGGACTCGCAATCGCATTTCGACGATCCAGTTCCCGGCGCTCGAAGAGATCGGTGGCAAATATAACTGCGGATCGATCCCCGTAACTTGGAGACGGAGAAAGTTTGAATGGGGCAGACGAGCAGCATCGCCACGGATGTCGATTTTATGGAACTCAGCCGGTGCCGCGGCCTGAAAAAGCACCTGGCCTGATCCAAGGACGCGGATGGAGGCGATGTCGATGACGTTGAGCGCGCTTACGAAATCGATTCGCAATGGCGATGCTCCAGCCCCGGCAGGCAAAGTAATGGAAACATCCTTCCAACTGTCGTGTCCGATCCGCGCGTTGACCGAGTCCACTTCGCGGTGGGTGCCGTCGCTAGTGTAGAAAATCTGAATGACAGTTTCCTGTGCTGATGGACTTTGCCGAATAGCGCCGGTTTGCCATTCCTCTGCCATCCGACGTTGCAGTTCCCAAAGGCCAAGTCCCGGTCCGTGATTGAAGGTGAATGAACGTCCGCGCTGTTTGAGTTGGTCCCAAACTTTCCAAACGCCAAAGCCTCGGGCGCGCACGTTTACGTCATGCAACAAGACGAGGCCGCCAGTCGCAACTTTGGGCAGCCAGTTGTCCAAATCGTGCCGAACGGCGGATTCAGAATGCAAACCATCCAAATGCAGGATATCGATCTTGCCATCGCCGAACTGAGCGAGCGCCTCGTCAAATGTTCGGCGCAAGAGGTGGGAGAAGAGTTGGTAATGGGTGCGATTATGCGAGTCGACCTGTTGGAAAGTTGTTTCGTCATAGAACCCCGAGTGCGCGTCTCCTTTCCAAGTGTCCACAGCAAAACAGCGTGTGTTCGTTTGATTTTCGGCAACCGATTGACAGAAGGCGAAATAACTCTCGCCGCGATCGGTTCCGAGCTCGACGAAAATGCCGGGGCGCTCCTGGGCCGCGAGATCGTAAGCGAAGAAAATGTGTTCCGTCCACGCGCCCACGCCGTAGATGCGAGGCCGGAAGTTATTTGAAGGCAAACTCGAGGCGTCAAACGGAGCTGCGTTCACGATCCCTCTCGCTCAGAATTGGTTTTTCGCGCGACGAGAACGGAGTCGTGCCATTTGTTGCTCTCCGAATCGTATTGCTCCAACTCCTGCCATTGCGTGCTCGCTTCGAGCACCTCGAGTCCAGCGTACCGTGCCATGGCGCGCAGCCCGTCCGGATAAAAACGCCAGCAATCGATCGGAAAGCGATGTTCCGGTCCGCTGGAGGGCGCAATGATACAGCAGAGGCCGGCTGGCTTCAGCACGCGCGCGATCTCACGCATCGTCTCCCAAAAGAATTCAATGTGCTCGAAAGCCTGGCCGGAAATGACTACGTCGATGCTGGCCGTGGCGATTTCGCGCCAGTCGTACGGATTCTTCAAAACGAGATCGACATTTTCGCCAATGGCGAGATCAACTCCTTTGTAATGCCAAGCCGGTTCAGCGAAAAGCGGCCGGTAGGAGCCGTTAATGTCGTGGCTGCCTAGATCGACAATGACCAGCGGCTCGCTCAGTCGCGCCTCCAGATGCTGGCGGCGGAAGGCGGCCATTTTATCCAAGGAACTGGGATGCATCGCGGCGAATGTTATGTCCGGCCCGTTAGGCGTCACTAATGATAGCCAGTGCTCAAAAAAAGTCAGGCCGGGAGCTTGGCGCGGTTCGCGGTCACGGTAAACTTCGCTTCGTGACCGAGCGCTCACTGATGCTGTCAGAATTGCCCAGTCTACATGAGTTCATGCCGAAGTTTTATGGCGGCGGGCCGATCCGATTCTACCTGCCTTTGCTTTACGACCTGGTGGCGATCGAAAAACCGAAATTGATCGTGACGATCGGATTCGGTGAAGGGGAAGCATTCTTTACTCTCTGTCAGGCCGCTCGCGAAAAGCGAATTAATTGCCGAAGCGTCGCGATCCATCGCCAGGAAGGTCAAGAAAGCGACGATGCGATCTGGCAGGCGGGTCGAGCCTACGGTGAAGAGTTCTACGGTGAAGCAGCTCAATTCCTGGCAGGCGAGCCGGCTGATCTGGCGAAAAACTTTGCGAATAACGATGTCAATCTTTTGCTGATTGACGATTGCGATTCCGGATCAATCATTCGCAAAGAGTTGGCCGCGTGGAAATCAAAGCTCGGATCGGACGCGATTGTTGTACTGCATGGGCTCGGCCTTGAGCGTGACGACGCTCCGCTCAGGGCGTGGACGGAATTCATTTCTCAACGCTCGCACACAGAGTTTCACGAGGGAATCGGCCTAGGCGTTGCACTGGCGGGCAAGCCGCCAAAAACCGAATCGCTTTTGCAGACACAGCTTTTTAGCGGTGATTCCGTATTTGCGGAAATCTATTATTTAGCGGCTGAGAGGATCGACGCGCAGGCGCGGGTCGCGCGCGCCGAGCTAGAGACCGCTGGGTTTCAGAGCCGGCAAATCTGGTTGGACTCCGTTCTCGGCGACCGATGGAAAGCGCAGGAGATTATGGATTATCAGCTGCGCGTCATTTCAGATTGGCAAAACAAATTCGACTCGCTGCACCGCGATCGTGAAAAGGCGCAGGAAATCATGGATGCGCAAGCGGAACAACTGATGGCGCTTCGATGGGAAGTTCGGGACCTAAAGCAGCAGATCAAAGAGCAGAAAAAAACCCTAAGGGAACCGAAGGTAAAGCGCCCGATTCCAGAAAAAATCGTGCGCGAGCTTCGGCGCCTTCCGCGCAATTTCCGGCGAATATTTCTGCCGAGGACGAAAGCTGCGCCATCCAAACAAGGTGCGCCGCCGCCAGTTGCCGATCCGGTGGAGCGTTACGCGGCATGGTTTCGCGAGCGCGAACCCGACGCAGATGGGCTTGATGAGCAGCGGCGCGTAGTGCGGAGCTGGGTGAGCCGTCCGAAAGTCAGCTTGCTCCTGCCGGTTCACAACACGCCGCCGAACTTTCTCGACGAGATGCTGGCCTCTGTCTGTGGGCAAACCTATGATAATTGGGAAGTTTGCTTGGTCGATGGCGGGTCCGATAATTCTGAGACACTGGAGGTACTGAAACGCTGGGAAGCGCGGGAGGAGCGATTTCACATCCTGTATTCGCCGCGGAATCTCGGCATCGCAGAAAATACAAATCGCGCACTCGAGCTTGCTACTGGCGATTTTATGGCCTGCGTCCATTTAACCGCCTACCGGCGGGATCTGATTGCGATTGTGGGCGGTTTTCGAAAAGAATTCGATTTATCACAAGACTACGATTTTGCTTTGCGGGCCACCGAACACGCGGGGGCCATCCAGTATATTCCCCACGTGCTTTATCATTGGCGGGAACATGCCGCCTCGGGAAATCTGGGCGGCAAACCAGAAGCGCGGCAAACAAACCTGGCGGCGTTGCGGGATGCAATGCAACGGCGTGGGTTGAACGCCGAGGTGCTGGAATATCCGACAGCCAACCGCGCGCGGATGAAAATGACAAACTGGCCGCGCGTTTCTATTATCATTCCGACTGATTCGGCTTCCCGTGCGGAAGCTTGCCTGCGGGAATTATCGCAACGAACCGAATATCCGGCGTCGGAAATTGTGCTCGTCACGAACAGCGCGCTCATCGCAGCCGTTTCAAAAAAACTGCCTGTTGGGGCAAACGTGCGCTTCGTTGCTTTCGATCAGCCATTTAATTTTTCTGCGAAATGCAATCGAGGCGCGCGTGCCGCCAGCGGTGAACGTTTCATTTTTTTTAATGACGACGTGGAGAGTGGGCAGCGAGATTGGATACAAAATTTGATTGAACCTCTGGAAAACCCGGAAGTGGGCGCCGTGGCGCCGAAAATGATTTACGGGAATGGAAAAATTCAGCACGCCGGACTGGTCATGGGAGTGCGCGGCCTTATCGGCACGGCTTTTCATCAGTGGAACGCAGATTCGGTGGACTATTTCAATTTGGTGCAATCGATGCGGAATGTCTCCGTGCTCTCGGGCGCGTGTCTGGCGATGCGGCGAGAAGATTTTTTCCGCTTGGGTGAATTTGATGAAACGAACACGCCGATCTCGCACTCGGATACCGATCTTTGTTTCAAAATTCGCCAGGATGGCATGCGCTGCGTTTACACGCCGTTCGTGACAATGATCCACCGCGGGAATGTCTCGATCGGCAGCAGCGGAGAGAAGGCGAAAGCGTTGCCGCGCGATAAATCTTCCATTTTCCTGCTCAAACGCTGGGCCGATTTTACCTGCCGCGATCCCTATTACCCCGAGAATATGCGCGACTGGCTTTATGCCGATTCACCGACGCCGATTCGAATGTTCGCGCCGGAATTCTCCCCCGCGCACACGTCTTCACGCGATCTCCTTTTCGTTTCGCACGATCTGAGCTGGAGCGGCGCGCCGATTATTTTGTTGCACGCGGCCAAGTGGTGCCAGGAGCACGGCGTTTTTGTGGTCGTCATGTCGCCAGAAGACGGCCCGCTGCGGGAAAAATTCGTCGAAGCAGGCATTCCCCTGATTGTGGATCCGCTTGTGGCAACGGGCCACGAATCATTCACCAGCTTTGCGCGCAGTTTTGATTGTTTGGTGGCGAGCACAATTTTTGGCGCGCCTGCCATCGGCGCAGCGCAGCGGCGAGCCATTCCCCACATCTGGTGGATTCACGAGGGCCTAGTGGGCGAGCATTACCTGCGTCGCGACGCAAAATTGCGCACCACTGTCGGCCTCGCCGAGCTCATCGTGACGCCCGATAAGCATAGCTCCTCGATTTACCAGCCCTTTGCCAGCCGCCCGATCCGCTGGCTGCTCTACGGTATTCCTGATGTGGCGCCCAAATTCGGGCTGCCGCGAGCGCGCGCAGCTGGACCGCTACGATTTCTTTTGCTCGGTACCATTGAACATCGCAAAGGGCAGGAAATCTTCCTGGAGGCGTTGCGCAAACTTCCGCAAAATGTTTTGGAGAGAGCTTATTTTCAAATCGTCGGACGTCCGAATGATCTGAAAATTACCAGGGAAATAGAAGCTGCCGTGGCCGCGGCGTGTTCCTCCCTGACCTTTCGCAGTTATGTCGCTCACGATGATGCCCTCGCATTAATCCGAGACGCGGACGTGATGGTTTCTGCGTCGTGGGACGAAACAGGGCCAATCACACTTATCGAAGGTATGGCTCTGGCGAAGGCCATCCTCAGCACCAGCGTCGGCGCGGTGGGAGAAAAGCTGGTTTCCGAAGAGGATGGTTTGTTATTTAAACCGGGCGACGCTGAGCGCTTGGCCAGGGGTATCGAGCGCCTTGTTCGGGAACCAGGACTGCTCGAGAAGTTGGGGAGAAATTCGCGCAAAGCTTACGAGAAATATTTTACGCTCGATCGCTTTGGCGAAGATTTCCTGAAATTGGTGGAGGAAGCAATTTCGTCGGCTCAATCGCAGCGGCAAACGGCCGTGACCTCCGTGCAAGCAAGCGAAGCTGTTGGATCGAGTCGCTGAGCGCACAATGGATTCGCGCCGTATTTTACTTGTCTCACACGAGATGACGCCCAGCGGTGCGCCGTTTGCCTTATTTTACCTCGGACGCTGGCTCAAAGAAAATGGATGGCAGCCTCTGGTCGCCGCGCCGGAGCACGGACCAATTTGCGACCTGCTGAAAAATGCCGACGTTCGTGTCGAAATCGATCCTGCGCTTCTGATTGATCCGAACCGGGAAAAACTGCGCGCTCTCTGCCGCGAATCTAACGTCGTCGTTGCCAACACCATTACGACCTGGCCGGCCGTCGAGGCTGCGCATGGCGAGAATGTGCCACTGGTCTGGTATCTGCACGAGACGCTCGTGGCCGTCCGGTTTATCAAGCAGATTTCTCAAGTGCGGGACGCACTGCAAATGGCGCAGTTGATTGTGGCGCCGACCCGAAAAACGGCGAGCGTTCTCGCGGGCGCTTCGCGAACGAGGATTGAAGTGGTGCCCTACGGCATTCCTGAACCGAAAAATGGGGCGCCCGAGATAAATAGCGCATCGCTTTCTTTTGTCGTGCTGGGGAGTTTCGAACCGCGCAAAGGACAGGACCTTCTTGTTGAAGCGATTGGAAAACTTGACCGTGCGACGCAGACGAAAGCCTCGTTCAAACTCGCCGGCCGAATTTTGGATCGACTATTCTTCGAAGAGGTTCGTCATCACTCCTCACAACTGGAGAACGTGGAATTGATCGAAGCGCTCGAGCACGACGAAGCACTTTCACTGTTGTCCGCGGCACACACTCTCATTTGTCCATCGCGCGACGAAACAATGCCGATCTCGATCATTGAAGCGGCAGGTCTGGGAAAAGCGATTATCAGCGCGGACGTCGGCGGCATCGGTGAATGGATTCACGATGAGTTGAACGGCTTGTTGGTGCCACCAGAAAATCCGCAAGCTTTAGCCGATGCAATCGCGCGCTGCACACGCGACCGTTTATTCGTTGGGCAATTGGGTGTCGCAGCGCGGCGCACGTTCGAACGTCACTTCACGCTCGGTCGCTTCACTGCGCGTTTCGCAGCGTTGCTCGAACAGGCGAGCCGGCCCAAAGTGATGCCGCCCGCCTCGGCGCAATCGAATTACGAACGCTGGATTGCCGCTTTCGATAACGCCAGCGCAACCGATCGAATCAATCTGCGCCGCCGGGTTCGGCGATTGCAATGCCACCCGCTCATCTCAGTCTTGCTGCCGGTTTACAATCCCGATCTCAGACTTCTCGATGGAGCGGTCGATTCGGTAAGACGCCAGATTTACGAGCGCTGGGAGCTTTGCATCGCGGACGACGCGTCCACGAATCCCGTAGTTCGTCCATTTTTGGAGCGAGTCGCGGGTAGCGATTCGAGAATCAAGCTCATCTTGCGCGAAGAGAATCGCCATATCTCGGCCTGTTCCAACTCCACGTTAGCGCTGGCTACCGGCGAATGGTGCGCGTTGCTCGATCAAGATGATGTGTTAGCCGAAAACGCGCTCGCTTTTGTCGCACTGGAAATCATAGCGCATCCAGAAGCCGGCCTCATCTATTCCGACGAAGACAAAATTGACAATCACGGCGCGCGTTCAAACCCGTTCTTCAAGACGGATTGGAATCCTCAACTTTTCCTCGGACAAAATTACATCAATCATCTCGGAGTCTATCGAACGTCGCTTCTGCGCGAGATCGGTGGTTTTCGCGAGGGCTATGAAGGCTCGCAGGATTACGATCTAGCGCTGCGTTGCGTCAAGAAGCTTCTAGCAGATCAAGTGCGGCACATTCCGCGCATTCTCTATCACTGGCGGATGGCCGAGGGCAGCCTCGCCGCGATCCCCGACGCAAAACCATATGCGAAAGAAGCAGCTCGGCGAGCCATCGCAGATTCTCTAAAACGGCGCGGTGTGAAGGCGCGCGTTGTGCCATGTCCGGAGAATCCGGAATCACACCGAGTTATTTACGAAAGGCCGGATCCGGCGCCGCTGATTTCGATCGTGATTCCGACTCGCGACAACGTCGCGTTGCTCGAGCGGTGCACCAAAAGCATTCGCGAGCGAACGGATTATCCCTGCGTTGAAATTGTTATTGTCGATAATGGATCGAGCGAAACCAAGACGCTGGAGTTTTTGCGCGTGCTGGAAGAGGGAAAAATTGCCCGTGTCTTGCGCGACGCCGGCCAGTTTAACTTCAGTCGGCTCAGTAATCACGGCGCCGCGGAAGCCTCTGGCGCGGTCCTCGCGTTCATGAATGATGATGTTGAAGCGGAGGAACGTGGCTGGTTGACGGAAATGGTCAGTCAAATCGCGCGTCCGGAGGTGGGCGCAGTCGGTGCGAGATTATGGTATCCGAACGGGACGCTCCAGCACGGCGGCGTAATTGTCGGTCTGGGTGGCGTCGCGGGCGTTGCTTACCGGGGTATTCCGCGCGGCCACCCCGGCTATTTCAATCGTGCATGGCTTCAGCAGAACTATTCAGTGGTTACGGCCGCGTGCATGCTTGTCCGCAAACGCGTTTTCGAGGAGGCAGGCCGATTCGATGAGGCGCACCTCGGAATCAGTTTCAACGATGTCGATCTTTGCCTCGAACTGCGCAAACGTGGATTTGAGATTGTTTGGACACCCTATGCAAACTTGATTCATCGCGAATCCTCTTCGCGCGGAGATCCTTCCACGCCTGCTCAACAAGAACAGTTTTTTCGCGAGGCTACTTACATGCAGCAAAAATGGGGCGCCGAGTTGCTGTGCGATCCATTTTATAGCCCAAATTTTTCCCTCAACCCGCCTGGATTCGATTTTGCCTGGCCGCCGCGCTGGAAAAGTGGCGGGAAGCTCGAATTCAGTGCAGCCGGCGATGGCGTCGTCCAAACCCACCCATCGTGGCCGACGCTTTTTGGCGCATGAGCTGCGCGCGATAATTCCATTTCTCGCATGCGGAAAACAAAAACCATCTGCACTCTCGACCCAGAATCTGAATCTTTCGCTTAACTTTCCCCTGAGGACGACAAGATGAGTGACTCGAAAAATAAACAACGCTCGCTCGCTTTCTCAGCGTCGGGCGAGCCGCGATTTTGGTGGCACCGTCTGCTGGGCAGCGATTATTTGCCGCCGATCTACGCACTTCTCTCTGAGAATGAGTGGCAACTCATGCGCGACTGGTTCGCCGAGACCAGCCGCGAAAACCTGGTCGGCGAATGCGCCGTGCTACTGATGTCGTTTCTCCAGGGCTTTGTCATGGGCAACATCGTCCGGCGCATCGTCCAGCTGGGAACGCACTCCGGTTACTCGGCGCTGCTACTCGGCTTTTATCTGCGGGAAATGGGTGCGCGGCATGCACTTTTCACTCTAGAGATTGGCGAATCGCTTTGTGAGTATACGCGAAACTGGCTTGGGCGCGCGGGGCTGATGGAAGTGGTCCACGTCGAACATCGCAGCTCGGTTGATCCGTCCTCGGGAACGCTCGCCTGTGAATATCTCGGCGGTGCGCCCGAGTTAGTATTTATCGACAGCTCGCATGAATACGGTGCCACACGCGAGGAGCTCGATTATTGGTATCCGGAGCTCGCTCCCAGCGGACTGATCGTGCTCCATGATACGAGCGAGTTCGCCGTGAGTTTTGATGTCACACGGAAGGGAGGCGTGAAACGTGCACTCGACGAATGGCGCGCCCAGAATCCCGGGGTCGAGTCATTCTCGTTCAACAGAGATGTGCGATCCACGAATACACCGCTTTCGGTTGGTAAGGATTTTTGTGGGTTTGGCTTGATCTACAAACCGCTCATCAAACCGTTGGTAAATTGACCCCGATGCGGAAGACAAAGATCATTTGCACCCCTAGGCCCGGCCACCGAGAAAGCGGAGACGTTGGATCAATTGATTCAAAAAGGGGCGGACGTTTTCCGGTTCAATATGAGCCATGCCGAACACGGCTGGGTGCGCGTGATGGTGCCGCGCATTCGCCAGCTCGCTGGGAAAACCGGGCGGCCGATCGCAATTTTGCTCGACGCGCAAGGGCCGGCGATTCGCACCGGTGATCTCAAAACGGACCTGGATCTGAAGCGCGGAGATATTCTCGAGTTCACCGTGGGCGGCGCGAAGCCGAAAGAGAAATATTCGGTTGCCGTTAATTTTGATGGATTCGTGAGCGACGTGTCGGTAGGCGACACGGTCCTGGTCGATAACGGCCTGATTAAACTTCTTGTGATCGACCAGGGAAAGAGTCGGGTTCGATGCAAAGTGATGACTCCTGGGAAACTCGGGTCGCGCCGCCACATCAATCTACCGGGTGTGCACGTGAATCTGCCACCTTTGACGAAGAAGGACATTGTTCACCTTAAGCTTGGCGTCCAGCTCGGTGTAGATTTTGTCGGGCTGAGTTTCGCACGGCAGAAGAGCGATCTCGATGAGCTCCGGAATTTTTTTGCGCGGAAGAAGAGCAAAGCCTTGATCGTGGTCAAGATTGAAGACCAATCGGCGGTAAGACAAATCGATGAAATGATTGCCGCCGCCGATGCGGTCATGATCGCGCGCGCGGCGATCTGGGCATCGAAATCCCGATGGAGGAGCTGCCTATTATTCAGCGTCGGATAGTGAAACACTGCATCCGCTCGGGCAAACCAGTGGTGGTGGCGACGCACATGCTCGAGTCGATGATCACTAACCCGATTCCGACGCGCGCCGAAATTACCGACGTGGCGAACGCTGTTTTTGAACAAGCCGACGCGGTCATGTTAAGCGGTGAGACAACGGTCGGGCGCTATCCGGTTGAATTCGTCCAGATGTTGCATCGCGTGGCCCAGCGTATCGAACGCAGCGGCGGCGGCGGCATTTTAAACAGTGGATCCATGACTATGTCTAATTGCACCGTCACCGGCAATTCAGTGGGCGCAACTGGTTTAGCTACGATGTATGGCGGTGGAATTTCGAATGGTGGCAATCTTCAAATTACGAGCAGTACCATTGTGTATAATTCTGCATCAGGCGAAAACGGTGCATTCGGTGGCGGGATTTATAGCTCTGCGCCTACGAGAAGTGACAGCAGTATCATAGCGCTTAACAGTGCTCCTACTGGACCGGACGTTACAGGCGAGGGCGGACTCCAGTCGATGGGCTACAATATCGTTGGTAACAATGCTGACGCTGTCAGCAGTTCGCAACCTACAGACCAAATTGGCACCCCGGCCGCTCCAATCGATCCGCTTCTAAGCCCTCTAGCGAATAACGGAGGCCTAACTTTAACCCATGCTCTGCAAGCCGGCAGCCCGGCGATCGACCGTGGTGATCCTGCTGCGCCGCCCGAGGACCAGCGCGGGTATAGCCGTGTGGGTGTTCCGGACGTTGGCGCATTTGAGTATGGCGGAGTAGCCACAATTTTAGCCAACATTAGCACTCGCAGCTTTGTGCAGACGGGCGACGACGTGATGATTGGAGGCTTCATTGTTCAAGGGACGGAATCAAAGAGGGTGATTGTGCGTGCGATCGGCCCAGAGCTTACTCAATATGGGGTTCCGAATGCACTGAATAATCCGACATTGGAGCTGCACGACAGAATCGGGGCGCTAATAGCTAGCAATGATAACTGGCAGCACACGATAATTGGCGGCATCATCCACAACAATCAAGTCCGCGATATCGTGGCCAGCGGGCTGGCCCCGACGGACGGAAGAGAGTCGGCAATCATAGCAGACCTGCCAGCGGGCAACTACACGGCGATTGTACGAGGCGTAAATAACATGACTGGAGTTGCTCTAGCAGAAGTGTACGACCTTAGCACTGAGACTAACTCAATTTTAGCCAACGTTAGCACTCGCAGCTTTGTGCAGACGGGCGATAACGTGATGATCGGAGGCTTCATTGTTCAGGGACCTGCCTCAAAGAGAGTGATTGTGCGTGCGATTGGGCCAGAGCTTACTCAATATGGAGTTCCCAATGCATTGAATAATCCGACATTGGAGCTGCACGACAGCACCGGGACACTAATCGCTAGCAATGATAACTAGCAGCATATGATAATCGGCGGAATTATCACGACAAACCAAGTCCGCGATATCATCGCCAGTGGGCTGGCGCCGGCAGACGGGAGGGAGTCGACAATCATCGCAGAGCTGCCAGCGGGTAACTACACCGCGATCGTGCGTGGCGTAAACAATACCACCGGCGTTGCTCTCATAGAAGTGTACGATTTGGATCAGTAAGTGCTGGAGACCGTCAACGACGGACGGCGTCATACCGGTTCTGCCAGTATTCGCCTCATCCGTCGCGTTCTGCGGGCGCAATTAGAGCAGATGAACGTGAGCCAATCGTCCATGGACGCAGCCCCGCAGATTTCTCCACTTCCACGAGCACGCTGTTGCCGGCCTGCCCGCGCATAAACGGAACAGTGCAATCTTCGAACTGGCGAAAGCAGAGGTCCGGCGTGTCACGAAAGACTTGGCGCGGTTCATCGACCGAAGCAGCGCACGACAAGCGTCGATTCCGTCTCGTGAATAATGAACGATGGCGTTGCTCGCTACTATCCTCAATGTCGACGCGGCCAGACGGGAATGCCGTTATCGACGCGGAGCTTCAAAACTTCGTTTCCCTTATTGATGTCCGCAGCAATGATGGCCGATCTTCCATCCATCGTGAGACGTGAACCAGTCACCGTGATTGTGTCATTGGCTTCGATGCGCGGCGTCTGCTTGTCGATGTACCCAGGCCGGGCCGAGCTGCACCGCGATTGTTTCCTTCTCAGTCTGCACCATTAGATCAACCCAGTAGCCTCGTTTTTTTGCAGGCGTGGTTTTTTCGATGGACAAAACTTTGCCCCCGAGCGTTTCAACCGTTTTCGCATCGTAATCGCGCTGAGCCAGAATGTCAGGGATTCCCAACAATCCGACTGCAAACGCGACCATCGTCATCACTTTTGTTATCGCTTTCATTGTTCCATTTCTTTCTTGTTTTTGGTTAGTGCTCTCTCGCTTTCTACAATAATGACGCACCTTCCTGAGCCTGCCAACCCTCTCATGAATTCATCATAGGGTCCCGTTCTTTTGACGCGGCACAAACAGCTGGTAGGCCGCGCCGGTCAAACTATACATATTCATGTGACATCACTTTATGCCGGTCCTAAGCTGGACGCAGATGCTCTGCGAAGCATTGCACAGGCTGTATGAGAAGCTGGTTGTTGCGCAGCCCAAGATCCACATAGAATCAGAAAAATGAACACCGGGGTTGAGCCGCCGCCAAAACGAGGAAAGGGCTGTTTCGCAAAAGGTTGCCTGATTCTCATCGCATTGGGGATTTTACTTGTCGTAGTAGGTGTTGGCGGAAGTTATTGGAGTCTCCGTCACATCTATCTTTCCGATAAACCTGCACCGATCCCTGAAGCTTCTGCGCCCAGCGAAACCAGCGTTGTCACACCTGGGGAAACAAGCGTGGCCACTCCAAGCGCGACAAGCGCTACGGTGCGCGAACGCTTGGATACGATCAAGTCAGCGGCGCGCGCTCACGAGAGAACCGGAGCGGAGTTCACCGCCGGAGAGATTAATGCGCTGATCGCCGCCAATCGAAAATCGCGTGGCATGGCCTTTGTTCGCATCGACGGAAGTGTCGGGCAGGTCCAGTTGTCCATTCCGTTGGAACGACTGAAGGTTCCATTTCGCGATGCATTTGGTCTGGGCGATCAGTATTTGAATGCCACTGTCACGGTGGCAGCGCCGCCGGAAACCAACGTTAACAACGTGCAACTGGGCGAGGTGACGATCAACGGCCACAGTT
>WNGC01001039.1_pt1 | contig 16742 bp, 13 predicted proteins | sample 5400051 | NCBI WGS metagenome assembly WNGC01 (sample SAMN13153368, study PRJNA577476) | soil metagenome | isolation source: 20 cm soil or saprolite under grassland replicate 2 | place: USA:California | collected 2016-06-15
CTGGCCACTCTGGTTGTTAACAATATTCGCGGCATTCTGAAGACCGTCGCGGTGAAGGCGCCTGGTTTCGGTGACCGCCGCAAGGCGATGCTGGAAGACATGGCGATCCTCACCGGCGGCACGGTGATCTCGGAAGAGCTCGGCCTGAAGCTGGAGAACGCGACGCTCAAGGACCTCGGCAAGGCCAAGAAGGTGGAAGCCGGTAAGGAAAACACCATCATCATCGACGGCGCCGGCGCCAAGAAGGACATCGAAGGGCGCGTGAAGCAGATCCGCGTGCAGATCGATGAAGCCACCAGCGACTACGACAAGGAGAAGCTGCAGGAGCGCGTGGCGAAGCTCGCCGGCGGCGTGGCGCTTGTCAAGGTCGGCGCTGCCACCGAGATCGAGATGAAGGACAAGAAGGCCCGCGTCGAGGACGCACTGCATGCGACCCGCGCGGCGGTCGAAGAGGGCATCGTCCCGGGCGGCGGTGTGGCGTTTATCCGCGCCAAGCAGGTGCTCGAAGGCAAGCTCAAGGGTGACAACCACGACCAGGAGGCCGGCATCAAGATCGTGATGAAAGCGCTCGAAGAGCCGCTGCGCATCATCGTCGACAACGCCGGCGCGGAGCCGTCGGTGGTGCTCAACAAGGTGCTCGAGAACAAGGGCAACTTCGGCTTCAACGCCCAAACAGAGCAATTCGGCGACATGGTGGAGATGGGCGTGATCGACCCGACCAAGGTCGCGCGCACCGCGCTGCAGAACGCAGCATCGGTGGCGGGCCTGATGCTCACCACCGACGCGATGGTCGCGGAGCTGGTCGAGGAGAAGAAGGGCGGCCACGCCCACGGCGGCATGGGCGACATGGGCGGCATGGGTGGCATGGACATGTGAAGCCGGCGTGAAGCGTAAGGATCACCATGGATTCGGTCCTGTTTTCCGGCGTCGAGCTGCCCTGGTGGGGCTACCTGACAAGCCGCGCTGGTGTTTGACCCACCACGTCCGCAGTCGCTGCTCGCTCGCGCTGACAAGGTGATCGAATAAGGTGCCGGGATCCGTGAAGTACTTTGCCCACCCTTTGCTCGCCTTCTACACCGCTGGTAGCCGCGCCTGCAGGTGACGTCTCTCCAGGCAAGAGCTTGGGCACTTCGAAATTGCCCTCAAAGGCCCGTCCCTGTAGCGTGGTCACGCACAGACGGAGGACTCCGAAGCTGTCGGGCTCGGCGAAGTGGCAACGCAACAATTAAAGGACTTCATCATGACAGCTTTTGTGAAAGCACCCCCGCCTCTAACGGATCTGAAATTTGAACAAATGACCAGGCGTCAAAAGGTCATTTTTATTATGAAGGTTACGGCTTGCATTGCCACATTCGGATTTGCCTTCCCTACCGTCTCAAGCGATTGAGGCCAGAAGAAAAGGCTATTGATAGCTACACTGTAAGCCGAGCGTGCGCCCACGGGCTTGACGTTCTGATCGAGAAATAGGCTAAGCCGTATCAGCCTTCCCGCCATGGATGTCCCGGGTCTGCTTCATGAAATATTTAGGCTCGCAGACATAGCAGTTCGCGGTATCGCCCCCATATACGACTCAATCGGCAACGGATGCACAGTGATCCACCGCCGATTGTTAGTTTCACACAGGAGAACAAAATGCTAAACATCACACGTTTTAATCCGCTCGAGGATGCATTCGACAACTTGTTCCGTGGCCTCCCCGTGTGGCTGCCCAACCATGAGAGGCATGCGGCCGCGCCGACGCAGTTCCGCATGGACGTAACCGAGAACGACAAGGAGTATCAAGTGCTGGCCGACTTGCCCGGCGTCAAGAAGGAAGACATCAACATCACTATCAACGGCAACGAAGTTGCGGTATCCGCGGAAGTGAAGCAAGAAAAAGACGTCAAGAGCGACGAGAAGGTGCTTCGCGCCGAGCGCTATTACGGCCCGATTCAGCGCGCGTTCTCGCTCGGTCAAGAGGTCGACGAAGCGACCGCCCAAGCCAAGTTCAACGACGGCGTCCTAGAACTCACGCTGCCGAAGAAAACCGTAGCGGCAGCGAAAAGGCTCGCGGTGCATTGAGCGGCGCTCCCGCCGTATGCAGTTGAGTCGTAGATACACCAACCCCGCTTCCGCGGGGTTTTTGTTGATGGCGGGCGCCTGGGATTGAGCAGTTTAAGCGGCTTCGCCAGTCGTGGATTAATCAAGTAGCGGCTTTGGATATGACCGTCGTGCAGCAGCCGTGGCGCCGTAAGAGGATGCTGCAGCCGACGCACTTAAGCGCGCCGCTGACCAAGGACGCCGAAAGTAGTCGTTACCTGAAACTGCATGCGGCTTGCCGGTCCACGAGCAGGCGGGCAGCGTAACGCCGGCGCTACACTTCGCGGAAGCGACTAGCCGCGGTCGAATGTGGGTAGCGCTGTGGGTACGTGCGGTCGAACGGCCTACAATACAAATGGTTCAATCACTTACAGTGGATTGCGGCGGACTCTCTCCGCCAGTGAACTTCGGTAAGGCCAGCTTCAAACGCTTTCGCGCCATTTAAGGCGCTTGCGCCACTCTCTCTAGCCTCTGCATCATGTGAGGGCTCTTTGCCTCGCTGTGCGCGGCCATTTGAATTTTCCGCTATCGCTTGTAGACCACGGGGGCGTGGCTGTCCTGGTCGATAGCCACGTCCACGACGGCGGGAAGGCCGCTGTCGAGCGCCCGCTTCACGGCTGGCAGCACGCCCGACGGCTCCTCCACCCGCTCACCGTAGGCACCGAATACCCGCGCGAGAGCGGCGAAATCAACATCTCCGTAGTCAACCGCGAAGGTGCGCCCGCCGTACAGCTCCTTCTGAAATGCGCGTTCATTGCCGAGGCCCCGATCGTTGAACACGACACACACCACCGGGATGCGCTCGCGCACGGCGGTTTCCAGCTCGCCAATGTTGCACATCATTCCCATGTCGCCAACCGTTGCCATCACCGGCTGATTCGGGCGAGCGAGCTTGACGCCCATAGCGATCGGGAGTCCCGCGCCGACCGATCCCCAGTCGCTGATGTACATGAAGGTGTTTGGCTGGTACGTGTCCATGAAGACGCGCATGTGCTTGCCCGCATTGCCCGCGTCCACGATCATCACCCCATTCGGGGGGAGCGCCTGGCGCATCGCGTGAGCCACTACCGGCGGCAGAATGGGTCGGGCGGTTTGATCGAGCAGTCCCTGACGCTCGGTTTCCCAATCCCGGCGCAGCTTAGCAACGTCTACCCAGTCCCAATTGCGCCCAGCCTTGCCGAGACGGTCGGAGAGCCCCTCGATGAAGCTCAGAGTGGATCCCACTACCGCTTGCGAGACCGGGAAGACCACACCGATGTCGGTCCCCACGGGGCTGTGATGGATCAGCTTGGCCTCGCGGCTGATGATGCCGTACTTGAAGGTAGTAGAGAAGATGTCGATGTGCGCACCCACGGCGATGACCACGTCGGCCTGAGGCATGGCGCGATTCGCGCTCGACCAGCCGTTGCGCCCAAGTGGCCCCAGGGCGAGTCGGTGACTCGTTGGAAACGCGTCCGGGTGGTACTGAAGCGTGGCAACGGGGATTCCGGTGATCTCGGCCAGGTGTTGAAGCGCCGCAAGTGCGTCCTCGCGAAGAACGCCACCACCAACCAGCAGAATCGGTCGTTTGGCCTGCCCTACCTGTTTGGCCGCGCGGTCTAGCTCACTCGCTGAGCAGTTCGGGAGCGAGCTAGGCCGGTACGCATCGGGCTCGATCGGCTCGGCTTCTATCTGCTCGAGGAGGATATCCCGCGAGACGTCAAGGTGAACCGGACCGAGCGGCTCGGCGAGAGCGACTCGGAACGCACGCCGTACGGCCTCCTGCACCTTGATCACAGACGGAATCGAGTACGCCCACTTGGTAATCGACCGGTACATCGTGACCTGATCGATGTCTTGGCTCGCGTCCTTCTCTCGAACCCATAGCTCCTGGGCGCCGCTGATGCTGATGATCGGGACGTAGCCCTTGTAGGCCGCTCCGATTCCCGTGGCCAAATTCGTGACACCCGGTCCTTCGGTAGCCGTCACGATAATCGGTCTGTTCACCGCCCGAGCGAACCCGTAGGCCATGAACGCGGCGCCCTGCTCGTGGCGGGTGAGTACGAACCGGATCTCCGGTGTCGCGCGAAGCACATCGAGAATCGGCAGGTTCATCGTTCCCGGAATTCCGAACACGTGGTCGATCCGCTCCCGGCGGAGACAATCGACGACTGCTTGCGCACCTGTGATCATGGATACCTTTCGTGCTGCTGGCACAGCGCGTGTTGCCAAGACAACTCGGCCAAGTATTGTCGCAATTCCGGCGGCGTAGAACGCACGCCAAGCTTCGCCAAGAAAGACCATCACCAGCACCGTGCCGACGGCGGGCAGAAGATGCAACCCAAAGGACGCGCTGCCGCGGCTTAGCGGTCGTCCATAAGCAGGCGGGAATCGGCGGAATCGGGATCACCGAGAAGGTTGAATCCGGCAAGGGCGAACCGACGCGCTGCGGCAAGCGAGCGCAGGTCGTTCTCGTGATCGAATGCCCATTGCGCGTGGCGGGCGAGCAGCGCCGCCTCAAACGTGCGGCCGAGCGTGAGCGCGAAGCGCCGTGCCCCTGCTTCCAGCAGGGCTTCGTCTTTGCCCGCGATTTCTTGGTACCACCTCTCGAGCTGCTCAAGCGTCGCCTCGATGCGCGCCGAGAGCCGCACCAGGGTCGCCTCCTTGAGGCCGACGAGCAAAAACCGAGTTTCACGCTTGAGGTTATCGATCCCCGCGAGTCCACCGAGGGCGCGCAGTACGTCCAGCGACAGCACGTTGGTTGTGCCCTCCCAGATCGAATATACCTGCGCATCGCGCAGGAGCGCCGGGATGCCGGTGTCCTCGACATAGCCCGCGCCGCCGAAGCTCTCGACAATTTCAGAGAGCGTCGCAACGCACTGGCGCGCGGTGGTCAGCTTGGCGACGGGCGTGAGCAGGCGTAGGACGGCCGCCTGATCCGCGCTTGCCGCGCCCGATTCGCTCCTACCGAGCAGCTCGGCGATGAAAAGCGTGAGCTGAAAAGCCGCTTCGTACTCCGCCTGCAGACCGGCAAGTGTGTCAACGTGCAGCGGCTTCGCGGCAAGCGGTGCACCAAAGGCGACGCGCTTTCGCGCGTAGTCGCGCGCGAGCGCGAGGCCGCGGCGCATGTAGGAGATGCTCGATATCGCATTCCAGGCGCGCGTCACATTCAGCAGCGGCGCGATGTTGCGCACGCCATTGTCGAGCCCAATCACCGGAATCGCGGGCGTGCCCTCCAGCGTCAACTCAGCGGTCGGGACCTTGCGCGTGCCGAGCTTGTCTTTCAGGCGCTCGACGCGGATGGCGTTGGGCAGGCCATTCGCGCGGCGCGTCTCGAGGTAGAAGAGCGCGAGCCCCTTAGCGCCTGCGACGTTGCCTTCGGGCCGCGCGAGCGTGAGCGCCATTTCTGAATTGATCGCGGAGGTAAACCACTTGCGACCGTGGAGCTTCCAGCCTTCGGCATCCCGCCGCGCCACGGTTTCCGAAAGGCCCACGTCGGAGCCGCCCGCCTGCTCGGTCATCCATTGCCCGCTCGTCCAGGCCCGCGCGGGGTCGCGGCTGGTGAGCCGCGGGAGCGCCCGCTCGATGAGCGCGCGGTTTCCGGCGTCCGACAATGTGCGCGCGGCGCCGTCGGTCATCGCGAGCGGGCAGGCGTAGACGTCGGTCGCCGGGATGAACAGGTGCAGGAGCGCAAACTGGTGCACGCGCGCGAACGCGCCGTTTTGTCCCTCGTAGGGAATCGCGACCAGTCCGAGCCGCGTGGCGAGCGGCGCTGCTTCGCGCCACACCGCGGTGAGCTCGATCGCGTCCACGCGGTTGCCCCAGGCGTCCCATTGCACCAGGCGCGGCTCGGCCAGGCGGTCTTCAAGCTGGAGCCGGTAGAGCCTGCCGCCCGCCAGCTCGCCGAGTTCGGCGAGCTCAGGTTCTATCGCCGCCCTCATCTCCGGAGGGAGAACGCGCGCAAGCGAGGAGCGCAGCACCCGGTCGTCGGCGTACTGGTTGCCAAGCGCGGGAGGCGTTTGAACGAATCCCATTCTGGATTCCATTCGTTTGCGCAAAGGATACGCGATTGCGGTCGCAGACGAGATTGCGATTCAACGCATCGTCACGGTGCCCTGCTAAAAACCCATCCCTGCGGTGCCCGACCTAGCAATTTACTGGCGACAGATACGTAAAAGCGGGAGCTAAGAGTGGTATCCGCGCGGCCCTCGGTGGTGCTCAACATGGTGCTCCAGAACAAGGGCAACTTCGGCTTCAACGCGCAGACCGAAAAGTTCGGTGACCTTTTTCATTAGTCCTGAGGCTGCCTTCCTCAGTTCGTGAACCACCATCTTACGGCGAGCTACGCTTAGCAACAAATGAGTTGGCTATGCAGCATTGTCAGAAAGATTGAAGTGTTACTTTTCCCACTACCGACGCAGTTCTTCGGGAAACGGGGCGCAATTCAAACTGCAGAACCCCGCGAAGTTCCCTGTATTTTTCCCTGTTACAGGGAATTTGCTGTGGGAGAGGGCTTCGCGTCAGACTGCGCCCACCACCATACAGTCTGCAGTTCCGGCGCCAATTCTCTCGGCGCCGGAACAGGGACGGGGTCAGTGGTCTCGGGCAACGCTCTCTTCGACCGCCGCGCGGATGGACGATCCTGATCCGTTCACCTTGATCGCGCGACCGGAGGCCAGCCAGCCTAAGTAGACTACGCCCAGCGTCACGGCGATGAACACCAAGGTGGTTGCAACGCGCGACAGCGCCGCAAGCAGCGCGAGGGTCCCGCTGGAGAGGCCGACGAACGCAAGGCCGATGACCGGGATCACCGGGGCGCCACAGCCCATCACCGTGCATCCCCCCGTTGAGACGCCTAGCACGCTCGCTAGTGCCCCCGAGACGCCTCCCCCGCGACTTAGCCTCGAGGTCGAGCCTTCGGCCGGCGCCCGATCCCGGCAGTGGAAGACCAGCGCGAAGTAGAGGCCGAAGACCAGCGACAGCAGCAACAGCCGCAATAGGTCGCTCACCGTTACAGCGAACCCCCAATTCACACCGCCATACACACTGTCCGCGCTGAACCAGAAGAGCGCTAGGTTCGGCAGAAACTCGAGCTTCCGTTGCAACGGGATTTCGCTCGTAAAGAGGTATCCCGGGAACTCGGGCAGCCATGCATTGAAGGCGAAATAGTCGATCGGCTTGCGCGCGACGGACAGCACTGCGGGCGGCAGCAACAGCTCGAGAGCGAGCACGCTTATCGCCACCGCGATAAACACGCCCGGCCGGGAACGCACGGCGTCGCCGATACCTCGCCTGATCCGAATCACCGCTTGCCGCATGATGTCGCAGGGGCGGGGGATGCTTTGCAGCTTCTCACTGTCAGCGTGGCGCTCCGCCTGGGTCCGCTATCACTTGCCTTTTACGAGGCGAGCCGACTCTCCTACATGGGCTTGACAATTTTAGTTCATTATATTAAGAGCTTTTGGCGCGGCAGTCATAGACCGGCACGGTCTTCCCTGTGGCACCAAAACTACGAGGAGGCACAAATGACTCGACAAATTGATCGAAGAGACTTTCTGCGGAGTCTTGGGGTCGGCGCCGGGGTGACGCTAACTGCCGCGGCCAGTTCCATTCCGGTGATCGGGGTAGCCCAAGCGCAGGAGAGACCGAAAGGAAGAATTCCGGATTCACCCTACCGCATCGGGCATATGACATTTTTTACGGGCCCAGCGGCAGTGCTTGGCGAGCCGATGTACAAGGGCCAAGTCCTGGCGGCCGACGAGATCAACGCCACCGGGGGGCTGCTCGGCAAGCGGAAAATCGAGGTGCTCAAAGCGGACGAGGCCGCCGGCGTCGATGGGAACGTCAAGGAGCTGCGCCGGTTGAAGCTACAGGAGAAGATCAACTTTTTCTGCGGCATCACGTCGAGCGGCAATACGCCGGCGCTCGGGCCCGTCGCCGAGGAGCTCAAGGTCCTGACGATCTTCGTCGACGGGTGCACGGATTTCCTGTTCGACAAGGCGGTGCCGAATCCGCATTACATCTTCCGCATCACCAACATCCAGTCGGCTGACGGCGCGACTTGCGCGCTCGCAGTCGCCCAAACGTGGCCGGATGTGAGGAAGATTGCCCATATCCATCCCGATTATTCGTATGGCCGAAACGCTTTCGACCACTTCGGCATCATCATGAAGAAGCTTCTGCCGCGCTCGGAAGTCGTTTCGGAGGGGTGGCCGAAACTTGGAACGACGGACTTCAGCTCGCACATCACGAAGGCCATCGCCGCCAAACCCGACCTGTTGGTCTCATCGGTGTGGGGCGGGGACTACGTAGCCATGTACAAGCAGGCGCTGCAGTATGGGCTGTTCGACAAGATGAAGTTCGCGACCACTCTTGCCCTCGGCGTCGCGCCTCATGCCATCGGCAAGGATCATCCGGAAGGCGTCATCGCCGGCGTGCACGCGAACTACCACTTTACCTTCCCGGCCGGCAACCGCTGGCCGGCCAACAAGACCTTCGTCGAAAAGTACCACGCGCGCTGGAAGGAATACCCCAACTTCCAGGCCGAGGGTGCATACACTGCCACCTATATGCTGAAGGCGGCTATCGAGAAAGCGAACAGGTTCACCGGCGGCTGGCCCGACGACGACGCGATCATCAGCCAGCTGGAAGGCATGGGGTACGCGGGGCCTGCAGGGTACGTTTACATTCGGCCGGACAATCACCAGGGGTACAAGGACACCTTAACCGGCTTCAGCAAGAACGTTCCGGAATATCCGTTCCCCATTCTGGACCCGAACCGCATTATCACGATCCCGATCCGCAACATCACGGCGCCTCCGGGATGGCCGAAAGGGGATCCGACCTCGACCTACACCTGGATCGAGCAGACCTGGCCGACTGTCCACGCGTAGGCGGGGGCCTGGTGCCCCCGCCTTGACGCAGGAATCCGCAGCAAGCTTGAGTAAGCGGGCGCCCGCAAGGCGCCCGCTTACAACCGTTCGGGCTCCAACTCGCATGCACCGCAACGTGCGAACGTGCGCGCGCAGGGTCGGCGTCGCCGTCGCGCGGGTGTTCGTCGCGGTCGTTTTCGCGACGCGAGCCGCGGAAGCAGGGCACGAATCTCCCTTCTACCCCTCCTTCTATCCGCACGAGATCCGGATCGAGACGCTCGACCCCGCGGCTGCCGCTGCCGGGTGGCCCAACGCGCGGGTTCATGCGTTCGTCGGAGACGAACTCTTCGTCGGCGGACAGGCGCCTGCCGACGCAGCCGTCGTGGAGTCGCTTCACTCCTATCTGGTGCTCACGTTCGACGCGCCCTCTGGTCGCTACGCTGCGGTGAGTAGTGACGTGCAGACCCGATGCGCGGCCGCGGGCCGGACCTTGCGCGCGCTCGCGCCAGACAGCGCGGGCTATGTCTTCCATCCGTATCCCGTTACCCCCTATCACGCAGACTATCTGGAGCACTTCGATCTCGCTCGGCGCGCGCGAGCGCAATACTTGGCCCAGGTTGGCGACGCGGCCGCCGGCCCCAGCCTAAGGATCCGCGCCAAAGGCACGCTGGCGCAAACGCTCGTTCCTTCAAGCTGGAAAACGCAAGCGAACGAATGGGACGCAACGCTCGAGGAGATTGACGTCGGTCGGCTCGCCAAGCCGGCTGCAAGCGGGCCCGGTGGCCGGGTCGGGGCGCCGTGGATCAAGCAGGGATGGTTCCAGGCACATCTCCTGTATGCCGGGCAATTGCGCGAAGGTGCTGCAAAAACCTCTGCAGAAGCCGCCTACCGCCGGCTCGTGACAGGCGAGTACCGTCACCCAACCGAACGCATCAACCTGGAGCGCGCACTCGTGTCAACACTCGTCGCCGGCTGCGAGCGGGTGGCCGTCGGCTACACGCTGCGGCGCGAGTACTTCAACGCCGACTACTCGAAGGGTGTCGAGAACGTTGCCTTCGATTCCCAGACGGGCTTCCAATCGCGGATATTCATGCGGACCGTCAAGCTCAAGGACTTTCCGTGGAACGGCTGGTTGCGGCTCGGCATAACGACAAAGCCGGTCGCGGCGTGGAACCCCGTAGGCGGCCTCAACGACGGATTCGGCGAACTGCTTTGGTTTGCGGTGGGCGATCCGGCGCTGCTGCCTGAACCCTATGGCGGGGGCTGGATCGCCAACCGCGTCAGCGTCAGCCCGGGCGCGGCGTCCGGAGTCGTGACTATCCCCAAAGACGCAGTCAGACCCGAAGCGGGAACCGGTCTCCTTCGTCATGTCGGTGCCGGCAGAGCGGCGCAACAACGACTTCGCTATTCCGTGGTGACCTCCGCCTTCCATGATGGCACCACGACCAGCGTGGCCGACATTCTGTACCCGTATATCTTTGCATTCCGCTGGGGCTTCGAGCAGCCCGGAAACGGCGGCACCGCCGATCCGGCCATCGCCGGCTCCACCGCGCTGATGAGGGAATGGCTCGCCGGTTTCAAGGTGATCGGGGTGAAGAAGCAGACCCGAAACTTCGGCAGCGACCTCCAATTCAGCTATCGGGTGCCCGTGGTGGATGTCTACCTCAACCGCCGATCGACCGACCCGTGGGAAGCGGCGGCGGTCGCGCCGCCCTGGTCCACGCTGCCATGGGAAGTAATCGTGCTCATGGAGGAGGCCGTGCAGCGCGGAATCGCCGCGTTCTCGGAGAGTGAAGCGCAGCGTCGTTCGATTCCCTGGCTCGATCTAGTCCGCGACCGGAAGACTGGCCAACAGTTGGCCGCACTGGTCGACGAATTTCGGCTGCAGGCGTACCGGCCGGCCGCGCTTAGAGAACTAGTTACGCCCAAGGAGGCCCGTGAGCGCTGGACGGCGCTTGGTGGTTTCTACGCGAAGTATGGTCACTTTCTGGTCACCAACGGGCCCTACCGATTGGATTCGTGGTCCGCCGACGGTGTCGCGCTGCAGGTTTTCCGCGATTTTAGCTATCCCCAAGGCGTGGGCTCGTTCGACGAATACGCCATCCCGCTCAGAGCGTACGTCTCGAAGATCGAGGACCGCGACGATCGCATCAAGATCAGGGCCGATGTCGAGCGGGTCTCCAAGTTCCAGCGCAGCTACGAGATCGAACGTGCAGCACTCGGGCCCGCATCAGACGATGCCGACAAGCACACTCGACCGCAGTGCCGCTATGTCATTGTCGGGCCCGAAGGAAACGTGATACGCGCAGGCAACGGACTCTTCGAGAGCAGCGGACAGTTCGTGCTCGATCTCAAGGATCTGGCCGCCCCGGGGCTGTACACTGTCGTGGTCGCATTGTACGTTGGAGACAATGGCGTGAATCCGGAGGTGAAGGTCATCGAGCACCGTCCCGCCGGCATTCCGGCGTCGCGGCGCGACACGCATACGGCATCGCCATAACTGCAAGAAAAACGAGTGTTTGCCATGGGTGTCTACGTAATCCACATTCTGAATGCGCTGCTGTACAGCTCGGTGCTCTTTCTGATCGCCGGCGGACTCAGCCTGATCTACGGCGTGATGCGCATCCTCAACCTCGCCCACGGGAACCTCTACGCGCTCGGCGCATTCGTGACGGCTTGGGCGATCGGCGCGGCCCTCGAAGCGGGTGCGCCAACCGCCGTACTGCTCCTCCTGTTGCCGGCCGGTGCGGTCGCGGCCGGCGTCGCCGGCGGCGTAATCGAGCGCACGTTGCTGCGGCCGTTCTACAAGCGTCCCGAGGAATACCAGTTGCTCATGACATTCGGCCTGCTCATGATTCTCGAGGATTTGATTCGCCTCATTTGGGGACCGAACCCACTGTCTGCGACCACCGTGTACGCGACCCTCGGCAGCATATCGATCGGCGGTGACCGTTATCCTGCGTACAACCTGGTGATCATTGCGGTGGGAATCTTCGCGGCGCTGTTCCTCTGGGCCTTCATCTACCGAACCCGGTTTGGAGTGTTCCTGCGCGCGACCTCCCAGGACAAGCGCATGGCCTCGGCGCTCGGCGTCAACGTCAATCGGATCTACATCCAGGCGTTTACGCTGGGCTGCTTCATGGCTGGGCTCGGCGGCGCCATCGTCGTTCCCAGCCAGTCCGCCGTGCTGGGGATGGGCGTAGATGCGCTGGTTCTCGCCTTCATCGTCGTCGTGATCGGCGGTCTCGGCAGCCTGGAAGGTGCGCTTGCCGGGGCATTAATTGTAGGCGTCGTGCGGGAGGCGGGCATCACGCTTTTCCCGGAGACCGAGCTGGCAGTGCTCTACCTCATCGCCGCGTTTGTGCTGCTCGCTCGTCCCGCGGGACTCTTCGGTCGCGCGTGAATCTGAACAAGACCCCTGCTGTCCCCGAAGCCCGCTCGATATTGCGGGTCCTGGCTTGGGTCGTTCCCGCCGCATTGCTGCTCGTCGTCGCGCCCTTCGTGATCGACCCGTTTCAGGTACTCACGCTCACTTACGGTCTCATTGCCGCCATCGGGGCGCTCGGTTTTAATCTGCTGCTGGGCTACACCGGATTGCTTTCGTTCGGCCACTCAGCTTTCTTCGGCGCTGGCGCCTACACGGTGGCGTTTCTGGTCAAGTACCTGAAGGTCGCGTCGATGGAGCTGTTCCTGGCCGGGTCCGTGCTCGTCTCCGCAATCCTCTCGCTCCTGTTCGGCTACGTGTGCGTGCGCTACACACGCATCTTCTTCGGCATCCTCACGCTTGCCCTTTCGCAGGTGCTATGGAGCCTCGCGTTCAAGTTATTCTGGGTGACTGGAGGAACGGATGGCCTGCGGGTGCCGACGCCGACGATATTAGGGGCCGCTCCAATCGATGACAAGATGGAGTTCCTGGCGCACCGCTACTACTACTACGTGCTCGCCGCGTTCGCCATCTGCGTGCTACTCATGTGGGTAATTGTCCATTCACCCTTCGGAAAAGCCCTGCAGGCGATCCGGGACAACGAAACCCGCGCCGAGTTCATCGGCATCCGGATCCGACGCTACCGCCTCATCGCATTTGTAATCTCCGGCATTTTCACCGGGGTGGCGGGGGCGTTATGGGCACCGCTCAACGGACTCGTAAGCCCCGAGGTCCTGGTATGGACGTTCTCCGGCGAGATTGTTTTCATGACCGTGCTCGGGGGTTTCCGCACGTTCGTCGGACCCATCGTCGGCGCGGTGGCCTTCACGTATCTCAAGACTTACGCGGTAGGGTTTACGGTGTACTGGCAACTCTTGCTCGGCACAGTGCTCGTCGTGCTTGTCCTCGCGCTGCCGACAGGGATCATGGGCGCTGTCAACCGCGTGGCCGGCCAGATGAAAAGACCGAGCTGATATGGATCTTCTCACCACGCAGGCGCTGGCAATATCGTTCGGTGACAACCGCGCAGTGGACGGGGTTGACTTCAGCGTGAAGCAAGGCGAAGTGCTTGCGCTCATCGGCTCCAACGGCGCCGGCAAAACCACGCTTGTCAACCTTATCAGCGGCCTCATGCCGCCCGACAGCGGGCACATCATCTTCGAAGACCGCAACGTTACGCGCCAGTCGTCGTATGAGCGGATCAAGGCTGGCATTGCGAGGAGCTTCCAGATCGTCAACCTGTTCGACCAGCTTAGTTGCGCGGACAACGTCGCCCTCTCCATCTTCTCGCGCGAGGGGAAGACCCTGAACCTAGCGGCGTTGGCGAGCCGCGACCGCGCCGTCTGGGAGGAAGCGCACGACGTGCTCCGCCGCTTCGGCCTCGAGCGCACGGCAATGATCCTTGCCGGCGCCATCTCCCACGGGGAGCGCAAGTTGCTCGACGTCGCGGTCGCCTACGCGCTTCGGCCCAAGCTGCTCTTCCTCGACGAGCCGACCAGCGGCGTATCCACGCGCGAGAAAGCACCGATCATGGACATCGTCAGCTCGATCGTCCGCTCGGGAGGGATCACCGTGGTCATCATCGAGCACGACATGGACATCGTCTTCCGGTATTCCGAACGCATCGTTGTCATGCACCAAGGGTCGATCCTCGCGGATGGAACCCCGGATGAGATCCGCCAGAACGACGCAGTCACCACCACGCTTATAGGAGCGCACCCCTTCGGTGAACCCGCATTCGGGAGCGCTGGCGATGCTGGACGTTGATCGCATCGAGACCTACCGCGGCTCGGTTCAGGTCCTTCGAGGCGTGTCACTACGCGTAGCGGGCGGGGAGTCGGTCGCGCTGGTAGGACGAAACGGCGCCGGGAAGACCACAACCATCGAAACGATCATGGGGCTCCTGCCGGCACGCACCGGCGCCGTGAGCTTCAAGGGTAACGTCATCACGCGCCTGCCGGCATACCAGCGTGCGCTTCTCGGCATCGGGTACGCGCCTGAGGACGCCGGGATCTTTCCCGATCTTAGCGTAGCCGAGAATTTTCACATCTGCGAATGGCTCGCACGTCCTGTACGCAGGAGCGACGTGCGCCCCGGCAGCAGCGATGTCGAGGAGCGGATCCTTGCCGTCTTCCCGGAAGTGAAGGCGCTCATGCAGAGACGCGGCCTGCACCTGAGCGGTGGCCAGAAGAAGATGGTCGCAATCGCGCGTGCAATGGCGCTCTCGCCGTCGATTCTCCTGCTGGACGAACCGTTCGAGGGACTTGCGCCGCTGATCGTGACCCGCTTCATCGATGCGGTGAAGAAGATCAAGGCGATGGGCATCTCGCTGCTGATCGCAGAGTCGAACTTGATGACGGCCATCCGTATCGCCGACCGCCTCTACGCCATCGATCGCGGTGAGATCATCTTCCACGGCACCCCTAAGGACGCCCAGGAGGACAAGGACGCGATGCGGACGCTCCGCGGGTGAGAGATCGGCTGTTCTTAGAATGAAAAAGCGGCAATTGGTGAAGTGACCGTAGGCCGATGACCGGATTCTTGCTCGCCCTTGCTGCCTTTAGCGCAACTATTGCCGGCGGGCTCTTTGCGCTCAAGTTCCGCGCCGGGATGCATTTCATTCTCGCCTTCACCGCCGGCGTTCTCCTTGGCGTCGTGAGTTTCGACATCCTGCCGGAGATTTTTGGACTGGCCCAGAAGCAAGGGCTCGATGCCGCAGGCGCAATGATCGCGCTGGTGGCCGGATTTCTTCTATTTCACGGACTGGAAAAATTCGTGCTGATCCATCACGGGCACGAAGGCGACTACGCGACGCATCGGCATCCCCGGGTGGGTGTTCTGTCGGCTCTCGCCCTGGTTGGCCACAGCTTTATGGACGGTGTCGCGATCGGCCTGGCGTTTCAGGTTTCGGCGGCCGTCGGGGTTCCGGTTGCCGTGGCGGTCATAGCCCACGATTTCTGCGATGGCGTGAACACCGTGAGCCTGATGCTGGTCCATCAGAACACGACTTTTCGCTCGGTGGCGATGCTCGCGCTGGATGCGCTTGCTCCAGTCCTGGGCATGGCTTCCACTTTGCTTTTTCACGTGCCGCCTTCCGTGCTGATCCTTTATTTGGGGTTCTTCGCGGGATTCCTGCTGTATATCGGCGCCTCCGACATCCTGCCCGAGGCCCACTCCCGGGCTGGCTCCAGGGCCGCCATCAGCCTCATCGGGATTACCTGCCTGGGAGCGGCGTTCATGTTCATTGCGGCGCGCGCAGCCGGATAAGCCCCGCCCTTCCCAAAGGACTGCGGGCCAAGGCACACTCTGACCGGGGTCAACGCTCGAAGTAGCTGCGCTGCCGCTGCAACAGTCGGTGGTAGGCGGCGAGCCAGATCTCTTTGAGGTTTTCGACCGTCTCGTCCCCTTCCAGAAGCTGCATCAGTGCAATGGGATCCGCGCCTCGGTCGAAGGCGATGCGCGCGGGATGATCGTGGGGCAGTACTGAAAGTGCTCGAAGGACCGCTTCGCGTTCTTGTTGATCCAACTTCATGGCTCGAAAAGCGTATGACGAGCGCCACCGCAGTACAACGGGATATGACCGGCGGTTTCGCATATCCATCCTATGGCTGTCACAAAACTCGAGGCAGGCGGTCATGAAGGCAGCGTGCGCTGTCACAAATGCCGGTCAGACTGTCGCAAAGGCCTTCTGAGCTGACAAAGATGTCAGGGCATGGAAACATCGCAAATCCTTTTTGCGGGTAAGTCGGCCTTGAGGGTCCGCGCCCTCCTGCTGGGGGAGCGGTTTGATCTGCGCACCTGGCCCGAGGCCGAAACGATTCATCGCGCGCCCCTGGCGGTCAAGCTCGATGCAGGGATCGCGGTGCTGTTTCGGTACGGCGTTGCGGTACTCCTTGGCGCGTCGCCCGATGCGGAGCGTGCTTTGCGTGCGCGACTTTCAGCGCGAACTGAAAATGCCTACGAGAGCGTAGAGGCCGAGGAGCTCGACATTCGCATTGATCCTGCGCGGCCCGAAGGGCTGCAGGAAGGCACGCTGGTCGTCCAGTCGGGGAGCCTGCAACGGCTGCTACTGATTGCCGAGGCGATGTCGAAGAGCCTTCTTCTTTCCCACTACGAGACCAGACTCGCCGGCAATTTCGATCACATCGACGCGCTTGCCCGGGAGCTGGAACGTACTGGCGGCATTCGAGGCAATACGCGCGGGCACCTGAAGCATATCGGTGCGATGCTGCTGATCGAGAGCCGGATGGTAGGACGCGCTGAAATAGGCGATAAAGCCGAGCTCTTGTGGGATCACCCCGAGCTCGAGGGCCTGAATGCGCTGCTGGAGGACGAGTTCGAGATCCACGAGCGCCTCGCGGCCCTCGACCGCAAGCTCGAGCTCGTGG
>WNGC01001040.1_pt1 | contig 16735 bp, 16 predicted proteins | sample 5400051 | NCBI WGS metagenome assembly WNGC01 (sample SAMN13153368, study PRJNA577476) | soil metagenome | isolation source: 20 cm soil or saprolite under grassland replicate 2 | place: USA:California | collected 2016-06-15
GTGAGCACGGCGCGGGAGTTCATCGCCTGGGTGAGGTCGCAGCCCGGCAAGCTCAACTACGGCTCTCCCGGAAACGGCACGCACCATCACTTGTGCATGGAGCTGCTCAAGCTGCAGGCGGGCCTGGACATCGTGCACGTGCCCTACAAGGGTTCGGCGCCCGCCGAGAACGACTTGATCGCCGGCGTCATTCCCACCATGTTCCTCCCTGTGCACGTTGCGCTCCCGAAGATCAAGGCGGGCCAGATCAAGGTGCTCGGCGAGAGCCTGAAGGAGCGCCATCCCTTGTTTCCGGACATTCCCTCGCTGCACGAGCAGGGCGTGACCGGCTACGACGTGGACCTGTGGATCGGCGTGTGGGGCCCCCGGGGAATGCCCGCCGACATCGTCGCGAAATACAACTCGGAGATCCGCGCGATCGTCGCGCTACCCGAGATGCGCGAGCAGCTCGCGAGCCAGGGCCTGGTGCCGAACACCGGCACGCCCGAGCAATTCGCCAAGCTCGTCAAGGACGATTTCGAGAAATGGGGGAAGGTGATCCGCGACGCGAAAATCAAGGCGGACTAGATGAAGTCCCTCGAAACGGTGGGAATTCTGGGCCTGGGCAAGATGGGCATGGGGCTCGCCATGCCGGAGATCCCGGAGCGCCTCTAGCGCCTCGCGAGTCGGGCGGCTTGATTCGTGCGGAGTTGACTCCGTCCGGCAAGCTCGGCTACTTTGGAGTAGTTTTTTCGGAGGACACATGGGTGCAACCAGCAATTTGATGTGGCAGCTGCTCGTCCAGTTCCTGATCGTTTTGTTCCTCGTCGTGGCCGTTGCAGGCCTCGCGGTGGGGGTCGGGCTCATCGCTTCCAGCCCGAAGATGGCGCAGTACTTCCACGTGCTGAACCGTTGGGTGTCCACGCGCCACATTCTCAGGCCGGTCGAGGTGCCCGTCGATACGGAACGGGCGACTCACCGGCACTATCGCTGGCTCGCCGGAGGCTTTTTCCTCGGAGGTCTCATCGCGGTTTTCGGACTCCTGACCGGGCTCGACGCGACCGCCGTCAGCGCGGCGTTTGCCGCAAAGCGTTTCGCGCCCGTCGTCGCGATCGCAGTGGAAAGCGCAAAGTGGGTTCTGATCGCGGGCAGCGCATCCGGCGTCGTAGTCGGGGCGATGCTGCTCTTCTATCCGAACGCGGAAAGCATGCTCGAAAGATTCGCAAACCAGTGGGTGTCTCCCCGTCGCGTGACCCGGAGCTGGGACGACATGCGCATGACGCTCGACGTGCTGGTAGAGGCTCATCCCAAGCCCGCCGGCTGGGTCATCGCCTGTACTTCGGTAGCGGCGATGATCTGCGCAGTCATCATGCTCGTGCGCTACTACTGAAAAGCAAGACGGTCGCGATACTCGAGAGTCGGCTGGGCCGTCAGCTCGCCGACCTCGTCGAGAAGCGCGGGGGGCGGCCGCTCCTCGCCCCGGCGCTCGCCGAAGTTCCCGATATCGACCACGCGGGGATCGCCAGGTTGATCGGCGAGCTGGAGACGCGTCCGCCGACAGCCGCGATCTTCCAAACCGGCGTGGGCACGCAGGCGCTTTTCGCCGCGACCGATTCCCTGGGGGTGACGCCGAAACTTCTCGGCCTGCTCGCGAGCTGCGTGGTCGTCGCGCGCGGACCCAAGCCCGCCGCCGCGCTTCGCTCGCGCAAGGTGCGCATCGATCGCAGCGCGAGGGAACCCTATACGACCGTCGAAGTGCTGGAATCGCTCGAGGACCTGTCGCTCCGGGGCGACAGCGTCGTGGTTCAGCGTTACGGCGAGAGCAACCTGGAGCTGGAAAGGGCGCTGCGCGCGAAGGGCGCGGAGGTCGTGGAGATACCCACCTACCGTTGGGCGCTCCCTGAGGACAGCGGGCCGCTTGCGGGGCTGATCGAGGCGCTCGATCGCGGCGAGGTCGATGCCACGGTGTTCACCAGCGCATCGCAGGCGCACAACCTGTTCGCCCTCGCCAGAAAACTCGGCAGAGACGGCCCTCTCGCCGCCAACCTGAGCCGGACGCTCGTCGCCTCCATCGGTCCGGTGTGCAGCGCCGCGCTGCGCGAGCACGGCGTGAAAATAGCCTTGGAGGCGAAGCCGCCCAAGCTCGGGCCGCTGGTGACGGCGCTCGACCGGGCCCTGTCGAGCTAGTACAATGCGCGACCTTCCACGCACAGCCTCGGTTCAATGCCCCGTTCGGTCCGTAATCTCGCGATCATCGCCCACGTCGATCACGGCAAGACGACGCTGGTCGACAAGCTGCTGCACCAGTCGGGCACCTTCGCCGCGCACCAGCACATCGCCGAGCGCGTCATGGACTCGAACGACCTGGAGCGCGAGCGCGGGATCACCATCCTCGCCAAGAACACCGCGGTCGACTACGACGGCGTGCACATCAACATCGTCGACACGCCCGGACACGCGGATTTCGGCGGCGAGGTCGAGCGGTCCTTGTCGATGGTCGACGGCGTGCTGCTCCTCGTCGACGCGGTCGAGGGCCCGATGCCGCAGACGCGCTTCGTCACACGCAAGGCGCTCGCGCTGGGCCTGAACCCGGTTCTCGTCGTCAACAAGATCGATCGCCCGGGCGCGCGGCCCGACTGGGTGGTGAACGCCACCTTCGACATGATGGACAAGCTCGGTGCCTCCGAGCACCAGCTCGACTTCCCCGTCGTCTACGCCTCGGCGCTGCTCGGCACGGCCACCCTCGACCTGTCGAAGCCTGGGACCGACATGCGGCCGCTCTTCCGCACGATCATCGACCGCGTCCCGGCGCCCAAGGGCGACCCCGACGGGCCGCTGCAACTGCAGATCAGCAACATCGACTATTCGAGCTACGTCGGGCGCATCGGCATCGGCCGCATCGCGCGCGGCAGGCTCAAGTCCGCGCAGGAGATCCTGGTGCTGCACGAGGGCCGCGAGCCCGCGAAGGCCGAGGTCGGCCAGGTCATGGGCTTTCGCGGGCTGGAGCGGATCCCGATGGAGGAGGCTTCCGCGGGGGACATCGTTCTGGTCACGGGCGTGGAGGAGACCGCGATCGGCGTCACCTTCGCCGACCCGCTCGCCCCCGAGGCGCTGCCGATGCTGCGCGTCGACGAGCCCACGCTCACCATGAATTTCCAGGTCAACACCTCGCCCTTCGCCGGCCAGGAGGGGCGCTTCGTGACCAGCCGCCAAATCCGGGAGCGCCTGTTCCGCGAGCTGCAGGGCAACGTCGCGCTGCGCGTCGAGGAGACCGCCGACGCCGACGTGTTCCTCGTCTCGGGCCGCGGCGAGCTGCACCTCACGATCCTGCTCGAGAACATGCGCCGCGAAGGCTATGAGCTCGCGGTGTCGCGGCCGCGCGTGGTGACGAAGGAGGTCGGCGGCGCGAAGCACGAGCCCTTCGAGGCGCTCACCGTCGACGTGGAGGAAGCCCACCAGGGCCCGGTGATGGAAGCGCTAGGGCGAAGGCGCGCCGACCTGCTCGACATGGTTTCCGACGGCCGCGGCCGCGTGCGCCTGGACTACCGTATCCCCGCGCGCGGGTTGATCGGCTTCCAGTCGGAGTTCCTCAATATCACGCGCGGCAACGGCCTCATGAGCCATGTGTTCGACGAGTACGCGCCGATGAAGGCCGAGATCCCCTCGCGGCGCAACGGCGTCCTGATTTCGGCCGAGCAGGGCGAGGCGGTCGCGTACGCGCTGTGGAAGCTGCAGGAGCGCGGGCGCATGCTGGTCAGCCCGGGCGAGCGCGTCTACGAGGGCATGGTGGTCGGCCTGCACAGCCGCGACAACGATCTCGTGGTCAATCCGATCCGCGAGAAGCACCTCACCAATATCCGCGCCGCGGGAAAGGACGAGGCGATCCTGCTCACGCCTCCGATCAGGCTGACGCTCGAGCTCGCGGTCGAGTTCATCGAGGACGACGAACTGATCGAGATCACGCCGCGCTCGATCCGCGTTCGCAAGCGCTATCTCTACGACCACGAGCGCCGGCGCGCGGCGCGCGCCGAGCCCGCCCCTCAGACCATTTCGTAGCGCTTCACCGCCTTCTCTTCCCAGGCCACTCCGCTTCCCGGACGGTCGGGGATCACTGCCTCGCCCCCGACGATGCGCAGCGGCTCGGCGAGGATCGCCGCGGCCCAGTCCACGTACTCGAGGTAATGGCGGGTCGGCGTCACCGCGAGCAGGTGCGCGCTCGCCTCGGGGAAGAGATGCGAGGACATCGGCAGCTTGCTGCCTGCTGCCAGCGTGGCCGCACGCTGCCAGCCGCTCACCCCTCCGATCCTCTCCAGGTCCGGCATCACGAAGTCGGAGGCCCTCGCGAGGATGGCCTCGCCCATCTGCTCGGGCAGAGAGAAGTTCTCACCGATCTGGATCGGCGTCGCGAGCTCGCGCGCGAGCTCGGCGCAGTTGCGGAAGTCGTCGTGGCGGATTGGCTCCTCGATCCAGGCGACGCCCTCGGAATCGAGCGCTCGACCTCGCTCCAGTGCCTGGACGAATGTTAGTGCCTGGTTGTAGTCGACCATCAGCTCGACGTCGTCGGGAAGCCGTTTGCGCACCGCGCGCACCGCGGCGAGGTCGGCCGCGGGCGTCGGGTAGCCGAGGCGCAGCTTCACCGCGCTGAATCCTCCCTCGAGGAGCTTCTCGGCCTCGTCGGCGGCCGCCTCGGGCGCCATCAGCCCCAGGCCGTTGCTGTTATACGCGCGGATGCGGCGCGGCGCGCCGCCGAGCAGCGTGACCAGGGGCTTGCCCGCCGCGAGCGCGAGCGCGTCCCAGCAGGCACAATCGAACCCGGCCATCGCCATGCGCACGATGCCCTGCACGCCGATCAATTTGAAGCGGCGCGCGAGCTTCGCCCAGAGATCGGCGGGCGCGATGCGATCGCCCCTCACGCTGCGCTCGACTTCACCGAGCACCGTCGCGATCGCCGGCACCACTGCGTTCAGATAGCAGAACAGATAGGAATGGCCGGTGACGCCTTCCTCGGTCTCCAGGTCGATGAGGAGGAGCGGTGCGCTGCGCAGCGTCCCCGCGCTGGTGCCGAGCGGCAGCTTAAGCGGCGCGTCGACGCCTCGCGCGCTGAGCGCGCGCACGGTGAGGCGCGGCTCGCTCACGCGGGCTTTCCGCCTTCGGCGTATAGCGCGAGGATGTCCCACACCGCGCGGTTGGCCGGGGTCGGAACGCCGGCCGCGGCGCCGAGCTGCACCACGCCACCGCTTAGCCACTCGACCTCGAGCCGGTTGCCGCGCTGCAGATCGTGCGCCATTGAAGCCGTCATCTCGGCGGGAAGCCCGTCGGCGCGAGCGAGGCAGGCATCGGCATAGTCTGCGGGGAGGGCGATGCCCTGTGCGCGTCCCACCGCGACCACTTCGCGCATGATCTCGAGCAGGAAGGCGCGGGTGCGCGGGTTCCCGCGGATCGGCCCGATGGTGGTGCGCATCGCGGTGGTGGTCGCAGAAATTCCCACCAGGAACGCGTACTTCTCCCAGATCGCGCGGCGCACGTCGTTGCTCAGCTCCGAGGTCACGCCCGCCTTGAGCAAGGCCTCGTGAAGAAAGCGCGCGCGCTCGGAGATCCTGCCGTCGTACTCGCCCAGCACCACGCGCTGCATCGTCCCGGTCTGGTGGATCACGCCCGGCCGCGAGAGGGTAGTCGCGACGTAGCCGACACCGCCCATCACCGGCGCGTCGCCGAGCTCGCGGCGCAAGATGTCGTCTTTGATCACCCCGTTTTGCAGCGAGATCACCCCGGTGCCGGGCTTCACGAGCGGCTTGATCTGCCGGATCGCAGCCTCCGTATCCCACAGCTTCACCGATAGGATGACCAGATCGATGGTCCCTAGCGACGCGGGATCGTCGGTGGCGCGCACCGTCGGGATGCGAATGTCGCCCTGGGATTCGTTCTCGATGGTAAGGCCGCGCTCGCGCATCGCGGCGAGATGCGCGCCGCGCGCGATGAAGCTCACGTCGTAGCCGGCATGCGCGAGCCGCCCTCCGAAGAAGCCGCCCACGCCGCCCGAACCCATCATTGCGATCTTCATGGGTCGAATGGTAACCTGGCTCGTCCCGGGCAAAGGAGCAATCATGTTCCGTGTAGTTCTTCGCGCCGCCGCCGCGGCGACGTTGGTGGCTTGCGCGCTCGAGCCGCTCACGGTCGTTGCGCAAGCCTGGCCGACGAAGCCGGTGAAATTCGTGGTGCCGTTTCCGCCGGGGGGCTCGGTCGATCCGCTCGCGCGCATACTCGGCGCGAGGCTCGCGGACTCTCTGGGGCAGCAGTTCATCGTCGAGAACAAGACCGGCGCCGGGGGCTCGATCGGCACGGCGTTCGTCGCGAGGAGCGCTCCGGACGGCTACACCTACGTGGTCGTGTTCGACACCCACGCGGTGAACCCGGCGCTCATCCCGAACCTTCCCTACGACACGGTCAACGACTTCGCCCCCGTGATGCTCGTCGGCACGGCGCCGATGGCGATCGTCGCCAACGTCGCCAAACCCTACAGGACTTTCGGCGACGTGATCCAGGCGGCCAAGGCGAAGCCGGAGGCGCTCAGCATCGGCTCGGTGGGCAACGGCAGCCTCGGCCACCTCGCCATGATCCTGCTGCAGCAGGCGGGCGGGTTCAAGGTCACCCACGTTCCCTACAAGGGCGGCGGGCCGATGATGGCCGACGTGATGGGCGGCCAGGTCGACCTCGGCATCGCGTCGGTCGCCGCGCTCTCCGCGAACGTGAAAGGCGGAAAGCTGCGCGCGCTCGCCCTCACCGGCGACAAGCGCTCGCACACGATGTCCGACGTTCCGACTCTCGCGGAGCAGGGCTTTCCGGGCTTCTCGGCATTCGCCTGGTGGGGCATCTTCGCGCCGGCCGGAACTCCCAGGCGTATCCTCGACAAGTTCCACGCCGAGCTGGTCAAGGTGCTCGGCCAGCCGGATCTGCGCAAGCAGCTGACCGAGACCCTGGGCATGGATCTCGCCGCGAGCACTCCGGAGGCGCTGCAGAAATTCCTCGTAGGCGAGATCGATCGCTGGGGCAAGGTCGTGCGGAGCAACAACGTCCGCGCGGATTGAGGCGGCTCTCATGAGAATCACCGGCGGCTGTCATTGCGGCGCGATCACGTACGAAGCCGAGGTCGACCCCGGCAAGGTGTCGGTGTGCCACTGTACCGATTGCCAGACTCTGACCGGCTCGGCGTTTCGTGTCGTCGTCCCGGCCAAGCGGGAAGGTTTCAAGCTCAAAGGCGAGCCGAAGATCTACGTGAAGACCGGAGAAAGCGGAAGGAGGCGAGCGCAGGGGTTCTGCTCCAACTGCGGCACCCCCATCTACTCCGCCGACGTCGCGGATCCGCAGGTGTTCAACATCCGCGTCGGCACGGCGCGGCAGCGCGCCGAGCTGCCGCCGAAAGTGCAGATCTGGTGCCGGTCGGCGCTCGGCTGGACGATGAACCTCGAGCCGGTCGCACAGATCCAGAAGCAATGAGGGCCGCCGCTCTCCTGCCCGGCCTGCTCGTCTGCGCCCTCGCGGCGGCGCAGGACTACCCGGCGAAGCCAGTGCGGCTCATCGTCGGCTTTCCTCCGGGCGGCAACGTCGACGTGGTGGGCCGGATCGTCGCGCAGAAGATGGGCGAGGGTCTCGGGCAGCAGGTCGTTCCGGAGAACCGCACCGGCGCCGGATCGATCATCGCCAACGAGTACGTCGCCAAGTCCGCGGCCGACGGCTACACCTTGCTGGTCGTGAGCGGCGCATTCGTTACGCAGGCGGCGACGATGAAGAAGCTTCCCTACGATCCGCTTCGCGACTTCTCCTTCATCTCGACCATCGTGACCTACCCGCTCGTGTTCTCGGTGCGCTCCGATTCGCGCTTCCGCACGCTCGGCGAGTTCATCGCGTTCGTGAAGAGCAATCCGGGAAAGATCAACTACCCTTCGCCGGGAATGGGCACGCTGTACCACCTCGCCGGGGAGATGTTCGTCTCGATGGCGGGAATCGAGATGCAGCACGTGCCGTTCCGCGGCGGTTCCGAGCCCTTGACCGAGGTGCTTTCCGGGCGCATGGAGCTCCTCATCGACGCGCTCACCAATTCCTATCCGCAGATCCAGGCGGGAAAATTCAGGCCGCTCGCGGTAAGCTCGGTGGAGCGCTCGGGCGCGCTTCCCGAGGTGCCCACGGTCGCAGACAGCGTGCCCGGATACGAAGCGACCTCGTTCATCGGCCTCGCAGGGCCCGCCGGCATGCCTGCGGCGGTGGTCGACCGCTTGAACAGCGAGGCGCGCGGAATACTGGCGCTGAGCGACGTCGGGCGAAGGTTCGCCGAGTGGGGCGGCACGCCGAGCGCGAGCAGCCCTGAGGAGATGAAGCGCCACGTTGGCGCGGAGATCGAGAAATGGAAAAGAGTCGTCGCGGCGAGAAAGCTCGAGCTGCAGTAGCGGCGCTGCTGCTGTTGGCGCTCGCAGGCACGGCTTCTGGCCAGTATCCGGCGAAGCCGGTGCGCTTCATCGTGCCCTCCGCGGCCGGCGGCGGCACCGACATCATCGCGCGCGCCCTCGCGCAGAAACTCTCCGAGTCGCTCGGAGCGCAGTTCGTCGTGGACAACCGCCCGGGCGCCGGCCAGATGATAGGCATCGAGATGGCCGCAAAATCCCCCGCCGACGGGCACACCATCCTGATGGCCGCGAGCACCCTCGCAATCAATCCGGTCATGTACAAGAAAGTGCCTTACGATCCGCTGCGCGATTTCGCTCCCATCACGCAGGCGGCGTCGCTCGCCAACGTGCTCGTAGTGCACCCTTCGCTGCCGGTGAAATCGGTCGCGGAATTGATCGCGTACGCCAAACAGCGCCCGGGTCAGCTCAATTTCGCCTCGGCGGGCGTCGGCACCTCGCCGCAGATGTCGATCGAGCTCCTGAAGAGCATGGCGGGAATCGACATGGTCCACATCCCCTACAAGGGAACCAGCCCCGGCGTGGTGGACCTGCTCGCGGGGCAGGTGTCGGTGATGGCGCCGAACCTGCTCACCGCGCTGCCGCACATCAAGGCGGGCAAGCTGCGCGCGCTCGCGGTGACGAGCGCGAAGCGAAGCGAAGGCTTGCCGGAGGTTCCAACGGTCGCCGAATCCGGGCTTCGGGGTTACGATTCGACCCAGTGGTATGGCGTGCTCGCGCCGGCGGGAACCGCGCGCGCGATCGTCGCGCGCCTGCACGACGAGATTGTTCGCGCCCTGCGCGCACCCGAGGTGATGCAACGGCTGGCCGCGGACGGCGCGGAGCCCGTCGGCAGCAGTCCCGAGGAATTCGCCGCGTTCATCAAATCGGAGATCGACAAGTGGGCCAAGGTCGCGAGCGCCGCCGGAATCCACGCGGAATGAATTTGCGCCGCTGTCTGCTCGTCTTCCTGGCAGGGGCGGGGTGCAACGTTCTCGCCCAGGGTTATCCGGAGCGCCCGGTCCGCTTGATCGTCCCTCAGGCGGCAGGGAGCGCGACCGACACGGTGGCGCGCATCCTGGCCGCCGAACTGCCCAATCATCTCGGACAGCCGGTCGTCGTCGAGAACAAGCCTGGGGGCGCGCTCACGATAGGGCTGGACATCACCGCGAAGTCCACCCCCGACGGCTACACGATCGGGATGGGGCCCGTGGGAGCGCTCGCGATCACGCGCCACATGGTGGCGAAACTTCCCTACGATATCGAACGGGATTTCCAGCCGATCGCCCTGGTGACCCGCGGGCACCTGCTGCTCGCGGTCTCGCCCTCGCTCCCGGTGAACTCGGTGCAGGAGCTGATCGAATACGCGCGCAAGAATCCGGGCAAGCTCATGAACGCGTCCTCGAGCAACGGCTCGCCCGGACACGTGGGCGGCGAGCTTTTCAAGTACATGACCGGCACGGAGATCGTGCACATTCCCTACAAGGGCGGGGCGATGGCGATCAACGACCTGATCGCAGGCCACGTGCAGCTGATGTTCGAGAGCCTCAACTCGATTTCCACGTACGCGCGCTCGGGCAAGGTCAAGGCGCTCGCCGTGAGCGGCCCGCGGCGCTCGCCGGGTTTTCCGAACCTGCCGACGATCGCCGAGGCGGGAGTCCCGGACTACGACGCGACCACCTGGAGCGGCGTGATCGGACCTGCGGGAATCGCGAGGCCGGTCGTCGACAAGCTGAATACCTCGATCAACAAAGCGATCGTCTCGCCTATGTTCAAGGCGAGGTTCGGCGAGATCGGAGACGAACCTGCGGGCGGCACTCCCGAGGAGTTCGCGGAAGTGATTCGCAGAGACTCGGCGAAGTGGGCTGAAGTCGTGAAGCGCTCCGGGGCGAAGATCGATTGAAAAATCCTGTAGTCTGATCCGCGTCTCGTGCGTTCATCTACGAATCGGCCGCGTCGCGCGTGTCACAATTTGTGACAATTGGTTACCTCGGCGCAAAGGCGCTTTTGTTAGCATTTGGCAGTAGCATGAGGCGGAGGGCGATCATGAACCGGATCAAAGCGGTTTTGACGTTGAGCGCGGCTCTGCTGGCCGCGACGGCGAGCGCGCCCGCGTTGGCTTGGCACCACGGGCGCGTGCATTTCGGCGTTGTGATCGGCGCTCCGTTCTACCCGTGGTACTACCCCCCCTATTACCCCTACTACTATCCCCCGGTCGTGGCGGCGCCTGCCGTGCCTCCGACTTACGTCGAGCAGGGCGGCGCGCAAGCGGGGCCGTCGCAGTCTTCCTCCTATTGGTACTACTGCGCCGAGACCAAGACCTATTATCCTTACGTCAAGGAATGTCCCGGGGGCTGGCAGCGCGTGACGCCGCGGCCGGCGCCCGGCGGCTGAGCCAACCATGAATCTACTTCGAGTCTCGACGGTATCGGCGGCATCGCTGCTGCTCGTTGCGTGCGTGAGCATGCCCAAAGGCCCCAGCGTCATGGTGCTGCCCGGCACGGGAAAGACCTTCGACCAATTCCGCTACGACGACGTCGAGTGCCGTCAATTCGCCGACGTGCAAATCGGGGGAACATCGCCTTCGGACGCGGCCGCCGACAGCGTCGCAAAGAGCGCGGTGGTGGGCACAGCAATCGGCGCGGCCGCGGGCGCAGCGCTCGGCGGCCGAAGCGGCGCAGCGGCCGGTGCCGGCGGCGGGCTCCTCGTCGGGTCGGCGGCCGGGGCAGGCGCCGGAGAAACTTCCGCGTACGGGCTCCAGCGGCGCTACGACTACGCCTACATCCAATGCATGTATGCAAAGGGCCACAAGGTTCCCGTGTCCGGTCGCCTGACCTCCTCCCAGCCCGGTCCCAGCTACGTTCCACCTCCGCCGCCTCCGCCTCCGCCTCCGCGGTGAGAGGTGCATGAACGCAGGACATCTGGCGGCTGTCTTCGCCGCCGCGACGGCGTTCACGGGGACGCTCGTGCAGGCGCAGACCGCGTGGCCGTCGAAACCGATCCGCTGGATCGTACCGTTTCCACCCGGCGGACCCGCCGACGTGGTGACGCGCCTCGTGTCCGCGAAACTCGCCGAGCGCGTGGGTCAGCCCGCAATCGTCGAGAATCGCGGAGGGGCGGGAGGCAACGTCGGGCACGAAGCGGCGGCGAAGGCCGCGCCCGACGGATATACGGTGGTGTTCGTCGTCCCGGCGATCATCACCAACCCGTTTTTCCTCAAAGCCAGCATCGACCCGTTCAAGGAGCTCGCTCCGGTCATCCATCTGGACAGCGCGTCGATGGTGTTGTTGACCCATCCGGGGTTCCCCGCGAACACGGTGGCGGAGGTCATCGCGCGGACGCGTGCCAAGCCCGGCAGCGTGAGCTGCGCTTCCTCCGGCGCGCTTCCGCAGGTCGGCTGCGAGATGCTGCGGGTCCACGCCGGCGCCGAGATGATCATGGTGCAGTACAAGGGCAACGCTCCGGCCTTGAACGCGCTGATGGGCGGTGAGGTGAACCTGCTTTTCGACGTCGTCAACGTCGCGCAGGGGCAGGTGAAATCGGGCCGCGTGCGCGCCATCGCTTCGACCAATCCAAAGCGCGGCATCGGCCCCTTCGGGGAGCTTCCGGTGCTCGCCGAAACGATACCGGATTTCGAGCTCGTCACCTGGCACGGCGTGATGGTGACCGCCGCGACCCCGAGGGACGTCGTGCTGCGGCTGAACCGGGAGATCCAGGCGGTGCTGGGAGAGCCCGACATCCGCCGCCGATTCGCCGACGGCGGCCTCGACATCACGGGCGGGACGCCCGAGGAATTCGCAGCGATCCTGAAGCGCGACTACGCCAAGTTCGGAAAGATCCTGATGGCGGCGGGCATCAAGCCGGAGTAAGGCGCCCGGGAGCGGATTTCAGCCGGCCGCCGCCAGCGCTAGCGTTCCGGCGTTGTCGCGGAGCAGCTTGGAGAAATCCTCCGCTGGCTGCGGCTTGCGGAAGAAGTATCCCTGGAACTCGTGGCACCCGTGCTCGCCGAGAAAGTCGAGCTGCTCCTGGGTCTCCACGCCTTCGGCGATCACCTTCAGCCGCAGGCTGTGCGCCATCGCGATGATCGCTTGCGTGATCGCGACGTCGTCCGGGTCCTGCGGAATGTCCTTGATGAAGGAGCGGTCGATCTTGATGCAGTCGAACGGGAACCGCTTGATCGACGCGAGGGACGAATAACCCGTGCCGAAGTCGTCGATCGCCAGGCGGATGCCCATCGACTTGATCCCGTCGAGTATTTTCTTGGAGCTCTGCGTGTCCCGCATCACCATGGTCTCGGTGATCTCGAGCTCGAGGCAGTTCGGTTTGAGCGAGCTCTCGGAAAGCGCTCGCTCGATTTCCCGAAGCAGGTGCTTGTCCTCGAACTGCCGCGCCGACAGGTTCACCGACACCGTGAGCGGGGTCGCGACTCGGCTCTGAAGGGTCTGGTTGTGGGCGCACGCGATCCTGAGCACCCAGGCTCCGATCGGGATGATCAGCCCCGAGTCCTCGGCGTGCCCGATGAACTCCACCGGAGGAAGCAGTCCCAGATCGGGGTGCTGCCAGCGGATCAGCGCCTCCATGCCCGTGATCCGGCCGGTATTGATTTCGACCTTGGGTTCGTAGTGGAGGATGAACTCGTTCCGCTCCAGGGCGCCCTGCAGCCGGGTCTCCTTGGCGATCCTGGCGGACAGGTGATCGTTCATTTCCCCCGAATAGAACAGGTAATTGTTCTTGCCCTGCTCCTTGGCGCGGTAGGTGGCGATGTCGGCGTTCTTCAACAGATTCGCGAAGTCCGCACCGTCGTTCGGGTACAGGCTGATTCCGATGCTCGCGGTCAGGTGGCAGGTCTCGCCCTGGAGCATGAACGGCCAGCGCAGGGCATGGAGGATTTTCTGGGCCACGCTGATCACGTCGCTGGGCTCGCTAAAGTCCTCGATGAGCGCGACGAATTCGTCGCCGCCGAAACGGGCGATGGTGTCGCTTTCCCTCAGGCACATTCTCAGGCGCGCCGCAGCCTCCTGCAGCAGCCGGTCGCCGAACGGGTGGCCGAGCGTATCGTTGATGAACTTGAAACGATCGAGGTCGAGGAAGAGCAGGGCCATCGTCTTGCGGTAGCGCTGCGCATTGTTGAGCGCGTGGGCGAAGCGCTGGTTGAACATGTAGCGGTTGGGCAATCCCGTCAGCGTGTCGTGCGTCGCGACGTAAAGGAGGTTCTCCTCGGCCTGCTTGCGGGCCATGAACTGGCCGATCTGGCTGCCGATCACGCGCACCATCTGCAGAAGCGACGGATCGGGATTGCGGATCTCGCGGCTGAAGAATTCCAGCACGGCGAGGGTGACGTTGCCCGCAAGGACCGGAAAGGCGAACGCGCCGTGTAGTCCCGCCCTGGCGGCGAGCTGCGCCCGCTGGAAGCCCTCGTCGCGGCTCACGTCCGGTATCCAGTGCGGCGTGCCGCTCATCCACACCTGCCTCACCAGCCCGCGATGGGTCGGCTGGAAGGTCATCTCGCGAACTTCGGCGATGAAGTCGGTGAACGGCTTCTCGGGGATGCTCCAGGTCTCGACGCAAGCGACGGCCTTTTTCCGCTCGTCCATGCTCCAGCGCGCCCCGCAGTCCCAGTTGAGCGTCTCGCAGATGGTCTGGACGATTTTCGGGATCGCCTCGGCGAGCGTTTCCGATTCGGCGAGCACGCGCGTCACGGCGTGTTCCATCCTCTCGCGTTGCTCGGCGCGCTTGCGCTCGGAGATGTCGCGCGAGACGACGACAACCTTCGTTACCTTGCCGGCCGCGTCCCGGATGACCCGGCCTTCGGACTCGATGTAGCGGATGCCGCCGTCCTTGAGCACGAAGCGGAATTCGGTTCGCTGCCCCACGCCCGTTTCGACCGTCTCGCGGAAGATCGCCCTGACGCGCTCGCGATCCTCGGGGTGGATCTCCTTGAATGAATCCGTGTCCGGCTGGATCTCGCCGTCCTTGAACACGGTCCGGTACGACGGACTGTTGTAGATGCGCCGGCCTTCGGTGTCGACCATGGCGACCAGATCGCCGACATTCTCGGCGATGAGGCGAAAGCGCTCTTCGCTCTCGCGCAGCTTTTCCTCCGCGCGGCGGTGTTCGGTTACGTCGCGGAAGCTCCACACCCTGCCGATGGTCTGCCCCTCGACGAGCTGGGGCCTGGAATAGCGCTCGAAGATGCGGCCGTCCTTGAACTCGATGGTGTCGAAACTCTCCTGGCCGGGATACGAATAGAGCGCGTTCACCTTATCGCGGAACTGCTCGGGGTCTTTCAGCTGATCGAGGACGAAATTGAGTGCGTCCTCGTCCTTCCCGGAGGAAAGGACATGCGGCGGGAGACGCCACATCTCCGCGAACTGCTGGTTGTACGTGCTGATCTTGCCGAGGTTGTCGACGACCAGAACGCCGTCGGCTGTGGACTCGAGCGTCGCGCGGAGGAGCGAGAGCGATTTGCGGTGGTCGACCTCGGCGGGCCCGAGGCTCCTGCTCTTTTTCATGGCCCTCCCTTTTTCCCTTTTTCTAACGCCGGGTTTGGAATTGTATCCGGATTTGCTGCCCGGGCAAGTACTTATCCAGGCGAAGCGTTACAATTGTTCGTACACTGCGGTCGAGTGGAATACCGCGCACCAGTCAGGAGCGAAAACATGAAGTTGCGCAGCATCGAACTCGAAGTGCCCGATCGCGAATCGGCTGTCCGGTTCTTCCGGGACCCTTGGGGCCTGCTGGAGGCCGGCGAGCGGAACGGGACGTCCTATCTTCGGGGCACCGAAGATATCCCCTACGTGGTCTCGGTCGCGCAGGCGGGCGAGCCCGCCGTGGCCGCAGTGACTTTCTCCGGCTCGAAGCCCGAGCTCGCGAGAATCCGCAAGCGCGCTGCGGCGGCTGGGGCGCGGCTCGGCCCTTCCCGCGACTTCGACGAGCCCGGCGGCGGGTCCGGATATCTCGTCGAAGGCCCCGAGGGCCACGTGTTCCGGTTCGTCACCGAGGAAAAGCGCGCGAAAAAACTGCGCCCGGACCGCGACAGGCCACTGCAGGTGACGCACGTCGTCCTCAACGCGCGGGACCGGGAAGCCTGCACGCGCTTCGCGGTGGAGGTGCTCGGGTTTCGCGTCTCCGATCGCACCGGATTCATGAATTTCGTGCGCTGTGACCGCGTCCACCACGCGATCGCCTACGCGCAGTCGGACAATTCCATGCTCAATCACATCGCTTTCGAAATGACCGACATCGACGCGGTGATGCGCGGCATCGGCAGGATGAAGGACGCGGGGATAGCGACCTTCTGGGGCCCCGGTCGTCACGGGCCCGGCAACAACGTCTTCGCATATTTCGTCGCGCCGTTCGGCGCTGCGGTGGAGTACACCTCCGAAATCCAGCGCGTCGGCAGCTCGTACAGGACCGGAAAGCCCGAAGACTGGAAATGGCCTCCCAACCGCAACGATCACTGGGGCGTCTCGGCGCGCAACGCCGCCGCGATATCGCAGGCTGAGCGGAAATTCCGCTTCAGGCCGCTCGCCGCCTGACGCTCTCCTTCCGCTGAAAGCATGGTGCAGCCGACCCGGCGCGTGGTCACCGGCCACGACGCGAGCGGAAGAGCGGTCGTCCTGATCGACGGCGCCGCGCCGAACGCAAAGCTCCGGAAGGCGACCGGGCTCACCTCGACGCTGCTGTGGGTCACGGACCGGTCGCCGGCCGACAATTCCGGAAGCGCCGACGCTGCCGCGCGCGAGATCGGGGTCGCTCCTCCGCCCCGCGGCTCGATCTTCCGCGTCGTCGACTTTCCCCCCGCAGCGGAATTCGGCGCCGTCGACAACGCGGCCATGCTGCGCGAAATGGGGATAGCGTCCGGTCAAGGCGGCGCGCGCCACGCGGGCATGCACCGCACGAGAAGCATCGACTACGCCGTGGTGATCTCGGGCGAGATCACCATGCTGCTCGACGATTCCGAAGTCCACCTGAAGGCGGGCGACGTGCTGGTGCAGCGGGGCACGAACCACGCCTGGGTGAACCGCGGGCGGGAAAACTGCCGCATCGCTTTCGTGCTGATCGATGCGAAGGAGCCGGCGTAGCGTTCAAGAGCTGCCGGTCGCGGGCAACAGCAGATACGATCCCTGCCCGCCGCCGCTGTGCACGGTGTGCGTCCCGGCGAAGCTCCCGGGCGGCCGGTCGCGCGGATCGTCGTGCAGGAACCAGCCGGAGCCTTTCTGCACGCCGGATTCGCCCGGGCGCTCGAAGTCTTTTCCCTGCAGGGTGAGCGCAAGGCGAAATCCCGCGGGAAGCGCGAGGCTCGCCGGCCAGATTTCGAC
>WNGC01001046.1_pt1 | contig 16707 bp, 13 predicted proteins | sample 5400051 | NCBI WGS metagenome assembly WNGC01 (sample SAMN13153368, study PRJNA577476) | soil metagenome | isolation source: 20 cm soil or saprolite under grassland replicate 2 | place: USA:California | collected 2016-06-15
CCGTCCTTTATCACTTTGGGACTTGAAGCTGCAATTTTGCTAACGAGTCCAGCCCAAGTTTGCTTTATGAGACCGTGAGCATAGACGTCGGCCATTTTTTCGACTCCCTTGTGGGTTGCTTGTTCCATCGTTCGATAGACAACTGCCGGAACATCAACATGAATTTTGAGTGCATCAGCCAGCTTTCCGTAAGCTAATATCGCCGGAGTGTAAGAGCAGCTTGTTGATTGCTTAAATTTTGCTAGAAAATCGGCGTTTCTCTTTGTCTCCTTGGCGCATTCCTTCTGTTCAAAGGATGCTCTTGAAACTCCAGTCGGTAATTCGTAGATATCAGTCCCAGGATTTGTGCTATGAAGCGCAGGACAGACAATCACGTTCGGATCGTCGAATTTAATTTTGCAAAGGGCGTCTTCATCATCCTTTCGGCCTGAATCAATTTCAGTTCCAGGAGCCGGAGGAAGTGCTACGCATTCTTCTCTACCGTAGGAAACACGTGACCTCCCAAATGTGTCCGGGACCGAAGCCATACATTTTGTTGACGGTGTCCTTGCTAACCGCCATTTGTTTATTCCCTTATCATTAATCTCATGCGAATTAGATGATCGTCAACTTTGTGCACGGTCATCCAGAAGAGATTTTAAGTGCAATGCCTATTGTCACGAGCGAGTTGCCTGCTTACATGTAGCGAGCGTCCCTTACTGCTTCTCCTCTTCCAATCCCAGAGCTACACTCAGGCTGGCGTCCAAAAACAGGCTTTTGTCTTTGCGGCCACTTAGGATGCCGACAGCTTGATCCACGTTATTCTTCACCGTGTTGAAGTCCGCTCGTGTAAAGAGAAGTTCGGTCTGATACCACTCAGCAACTTCTGGTTTTTGAAGCTCCCCTTGCAGGTCAAGCAGCCGATTATAGGTCTTAGGATCGATATGGCTGATCTTTTCCAGAAGATGGTAACTTTTGGCTGAATTACCGCTGATGAGGCCCGCGTCGTTGTCTTTCATGATCATACGAGTGATTAAAACGGCTTCGGGAGAAATTTGCTTGGCCGGTTCAGCCGCCTTCGCTGAATCGCTCTTCTTGGCTTTGTGCTTTAGAACACCGTTTTCAACCCATACGTAGATTTTCTGCGAATGCATATTGCCGCTGAAGCGATCAGCCTGGCTCATGATGAAATCCATGAGAACCATGTCAGAAAGATCCTTGATCTGCACAATTTGCTGAACAGCGATCTGATTAAGTTTACCGCTCGTGTCTTTGCAATCTAACTTGAGCAGGCTTGAGTGGGTCACTCTGCCAAACTCAGCTGAAGCTGCAAAAGCAGCGGCGCCCCCAAGGTCGCTCAGATGAGGATAACTCTCTTCTCCGGTGGGATTGGCCTGGAGGGCGCCGCAGAGCTGCTTCCCATCTTCGGTATAGAGGTGTGGATTGCTGTGAGCGTCATCCAGCGCTCTCAGCTCCGTCCATTGTTTTCGGTTGTTCGATCCGATTGCCTTTGCCTTACCCAAATCAGCCAGAGGTTTGTGCGCGGCCACGTCCATCGTTCGGACGATGGCAGGTTCAACATGTCCAGTGTCAAGAAACCGTGACAAATGATAATAACCCAGTATCGAAGGACTATACGTGAAATGAGTGGGGATGGTTTGCTTGTACTTCGCTATGATCTTGTCCTCGCTTGAATGAGACTTTGATGTATGGCCTTTGGCATAATCGAGACGGCTCATTCCTGCCGGCAAGTTGACCGCGTGAATGTTGATCCCAGGCGACGTACTGTAAGTCTTGGGGATAGGAACGATGTCCAATCCGTCTTTTGTCTTTCCATTATAGAAGTCAATCTCAGTCAGTTCCTTTTTCTTCTCGATGTCCTTCTCGCTATAAATCTCCGAGTGTCCCGGAAAAGGCAGTGGGCGAATGGCAACCTCGACCGTGCCATTGGGAGCCACATGGTTGATTGTTTCCTGACCGCCTGGCGTCCTCACGTCAAAAACACTCGCCAAATTCCTGATCTGCCTGGGCTAACAGCTCTCACGTAGCGGGAGGCGGTGTCTCTCCGACCGAAGTCGCTGAGGTGCTCGCAGCGTTCTTTGCAGCCTGAGCGGCTTCAACCTCTTTGGCATAAAGCTTCTTCATCGTGCCCTCAAAATCCAGGTCCAGCTGAATATCCTTGGAGTCCACCCGGTTTTTGAGCGATGCCGCCTGCTTAATGAGGCTCGCCTTTAGCTTATCGTAATTGTCGCCTGAGATGTGGACGACATTCACAAAGTAGTCTTTTATTTTCGCGTCTGAGCCCGGTTCGCTATCCTGCATTAACCCTGTCAACCATTGCAACCTGTTGTAGATGGTTTGATCGACGTGATGAGTCTCATTGAGAATCGGAGTGACTGAGATCGAATCCCTTCCCCAGTTCATGCCGTCATCGTTGTCTTTGTACATGATGCGCTTCAGTGCCAGCGGAGGGCTTACTGCTTCGGCCTTGTCTTTGTCGCTGACTTTATCATCCCACTTTACCTGACCTTCGCTGGTCACATAATGCTGCAGCACGGCAACGCTGATATTGCCAAGGCGATCGACCTGTCGAAAGATCGAATCCAGGATCACGCCTCGAGTCATGTCTTGCGCGAGTGCCAAATCCTGAAGGGACTTTGCGTCGTTCAAGTTTAGAATGCTTGCTACCGTCGCTCGTGAGGAGAGGACCTTGTAGAAGCTGTGTCCTCTGATCGCACCGACCGTCCAATAATCTTCAGGACTGCTGTTTTCTCCTCGCGGATTCTGGGCGAGGGACCCATACACGAGCTTCCCGCCTGAGAGAACTATTCTTGGATTGGCCGACTTTACCATGGCTCGTAGATCAGCCCAGGCTTGCGTGCATTCGGGATGGCCAGTCGTTCGGGCTTGCTCTCCGACCTTCTCGAACTCCTGTATATCCATCGTTCGATAGGTTGCGGGCGGCACTTCTACAAGATGGCCCAGCAATCGAGACACGCAAAAACCGGCGAGCCCAGACTGGGCAATGCTACCTACCTTGAACTTGGCAATTTTGTTCCCGGATCTTTTGTTGCTGAATTTCTTGGTTACACCTGACCGATATGGGCCTTCCGTTTTTTCGAACGTTTCTTTGCTTAGCGTTGGAGGAAGCTGATAGATTTCTATTCCCGCTGAAGTGTTGTGAAGCTTGGGAACCACTCCGACACATTGAGGTCCGCTCGACACGTAGAAGTCAAGATTGTCGAGCCGATCGATCTCACTCTTATCATGCTTGGTAAACCAGTCCTTCGAAACCGAGAGAGGCTCTTTCTATTTGAGCTTTACATCAGGGGGAGTAAACGGAAACTCGACCAGCCGTTGAGCGACTTCGGTAACGCCATTGGGCGTGGGATGTTCCACCAAGGGCGGATCCCCAAGCGGGAGCGAATCGTCCGAAACAGAATTCATGCTTCAGCCCTCAATTGTGCATTAATGCGTACTGACGATACAGTATTCACCAAAAAATCCCTGCGAAAAGACAAAAATATCAGCAAGTTTGCCAGTGATATCCTTCGGAGGGTGTCCATTTGAATAAGAACCGATTTGCTCTGCTAAACGGGAGCGCGCTAAAACAGTAATTATGCCGAAAGAGTGGTACATCAGTTTTCACGGCGGCGACGAGAAGATCTCTTTAAATAACATTCACGTTTATTCCACCGACGGAAAGCATTTACGGAAAGCTTTAAACAAAAAGAGTCTCAACGCAGGTGTTAACCTTCGCGAGCTACGAGGATTCATGTTCGGACCGGACAGGGACCTCTACGTCGTCAACGCGTATTTCGAATATAGCGAAGTCCTGAAATTTAGAGGCGCACTTAACAAAGATGGGCAACACGACTTTCTCGGTGTTTTCGTGAAGCGCCACGCAGACTTGAATCCCGGGATCGACCATCCCTTTAACGTAGCATTCGATTCCAACGGCGATCTCTACGTTTCGAGCCAAAATACGAATCTCGTCGCGAGATATCACGGTCCCTCGAGCAAAACAGGCCACCCAGGAACGCCGATGCCTTTTCCCGACGATCTCGGCGCCCAAAGGATAAATCTTCCGCCTGTAACCTTCGTTCCATCAGCAAAGCTTGTGTCGACCGGTCTCTTGGAAGTCAGAGCTGTAATTTTTGGACCGAATAATGACTTGTACGTTGCGGATAGGGCTGCCGATTGCGTCCGAATTTATGATGGTCGAACCGGGTGCCATTTGCGGAACCTCATTTCGCGAAGCGATCAGCTCGATAAGCCGATTCATTTGTTACTTAGTCCGGACAGCCGCTATCTTCTTGTTGGAAGCGGCGGAAACGATTCAATTCTGCGACATGATATTCAGCAGAGATCCACGAGTGTATTTGTCGAATCAAAGTCCGGTGGACTTAATGGCCCGGCTGGAATGGCACTCGGTGACGATGGCTTCCTCTATGTTGCTAGCCGCAATTCAAAGGAAATTCTTCGTTACGGGTCGTTCGATGGTCGACCACACGGAAAGCCATTCATCAAGGATTTGGCGGACAACCCGGAGTTTTTAATGCTGGTGGGTTGAACCCCGTGAAATGACGGATCCGGTGTAATAACTCGCTCCAACACAGGATCCCTGGATCCTCGCTGGGACAAACTCACCCGGACGGCAAATTTTCTCGCCACTGATTGAGCTTCAGCGTTGGGTCAATGAGATCTTTCCGCCGCATAAAGGGTACGCCGTTCTTCATAGCTGAGCCAAAATCACTGGCAACAGTAAGAGGACCCGACATGCTCTTGTCATAGAGTTCAAAGTGCAGCATATCACTAGGCACCTGGATGCCGACCAAATGCCCCACGCTAGCGATTTTCTGTCCGGCTTTGACTGCAGCGCCAGTACTCACCTTGGTCTCGCCTTGGATCTCTCCGTAACGAGCAAGGAAAGGTCCATGGTCAATCTCCATGGCAAAAGTTTCGCAGTAAAATGCATACGGCCCGCGAGTTACCACGCCGTCGGCAATGGCGTGGATTGGCGTCCCTTTGGGAAAGTAGAGATCACAGCCCGCATGCAAACGGGCACCACCTGCCCGAGGGGAAGCAAACGCCCGCGGTCGTTCTTCCCAACTGGCGTTTGGAACAGTAGGAAAAGGGAAAAGCCATTGAGAAACGTCCGAAACATTTTCCGGGGCGGTTGGCATTTTTGCCACGACTTCCAGTAGTGCAGCCAACGTTTGGCTGCCAGGTGCAACAACTCCGTCTGCGGCGCTGGTGAAGCGGCTTTGAAAGGCTTCGATCGCCTCTACAGTGTCCGACGTTGCAGGTGGTCGCGAGATCTTTCCGTCCGCGCCTTTGGGGTCGATTTCAGGAGCTTCCAAAGTCTCGGCAGACGCTTTTAAGAGGCGTTGCACGGTCCTTACATCGTCTTGCAGATTGCGCGCACCTTTTTCCCACCGCCCAACTGAAGCCGAGATTTCCGAACTCATTATCGACTCGCCAAACATGTGTGCATTTGGAGCGCAAGGCTAGCTCTTCATTTAGAAAAAGTCGAGATTTATACCTGTCGCCAAGTAGGCGCTGCAATGCATCAAACCAACATGGTCGTCGCGCGGCTCTAATCGTCCCGATAACTGAACAATCGCTTAACGAGACTCAAGCTAAGCATGGCCAGCTGCGGTTATGCTTATTGCAACTCGGCCATGCGCCGGTGCACAAACGCGGCCGGGCTTTCCTGTTTCGCAGCCAAGGCGCGCGAAGTCTTTGCCAGACTTAATTTCTGCACGCAACCGTTGAGCGCGAGCCTGCCGCGCGTCTGATTTTCTTTTGGCCACGCAAAAATTTACTTCGCTTTCTTAATTTTCTCAATCTGCTTGTGTAAAAATCTGAGACAGTGACACCATTAACCTATTCGAGCTCGAATGAGCATCATAGAAATTCTTGGACAGGTTCCTAGTGAACTTTTCGTGCGCTTCTCTAATCAGATCCTCGTTGCTCATTGTTAGTTATTGCGGCTTCAAAGGGTCGAAGCCTGAAAAGCGCCGGAAATCTTGACTAGTGAGGCGGCGCTTTCCGCCTAATCAGGTACGTGCTTTTTTGCAGGAAACCGTGCTGGCGTGTCAAGACGAAAGCCGCCGTAATGGTTTGGCACTGCTGGCAGTTTCATGCTCATGAGCAAGTGCCTTCACTAGTGGTTCATTGATCGGCCAAAGAGAATCAGTTGTGATATTGTGGTTTGGGTTTTCGTAGGTGCGGGCCGTCTTGGATGAAGGCACATCCGTAGGCACGTCGCTCGATGATAGACCACCAAGTTAATTCGGTCTTTGGCGGCAAGGGAGCTCCGTTTTCTTCAGCAAGCGAAAAAAAGCGTGCGTGTTGCGCCTGTGGACGTGGAAACGGCAGCTCAACCAATGCGAGCTGCAAGCATGTTGGCAGAACACCATACTCTTCGAATAGCCGCTTATTGACCCCCCACGTATCTTGCTGGTGGGTCAAATTTATCTGTTCACCGCCGGCACAACTTTAAGTCGTAGCGTTGAGAATGCTTATCACGCGCTAGCGATTCACGAAAAGCGCTGCGATTTCGAACCCACACTCTGGCGAAAGCAAGAGCCTGAGGGATCCGATCAGACACTGGAGCAGGTTTGGTTTTGTGGCGTGCATTCAGATGTCGGCGGAGGTTACGTCGAAGAGCAGCTATCGGATGTCGCGCTCCTATGGATGATTGAAAAAGCTAAATCGCGTGGCCTCGGTTTTCGGGAAGACTTTCTTTCCGATAAGCGTTGGGTTAATCCGGATCCTGAGGCGATGTTGCACGACTCATTCGATTTTCCTTTCTCCTGGCTGGACACGCTCCGTCGCAAGAAAGGCGATCGACAATTCCAAGCCAATGGAACAAACACCTTCGAATCACTTCACGCCAGTGTCGTGGAGCGCTTCAAAAAAGGCGAACGCAACTGGTCACCGAGCTTTCTCAAAGAGCTAGAGAGACTGACCCAGTAACAATCCGGGAACGCGCGATTTGTCGTCGCGAGACCCGGGTTAAAGGCCTGTCGAGGATTGTGTCTCCGATTGTTCGCTTCCACGTAACAAAGCCCCCCTTTGGGGGCGCAGTGTGATGGTAGCGTATTTGGTAACGCAGCGTCACATACGAGGTGGCTGGCGTGGTTAAGAGTCAGTTGTTTCACAGGATCATCTGCCGCACGGCAATCAAAAACGAGCGCGCCGTAAATAACGAATCTGTCCCGAATCTGCCCCGAATTCGCTGAGCGCTCCTATTTCTAGGAGTGGAGCCTACGGGATTCGAACCCGTGACCTCCTCAATGCCATTGAGGCGCTCTACCAACTGAGCTAAGACCCCGGTAAAGAATTTAGATTGTAAGTTTCAGATCAAAGATTGCAACATGCCAGCCAGCATATTGCGGCCGCTGTTTTGTTGCGGCGCCGTAAAGCTGCATTCGGTCGCGACTTGCCAGCGAGCAAATAATTTGTCCGATGCCTGAATAGCTTTGAAGCCGTTCAAGTCGAAGCTTGCAACAAAAGGTCATTTATGATGTTTAATGGGCAGAGGAAATTAATGAAGCTGTTGCGACTTCCCGCGCTTTATTCGATTGCGGTGCTTGCGATGGCGATCTCCACTAGCACGGGACAAACAAACGCACCGGCGCTTCAGAACGGCTCTCGTCCCGCGCCGGCTAATGCTGTTCGAGCCAGTAATGTACGTCCCAACAATCCGAATCCGCCGTATGTCCCCCGCGGACCGACAAACGTTGGTCAGCTCCCTTTCAGTACGATCCCGCCTCAAATGCAAAATCAGCAACCCAGGAACTTTCAGCCGAATTATCCACGGTTCGCCCGGCAATTGAATCCCAGGTTGGCAGCGATACCGCCGCGACCAGACACAACAGCGCGTCAAATGCAACCTGTTGCGGGTGCCCTCGCCAAGAACGAAGTCGCAGAAAATCAACTGTCGTTAGCAAATGCTCAACGCAACGTCATAACAGACACTCAAAGCGATCTGAGATCACAGGAAAGAATGGCTGAGGGGCCGACAGCGCGTGAAGTGCGACAAGCCAGAGAGAAAGATAAATGGCACAAGGGAAACGATAACAATCACCGCAGTTATTTCGATGCACTCCGAGCTCATCGACACGAATGGCACCATCGCGATTGGTGGAAACAAAACTGCAATACTATTGTGTTCGTTACCGGTGGATACTATTTCCTCGATACCGGCTACTGGTACCCAGCCTGGGGTTACGATCCGTTGAACAGCTATTATGATTACGACGGGCCAATCTACACCTATGGCAATCTCCTTCCTGACCAGGTGATCGCCAACGTGCAAGCCGCCCTGCAAGATGCAGGCTATTACTTTGGGGCGGTAACGGGCTCGCTGAGCGTAGAGACCCGTGCAGCTCTTGTGAATTTCCAGCGTGACCAGGGCCTGATTGTTACCGGGGCAATTGACGAACCTACCGTCGAAATGCTTGGGCTCTATTGAGCCGCCCCGCCGGGATCCTGTAGACGCTTTGCTCTGCGAAGCGCGACACTGAGATTGCTTGAATCCACGCGCCGCGCCATCCAGAGGTCGGCGACTACAGCAAGACCGTGTCCAGGATTCGCTTGATCGATCCGGTTACGGCGTTTTAAGAAATCGTTCATGAGCGATGTAACCTTTCAAAATAATGTGCTGGATCAATTACTTTCCGGAAAGGAACTGCCGAGTTTTAAGTTCGAATTGGAGAAATCCAAAGGGAAAGTCATTGGGGACAGTTTCGGCAAGGAAGCGACCGTCGAACAACTTCCTATCTCAAAGGGAATCGCCGGCGTCTCAATGTGTATCGAGCCAGGCGCGATGCGCGAGCTTCACTGGCATGCTACAGCTGCCGAGTGGCCATTTGTTCTCAAAGGCCGCGTTCGAACAACCGTAATCAACCCGGCTGGTCAAACTGAAACGAACGACTTCGATCCAGGAGACATCTGGTACTTCCCGCGTGGGCATGCCCATGTGCTTGAATGTCTCGGCAAGGAGCCCACGCATTTCATTCTGATTTTCGATAACGGTTACTTCTCCGAGTTTGGAACGTTCAGTATCACCGATTGGATTGGACATACGCCCAAGTCACTTTTGGCGAAAAATTTCGGCCTGCCTGAATCGGCCTTTGATGGCTTTCCAAAAGAGGAAGTTTATTTTGCCCGAGGCGCCGTCCCACCGGAAGCGATTCCGGAAAATCTGCAAGGGCCTCGCGTGTCACCACCCGAAACGCATAAGTTTCGAATGCTTGCAGGTGCGCCGCATGCGATTTTCAAAGGCGGTCGCGAATGGCGCGTCGACTCCACTCGATTTCCAATTTCGACTACTGTTACCGGTGTAATTCTCGATCTCGAGTCGGGCGCCTTACGCGAACTTCACTGGCATCCAAACGCCGATGAATGGCAATACATCATCGAAGGCGACCTCAGCGTGACAATGTTCGGCTCGAACGGTCGATTTCGAACGGAGCAACTGCACGTTGGCGACGTCGCTTACATTCCGCAGGGATACGGACACTCGATTGAAAACATTGGTGACAAGCGGAGTCGCATGCTGATAGGATTTAACACCGGGACTTACCAGGCGATTGATCTTTCTGCGTGGATCGCAGGCAATCCCCTCGATGTCTTGGCAACCAATTTCGGCAAACCCGCATCCTTGTTCGAGAAGTTTCTGCGCAAGGACGTTTTCATATCGCCAAATCAATAACATTTCGTCCGGCTAAGGCATCGCTGTAGCCACGGCGCTGTGTCGCCGCGCTGCCGTGAGCAAGAGCTCGGGGCGCCTCGACGAAGCGAGGCGGCTACAATTGCACGATGGTTTCTAACGTGCGCGTTCCACGCGCGAAAGATTTGCGACGGTCGCGTACCGCCGTTACAGAAAGAGCTGCCAGTTGATCCTTGAGCCATGCAAAAGTTGATCGAGTGCGTACCGAATTTTTCGGAAGGCCGTGACCAAAACATCATTCGGCAGATCACCGACGTGATTGCATCCGTGGACGGTGTTTCGCTGTTGGATGTCGACCCTGGCGCGAGCACGAACCGGACTGTTGTGACATTGGTAGGTAATCCCGATGCCGCAGTGGAGGCGGCATTTCGCGCTATCAAAAAGGCGACCGAATTGATCGATATGCGCAAACACAAGGGAGCGCATCCGCGCATGGGCGCGACCGACGTTTGCCCATTCATTCCGGTGAGCAACGTGAGCTGGGAGGAAGCAATCGCCTGTGCGAATCGCTTGGGAAAACGTATCGGCGATGAATTGAAAATTCCGGTCTATCTCTACGAAAAGGCGGCGAAAAATAAATCGCGCTCGAATTTATCGGTAATTCGCACGGGTGAATACGAAGGGTTCTTCGAAAAAATAAAGCAACCCGAATGGAAACCAGATTTTGGGCCCGATGTATTCAACGAAAGATCAGGAGCAACTGTAATCGGTGTTCGTGATTTTCTTGTCGCTTACAATGTCAATCTGAACACGAGATCAGCGCGGCGCGCGAATTCGGTTGCGTTCGATGTGCGAGAGCAGGGCAGGGTAAAGACTGCAGACGGGACGCCGTCGGGAAAACCGGTGCTGGATGCCAGTGGCGAACCGATTCGGATTCCGGGGATGCTGAAGCACGTCAAGGCAATTGGTTGGTTTGTGAAGGAATATGGGATTGCGCAAGTCTCGATGAATTTGACGAATATTGAAGAAACGCCATTACACGCCGCATTCGATGCGTGTTGCGAATCGGCAGCCAGGCGCGGACTACGCGTGACCGGCTCGGAGATCGTCGGGATGGTCCCGAAGAAATGTCTGGTCGATGCCGGCCGTTATTTTCTTCGTAAACAACAATGGTCGGAAGGTGCTTCCGAGGAGGAGCTGATCGACGTCGCCATTCGCTCAATGGGCTTGAGCGAGTTGAAACCTTTCGATCCAAAAGAAAAGGTGATTGAATTCAAAATAGAAGCTGCCGAACCAAAGGATTCCCTGGCGAAAATGAATCTGCGGGAATTTTGCAACGAAACGCTGAGCGACTCACCAGCGCCCGGCGGCGGTTCCGTTGCGGCACTGATGGGTGCGTTAGGCGCCTCGTTAGGCGGAATGGTTGCAAATCTGTCCGCAGGAAAACGCGGTTGGGAGGACAAACTCGAATATTTCAGCAACTGGGCGGTGAAAGCCCAGCAACTCAAGGACGAACTTCTCTCCCTGGTCGATGAGGACACAGCGGCCTTCAACAAAGTCATGGACGCATTCGCACTGTCCAAAGACTCGGCTGAAGAGAAAGCTGCGCGTGTCGCTGCGATTGAGCAGGCAACCAAATACGCGACCGAAGTTCCGTTGAAGGTCATGGAGACTGCGTCGAAATCTTATGAATTGCTCGCCGAAATGGCCGACAAAGGAAATCCGGCCTCGGTCTCCGACGTCGGTGTCGGCGCTATTGCCACTCGCGCGTGCATTGCAGGTGCGGCACTGAACGTGAGAATCAATCTCGCCCAGTTGAAAGACGAAAAATTCAAGGCGTCGATGATAGTGAGATTACAAAAACTCAGCGCAGATTCCGAGGTGCGATTCGAGAAAATCACCCAGGCTGTAGAGAAGAACATTGGTTGAACCGTTGAACCGGCACAAGACCGCGTCATTCCGAGCAAAGTCGAGGAATCCCGTTGAATTACTTAAGGGTAGCGCCACGGGATCTTTCGACTTCGCTCAGGATGACGATCCTCGTTAAACCTTAACGAATCATGAGTTCTCTCGCCGTTCTTCGCGCTTCGCAATTGGTCACTTTGACTGGTCCGAAGCGGCCACGTGCCGGACGCGAACTATCTGAGCTGGTAATCATTCCCGAGGGCGGAATGCTGATTCGTAACGGCAGAATCGACGTCGTCGCCCCCAGCAATGAGATCGAAAAAAAGGCGGGCGATGCAGAAGTTATCGACGCTCGCGGGAAAATCGTCCTTCCCGGATTCGTCGACGCGCACACGCATTTGGTTTTTGCTGGGAATCGTCTCGACGAGTTCGAACGTCGCGCGCGCGGCGACACTTATGAACAAATCGCGAGGGCCGGGGGCGGAATCTGGTCGACCGTTGAAAAGACAAGAGCAGCGAGTGAAGACGACCTTCTCATGCAAGCAAGAAAGCATGCAGACTGGTTCCTCCGCTGCGGAACAACCACTTTGGAGTCAAAATCCGGCTACGGCCTTACCCTCGAAGATGAATTGAAAATCTTGCAGGTTATGAAGCGCCTCAATCAGGAGACGCTGCTCGAAATTGTGCCGACGTTTCTCGGCGCGCACGCGGTGCCACGCAAGATGCATGCCGATGAATATGTCGATCTTGTCGTTGACGAGATGCTGCCACGAGTGACTTCAGGCAATCTTGCTGAGTTTTGCGATGTATTCTGTGAACGCAATTATTTCAATGTCGATCAATCGCGACGGATCCTCAGTGCGGCGAAAAAACTTGGGTTAAAGCTGCGGATTCACGCTGATCAACTTAGCAATTCAGGCGCATCAACGCTGGCCGCCGAATTGAAAACGACCACAGCAGATCATCTGGAGGAAACCGACGAGAGGGGGATTGCATTGCTCAAATCTGCCGGTGTGCAACCAGTTTTGCTGCCGGGCTCAGTCTATGCGCTGGGTTCGACGCATTATCCGCGAGCCCGCCAAATGGTCGAAGCTGGTCTCAGCGTTGTGATCGCGACTGATTTCAATCCCGGATCGTCGCCGACCCCGAGCATGCCAATGATTTTATCGGTCGCGTGTACACAAATGAAAATGTCGGCAGCAGAAGCTATCTCGGCATCGACGATCAACGCGGCCTATTCGTTAGGCCGGGGCGACCAGATCGGCTCGCTTGAGCGGGGGAAATTCGCCAACTTTGCCATCTTCGATTGCGAAGACTATCGCGAGCTGGCCTACTGGTTTGGGGTTCCGCTGACGCATGGCGTTTACGTCAAGGGAAAGAAAGTTTACTAATCACGCCAGAGAAACTCAAAGAAATGGACGAAGAAGTCTTAAAAGTGGAAAAGGGATTTGCTGACGCAATCGCAAAGAATGATCCAGATGGAATCGAACGATTTGTTAGCGATGAGTGGATCATCATCAATGCCGATGGAGGAATCATTGATAAGGAGCGTTTTCTCGGGGTGATCAAGTCAGGAGCTCTTACTCATGAGATGATGGAATCCGACGACATCCGAGTGCGTGTCTATGCAGACAGTGCCGTCCTAAGTGCGCTCACTCGGTCGAAAGGGAAATTCATGGGGCAGGAATTCAGCACGTACGAGCGGTCCACAGATGTTTTTGTCAGGCTCGATGGACAATGGCGGTGTGTTTTGACACAACTTACTGGGTTTACCAAAGGGTGAGGCGACGGCGCCTACGAAGTACGCCGCAAATTTTGCGGCGCCTGCCGAGCGCCGTTAGAGTGACTTTATGAAGGTCGAAGTGGAAAAACAACCGGGGTCGGTTTCTACGCTGCAAATTGAACTGCCGCCGGAGGAGGTGTCCAAAGAATGGGACGCGATCGCCATCGGTTTCGCGCGTTTTGCCAAGATCCCGGGTTACCGGCCAGGAAAGGCGCCGCGCGCTGTCATCGAGAAAAGGTTTCGCAAGGAAATTCAGGACGAATTGACTAAGAAGCTCGTTTCCAAGAGCTATCATGAAGCGATCGAGCAAGAAAAGTTGCGCGTCGCTTCGCTCGCAAATATCGAAGATGTTCAGCTTGGAGAAGACAAGTCGATGCGGTTCCGCGCGACAGTTGTCACTGCGCCGGAATTTGAACTGCCGGAATACAAAAACATTCCTGTGCAGCTACCGGAGACGAGTGTTTCTGAATCGGAAATTGACGCCGCAGTCGAGCGCTTACGCGATCAATCCGCGGACTTTGTCGATGTTCCCGAACGGGGACTGGAGATGGGTGACTTCGCTGTCATCGATTTCGAGGGCACCATCGATGGCAAGACAATCAATGAAATTGCACCCCAGGCGAGCAAAAATCTTCACGGTGGCAAGAAATTCTGGTTACGCCTCGCGTCCGATAATTTCCTGCCGAAATTCTGCGAGCAAATGACAGGTCAGAAGCCGGGCGAAACGCGCGAGGTGACCGTCAATTTTGCGACAGATTTTCCGGTAAAGGAACTGGCGGGAAGGCAGGCAAATTACAATGTTACTCTCCGCGAGATTAAGCAGAAAGTATTGCCGACGTTGGATGACGCGTTTGCGGCTAAATTGATTCCGGGAAAGACGCTTGTTGATTTGCGCAAGATCATCGAACACGACCTCGCCCATGAGAAAGAGCATGAGCGCGAACGGGCGAAAGAAGGACAGGTAGTGAAACACCTGCACGAACGGATTCAGTTCGAGTTGCCGCCTGCTCTGCTAAAGACTGAGACGCGTCGCTTTCTGGCAGACTTGGTGCAACGAAACCGGGAACGCGGTGTGACTGATGAGATGTTAAAGGAGAAAGAAAAAGAACTTATCGAAAGCGCCGCCGGGCTAGCGGCTCAGCGGTTGAAAACCAATTTTATTCTGCACCGGATTGCCGAGCAGGAAAACGTCAAGGTTTCGCGGGACGACATCAACGGTCAGCTTCGTGAGGAGGCGGCGCGGTACAACGTTCCGGTGGAAAAAATGCGCAAGGAACTGCAGGAACACGATGGTCTGGACGCGTTCGCGGAACAGATACTGCTGGGCAAGACTCTTGATTTCCTTAAGGCGAATGTTAGCGTCGAGACAGCGCAAGAACCCGCTGTTAAAGAAGAAAAATCATGAGTGTATCGAAGGAAAATTTTTCCCAGGTGCTGATTCCTATGGTCGTGGAGCAGACTGGGCGGGGTGAGCGCAGCTACGATATCTATTCGCGACTGCTCAAGGATCGAATCGTTTTTATCGGAACGCCAATGGACGATCACATCGCCAATCTTGTCATTGCGCAGTTGCTGTTTTTGCAAATGGAGGACGCGAAAAAGGACATTAGCATCTATATCAACTCGCCCGGCGGCTCAGTCACTGCCGGACTCGCGGTTTATGATACGATGCAATTCCTCACATGCGATGTGACTACCTACTGCCTGGGAATGGCCGCGAGTATGGCTGCGGTCCTGCTCTGTGCAGGGACAAAAGGGAAACGTTTCGCGCTTCCGAATTCCGATATCATGATCCATCAGGTCTCCGGGGGTGCGCAGGGCGCGGCCAGCGACGTGGAACGTCAGGTCGACTACATGTTCAAGCTAAAAAAGCGCCTCATCAAAATCATGGCACGGCACACCGGCAAATCTGAAGAACAGGTACGGATCGATTCGGATCGTGATTACTATATGTCCGCCCAGGAAGCGAAGGCGTACGGTTTGGTGGACGAAGTGATCAAGTCTCGCAAGGAGGTGAAGCTCCTCGATGGGGCGACTCCTCCCTCTGGCGACAGGTCAATAGAAGTGGCTGAAACCGCCTTGCCGCGAAAGGTCGGAGGATAGGAGAGCTTCTCAAAAATATGGCCCGCGCTTCCAACCTCACCATGTGCTCGTTTTGTGGCAAAAGCCATGCCGAGGTGCGCAAATTGATCGCCGGACCAGGCGTCTATATCTGCGATAGTTGCATCAACGTTTGCAAAAGCATCCTCGACAAGGAGCTCAACGAAGATGCTCGCCGCCAGTCCTCGAATATTCGTGTCCCCAAGCCGGCGGAAATCCGGCGTGCCCTTGATCAGTACGTCATCGGCCAGGAGGGCGCAAAAAAAACGTTATCTGTCGCCGTCCACAATCACTACAAGCGAGTGTTGCAGGCTTCCCAGCCGGCCGATGCTTCCGCCGCGTTTCAACCCGATCCGTTTGCCGATGTTGAAATCGAGAAGAGCAACATTTTGCTAATCGGGCCCACCGGCTCGGGAAAAACGTTACTCGCCAAGACATTGGCGCGGATTCTCGACGTACCATTTTGCATCGCTGATGCAACAACGCTGACCGAAGCAGGATACGTCGGTGAAGATGTTGAGAATATTATTCTCCGACTCCTGCAAAATGCGGATTACGATGTGAAACGCGCGGAGATCGGCATCGTTTACATCGACGAGATCGACAAGATCGGCCGCAAAACTGACAACGTTAGCATTACGCGTGATGTCTCGGGCGAAGGCGTGCAGCAGGCTCTGTTGAAAATCCTGGAAGGCAGCACGTGCAATGTTCCGCCACAGGGCGGACGCAAGCATCCGCATCAGGAGTACATTCAGGTTAATACCGAGAAGATTCTTTTCATTTGCGGCGGTGCGTTCATCGGCCTCGACAAAATCATTCAAAAACGCATCGGGCAAAAAGTGATGGGATTTGGGAGCCCCACGCTCGAAGTTGAGGAGGCGCTGCGAAAGCAAGCGGTCCGCCATGTGGAACCGGAGGATCTGCTCGCCTTCGGGATGATTCCCGAATTCATCGGGCGATTGCCGGTTGTCAGCTCGCTCGATGCGCTGACGGAGGAGGAGATGGTGGCGATTTTGACCGAGACAAAAAACGCAATGGTGAAGCAATACACAAAGCTTTTCTCGATGGAAGGCGTGCGCTTAACATTCACCAAAGATGCCTTGCGAGCGCTGGCGGCGCAGGCAGTCACGAAGGGAACAGGCGCGCGCGCATTGCGTTCGATGCTCGAGCGAATCATGCTTGACATCATGTACGATGTGCCGAGCCGCGAAGACATCGCTGAAGTCACGATCAATCGCGCGGTGGTCGAAGGGAA
>WNGC01001047.1_pt1 | contig 16704 bp, 15 predicted proteins | sample 5400051 | NCBI WGS metagenome assembly WNGC01 (sample SAMN13153368, study PRJNA577476) | soil metagenome | isolation source: 20 cm soil or saprolite under grassland replicate 2 | place: USA:California | collected 2016-06-15
TGCGCTGGATCTCGGATTCATTGAGCCCCGAGTTTGCCTTGATGGTGATCTTGTTTTCCTTGCCCGTGGCCTTGTCCTTCGCCGACACGTGCAAGATGCCGTTGGCGTCGATGTCGAAGGTGACCTCGATCTGCGGCATTCCGCGCGCCGCGGGCGGAATGCCTTCCAGATTGAACTGGCCGAGGCTCTTGTTGCCCGAGGCCACGTCGCGCTCGCCCTGCAGCACATGGATCGTCACCGCCGACTGGTTGTCATCGGCAGTGGAGAAGACCTGCTGCGCCTTGGTCGGGATGGTGGTGTTTTTCTGGATGAGTTTGGTGAAGACACCCCCCAACGTCTCGATTCCGAGCGACAAGGGCGTGACATCCAGGAGGAGGACGTCCTTCACATCGCCCTTCAACACGCCGCCCTGGATTCCGGCGCCGACCGCGACGGCTTCGTCCGGATTGACGTCCTTGCGCGGTTCCTTGCCGAAAAAGTCCTTCACCGTTTCCTGGACCTTGGGCATGCGCGTCATTCCACCGACGAGGATCACGTCCTCGATGTCGGAGACCTTGAGACCCGCATCCTTCAACGCGATGCGGCAGGGCTCCACCGTCTTTTCGATCAGGTCCTCGACCAGGCTCTCGAACTTGGCGCGCGTGACCTTGATGGCGAGATGCCTGGGCCCGCTCTTGTCGGCGGTGATGTAGGGCAGGTTGATCTCGGTCTGCGCGCTCGAGGACAGCTCGATCTTCGCCTTTTCCGCGGCTTCCTTCAGGCGCTGCAGCGCGAGCACGTCTTTCCGCAGGTCGATACCCTGGTCCTTCTTGAATTCGTCGCAGAGGTAGTCGATCAGGCGCTGGTCGAAATCCTCCCCGCCGAGGAACGTGTCGCCGTTCGTGGAAAGCACCTCGAACTGGTGTTCGCCTTCGACTTCCGCGATTTCGATGATCGAGATGTCGAACGTGCCGCCGCCGAGGTCATAGACTGCGATCTTGCGGTCGCCTTCCTTCTTGTCCAGCCCGAACGCGAGCGCGGCTGCGGTGGGTTCGTTGATGATGCGCTTGACTTCCAGTCCCGCGATGCGGCCGGCGTCCTTGGTCGCCTGGCGCTGGGAGTCGTTGAAGTAGGCGGGAACGGTTATCACCGCCTCCGTGACATCCTCGCCGAGATAGTCCTCGGCGGTTTTCTTCATCTTGCGCAGCACCTGCGCAGACACTTCGGGAGGGGCGATCTTCTTGCCGCGGACCTCGACCCAGGCGTCGCCGTTGTCGGCTTTGACGATTTTGTACGGCATCAGGGCGATGTCCTTCTGCACCTCCTTCTCCTCGAACTTGCGGCCGATGAGGCGCTTGATCGCATAGAGAGTGTTCTTGGGATTGGTTACCGCCTGCCGCTTGGCTGGTGCGCCGACGAGGATTTCCCCGTCCTCCATGTAGGCGACGATGGAGGGCGTGGTGCGGGCGCCTTCCGAGTTCTCGATCACCTTGGGCTTGCCGCCCTCCATGATCGCGACGCAGGAGTTGGTCGTCCCGAGGTCGATTCCAATGATCTTTCCCATGGCCTTTCCTTTTGAATTTTCTCGCAAATAACCTTAACTTCGATATGGGGATCAATCCCCCAACTTCAAGCTTGATCGTTTTTGGGCTTGGCCACGGTGACCAACGCCGGCCGGATCACCCGATCGTGCAGGCTGTAGCCCTTTTGCAGCACGTTGATGACCGTGTTCGGTTCCTTTTCCGAAGGGAGCATGCTGATCGCCTGGTGCCGGTGGGGGTCGAACTTCTCCCCGATGGGATTGATCTCCTTGAGGGTGGCCTTCGCGAACACGGCGTTCAGCTGCTTCAGCGTAAGCTCGACTCCGCTTCTCAGCGTTTCAAGCGCGGCCGATTCGGCCGCGAGCGTCGCTTCCAGGCTGTCCTTCACGGGAAGCAGGTCCGCCGCGACGGCTTCGATCGCGTACTTGTAAGCGTTCGCGAGTTCGATCGCCGACCGCTTGCGGATATTCTCCGCCTCCGCCTTGGCTCGGAGCCAAGCGTCGTAGTGCTCCTGGGCCTTCGCCTCCGCTTGTCGCAGCAGCTCCGAGGTATCGGGCACCGGCGCGACATGCGCCGGTTTGGCGATCGCCGCGTCCTGATCGCCCGACGTGTCGCCCGAAACCTGCGGGCTCGGCTGGTCCGGTTCAGGCATAGATTCTCCGCAAGATGTGCCTCGACGTCTCAAGGGACACAGACGTGTCCGTTTTCGCTAACGACTCTACCTGGGGCCCTCAGGGGAGATTTCAAGAGCTGTCGGCCCGGCTTGGGCTGTCTTCGGCGCGGTTCTTTTCGAGCCCAGGACTTTGGGATTCGATTACCCAGCCGGCGAGATGCTGCCGCGCAATTTCGGCCAAGGCACGAATCCAGTCGGCACGCTCGTTTAGACACGGCAACAGGTGAAATTCCCCGCCTCCCGCGCCGAGGAAGATCTCTCGGCCCTCGATGCCGATTTCTTCGAGCGTCTCGAGGCAATCCGCAACGAAACCGGGACAGATCACGTCCAAGCGGCGCATGCCCCGCCGGCCATAGTCGGCGAGGGTGGATACGGTATAGGGCTCTATCCATTCCGCCCGCCCAAAACGGGACTGGAAGGCGATTTCCCAGTGGCTCTCGGCAAGCTCGAGTTCCTGGGCCAGCAGGCGCGCGGTCGCTTGGCACTCGGAATGGTAGGGATCCCCTCGGGCAAGCGTGTAACGTGGCAAGCCGTGGAAGCTCATGACCAGCATGTCCGGCCGTCCCGACTGGCCCCAGTGCTCGCGCACGAGATTTGCCAGTGCGGCGATGTATGAGGGGTGCTCGCTAAAGTGCTTCACCAGCCGGACTTCCGGTACGTTACGGGCTCGCCGCAGAAACCCTCCGACCTCATCCAGCGTGCTTGCGGTCGTGCTGGCCGCGTATTGGGGATACATCGGCAGCACGAGGACGCGCTCGCAGCCCTCCGACTTCAGGCGAGCCAGCGCGCCCTGGATCGAGGGCTCGCCGTAGCGCATGGCGAAATCGACCGAGAGCGGCATGCGGATCTGCGAATCGAAATAGCCGCGCAGCAATCGCGCCTGCCTCTCCGTATGCACCTTCAGGGGGGAGCCTTCCGAGGACCAGATGCTGGCGTATTTCCGTGCCGATTTCCTCGGTCTCGTGTTGAGTACGAAGCCGTGCAGGATCGGCAGCCAAAGCGCCCGAGGAATTTCGATCACTCGCGGGTCGGACAGAAACTGCTTCAGATATCGGCGTACCGCCTGCGGTGTCGGGGCATCGGGCGTGCCGAGATTGACGAGCAGCACCGCCGTCTTGGCGATGGCGCTGTGCTCCTGTTTCGGCTCGGGGAGATAGCGCATGCCGAGAGCGGGCGAGTCCGAGTCTGGAACAAGGGCAGCTGATCCTGCTTCGCTCCCGGACTCTCGACTCCCGATCTAGTGGCTCGACAGCGCGCTCGACAGCAGCTTGGCGGTGATGTCGACGATCGGGATCACACGCTCGTACGCCATGCGCGTCGGCCCGATCACCCCTACCGTACCGATGATCTGCCCATCGGACTCGTAGGGCGCAGTGACTACGCTGCATTCGTCGAGCGGCGCGATGCCGGACTCGCCGCCGATGTAGATCTGCACTCCCTGAGCATGGGTGCTCAACTCGAGGATTTGCACGAGCAACGTCTTCTTCTCGAAGAGCTCGAACAACTCCCGCAGCCGGGACATGTTCGAAGCGAGCTCGTGCGAGTCGAGGAGATTCCTCTCGCCGGATATGACATAGTTCTCCGTCGACTCGGACAAGGCCTCGCTGCTGGCATCGAGGGCCGCGGTCATGAGCAGCGTCATATCCTCCCGGAGCTGCTTCAGCTCGTCGCGCAGGCGGCGGCGGATGTCGTCGAACGTAAGGCCGGCGTAGTTCTGGTTAAGGAAGTTTGCCGCCGTGGTCAGCTCGGACGGCGTGTACGCCTTTTCCGTGAATAATATCCGGTTCTGCACGTCACCGTCCGGTGTTACGATGATCAGCAGCACGCGCTTGTCCGAAAGTGCCAGAAACTCGATGTGACGGAAAGCAGGAGTCTTGCGTTTGCTGGCGACCACGACGCCCGCGAAGTGGGTGAGCTCGGACAGGAGCTGCGAGGCCGCGCTGATGAGGCGCTGCGGGTGGTCCGGATGAAGATTGTCTTCGAGCTGGTTGATCTCGACGCGGTCGAGCTGCTTTACCGTGAGCAGGGTGTCGACGAAGAAGCGGTACCCGCGGGGGGTGGGAATCCGTCCCGCCGAGGTATGGGGGCTCGCGACGAAGCCGAGTTCCTCGAGGTCGGCCACCACGTTGCGGATCGTGGCCGGGCTCAAATCCAGACCGGAGTAGCGCGACAGCGCGCGCGAGCCGACCGGCTCGCCCTCGGCGATATAGCGCTCCACCAGGGTCTTGAGCAGGATTTGCGCGCGACGGTCCAGCATAGCCCGCGATTCTACATCATGATTTAATGACGGTATGTCCGCTTTCAACACCATTGCGTTGATCGGCCGCTACCACTCCCCCGATGTCGCCACGGCGCTCGTGACGATGGGCGAGTACCTGCGCAAGCAGGGGCGCGCAGTGCTGGTGGAGAAGGAAACCGCCGCAACGAACCGTGTCAACGGTTTTCCCATAGCGGACTACGATGAAATCGGCGCCCGCGCCGACCTCGTGGTGGTGCAGGGAGGCGACGGCAGCATGCTCAATGCGGCACGGAACCTTGCGGGTCACCACGTGCCGCTCGTGGGCGTCAACCAGGGCCGCCTCGGATTCATGACCGACATCGCTTCGCCCCAGATGCTCGACGCCATGGCCGACATTCTCGCCGGCCGCCACGCGATCGAGGAGCGAACCATGCTCGCGGCCGAAGTGCGCCGCGATGGCGCGGTCACGCTCGCGACCCTCGCTCTCAACGACGCAGTCGTGAACAAGGGATCTGTCGGTCGGCTGATCGAATTCGTGGTAAACATCGACGACGAGTTCGTCTATGACCTGCGGGCCGACGGCCTGATCGTTGCGACGCCCACCGGTTCGACCGCTTACGCGCTTTCGTCCGACGGACCGATACTGCAGCCGAGCGTACCCGGGTTCGCCCTGGTGCCGATCTGTCCTCACACGCTGTCCAACAGGCCGATCATGGTCAGCGACCGCACCGTGATCGAGATCTCCCTGAAGCGCTCGATCGATGCGCGGCTTCATTTCGACGGGCAACTGCAATGCGACCTTCAGGAGGGCGACCGCGTCCTTATCCGGCGCGCGGAGCATACCGTCAAGTTCGTCCACCCTCCGGGTTACAGCTACTTCGCGATGTTGCGGCAGAAGCTGCACTGGAGCGAAGTGCTCTAGCTGCCGAATGCTCCAGCACCTGTCGATCCGGGACTTCGCGATCGTCGATCGCCTGGAACTCGAGTTTCGGCCGGGTTTCACGGCCCTCACGGGTGAAACCGGTGCCGGAAAATCAATCCTGATCGACGCCCTGTCGTTGACGCTCGGCGATCGCGCGGGAAGCGAACAGGTGCGCTCCGGGGCCGAACGCGCCGACGTGACCGCGGAATTCGCCATCGATTCGCTGCCCGGAATCGGGGAATGGCTGCGCGCGCATGCGCTCGAGGGCGACCCGAACCGGCTGCTGTTACGCCGCGTGGTGGACGCAAACGGGCGCTCGCGCGCATTTATCAACGGCCACGCTGCGACAATCAACCAGATGCGCGAGGCGGGAGACCGGCTCGTCGACATCCACGGTCAGCATGCGCACCAGTCCCTTCTCAGGCCCGAGGCACAGCGCCTGGTACTCGACGCGCACGCCGGGCTTACGTCGCTCGCCGAGGAAACGGGTGCAGCTCATCGCGAATGGCAAAGGCTTCGCCGTGCGAGGCTCGACCACGAGAACAATTCGGCGGCGCGCGATGCCGAACGCGAGCAGCTCAATTGGCAGCTCGAGGAGCTCTCGCGGCTCGAGCTTGCACCCGGCGAATGGGAGACGATCCAGTCGGAACACGGACGACTCGCCCACGCGGCGACCCTCATGCAGGGGGTGCGGGATGCTATCGACTCGCTTTCCGAGTCGGAGAACGCGGCGCTCGGCGTGCTGTCTGGAGTGCTTTCACGGCTGCGCCCGCTCACCGAATTCGACGGATCGTTGCGCGATGCCATTACCGTGCTCGAATCGGGCGAAGCACAGTTGCGCGAAGCCGCCTATGCGCTGAGGCATTACGCCGATCGCATCGAGCTCGATCCGGGGCGCCTCCACGAAATCGAGCAGCGCCTCGAGGCGGTGCACAATGCGGCGCGCAAGTTTCGCGCACGGCCGGAGGCGCTGCCTGAGCTTCTGGCTTCGCTTCGGGTACGGCTGAAGGATTTGGAAATGACCGCGGATCTCGAAGCCCTCGCCGTGCAGGAGCAGGCTGCACGCTCAGGCTACGACGAGCTTGCCGCACGGCTTTCGGCCGAGCGCAGCAAGGCCGCGACGAAACTCGGCCGCGAGGTGAACGCCGCGATGAAGGAGCTCGCGATGTCCGGCGGGCGGTTCGAGGTGGAGCTGCGCTCGCTTTTGCCCGACGGCAGCGTCGCGGGAAACGAACAGGTCGAGTTTCTGGTGGCGACCAACCCGGGCGCCGAGCCGCGCGCCCTCGCCAAAGTGGCTTCCGGAGGGGAACTGTCCCGCATCAGCCTCGCGGTTCAGGTGATCACGAGCCGGGCGGCAGCCGTACCTACCTTGATTTTCGACGAGGTCGACGCGGGGATCGGCGGGGCCGTGGCCGAAGTCGTTGGCAGGAAGCTAAGAACCTTGGGCGGGGAGCGTCAGGTACTTTGCGTTACCCATCTTGCGCAGGTCGCCGCCCAGGCCCGCGAGCAGTGGTCGGTGTCGAAAGGCTCCGAAAGCGGCAGCGCGCGGAGCCGGGTCGCGGTGCTCGACCAGAAATCACGCATCGAGGAAATCGCGCGCATGCTGGGCGGGGTCGCGATTACCGCGACGACGCGCAAGCACGCGGCGGAGATGCTCGGCTTGCGGTAATATTTGCGGGTCATTTGATGTCAATTAGCGAGGAGGACAGGGGATGAAGGCGGCAAATCGTCAAGCGGGTGTAAACCAAATCGTTCTGCTCGTCGTGATCGCGGTCGCTCTCGCGGCGGCGTATGTTGCGATCGACCTCTACACCGGGGGCGAGAAAGACATGTTGACGGTCGAGACCCGCGGCGTGGGGATGATCTCCGCGCTTTCGGCGTACAAGCGCGAGAGCGGTGCCTATCCAGAGGCTTTAGACAAGCTCGTACCCAAGCACATCCTGGCGGTGAGCACGTGTCCGAGCGGAGCGCCCATGGGTTACCTTGTTTCGAGCGGTGAGTATGTGATTTCCTGTCCGAACGTGGTCTTCAAATCCATGCCCTACAGCTACGATTCGCGATCGAAACGTTGGCATGGTTGATTGTCGGGTGTCACAGGTTTGTCCGGGCGGGACCGTTGGGCTAGAATCCGGCACGTCTCAGGCGCGTAGCTCAGTTGGCTAGAGTGCATCCTTGACATGGATGAGGTCGTTGGTTCGATTCCAATCGCGCCTACCAACTGTTAAAACGGCAGCCTCGATGGCTGCCGTTTTAACTCTGCGCGTCGGAACGGACGCGATGCGCCGTTCAACGCGCAGACGGATATAGAAAACACGCTGATGCCCAAGATTCGTCTGCCAGATGGCGCCGTCAAGTCATTCGACGGCCCGGTCACTGTTGCCGAAGTCGCCCAGGCGATCGGACCGGGACTGGCGCGCGCCGCGCTCGCGGGAAGGGTGAACGGAAAATTGGTCGATACCTCTTTCCGTCTCGAGAACGATTGCGAGCTCGCCATAGTGACCGAACGCGACAAGGAGGGCGTCGAGATCCTGCGGCACTCCACTGCGCACCTGCTCGCCTACGCCGTGAAGGACTTGTTTCCCGAAGCGCAAGTGACCATCGGGCCGGTGATAGAAAACGGCTTCTACTACGATTTTTCGTTCAAGAGGCCGTTTACTCCAGACGATCTTGACGCCATCGAAAGCCGCATGACGGAACTGGCGAAAAAGGATTTCCCGGTGAGGCGCGAGGTCTGGCCGCGAGACAAGGCGGTTCAATATTTCAAGTCCATCGGCGAGCGCTACAAGGCGGAGATCGTCGCGTCGATTCCCTCGAACGAAGAGGTCTCGCTGTATCGGGAAGGGGATTTCATCGATTTGTGCCGTGGCCCGCACGTTCCTTCCACGGGCAAGCTCAGGGTATTCAAGCTGACGAAGGTCGCCGGCGCCTACTGGCGCGGAGATTCCAAGAACGAGATGCTGCAGCGGATCTACGGGACCGCCTGGGCCAAGAAGGAGGAGCAGGACGCGTACTTGCGCATGATCGAGGAGGCGGACAAGCGCGACCACCGGCGGCTGGGCACGCAGCTCGATCTCTTCCATCTTCAGGAGGAAGCCCCGGGCATGGTGTTCTGGCATCCGAAGGGCTGGACGCTGTGGCAGGAGGTCGAACAGTACATGCGTCGCGTCTACCGAGACAACGGCTATCTCGAAGTGCGCTGCCCTCAGATCCTCGACCGCAGCCTGTGGGAGAAATCGGGCCACTGGGAAAACTACAAGGAACTGATGTTCACGACCGAGTCGGAGAAGCGCGACTACGCGATCAAGCCGATGAACTGCCCCGGCCACGTGCTGATCTACAACAAGGGCCTGCGCAGCTACCGCGAGCTGCCGCTGCGCTACGGCGAGTTCGGCGTGTGCACGCGCAACGAGCCCTCGGGCGCGCTGCACGGTATCATGCGCATCCGCGCGTTCACGCAGGACGACGGCCATATCTTCTGCACCGAGGAGCAGATTCAGCCGGAAGTCACGGCGCACACGACGCTGCTGCAAAAGGTTTACGCCGACTTGGGCTTCACCGACGTCGTGTACAAGCTTGCCACGCGCCCGCCGAAACGGGTCGGTGCCGACGAGCTCTGGGACAAAGCCGAGCGCGCGCTGCAGGCATCGCTGGAATCGAGCGGCCTCGCCTTTGAGATGCTCGCGGGGGAGGGCGCGTTCTACGGCCCCAAAATCGAATATCACCTGAAAGACAGCATCGGCCGCTCGTGGCAATGCGGCACCATGCAGGTCGATTTCTCCATGCCTGGACTGCTAGGCGCGGAGTACGTCGCCGAAGACAACGCGCGCAGGGTGCCGGTGATGCTGCACCGGGCCATCGTCGGATCCATGGAGCGATTCATCGGGATCCTCATCGAGCACTACGCGGGGGCCATGCCGCTGTGGCTTGCGCCGGTGCAGGTGGTGGTGCTCAATATTTCGGAGGGGCAGACCGATTACGCCAAGCGGGTCGAGGCCGCCCTGAAGCAGGCCGGCTACCGCTGCGAAGCCGACTTGAGGAACGAGAAAATAACCTATAAAATTCGGGAACATAGCTTGCAGAAGCTGCCTTACCAGCTGATCGTCGGCGAAAAAGAGAAGGCAGCCGAAAAGGTGGCCGTGCGTACCCGCAGCGGTGAAGACCTCGGGCAGATGTTCCTGCCGGACTTCGTCGCCCGCCTCCGCAGCGAGGCTAAAGCGGGGAGTACGGCTTAATTTTTAATTTTTTGGAGGATGCAACATCGCCACGGAGAGAACGCAGCGCATCAACATCGAGATCAACGCGCCCGAAGTGCGCTTGATCGGAGCCGCCGGCGAGCAGGTCGGCATCGTGCCGATCGCCCAGGCCCTAAAAATGGCCGAGGAAGCCGAAGTCGATTTGGTGGAAATCGCCCCGCTCGCCAAGCCGCCCGTCTGCAAGTTGATGGACTACGGCAAGTTCAAGTACCGCGAGGCGAAGAAGGCTCACGAAGCCAAGCTCAAGCAGAAGCAGATCCACGTCAAAGAGGTGAAGTTCCGTCCCGGAACCGACGAAGGCGACTACAAGATCAAGCTGCGCAACTTGATCAAGTTCCTGGATGAAGGCGACAAGACCAAGGTCACTTTGCGCTATCGCGGCCGGGAGATGGCGCATCAGGAATTCGGGGTGCGGCTGATCGAGCGTGTGAAGCAGGATCTCGAGCCGCATGCGGTCGTGGAGCAGTATCCGAAGATGGAAGGGCGGCAATTGATCATGGTGCTGGCTCCGAAGAAGGGCAAGAAAGAAATCAAGAAGCCGGTGAAAAAGGAAGCCAAGAAGGAGCCCAAGAAAGAACCGAAACCTGAGGTTTCGCCCTAGCGCGACCGCAGGTTTCAGAAGAAGTGGTGTCGAGGTCCGAAAGTGCTCCGTTGGGGCCACCCGCCGCCATGCCAAAACAGGAGCAGTGCAATGCCCAAAATGAAGACCAAGCGCAGCGCGGCCAAGCGCTTCAAGATCCGCTCCGGTGGGAGCATCAAGCGCTCGCAAGCGTTCAAGCGTCACATCCTCACCAAGAAAACCACCAAGAACAAACGCCATTTGCGCGGAACCACGGAGGTGCACGCGACGGACAAGCAGCATGTCCGCGCGATGCTCCCTTACGCGTAAAGGAGAGCCGCCATGCCACGAGTCAAACGCGGCGTAACTGCGCGCGCCAAGCACAGGAAAGTCATCGCACAAGCCAAGGGATTCCGCGGCCGCCGCGGCAATGTTTTCAACATCGCCAAAGAAGCGGTGATGAAGGCGGGGCAGTATGCCTACCGTGACCGCAAGCAGCGCAAGCGCCAGTTTCGCGCCCTCTGGATCGCGCGCATCAACGCGGCCGTGCGCGAGCACGGCATGACATACTCGGCTTTCATGCACGGTCTGAAGAAGGCTTCGATCGAGGTCGATCGCAAGGTGCTCGCGGACCTGTCGGTAGCCGACAAGCCCGCTTTCGCGCAGCTCGCGAGCCAGGCAAAGGCCAAACTCGGCGCGTAATACTGAAGACACCCTTCTGCCGAGGAAGGGTGGCGCACAGCGCCGAGGTAGTCGACTCAGATGATCGATCTGGACAAAGTTGTTTCGAGTGCGATCGCCGAGTTCAGCGGCACGAACGACGTGAACCATCTCGAGCACATCAAGGCACGCTACCTCGGAAGGTCCGGCGTACTGAGCGAAGCGCGGAAGCAGCTTGCCAAGCTCGCGCCGGACGCGCGCCGTGACACCGGTGCGCGTTTCAACGAAGCGAAAGACAAGATCGAGGCGGCGCTCGCCGCGCGCCGCGAGGGGCTGGCCGCCGCTGAGCTCGATTCGCGGCTCGCGGAAGGGGCGCTGGACGTAACTCTGCCGGGGCGTGGCCTCGCGCGCGGCGGCCTGCATCCCGCGACGCGCGCGCTCGAACGCATCGAGCAGCTTTTTCGCTCGATCGGATTCGACGTGGCGGACGGTCCAGAGATCGAGACCGACTTCTACAACTTCACGGCGCTCAATCAGCCGCAGGACCACCCCGCGCGCTCGATGCACGACACGTTTTACCTGAAGGGCGCCGGGCAAAACCTGCTTCTGCGCACGCACACCTCGCCGATCCAGGTGCGCTACATGCAGCATCACGAGCCTCCGTTCAAGATCATCGCGCCTGGCCGGGTGTACCGCGTCGATTCGGACGCGACGCACACGCCGATGTTCCACCAGGTGGAAGGCCTCTGGATCGACGAGGCGGTGAGCCTCGCGGATCTCAAGGGCGTTCTTACCGATTTCCTGCGCAAGTTCTTCGAAGACGAGAAGCTGCGAACGCGCTTCCGCCCGTCCTTTTTTCCTTTCACCGAACCGTCGGCCGAAGTCGACATGAGCTGCGTATTTTGCGGCGGCGCGGGCTGCCGGGTATGCGGGCAAACCGGTTGGTTAGAGGTAGCCGGCAGCGGTCAAGTGCACCCCAACGTGCTCAAGGCCTGTGGCGTGGACCACGAGAAGTACATGGGCTTCGCTTTCGGCATGGGTCCCGATCGGCTGACGATGCTGCGTTACGGGATAGACGACCTGCGACTTTTCTACGATGGCGATCTGCGTTTTCTCGCCCAGTTCACGTGAAATTTCCAGAAAGCTGGCTGCGCTCGTTCGTCGATCCGAAAATGCCGACGCAGGAACTCGCGCACGTGCTCACCATGGGCGGGCTCGACGTCGAATCGGTCGAACCGGTCGCGCCCGCTTTCGACAAGGTCGTAATCGGGCAAGTCCTTCAGGCCGCCAAGCATCCCAATGCGGACCGGCTCACTCTTTGCCGGGTCGATACCGGCGGCGACGCGCCCCTTTCGATCGTATGCGGGGCGCCCAATGTCGTCGTCGGAATGAAAGCGCCTGTGGCGCTGTTGGGGGCGCGGCTCCCGGGCATGGAAATCAAGCAAGCGAAGGTCCGGGGCGTCGAGTCGAGCGGCATGCTGTGCTCGGCGAAGGACCTGGGTCTCTCGCAGGATCATTCCGGCCTGCTTGTCTTGCCCGCCGATGCGCGGCCGGGGGCGGACGTGCGCCGGGTGCTCGATCTGGATGATAAGCTCATCACGCTCAAGCTCACTCCTAACCGCGGGGACTGCTTGAGCCTGCGGGGCATCGCACGCGAAGTCGCTATCCTGACCGCTACACCGCTTATCGTGCCCGCCGTGACTCCAGCGAAGGCCGCACTGCACGAAAAACGCGAGATCCTGCTCCAGGATACGGCTGCATGCCCGCGCTACTGCGGCCGCATCATACGCGCCGTCAACGTAAGAGCACGGACTCCCGACTGGATGGTGCGCCGCTTGGAGCGTTGCGGGATGCGCTCGATTTCGGCTATCGTCGACATCACCAATTTCGTGATGCTCGAGCTCGGGCAGCCTCTGCACGCTTTCGATAACCGTGCGATCAAAGGAGAAGTGATCGTGCGGCGCGCACGCCAGGGCGAGCGCCTCAGGCTGCTCAACGGGCAGGACATTGAATTAACCCCCGACGTGCTGCTGATCGCCGACACAGAGAAGCCGCTTGCGCTCGGCGGGGTCATGGGCGGTGAGGCGAGTGCGGTTTCCGATTCGACCGCCGAGGTGTTTCTCGAGGCGGCGTGGTTCGATCCCTCCGCCGTCGCGGGCCGTGCTCGGCGCTTCGCGCTGTCTAGCGACGCCGCTTTCCGCTTCGAGCGCGGCGTGGATTTTGCTGCCACCCCTGAGGCAATCGAGCGCGCCACGCAGCTGATTTTTGACATCTGCGGCGGGGCGGCGGGACCGATCAGCGAAGTCGCTGCAGCGTTGCCGCAGCGCAATCCGGTGCGTCTGCGCTCGAGCCGGGTGAGCAAGATCGTCGGCGTGCAGTTCTCCGACGAGCAGATCGCGGGCTTGCTCAAGCGCCTGCAGCTGCCGCATACGCGCTCGGCCGGAGAATTTGCAATAACCCCGCCTTCGTACCGTTTCGATCTCGACATCGAAGAGGACATGGTCGAAGAGATCGCACGGCTGCATGGCTACGACAATATTCCATGCCGGCCGCCGCGGGCGGCGCTCGCCATGCTCGCCGCTCCGGAGGGCCGCAGGCCCCTCTCCGAGCTCAAGCGAATCCTGGTAGACCGCGAGTACTTCGAGGTCGTGAATTTCAGTTTCGTTGAGGCTCAGTGGGAGAGCGATTTCTGCGGCAATACCGAGCCGATCGCCCTGGAAAATCCGATTGCGGCCCAGCTCGATGTGATGCGCTCGAGTCTCATGGGAAGTCTGGTGGCGAACCTGCGCTTCAACCTGGCGCGCAAGGTCGACCGCGTGCGCGTTTTTGAGGCTGCCCGCTGCTTTTCGCGCTCCTCCAGCGATGAAGATCCGCGGGATCCGGCGAGAGCGCTCGCTGGCTATCATCAGCCGCTTCGTCTCGGCGGCCTCGCCTACGGGCCGGCTGTAGCCGAGCAATGGGGGATGAAGCCCACTCGCGAGGTGGATTTCTACGACGTCAGGGGCGATGTCGAAGCACTGCTCGCCCCACGCGGGGCGCGCTTCGCGCCCTTGGCTCATCCGGGGCTGCACCCGGGCCGCGCGGCCAGCATCATCTTGAGTGGGGCTGCCATCGGTTGGCTCGGCGAGCTGCATCCGCGATGGCAGCGGAAATACGATGTGCCTCGGGCTCCGGTTCTCTTTGAACTGGATGTCGACGCGCTGGCAGCGGTGGACGTGCCGCAATACCGGGAAATCTCCAAGTTTCCCGCCGTCATTCGGGACCGTTCCATGGAATTTGATGAGGGGACACCGGTTTCGGACATCCTGGAGGAACTCACCCGAAATCGCCCTCCCCTGGTTCGGGATATCCGACTGTTTGACTTCTACCGGGGGAAAGGTGTAGAAAGAGGTAAAAAAAGCCTTGCGTTTCGGGTAGTTATGCAAGATACTGCAAGGACGTTGACCGATGCGGAAGCGGACGCCGCAATGGCGCAACTAACTGAGCTTCTCGCCGCAAAATTCGGTGCTAAATTACGTACTTAAGTAATGAAGTGGAGAGGGATTCTGCCTTTCCAAGGGAGCGTAAATGACACTTACAAAAGCCGAGCTGGCGGACATGCTTTTTGAAAAGGTGGGGCTGAACAAGCGCGAGGCGAAGGACATGGTGGAGACGTTCTTCGAGGAGATCCGCCTGGCGCTCGAGAATGGGGAGAGCGTGAAGCTGTCCGGGTTCGGTAACTTTCAGCTGCGCAACAAACCACAGCGCCCCGGCCGCAACCCCAAGACCGGCGAGGAAATCCCCATCACCGCGCGCCGCGTGGTCACGTTCCACGCTAGCCAGAAGTTGAAGGCGCTGGTCGAGCAGACCCATGGAAAGCAAGGCGACCAAGGATAGCCTGCCGCCGATTCCGGCGAAGCGCTACTTCACCATCGGGGAAGTGAGCGAGTTATGCGGGGTCAAGCCGCACGTTTTGCGCTACTGGGAACAGGAATTCACCCAGCTTCGTCCGGTCAAGCGCCGCGGCAACCGTCGTTACTACCAGCACCATGAGGTGTTGCTGATCCGCCGAATCCGCGAGCTCCTATACGAACAGGGATTCACCATCAGCGGCGCACGCAATCGCCTGGACGAAAGCCTGAGCGCGGCGTCTGCGCGCTCCGCGAGCCCGTCGCCCTCTGCACCGCGCGCGCACGAGACGCGGAGCGTCGCTCTCGCAGCGCTCAAGCAGGAGCTGCGGAACGTCATCGAACTGTTGCGCTGAAACGAGGCGAATTGTCTTCCCGCTCTGATATACTTTTCACGCGTCGGGGCGTAGCGCAGCCTGGTAGCGTACCTGCATGGGGTGCAGGTGGTCGCGAGTTCGAATCTCGCCGCCCCGACCAATAGATCAAGTCGCTAACATCCGACGCTCGCGTCGGTTCTCGGCGTCAGCGTGCGATTCTTCTTGTCAATCCCGGCTGGACCCAGTGGGAGAAAGTGAAGGAAGCCACGGCCTCCAAATTGATGAGCAACCGCTGGACGATCGCCCTCAGCGGAGCGATTTTCATGATGACGCTCGGCACGATCTATTCGTGGAGTCTGTTCGCACAGCCTCTGCTTGCGTGCTTTGGGTGGTCGAGCACGACGGTCACCTGGACTTTTGCGCTCGCCATTTTTTCGCTTGGCACAGGCGCCGTGGTCGGCGGACGCTGGCAGGACAAGGTCGGGCCGCGCAAGGTCGCGCTGACCGGGGTGCTGCTCTGGAGCCTGGGTAATCTTCTCGCGGGCCTGGGCACCGCGCATTTGGGCGCCGGCTGGCTGTACCTGACCTACGGATTGATCGGCGGCTTCGGCGTCGGCATGGGATACGTGACTCCGGTCGCCGTGGTGACCAAGTGGTTCCCCGAGCGTCGCGGTCTGGCCGGAGGGATGGTGGTCATGGGCTTCGGTCTGGGTGCGGTCATCTACAATTTCGTCGTCAAGAGCATCCCCTCTTTCGCCGCCGCCGCGCAGGCCGCCGCCGAGTATTCCGCCCAAGTTGCGGCGGCACAGGCAGCTCAGAATCCGGCCGTGCTCGTGCTCGCGCAGAACCACGTTTCGGCAGTTCTGGACGTGTTTCTGTATTCCGGCGTTGCGTTCGCCGTGCTCGCGGGAGTCAGCGCCGCTTTCCTGAAAAATCCCCCGGCGGAATTGCCCCGCGGCACCGGCGCCGCACCTGCCGAAGCCCTTGCGCACACCACTCGCGAAATGCTGCGCACTCCGCAATTCTATCTGCTGTGGCTGATGCTGTTTCTGAACGTGACCGCCGGGATTCTCGTCATCGGCAATGCGGTGCCCATCATGCAGGAGCTGACCAACCTGACGCCCGCGATAGTCGCGGCAACGTACGGCGGAGTCGCGTTGTTCAATGCGCTCGGCCGCTTTTTCTGGGGCGCCATATCCGACCGCATCGGGTCCGTCCGCACGTTCGCGCTGATATTCGCAATCCAAATAGTGGTGTTCGGGTTGATGGACGGAATTCACAGCCTCTTCGCAGTGGCGGCCGCCTACGCCATCGTGCTGCTATGCTTCGGCGGCGGATTCGGCACGATGCCGTCGATCATCGCCGAGTATTTCGGCGCCCGCCATATGGGTGCCAACTACGGCGCGATCCTTACTGCATGGGGCGTGGCCGGCGTCGCCGGCCCGCTGTTTGCCGCGCGCGTCAAGGACGCGACCGGGTCCTATAGGGGCGCGCTGTTGCCGATCGCATGCATGCTCCTCGGCGCCGTGCTGCTGCCCCTGATCTTGAGGAAACCCAAGCCTTCGAGCCCCGGGTCGTAGGGCAAATGAAGTTGCTCCCCCGAACATTGTGTTTTAAGCAGTAATGCTGAAGATCAGGGGCTAGCGCGAGCCAGCCTTTTTTGCAAGTTTTTTT